>JAAUYD010250935.1_pt1 | contig 12894 bp, 6 predicted proteins | sample 7278101 | NCBI WGS metagenome assembly JAAUYD01 (sample SAMN14350128, study PRJNA611818) | marine sediment metagenome | isolation source: surface marine sediment (0.6m) | place: French Polynesia: Moorea | collected 2018-08 | reverse complement strand
ACGTTGGCGTTGCCCTCCAGAGAGCATACCACCACCTTCACCAATTTGGGTTTCGTAACCCAATGGCAATTGCTGGATAAATTCATCTGCACCAGCTAGCTGTGCTGCTTGGATAACTTCATCTAAAGAAACTTCTGGATGGGCAATGGCAATGTTTTCGCGGATGGTGCCACCAAAGAGAAATGTATCTTGGTCTACAACCCCCACTTGAGAACGGAGGCTTCGCAGCGATACACCGTTGACATCATAACCGTCAATTAGTACTTTGCCATCTGTCGCAGGGTATAATCCCAAAATCAACTTACTCAAGGTGGTTTTTCCAGAACCGCTACGTCCCACCACCGCTACCATTTGTTCTGGCTGAATTTCAAAGTTAATATTTTCCAAGACATTATTCTTACTTTCTGGGTGATAGCGGAAAGTGACATTCTGGAAGCGGATATGACCCCGCAGTCTACCCAGGGTCTTGCGGGGTTTATGATGCAACTCTTCTTCTGGTTCCGCTTCTAGAACATCATTGAGACGTTCGGTGGAAATAAGAATTTCCTGGAATTGATTCCACAGTTGTGAAAACCTCTGGAAAGGACCCAAGACGTGACCCACCAACATATTGAAAGCAACTAATTGCCCAACGGTGAGTTCTCCTTGAATTACCTGCCATGCTCCAAACCACATTAACGCCGTACTGGTAAAGGTTTGGATACCACCGCTAATCATCGACAGGCGAATACCAATCACCTTAGCATGAAAGCCTTTTTTGACCACATTATTCAGCAATTCTTCCCAACGCCAACGCACGGTTTGTTCAATTGCTAAGGAACGGACGGTGCGAATTCCCGTCAGGGATTCAATCAGATAGCTTCTTTGTTCAGCTCCAGCATTAAAAACCTCCCTGGAAATGCGGCGCAAAATACCTGTGCTAGCCAGTGCCAGAATGAAAAATGGTGGCACCGTCACTAACACAAATAATGCCATTTTCCAGCTATACCAAAACATCAGGCTGAGATAGACGACTAATGTCAGCATATCCAACACGATTGACAGGGTTTGACCAGTCAGGAAGCTCTGAATTTTCTGGTTTTCTTGGATGCGGGAGGTAATATCCCCCACATAACGGGACTCAAAATAGGAAAGAGGTAAGCGGAAGGTATGTTTGATAAACCCGACCAATAAAGAGATACTAATGCGGTTAGCGGTGTGGGTCAGCAGATATGACCGTACTGCCCCCATGGCAATCTTGAACAAACCAAAGACTATCATCCCTAAACCAACAGCGTTTAAGGTGGCAACACTGCGCTGTACCAGGACTCGGTCTAGTAACAACTGGGTGAACACTGGTGTTACCAGTCCAAATAATTGCATTACTACTGAAGCAATAAAGATTTCCAGCAGTACTTTGTAGTGGGGTTTAACTAACTCGAAAAACTTCCACAAGCCCACATCCTCTTCCTTGGCATCTTTGAGTAGAGATGTAGGTTGCAGAAGTAACCCATAGCCAGTCCAACCCTCTGCAAATTCCTTGCGGCTGAGTTCCCGTTGACCAACAGCAGGATCGCCAACAATTACTTGCTTTTTGGTGATTTCATAGACGACGATAAAGTGATTGCCCCCCCAGTGGGCGATCGCTGGTAGGGGTTGTTCGGCGAATTTCTCCAGGGTAGCTTTCACCGGACGGCTGGCAAAACCTAGGTTTTCTGCGGTAGTGGCGATCGCCCGCAGAGATGCACCACTGCGACCGACATTAGTCATATCCCGCAGACGATTGACACTAAAGTGCTTACCCCAGTAGTTACCAATCATCACCAAACAAGCAGCACCGCAGTCAGAAGCGCTTTGTTGGGCATAAAAGGGGTAACGTCGGCTAAATCGTCCCCACCAATGCCCCATCCGCACTTTCGGACTAGGAAAGTAAGGGCGTGTTTTCTTTGGTTTTGGTTGTGAAGCTTGTTCTTGCCCTGGAAAGGGAATAATTTTCTGTGATGTCTGTAAACCTTCTCCTTTATATCTTTTGCGGCGTCTCTTTGGCTCTGGAACCACAACTGGACGCCCTTGGGCAGGGACAAACTCCGCTAATTCTGGGCAGTGTTGCAGTGCTGTGTGCCAATCTGCATCTTTGAGAATATAGACAGTTGTTGGTTGCTGTACTTGCCAGTTGTCCGGTTCTGAGTCTGCATAGATTTTTCCCGCCATTAAGGAACTACCATCAGATTGCAGCAATTTACCCTGGCGTATCAGCCACAGCTTACAATCTTTCAGTATATGGGTTTGCTCTGATGTATCTATATGGTGCTGCTCAAACAAGGATAAGGCTTTGAGCATCCCTGGTACTTGGGATGAATGGGGCGGAAATTTGGAGTTTTGACGGCATAATAACAGCAAGTCCCAAAATTCTGCTTTGTGGTAGAGGTGATTGCAGATATCGGGATATTTGTCCATCAAGCTTTGGATTACTTCACCTCCCAGACGGCAAACCTGTAAATTCTCAGAAGCTCTAGCAGCGTAAGGTTGAAAGTCTCCTTGGGAAAATAGAGTCACCTCACCAAATGATGCCCCTGTAGTCAGAGTGGCGATTAAATTTTCCTGGCTATCTAGTAGTCTGACTTTACCGGCAACGACTATATAAATTCCTGCTGGTGCTGCTGCTGCTTGCCAGAACTCTTGGGCAATGCTTAATTCTACTGATTCTAGCTCTTTTAAGCACTGTTCCAACTCTTTTTCTGTGAGGTTATTACCTAAACTCTCAGCAATAAAATGAGTGATTTTTTTGCGTGCGATCTCATCGGAAAACACCTGTGTCATTCCTTTAACTCCAGGATCGAATTAGTTCATGGAAGGCTCAAATGAAGAAAAATTACCTCTGCAAACTGCAGATTACATATTGTTGCCTATGGCGTTGCTGAATGAAAGTATGAATTTACAGAATACACCTCACCACACCACTTGCTACAACGCGCTTAACCATAGCGGAGCAGTGGCTCCCCTTCCCCTCTCCTTAACAAGGAGAGGGGTGGCTTTAGCCGGGGTGAGGTTTGTATTTAAGATTCATAGTTAAATTCAGCAACGTCTTGCCTATATTTGCCGGCAAAAAAAATCACTTGGAACTAAGGAACAAATCCTGGTTGTAGGAGTTTTAAGCAAATATTTAACCATAGTCAGGAACGGGGGCAAAAACCTGTTTTCTCTGGCGTCCTGGTAGCCGAAGTAACCCTTGTCGTAAACGGAAGGATATGACATAATTAATATTTAAGTTGGTTTGATTCGTAAATTGTGGGCATTGAAAACTATTGCTGAGTGTGTATAGCATCCTTTTGGTCGAGGTCTCACAACAGCAATATTTAGTTAGCTATTAAAACCTAATTAGCAAACACTTTACGTGACATTCAACTTGAACCTGGTTCTCCCTGGGATTGGTAGTCTAGGGAGATTAACCCGGTTTACTTCATAACCCTTGGGCTTCCCTATGCTTGGTAGTAAGGTGGTAATCTAGGTAGTTTAATACTGCCTTAAGGTAAAGCAGTGATTTTATGGATGAATTACGTAATTTGACATTCTGCTAAAGTAGGTATAATCATGCATAAACTATTCTTCACAGAATGAGAAGCTTTTTTAAGCGTGATTTTGTTTTAGTCTCTGTCGGAATAAAAGCATAGTAATTGCTATTTTTTTCATTATCAGCATTTTATCAAAAAAGGTCGTTAAACAAAAGTGTTTCTGGATCAAATAGCTGCCAATTTGGCATATATTTTGATCCGATGATATTCTACTAGAAAATATTAATCGTATACTTTGCTACATCCCTTTATAACATTTCCAGCTATTATCCGTAAACTTACACTTAATAATTGTTTAGAAATTCTTAGGTATATCAAACGGTTTGCTCCTCATGTACTTGCCAAAATATGCGAATAAATCACAAGTAACATAGAATATACCTGGCTCCCCTATTTTTATCAATTGAGTTTAATATATGTTAATGAAATAATTAATTCAATTTAAAAAATAGGTTTGTGAATTTTACTAATAGAGTATTTAAGGTTCGGAAGCTTAGTCTAGTATTTGCAAAAATTTCCTCATCTTATATGGGCATTGGCTTATGCAGAAGATGATTTCTATGGAGCTTAGCACACTGTTGCACAAGTTCGTAGAGTTATTGAGTCGCTGTAACCCTTACTAGGGACAGACTCAATTCGTTACGAATTTATGAAATGCTCTACTAAGTTTTTGTACCACAGTTAACTTACGGCATATTGTTTTTCTGAAGAATCTACCAAAAGATAGAATCTTTGATTTTTATACTACAAAACTCACTTTCAAAGAGTAAATAAAAACCAAGATTGGGTTAAATTAATTTAAAATTTTGATGAATTACTATAGTTTGAAATAATGCATAGCACAAAAAATACTTTTAAAGAGTAAATAAAAACCAAGATTGAGTAAAATAAATTTAAAGTTTTGATGAAGCGCTATGCCTGAGAATGAAAATAGTCTTCCTCATTCTGCCCATGATTTCTGCTAAGCTAAGTAAAACTACCAGCTAACCATGGTGGATTTCAGCTAGGCTAAAAATAAATATATCGTGTCCGGCTAATTAATTGCAATATAGTAATGACCAATCTTCTAACAACTCAATTGGATACAGGTTAAGCGTCGTAAAAGACGGGTAAAGTTTGGTAGGAGTGCAAGCTTCTTGCAAACATAAAACCGCTCAAACCCTCTTCCTTCTTCCTTCTTCCTTCGCTTTGACCACGCTGTAGGAATTTAGCATTGCTAAACCCCTACGATGGATGTGGTTCAAATAGATGAAAATTGGTGTAATTCGAGATTTCCTGAAAGTTTTACCCAGAATGGCACGAAAATAGGTGTTAGGTGTTAGGGAAGGGGTATTATTGCGAATTCTGCTTTCTGCACAGGAAGAGGGAAAGTTAACAATGTTTCATATAAAAGTGAAATCACTGTAAGTTAAATCATTAATAGCTACTCCTTGAAGAAGCAATTCCCCTTCCTTTCTAGCAAACTCAAAACTAACTAAAACACCATCATTGGTATTAGTTATTTGACCATTAGAAATCTTTTCATTAAACCATTGTTGCGAGTCCAAGGAACCCCAATCCTGAAATTGAATAGTATCGACACCAGACTCAAAATCGGTAATTACATCATATTCCCCTTTGAGCCAAGACTGTTTAAACAAAAATGTATCGCTACCCTCACCACCAGTCATTTTATCACTGCCACGACCACCTTTAATCAAATCGTCACCATCACCACCAACCAAGAAGTCATCGCCATAAGCGCCAATTAAAAGGTCTTTACCTACTCCTCCATGGATGCTATCATCACCTTTACCCCCATTTAGTTTATCATCGCCATCACCGCCTTCGATGATATCGTCACCTCCACGGGCTTTGACTCGATCATTACCAAAGCTGGTATAAAATTTTTCCGAGGCATTAGAACCTCTGATTTTATCCTTGTAAATTGTGCCATAGGTAACGCCATCTTCCAGATTAGCGATTAAATTATCCCCTGCAAATGTAACGGTACTTTCATTAAATTTGACTATGGCTATGTTAGTATCTTTTCTAAATTTCCGTTCATAGTTCCCAACAGCAAAACCCGTGAGGAAATCTGTGCCATTGTTACCATCAATATCAGTCTGTTGATCCCTAAGCTCAATGTTAACATTGCAACTACCATGAATCTTCAGATTGCCAATTTCCTCGGAGGAGATTAATTTTCCCCGCACACCAAAGTAATCTAATACCTTGGGTTTGTCTTTGGAGATGTCTAACACTAAAAAACCAAGTTTAGAGTCAGCGCTATTATATTGAGCATCAGGATTTTCAATTTCTGTGGCTAGCAACTCTGATTCTGCTGAAAAATCAAAAGAGAAGGTTTCATTAGCAGCGACTGCAAAATTAGCAATCACTTTAGTGTCAATTTGGACTTTTCCAGCAAAAGTCCCATCTTCACCAATACCTAAAGCATCAGTAACAATTTGAGCAAAAGTTGGATCTTGGACAAAAGTGGTGTCAAATTTAGCGATTCCTACAGCCACTCCATCTTTAACTATATTCTCCACCTCAACGGAATTGATACTTCCGTCAGCATTTTGACTAAAATTGAAGAATAGGGCATCCCCTTTAGCATTAACAAAATTAGGGTCAGCGCTTGAACCAGTTTGTTGTAAAAATATAGTTGATGACATAAAATTCCCCGGTAGTTATGTTTAATTAGTTAAAAATAAAATCTAAAAACGTTTAAAAGTCAGTTTTCTGGTTCAAATAACCTGATTGGGAACATCGCAAACGTTGTGCGAACAGACTATAAATTTGTTACTCACGGAAATGGATTACTCAACGAGAAGCCCTTGCCCATCTGTTGCGTCTATGTGTGGAGTGGGAATTCTATGCCTCGTATTGTTTCAAAAGTTAGGATACTCCCACCTTGTTGAGATATCCGTGCTTGCTGTAGGTGCCCTACTGACGCATATCTGCGCCTTGATTAAAAACGACTTGACAGCTTTGAACAAATGCCTCAGAAAATCTAGACAAAAGGTCATTTCATTTTTTGTCCAGTAGTGTCATGAATTTAACTCAAAATCCTTGTGTATTTCTTCGCTTTAATATTTTTTTCACACTAGGTAATATAGACGCCAGTCATACTGAACTGATAAGATTATTAGTAGATTATAACTAGAGTCATTTTAATGATATCATAGAAATTATGTAGGCATCGTAAAAATACCTTGACATTTTATCAAAGTTAGTAAGTAGCTAGGTGTAATTAAATCTAAGATAAAACCTCACCCCCAACCCCTCTCCCATGAGGAAAGAAGTTAGGGATGAAGTTAAATTAAAGGATGCCACCTTGGGAGGGTGAGGTTTTATATTTAATTTGACCCACTTAGTTAATTAGACCTCTGTTGGAAATTAAATATGCGTCAACTAGAACCCCTGTAGAGACGCGATATATCGCGTCTCTACATTCTTTTTCACCAGATGTCTATTTACTTAATTTCAAGGTTTTTTACTTTTAATTAAGTTTTTTAAATCATCCAAAGCCAAATTTTGTGTTTGTAAATCCGATTTTTTGGTCTTAAGATATGACTAAGCTGTTACGCATTTAAACTAGATATAGCGCTTTTCAGTTGAGTCCAATACACTCGAAACCTCACCCCGTCCTGCGGACACCCCTCTCCTTACTAAGGAGAGGGGAGGGGGGTGAGGTTCATCTGTATTCTATCCAAGTGAAAACCGCTATAATCTAAATTAGCCTAACTCTTGTGGGATGGGCATCCCTGCCCGTCCAAATTTGCACTATTCTCAACAACCATAAAGAAACCGGGTTTATTGGCAAAATTAACCTGTCAAAACCCCAATTTTTGTTCATAAACCCGGTTTCTAACCTAGATGGTGTTTCTTAAACTCTACGCAGAGATAAAAGTACCAGCAACAAAATTGTCAGTAAATCCTACTATCTGAGCAACGATTTCAACATTACCACCAACCAAAGTGTAAATATATGTGTCGTCAGTTCCGAAGGTATTATACCCTAAGCCACCACTTACATTTACCTGGATTTGATCCACGCCATTTTCAAAACCAAAGATAACAGCGCGGTCAGCTAAACCGAAGTTAGTACCACCACCAATGTAGAATGCACTGCTGCTATCTCCCAGAACAAATCGGTCTACCTCACCATCAGCCTCACTGACCAATTGATCTACCTCCCCTGTTGAACTTCCTGCACCATTGAAAATGTCAGCACCAATACCACCAACTAGGGAATCATTGCCCGTACCTCCTAAGAGGGTATCGTTGCCTTCACCCCCTTCCAGGGTATCATCACCTCCAAGCCCAGTAAGTTCGTCATTACCCAGACCCCCATCAAGGGAGTCATCATCTTCATTTCCCTGGAAAATGTCATCTCCGCTATTATCAATTGGTGGACGGACAAATGTGTCATCAGCGAGAGGTTCGGTAAAGTTTTGCAACTGAGCAATAATTTCAAAACCACCACTAACTGGAACTACGAGATAAGTACTACTTCCTATGATAACAGACTGTACAGCATCTGGATTAGTCACCTGGATTTTATCAACACTATTCTCAAAGCCCAGGATAATAGCGCGATCGCTCTGACCGAAGAAAGTAACACCATCAATCTCAAACGCCTCACCAGCACCACCGCCATATAGGAAACCTGCTTCATTACCAAGGATGAATAGGTCTGAATCTCCATCATTGAATGTTCCTAGACCATTGAGGACTCCACCACCTCTTAATATATCTATTTCGCCTACTTGAGTACCACCGCCATTCAGGGTATCACTGCCGAAGCCGCCGATAATACTATCGTTACCTTCACCTCCGAATAACTCATCATTGCCGTTGAAGTCTCTACCAGCCAAGGCAAAAAAACTCGATCCTGCTGGTCTATTATCGCCCCCATCAATGGTGTCATCGCCAGAACCCCCGTTGATGGTATCGTTGCCGCCACCGCCAAGAATACTATCATCGCCACTACCAGATAATATCTCGTCATTGCCGTCGGAATCAATCACGCTCAAGGGGTCATTGAGGTCTCCAATATCTCCATAAATTACGTCATCACCGTCTGAGGTTACGATCAAATCATCACCGCTTTCTCCAGCAACGGTGTCATTACCAAAACCTCCTCGAATTTCATCATTACCTAAACCCCCGTAAAGGGAATCATCATCAAAACCCCCATCAAGCAAGTCATCCTCTTCACCCCCGTAAAGGGAATCATTACCAAATAAACCTAAAAGAAGGTCTTCTCCTGGACCTCCAAAAAGAAAATCACCGCCAGGACTACCATCAGCATTTGGACTGTTACCACCCCCAATAAGGGTATCATTGCCACTACCACCGCTGAGAGCATCATTATCATTTCCTCCATTCAGGAGGTCATCCCCACCTCCCCCTGCGATACTATCGTTGCCATCGCCTCCAAAGAGTTGATCGTCACCATCATCACCATTTTCAGATACGGCACCAGTGGCGGGGTCAGCTGCTTGGTCTCCTGAGATTATATCATCTCCATCGTCTCCTCTGATGATATCATCTCCACCCAACCCGGTCAAAATGTCATTTCCACGACGACCTAAAAAAGTATCAATATCAAAGGTGCCTACAAAGTGATCATTGCTATTAGTTCCTCTTCTATAAGCCATATGATTTATCTCCTACAATTTTAAATATTACAAAATACAAATTATTTTGGCGTTGTTGATTTGAAGTATGAATCCGGGTGTTCCAGAGGTTGCACTTGCTAGTCTGGAACAAGGGTTTTGGAATTACACAACATCATTTTCATACATGGATTCAGCAACCCTATTATTTGAAATTTAAGTGAAAGCTTTTTTTATACACAATCTTTACTGTTGCCTATTGTCCGTTAAGATTTATCTCTTTTTTCCTATTATCGAATACCTGGACAATTCTTTTAAATTTGGCAATAATGTCCTTATCAGGTAAGACTACTTATAATGAGATGCTATGGATAAGTTATTGTTGTATTAATATCTATATATATGATATATTTTATTTAGTTAATCGTCAATATTTTTGACATTTATTTATAAACATATCTAATGGATTTGAGTAGAATCAATCATATGTTTTCTAGCAGTAAAAAGACACAAAAAACAAAAAATTTGTTCGGAATTACTAACTGACAGCAAATTGCAATGTTTTTTCAAAAATTGGGATGTTAAAATGTAGGATGGAAACTCCCTTGTAGCGATGCTCTCCATCCTACATCATAGAAGAATTTATTTTTTGGTGTCCTCTTAATTATATCCCCTCATATCTTGCATCACCGTGAGAAACCGGGTTTATTGAGAATAGCTAAACCTAAAAACCTGAATTTTTCGTTCATAAACCCGGTTTCTTTGCTCTTGTTGAAAATGGTGCAAGATGTAAGTCCCCCTCAATCTTGACAAATATCCTCTAATTTTTTAGTTGAAAACTGCTATAAATGCCCATGTTTTTCCCCAGAAAACTCTGTTAAACTTTCAGAGAAGATAGCATAATGAGGATTAAACTTTTAGGGCTTTTTCATAACAAGCAATCGCTTCTTTTAACTTACCTTGTTCTTCCAGGGCTACACCTAGGTTATAATCAGGATTCGTAGTTTGTGCAGCCCCTAAAAGCAACATTGCTTGTTGATAGTAAGCCACCGCAGTCTGCAAATCTCCTGCTTTTTTGCGACCAAAACCCAATTGGTGATTTAATTTTCCATAGTGAGTTTGTTTGTCTGGGGAGAGTTTACCTTGGGTATGGAGTGCATTACCTAAATTAACATCCGCTTCAATGCAGTTAGGCTGTAAATTCAAAGCTTTTTCATAGCAAGTAATTGCCTCTTCTAACTTACCTTGTTGTTCTAGAGTGTAGCCGAGATTGTTGTAAATTGGCGCTGCATCTGGTCGCAGGACAATGGCTTTTTGATAAGCAAATTCTGCTTGTTGGAAGTGACCTTGAATTTGATGCAAATTGCCTAAACTAAACCAGGCATTAGCTGAGGATGGTTGAACCTGTAGAATTGCACTCAGGAATTTCTCAGCCTCTTCAAACTCACCTTTCTGCTGGGTTAGCATAGCCATTCCATATAAGGCATCTGGGTGGTCAGGTTGTGCTTTGAGAACCTGACAGTAACATTGTTCAGCTTCTGTTAAGCAATTAGATTGATGATATTGAACCGCAAATTGTAAGGCTTCTGAAACGCTTTTTAAACCAGAGTTGGTTGTTTGAAAGTTTACATTTTTGCGCTTGAGAAAGATGTGTTTGATAAAGCGTTTTTGATACGCAAAAGAAAACTTATAATTCTCATTTCCTCTGAGAAAGTCGTAAATTTTAAATCCATTTTGAATAGCATATCGAATGCTATATGCATGGAGGACAATACCTGGTGGAGGATTATTAAATGTATGATCACGACCAGCTACATAAAACGACAAAGTTTTTTTGTTGTGGTCAATAAAATTGGCTATGGCTGCTAAAGGGACATCTCTGTGCCACAAAACAGGAAGATATAGACAATTATTGTCGAAACAATGGTGTAACATAGCATAGAGAAACTTGAGAAACATCTGTGTTGTTTCCTCTCCCTTGCGGTACTTCCATCGCGACTGCCATAAATTTAACAAAATATGAATATGTTGTTCTAAATTATCCGCATTTACATGGGTAATTTGGAATTCATCTGAGTTGTCAATCTTTCTGAGAAAACGCCTAAGTTTTTGGCGGGTATTTGCACTTAAATAATTTTGCAGATACTCCTCCCAATCTTCAGGCAAAGAAATGTAAGGACAGCAATAATTATCAATATTATCTTTGTTCGCTAATTTATATTCATATGTCTCCAAACCATTATCAGCAAGAATTTTAGCAAACAAATACATCCGCTGATCTGTTTCTAAAATATTTTTGATATGAAAAACAGACCATTTTAACCATCCTAATTTTTCCTGGATGTAACTTGCAAAGGCATGAATTACCTCTTCTTCATACTCTGGTAGGCAAATGAATCCTGTATAATCTGCCATGCTATTACCCCCCATGTACAATTCACGGGAAAACTCATCTCCCTGTTTTTCATTGGTTTTCATACCTAAAGGGAAAAAGGCAACATAGGATGAGTTTTGATCGGGTTTTGCAGCTAACACAAACCATGGATCACTTTTATCCTTGATATGAAACCACCCATACAGCCAAACCCAAGATAAGAAAAATTGAGCCTGGGGATCAGATTCGTAAATAGCTTCCCAATTTACTCTTATTTGTTTTAAGTTTTCAAAATCGTTAATTAGAGTGACTTGCATATAATTAACCCTATTTGCAAATTGTTATTATTATCCTGTCTTCATTTTTCAACCTGATAACTTTTAGACTTAAATACAAAACTTTCTTGTTGTGGATTATCCAGCTACAAATTTTGAGGTAAAGCCTGCTTAATTGTTATAATCAAGCAGGCTAAATCTTACAAGCTTAGCCAAGATTCAGTGGTTGTCACCCTTTTTTGGGTGACAATCATTTTTTGCTTTTTAGCAATTGTCAGTCAGTAGCAGTAGTGATTAATCCACCAACTGCTGACATGTTGTTAGTTGTCAGGACAAAAACATCTGCTTCAACTAAAGTTTTCTTACCAATTGCTTCAGCGTCGAAGGTTAATTGTGCGTAGTTGTCGTCAAGATCCACATCAGACTTTACGTCTACTTTGATATCAACATCTTTTTTGATGTCAATATCTACTTTAACGTCAAATTTGAAGTCAGCTTCGACTTTAATATCTTTATCCACATGTACATGATCGCAGCCGATCCAACAACCACCAAAGACTTCTTCTTTTGTAGATTTGATGTAGTTAATATCAGAGATAATCATTATTGTTCTCCTAATAAGGATATAAATGTTTTTGGACTTATTTTGTGAGCAATTTATTTTGATTGCCCATATCTTTTTAGCGGTAATTGTCACTCGCAGTGGTGATTAATCCACCAACGGCTGACATGTTGTTAGTTGTCAGGACAAACACATCTGCTTCAACTAAAGTTTGCTTACCAATTGCTTCAGCGTCGAAGGTTAATTGTGCGTAGTTGTCATCAAGATCCACATCAGATTTTACGTCTACTTTGATATCAACATCTTTTTTGATGTCAATATCTACTTTGGCGTCAAATTTGAAGTCAGCTTCGACTTTAATATCTTTATCCACATGTACATGAGTACCCCAAGAACCACCGAAGACTTCTTCCTTTGTAGATTTGATGTAGTTAATATCAGAGATAATCATTTAATTTCTCCTAATAAGGATATAAATATTTTTGGACTTATTTTGTGAGCAATTTATTTTGATTGCTCATATTTT
>JAAUYD010109400.1_pt1 | contig 12895 bp, 8 predicted proteins | sample 7278101 | NCBI WGS metagenome assembly JAAUYD01 (sample SAMN14350128, study PRJNA611818) | marine sediment metagenome | isolation source: surface marine sediment (0.6m) | place: French Polynesia: Moorea | collected 2018-08 | reverse complement strand
GTTGGATACGCCGGTAGGAAATTTTGCTGGGGATGGTGACGGCACACAGAGCAGGCAAGTGGTCCAGGATTCCGGCGACAAAAGCGCCGGCTTCAGGGCTGATGGCCGTAGCCTGCTGAGGATCACCGCTGATATTTTCCCCTTCACGCCACAAACTGAAATTAAGATGACAACCCGAACCGGCTTTGTCTTCAAAAATCTTGGGTAAAAAGGAGGCGATAAGGCCATGCCGGGTTGCTTCGCCGCGCACGGTTTCCCGGTAGATGATCTGTTGATCGGCTGCCCGCATGGCCTCGGCGCAGCGTATATTCACTTCTTGTTGTCCGGGACCGGATTCGGGATAGTAGCCTTCCACCTTGAGCCCCTGGGAAATGAAGGCTTCGGCAATATCCATAATCAAAGCGCGATGATGATTCATCGAATCAGTGGCACAAAAGACGGTGTTGTCGGCCGGTTCCAGGGCACCTGTGGCATTTCTGCATAACAGAAAAAATTCATTTTCAAAAACGGCCTTGAGCACCAGGTTCATTTTTTCAAGTCGCTCTATCTGCCGTCTGAGAAACCCACGGGGGCAATGTGTCCACACATTACCGGTTTTACTGATGACCATGTCGCTTAAAACTTGTGCATGTCCCTCGGCAAAGGGCAAAATGGTCAGAGTGGACCAATCCGGCATCAGGCGCACCTCGCCCACCGGCCCAAGGCCGGCGTTGTCAACCACGCTATCATACATCACCGGCAGGGCCATCTGGGCAACGGTGATGCCCACGCCGTTGTCGATATATTCTTCCAGGTAGTCTACATGGGCGGCCTTGGCGCGAATGATGTTGGCGTTGTCACACCAGAGTATGCGTACGAACTTAATACCGGCATCCTTCAATGACTGTTTGAGTTCTGTTTCCATAACTTTAGCTCATTTTAGCTCATTTTAAATTTTAGTTCATTTGCTCCGTCAACCACAAAATCCATTGAAATTTATATAGAATATTATGCTACGATATTGTGACAGGGTAGAATTAGCGACCTTTCGCTATGGGTATTTTATCCATTCTCGGGGGGCTGCCATGAATTCTCAGCAACAAGTTATTGTCAAGTTTCTTCCAACCAGCCGGGTTTAAACGGCTTGATTCAATCGGCTGCGAGCTGATAATGATACTGGTGGGCAGGCAATAACAATGAAGCGCATAATAGTCTTCCCATTTCTTATACCCATTGATAACATACAGGTCTTCCCCGTTGCTCAACATACTGTTGACAGCCGTGTAATCCGCCGTCAGGGAAGAAACGGCCCGTACCAGCGTCTCTCCAATCCCCTTGTTTGAAGGTATCGTCATTATTGCAGTTAAAAGATAATGAAATAAATGTTCGGTGTCGGATTCATCCGAAATGGGTACTAGAGATGCATCCCGCGGAAGGGATTCAGCATCATAAACGGTACCGTTGTGGATGAACGCCCAGCCATCGTGGAAAAACGGATGTGCATTGGCGAGGGTAACCGGGATGTCCTCACTAGCCTTTCGTAAATGCCCCAGGAATACATCAGGCGCTTCGTTTATTGAAGTGACGGTTTGCCGGTAGCGCAGGGAGTCCGATGCCGAACCCAGCTGGCGGATTATTGGAACCATTGCGGTCCTATCCTTGTTAGATCCGGCCATGCCCCAACCATCCTTGTGACCGGGTTCCATTCCCCCAACCGGCGGGATCTTGCCAACGTCGGCCTGTTTACAGAACTCCAGGGCAATCTCTTGCCAAAAATCGACCTTACCGTAGATCCCAAGTAATCTGCACATCGCGTATCCCACTCCTTTTGAAATCGAGATTCTTCTTAATCAATAATACAGCCATAGTCAATCCGTAACTTGTTAGTCCCCTACCTACCGGGCGATTTCCCCAAATCATACACTTCGAATTTTGTTCGCGCATCCAGGAGACCCTCCAGCTTTTCCTCGTTGGCGGCGCGTTCATCACTTTCCTCCCAACGGATCCAATCTTCCACCGTCTGCCAGGTGGAGACCACCGTTATTTTGCAGGGGTCATAATGATTGACCCAGGTTTCCCCTGAAATGTAACCCGGAAGATTCATGGCATCAAGGCGTATTTTGTTGAGCAGTGCAGAAGCTTTTTCGACGGTATCGGCCTTAAACTGTCTTTTGATCAAAATCTTAATTGCCAAAATAACCTCCTTTTCCAAATTATTATAAACGCCGGACCTCGATCTATTTACCTTGTCAAACAGAACATAAGCATTTATCGATATATATCGTAGTTTCTACATTCATTGGAATTACAGTGCTTTTGGCGGCCGTTTTCTTAACAAGCCACATGGAATGATGGAATAGTGGAAACTTGGAAGATTGGGTATAAAAAGCGGAAAAAGGTTTATTCTACAAAAAATGTTTAATTTGCATTCTTTGAAGATACCCACCAATCATATTTTTTTATTTGACTTATTAAGTACCCCATTAAAACATGAAAATCAATGCAGAATATGTGATTTGAATCTCGATTTTTTAAACCAAATATTCCACTATTCCAGTATTCCAATTGTGAGCGAAGCGAACTAATTTGAAATATCTAACATTAAAGTGCTAATTTGATATTTGTCGGAGATACTGATAATATGTAATGAATTCAAATGAAACGGCGACTGATTGTTTACGTTCCGACAACATCGACTGAGTTTAAGGATTCGGAAACATGTTAAAAAACAACACCAAACTAAATATTGTGCGTATTGGAAGCTATATTACCTACAGCAGTCTAAAAAAAATTGCCGACGGCATTTTAGATTCATTTCGCGGAATAATCAAGGAAGCGAACTTGGCTCATCATGATACACCGGTTGTAGAAAGCATCGACGCCCAATTGCTGACCATGATCCTGAATGAAGAATACAGTGGACCTACCCTGGGGATCACCGATGCAGATTTAAAAACCGAAGATGAAGATGCATTTTACAATTCTATTTTAGGCGGCAAGAACCCTAAAAATGATGTGGCGGTTGTATCCACTCATAAGCTGACTCCGCCTAATATTGATTGTGATAAGGATTATGACCGATTTGTCGACAGGACGCTAAAAGTGTCGCTTCACGAAGTGGGGCACAATTTGGGTTTAATGGACCATCCGTCCTACCAGCTAGCCAGTGATGGATTGTTGTGTCCCATGAGTAGGGGCGAATTCAATAAATTCGGCTATCGCGGCTATGTGAAGATAATTGTCGACGGTCGGGGGCGAATTTTCTGCGATGAATGCAACGAATTCTTGACAGGCGTTTACAGCGCCAAAATAGCATCTTCACAGTTTCTAAAAGACGTTCTGATGACATTGCCTAATTGAAGGAAAAAAATGATAACTCTGCTGGATTACGGCGCTGGTAATGTCAGAAGCGTCATTAATGCCATCGAAAGCCTGGGGGAGACGGTCAAAATTGTTGCCAAAGGCGAGGATATCCTGGCAGCCGAGAAGCTTGTATTCCCAGGTGTAGGCGCTTTCGGCAATATGATGCACATCCTACGGGACAAGAATTATGTCGAGCCCTTAAGGGCCTATCTGCGTTCGAATCGGCCGTTTCTGGGAATATGCCTGGGGTTACAAGCCCTGTTTGAATGCAGCGAGGAAGCCCCGGATGTCAGTGGACTCGGCCTGATCTCAGGGAAGATAAAGCGTTTTGTTGTAGATCTTTCGGTGCCGCATATCGGATGGAACGGACTCAACTTCAAACAGGCCTCTCGGATTTTTTCCGGTCTTAACGGTGATGAAAAATTTTATTTTGTTCATTCTTACCATGTCGTGGCTGATGATGCCTCGACGATACTAACAACAACAGACTATGGTTGTGAGTTTGTCAGCAGCATTCAAAAAGGCAATATCATCGCCACCCAGTTTCACCCTGAGAAAAGCGGTCGAGCCGGACTCATCCTTTTGCAGAATTTTCTTGGAGCAACCGCGGAACCGATCCGCCCAATACGATCGACGGCAACCACGACACTGGCCAAACGGATCATTACCTGTCTGGATGTACGATCAAACGATCAGGGCGACCTGGTCGTCACCAAGGGTGATCGGTACGATGTGAGGGAAGACGGAGATGTCCGTAATCTCGGCAAGCCGGTTGAACTGGCGCAACGATACTACACGGAAGGTGCGGACGAGATCACCTTTCTCAATATCACGGGTTTCAGGGATTTCCCCTTGGAAGACATGCCGATGCTCGAGGTGTTGAGGCAGACGTCTAAAAATGTATTTGTACCGCTGACCATCGGCGGCGGGATCCGTGACTACACCGACAAGGACGGTCACAGTTATGACGCCCTGGAAGTTGCTGCCGAGTACTTCAGATCCGGAGCAGATAAGATCTCTATTGGAAGTGATGCCGTTATGATAGCTGAGGCCTATCTTCAAACCGGACGCCAAACCGGTCGAAGTGCCATCGAGGCCATATCCAGGGTCTACGGCAACCAGGCGGTGGTTGTCTCTATTGACCCCCGCCGGATTTACGTGACCGCTGCTGAAACTGTCAATCACGCTGTCATTGAAACCGACATACCGGGACCCGGCGGTGAACGATATTGCTGGTATCAGTGCACCATTAAGGGCGGCCGGGAAGGCCGAGACTTGGATGCGATCACCCTGGCCCGGGTTTGTGAAAAGCTGGGTGCCGGTGAAATTCTGCTTAACTGTATCGATCGGGATGGAACCAATCTGGGATTTGATCTTGAACTCATCAATGCCGTTGCAGGGGCTGTTTCCATTCCTGTTATTGCTTCCAGTGGTGCCGGCAAGGTTGAACATTTTCATGAAGTCTTCACCGCCACTGAAGCAGAATCGGCCCTGGCCGCCGGTATTTTCCACCGCCGAGAAATTCCCGTTGCCGAGGTAAAAAAATATTTAGAAGGTAAGGTAGAAGTCAGGAGATAAAGCACAACGGATTGCAATAGTGATGGATATACAATTTGTGAATAGTTGGCGTAATGAGCCTTGAGAAAATAAAAAATTCCAAATAGCAAATCCCAAAACCCAAAAAAATCAAACTGTTTTAATGAGTTATTAATTTACCAATGAATGCATCGTTGATCGTGGTTGCCAAGAAGCCCGAACCCGGCTTTACAAAAACCCGCCTGTGTCCGCCCTTCACACCGATAGAAGCCGCCCAGTTTTACCGCTGCCTGATGCTGGATACACTGGCATTGGCTGCCCGGGTTCAGGAAGTTGAGCACTGTCTAGCTTACGCCCCCCTTGAAGCATCTTCCTATTTCCAGGACCTGGTACCCGAGGGCTTCAGTTTAATATCGCAGCACGGTGCCGATCTTGGAGAGCGGCTTGCCAATATCCTGGCCGATCGCTTCCAAAACGGCTACCAAAAAGTAGTGGTAATGAACAGTGACGGCCCGACCCTGCCCCTGCCATATTTAAATCAGGCCTTCCGGCAGTTGCAGCACTTTGACGTCTCCCTGGGAATGGGCCATGACGGCGGCTATTATCTTATTGGAATGAAACAGATGCAGCCGCAATTGTTTGAAAATATCTCCTGGAGCAGTGATCGGGTCATCTCGCAGACCCTTGACGCCTGCCGGCGCTTGCAGTTGAAGGTCCATAAGCTGCCCCAGTGGTACGATGTAGATGTGGGCGATGACCTGCAACAACTACGTTCCGATCTGGCGAAAAATCCGACAGCAGCCCCCCATACCGCTGCCTATTTGAAGCGCTGGTACAATCGCTGATGGGACCTGCGCTAGAATTACCTCCTGCCTGAGCAGTTAAGCTCCATCTATATCGTTATCGATTTTTTTAGCGACATGTTGTAAGGAAATGAAGGTGTCAGCCTGCCCTGGTGCGATATGACCGATTCTTGCAATTCATTACAAGAAATCCAATAATATTTTATCTTCCAGATTCAATCAAAGTTAGGTCTGGGCCAGGGGTTTCAGAAATTAAAAAAATTTATTTGTAATTTGTTGCTTGTGATTTGTTATTTCCATCGTATCCGTTAGGGCCCGGTGGGTTAAGACAGCAGCTCAGAGAGGTATGAAATCTGAATTCACTTTCATCATTCGTCAGTCGTCATTCGTCGTTCTTAAATCATTTCCCCAATCGCCGGGCTGCCAGTACTATCCCCAGCACACTCATACTGTCCATAATTTTTCCCTCCAGGGACATACGCAGGGCCGTTTCAAAAGGAAACATACGTCTTTCTAAAAACTCCGTATCGTCCGGTGGCACATGGGTGACAGTTAAATTTTTTCCCATATAAAGGTGGGCGGTTTCATCACAGATACATTTGGAAGTATAGTAACTACTGAGATGGATCAATCGACCGGCCTTGAAACCGGCTTCTTCGGCCAGTTCTCTCTGGGCGGCCTGCTCAAGGGCCTCCCCTTCATTGACACCACCGGTGGGAATTTCCCAGCGGTGGTTTTCGCCCTGAACATATCGGTACTGACGCACCAACATCACGTGATCGGCATCAACAAATGGGACCACGCCGACACATTCGCCGAAGGTCACCACCCCGTATATCGTCGTCCGCCGGTCAGGCAATTCGGCAATATCTTCTCGTAAACTCATCCAGGGGTTCTTATAGACCTGCCTGCTTTGAAGTGTTTTCCAGGGTTGCGGCTTCATCTCCATCTCCAGGAGTCAAGGGTAAGAAGGATAAGTTATTTTAACCACATCATTTCATATCTACACCCACAGGTCAAATCGGTTCCTACACTGGTTGCTGATACTTACCTACTCTTAAATAACAACATGATATCATAGTGTTTTACTTCCTTTTCTACACCACTGATCTGTTGACACGGGGTTAAAATTTTGTAATGGTTTAGTTTTACATCCTGGGTCTAGATTATCTAAGCTGAGCGGCTCCAAGTGTTGTCTTGTTTTCATCAACTCAGAACGTTGAACCCCCTGGCCCAGATCTGACTTTACGTTGCTCAAATATTTAGATTCATAATTGGGAGCCTGACACGGGCCGTATTATGATCTTATAAGTCGCACTCTCCGAGGCGTAGGCTTATCCCTACGAGCCGGAGGCCAGGGCGGGCTGAACCACTGAACCTAAAAATCATTTTTTCTATTTAAGCTGAACAACAACTAATCTGATATGGCGGCGTCTGAAACTCAAAAATCCGATTGGCTAACGCGAATGCTTGGTGCCACTATAGAGGGACCCCTGCCGCTGTTCGTGCTGTTAGTGGCGTTTGTCGGCGGCATTGCGGCGTTAATGATAACGGCACGCGAAGAAGAGCCCCAGATTGTCGTACCCATGGCAGACGTGCTTGTGGTAGCACCCGGACTGAGTGCCGAACAGGTGGAGCGCCAAATTGCCACACCGCTGGAAAAATTTCTTCATCAAATTGACGGTGTCGAGCATGTCTACTCGATGTCACGCCCTGACCAGTGTGTCGTGACGGTGCGGTTTTTTGTGGGAGAAGACCGGGAAGATTCACTGGTCAAAATCTACAATAAAGTATTTTCCCAAATCGATCATATTCCAGCCGCCGTCCAGTCTTGGGTGGTCAAGCCCATCGAGGTGGATGATGTCCCTATCGTGGTAGCCGTTTTGTGGAGTGACAACCCCGGGTTGACCGGTGATCACGAATTACGACGACTGGCCGAGGAGATCGAACACGACCTACAGTCCATTAAGGACACCAGCAGGATCGAAGTAACGGGGGGTCGTCCCAGACAAATTCGAGTTGAACTGAATCCGGAAGCCCTGGCGGCCCGGCGCACAACACCGCTGGAAGTGGCATGGGCCATTGATACCTCGAACAAACTCCTGCCGGCCGGCGATGTCCAGGTCCTGGATCAGAATATCGTGGTTGAGGCCGGAGACTTCATCCATAGCGCCGGGGAACTCCGCAAACTGGTGATCAATGTCGTCGACGGCGTTCCCATCTATCTTGATGATGTTGCCCGTATCATCGATGGTCCGGCCGAGCCTGCCAGCTACACCTGGATTGGCTTTGGCCCGGCCGCAGACCGCCAGATGCAGAATTCCGATACCTACCCGGCGGTGGCCATATCCATTGCCAAAAAAAAAGGTGCCAATGCCGTCTGGGTGGCGAAAGAAGTCAAGGATTATTTTGCAAAGCTCAAACGCGATATATTCCCGCCGGAAGTCAACTACCGCATCATTCGAAACTACGGCCGCACGGCCAATGACAAAATCAACAATCTTGTTTCCAGTCTTTTGGTGGCAATGTTGACTGTCACGGTTTTTATTGGAATTTTTTTGGGTTGGCGCGCTGCCCTGGTGGTTGGGCTGGCGGTTCCGATCTGCTACGGCATCACCTTGGCTCTGGATTTGTATGCGGGCTATACCATCAACCGCGTGACTCTCTTTGCCTTGATCCTGGCCCTGGGGCTTCTGGTGGATGATCCCATCACCGGCGTGGATAACATCGAACGATATTTACGAATGGGACAACACCCGCGGCGTCTCAGCGTGATTATGGCCATGGGGGAGATCAAGGGCGCCTTAATTATGTCCACCATCGCCATCATCGTGGCCTTTGCGCCGTTACGGTTTATCACCGGGATGATGGGGCCCTACATGGCGCCAATGGCATTCAATGTCCCGATCAGTGTAACCGTCAGCACGGTGGTTGCCTTCCTGGTAACGCCATGGCTTGCGCACAAGTTTCTTAAACCCACTGTTGGAGATGGCGGATACAACATTACGGATACCGGGTTATACCGGGTTTATGCAGGCTTATTAAAACCGCTGCTGGGCACTCGTCTACGATCGTGGATTTTTTTGGGGTTTGTTCTGGTATTGTTTGGGGCTTCCGCAGTTCTGCCGGCGTTGCGCTTGGTTCCGCTCAAGCTGTTGCCCTACGATAACAAGGATGAGTTCCAGCTAATCATCGATATGCCTGAGGGCACCACTCTTGAGAGAACCCAAGGTGTGGCAAACGCACTGAGCACTTATTTGAGCACAGTGCCGGAAGTTCGGGATTACACGGCCTTTGTGGGAATCCCGTCGCCTATGGATTTTAACGGCATGGTGCGGCATTATTATCTGCGACAGGGTGCCTATTATGCCGATATCCGGGTAACAATTGCCGAACGACAGCGCAGATCCCAGCAGTCCCATGCCATATTGCTTCGCCTTCGTCGAGATTTAGAGGCCATCGCCCAAGATTTCAATGCCCGCATCAAGCTGGTAGAAGTGCCGCCGGGTCCCCCGGTGATCTCAACGGTAACCGTTGAACTTTACGGTTCGAAATCGACTCCTTACACTGAATTGCAGAAAGCGGCAAGGGTGCTGGAACAACGATTTAAGCAAGAACCGTTCGTGGTTGATGTTGACACCTCAGTCGAAGATGATCGAAAAAAAATAACATTTGTACCGGATCGAGAAAAAGCAGCCCTGTCCGGGATCGGAACTCAGGATATTGCCCAAGCCCTTCAATTGGCCAACCAGGGATTGGTCGCGGGGTTTATGCAAATTCCAAGAGAGGTCAATCCATTGCCGGTGGTTTTGCAATTGCCCATCGACATTCGCAGCTCTCCCCGAGTTCTGTCTACCCTTCATATTAAGGGCAGACCGGGGATAATGAAGATTCGAGAAAAATCCGGTCTACGTGATGCCCCCCAGCCGATTGTTTCTTTGGCCGAACTCGGTGAAATGCAATGGTCCGTGCAGGACAAGGCCATCTACCATAAAAATCTTCGACCACTTGTCTATGTGTTTACAGAAGTGGCCGGAAGACCGCCGGCTGAGGTCGTGTTGGATGTCAGTGGCGATATGAATACTAACATGGCCGAAGGCCAACTGCGACCCCTGAATAGGCGGACCTATTTTAACCTGGGGGGCGGCTTGCCGTGGAGGCTGCCCGATGATATAAAGACGGTCTGGAACGGGGAAGGGGAATGGCAAATTACCTTGAGGGTGTTTCGCGATCTGGGAATCGCCTTTGGTGTTGCCCTGCTTGGCATATTCTTGGTGTTGCGCATTCAAACCGGTCTTTCGGCAACCACCTTCATCATCATGCTGGCCATACCGTTGTCAATTATCGGCATCATGCCGGGATTTTGGCTGCTAAACCAGCTCGGTGAGCGAGTGATCGACGGATTTTCCAATCCTGTTCTTTTTACAGCCACAGCCATGATCGGGATGATCGCCCTGGCCGGTATCGTGGTTCGCAATTCCCTGATCCTGATCGAATTTATTCACATGGCATTGCGAGAAGGTAAAAGTCTACAGGAGGCCTTGCTGATAGCAGGTGCAGTGCGTATGCGTCCCATTTTTCTAACGGCGGGCACCACCTTGCTCGGCAATATGGTGATTACGCTGGATCCGATTTTTAACGGTCTGGCCTGGGCCATCATTTTCGGAATCGCTGCTTCCACCCTGTTGACATTGTTTGTAATTCCGGTTCTCTACAGCCTCGTGTATGCCAATAAAAGGAAGCATGGACTGCCCCCGGGAAGGGATATCCAAGTGTGAAAACTACATTGAAAATATTGGGAATTTGTTCTGCATTGTTACTGCTTGGCGCTGTCATGGCTTACCTGGCAGGATTCTTCGATGAAAAAATTCCGATAGATTTCAGTCAAGTGGTACCGGTATCCGATACCGGCCGGGCATTTACAGTAAAGATTACCAAGGAGCCCCTGACAGAGCAAGCCGCCGGTACCCTGCGCGCTAAAGTTGAGACGGTGATCTCCTCTCTGATTACCGCGAGGATTTCATCCATTGCGGTGTGGGCCGGTGACGAGGTACAGGCGGGGCAGGTACTGGTGACCCTCGACTCGCGCGAGCTCGAGGCCCGGGTCGATCAGGTCCATCAAGCAATGGTGGCAGCCAGCGCACGATTGAAGCAAACAGACAAGGATCTTGCGCGGGTCAATCGAATTATGCGGGCGGATTCTGGAGCAGTCTCCAAGGCGGAGCGCGACCGGGTACAGACAGCCTTGAGTACCGCCCAGGCTGAGCTTGCGCGGCTAAAGCGCCAAAAAGATGAATCCCAAACTGCACTGAGCTACAGTAAACTGACGGCGCCCATCGCCGGCCGAATCGTCGAACGCTTTGGAGACCCTGGCGATACCGCTATTCAGGGGGAGCCGCTGCTGCGTATGTATGACCCCGCCACTCTGCGGTTGGAGGCCAATGTACGTGAGTCGGTGGCGTCAAAGCTGACACAAGACCAATCCCTCACGGCCGAGATTGATGCACTTAAAAAGAAGTATTCAGTAGTGGTCGATGAAATTGTCCCCTCCGCAGATCCCGGTTCACGTTCTTTTCTGGTCAAGGTGAGCCTGGCTGACGGCACTGGCCTGTACCCGGGCATGTTTGGCCGATTGATGATACCCATCGGGAAAGTTGAAAAGATTTACATCCCGACGAAGGCAGTCACCCATGTGGGACAGCTCGATTTTGTCATCGTGGACACAAAGCAGGGAGCCGTTCGTCGCTATGTGCGTCTGGGAGAATCCGGCCCGGGTGATCGTATTGAAGTCATCAGTGGTCTGACTGCCGGGGAAACGGTATTGATGTCAGACCTCGTTGAATAGTTTATTGGTGGAATGGTTGTTTTTGTAATATTTCAGCCTGTAGAACTTATCGGACGGGGCCCTATCCCAGTTTTGATGCGAAATAGTAATCGATAATGGCACGGCCCAGTTCCGTGGATCTCGTTCCAAGGATCTTGCCGTGAACTCCGAGTATACCAATGCATATTCCGCGGGTTCCATCCGGGGCCAAGGCAAATGCAGCGAGCCAGTCGTATTTAAATCGATCCATTTTATCATTGATGGTGCCGGTTTTGGCACCCATCTCAAATTTTTTAAACAATTTCTTCCGGCGTAGTCTGCTAAAGGCTTTTCGGCTGGTCCCATAGCGGACGGCATCCTGCATCAACGCCTTCAAATTCACCGCTGTTTGGCTGCTTATTGAGGTGTTCAGCACACCGGACTCGGCGTTATAGACAGTGTTACCCGTATCATCCTCAATGGTTTCCACCAGCCATGGTATCGGCATGTCTCCCCCGTTGACTGCGACTGCGGTAAGCAAGGTTGCATGAAGTGGGGAAATAAGTGTTTTTTTATTAAATCCGGAGGCTATCTCAGCCAGCCCGAAGTCATCCGTCGGTACCTCGATGGTGCTCATCTCCAAAGGTAGATCAAAGGTAATCAGCTTGTTGAAGAAAAATTTTTCGGCATATCCGGCAAGGACATCATGTCCGAGCTCATATATGCCCAATTTTCCGAATACAGAGTTGTTCGATAGTGCAAAGGCCTTACGAAAAGTTGTTTGGGTACTGTACCGTCCCTTGGATTGTTTTAATTGGTTTTTGTAAAGGGTGTGTCTGCGACCTCTGAAATGCAGCTTTTGGTCTGGGCTAAATCCTGCTGCCTCCAACGCCGCTGCCGCCGCCACGATTTTGAACAAACTGGCAGCCGGATAACCCGCCTTGAGGTTCAGATGCCCCGTGCCGCCGTTTGCATCGTAACCAGCCATGGCGATGATACGGCCGTCATAAGGACTCATCACGACCACCGCTGATTGCAGGGTCCTGGATCGATTCTGCAGCCGGGTGATATAACTTTGGAGCTTTGTATTCAATGTCGTTTTGATCGTATAGCGCCCGCTTTCATTTTTGTGGACCATCCGATCAGCCAGTGTCAACGGATCACCGGTGATATCGGTTAGATAAACAGCAAGATCTTTGCGGGTAAGCGATAAGCGATGGGCGTTGAGATCATTTTCCGACGGCAACAAGGGTTGATCGTCCCGGTTCAATTTGGCAGAAATTTGGAAACCAGCAAATAATAAGATAACCAGGACCGTTGTTAGGCCAATTGCGATCGCCAGTAAATACGGTAGTTTTTTTAGATAATATCTTCGTTTTCTACGTTGTTGAAGTCTTGCCTGGTACTTTCG
>JAAUYD010067796.1_pt1 | contig 12896 bp, 10 predicted proteins | sample 7278101 | NCBI WGS metagenome assembly JAAUYD01 (sample SAMN14350128, study PRJNA611818) | marine sediment metagenome | isolation source: surface marine sediment (0.6m) | place: French Polynesia: Moorea | collected 2018-08 | reverse complement strand
TCTGCTGCAGCTGCGACTACAGTACGAATTGCCTGAATATTCCGTCCCCCACGACCGAAAATTTTACCTTTATCTGTATTATCAAAGGCGATACGAATCCATGCCCGCTTTTTGCGGTTGCCAGAAAGTTCACAATCTACACTCAAAGACTCTACTGAATCTAAAAATGGCTGCATTAAATAACGTACCAATCCTACGTAGTCAGGATTTTTTTTGGGGCGTCTAATTTCATTTTTAGGATACGGATGTTGCACTGACCTGTTCGAAAACATTCTGTTTTTCCAAGATGCGACGTACGGTATCAGTTGGTTGAGCCCCTTGCTGCAATCGCTTGACTATATTGGGTACGTCTAATTTGACTTCATCGGTTCTGGGGTTGTAAAATCCCAATTCTTCTAATGGGCGACCGTCACGACGAGCAAGGCTGTTAATCGCAATAATGCGGTAACTTACTTCTCGTTTTTTACCATATCGCTTCAAACGCAATTTAATCATGGTTGAGAAAACATTACTCCTGTTCTTAAAGTATCAACTCTTCAGAAATACATATCCAGAAATATGATACTAGAATGATAATTCTAGCACCTGCCAGGATGAACTGCTAGACAGTCCTTTGTCATTTGTTGTTTGTTTTATGGAGCTTCTTGGGCGGTCAATACCTACAGTATGCTAGCTGCTAGATGCTAATATCATTTATCCCTATTACTAATAAGCTGTAACAAATGAACAGCTTTAGCAACCTAAAGGGTACCGAAACCTTTTTTCTTTTTGACTTTTTTTGACTTCTTCTTTGTACCACCTCCACCGGGATAACCACGCCATCCAGGCGCTGAAGGACGACTTTGTCCGGCCAAGGGATTTGTGCCACCACCAAACATTCCATCCATTCCTGGAAAGCGACCTTGTCCCATTTGCTGCATCATACTACGCATTCTTTGAAAGTCACTTACCAACTTGCCAACATCAGATTCTTTATAACCACTTCCTTTAGCAATCCTTCGGCGACGACTGGGAGAACTTGAAAGTAAATCTGGATTTTTTCTTTCCTCTCCAGTCATGGAACTAATCATAGATTCGCAGCGTTTGAGTTGGGTTTCTCCTTTTTCGAGTTGATCGTTGGTGAGTTTATTCATCCCTGGAATCATTTTCATGATACCGCCCAGAGACCCCATATTTTTTAATAATCTTAGCTGTTTGAGAAAATCAGTGAAGTCAAATTTAGCTTGGAGAATTTTCTCCTGCATTTTTTCTGCATCAGCAAGATCGATTTCTTCTTGGGCTTTTTCTACTAGGGTTAAAACATCCCCCATACCCAGAATTCGCGATGCGATTCGCTCGGGGTAAAACGGTTGCAGGGCTTCAACCTTTTCTCCAACACCGACAAATTTAATTGGTTGTCCAGAAATTTTCCTTACTGATAAAGCTGCACCCCCCCTACTATCACCATCCATTTTGGTGAGTATTGCCCCAGTTATGCCAATTTGCTCATGGAAAGTATGGGTTAAAGTTGCTGCTTCCTGACCGGTCATTGAATCTACTACCAGCAGAATCTCGTGGGGTTGGACATTTTCTTTGATACTGGCCAACTCCGCCATCATATCTGTATCAATTTGCAGCCGTCCGGCAGTATCAATAATTACTGTGTCAATCCCATCTGCTTTGGCGCGTTCCACACCCTGTCGAGCAATTTCTACTGGGTTAGCATCGCTTCCCAAGTCAAATACTGGTACTTCAATTTGCTTACCCAGAGTGATTAACTGGTCAATAGCAGCCGGACGATATACATCTGTTGCTACCATTAAGCAACTGCGCTCTAATTTTCGTAAGTGTAAAGCGAGTTTAGCAGTGGCGGTAGTTTTACCCGTACCCTGCAATCCAGCCATCAAAACAATTGTTGGTGCTGTCTCAACTTGGGCTAAAGGAACATTTACATCTCCCATGACCTCTATTAGTTGTTCGTGAACGATTTTCACAAACTGTTGGTCTGGTCGAACTCCAGAAATCACCTCAGCCCCTAGGGCTTTAGTTTCAACTTCAGAAACAAAATCTTTAACAACTTGGAGATTAACATCAGCCTCCAACAAAGCGCGACGGACTTCGCGCAAAGCATCTTGGATGTTGGATTGACTAATTTTATCTTGTCCGCGCAGTTTCTTCCAGGCACCTTCTAAGCGATCGGCAAGTGCATCAAACATAATTTCTCTACAAGTACTTAGGCAGGATAAAGGAGTTTTTATAGGATTCGTTTGCTTGTTGAACTTTATAGATCGATGTGACTGGAAAATGCAATTGCTTTTCCAACAACAAAGTAAAAAGTACTTTTAGGGCTAACGCTCCCATATCGCAATTTTTTGTACGCTATTTACCAGCTTAATCCTTTTCATAACTACTTCAGAGCATGCACGACAACTGCAGTATTTTCACAAAAGATTCCCCAAACCATTACTTAAAATTTTTCTGCCTATCGAAAATAATATATGATTTGTATAGGAATCCGATTTGATGTCTAAAAGAGTTTTTAGGCTTTAGCCTTGCTATATAAGCCTTTTAATCTCAGTATCTTTAAGCGCGATGTCAGGCTAAGGCAACAAAATTCCATTAGATTCCTGTATTTGAAGGGGTTATTTGAAGAGTTAATGTTTTTTGTATGATTCGACTTGGTTAACTAAATAATATTTGTTATTTGTATACATAAATCAAAAATCATTCCCGGTAGAGAGTAGGTGTTCTTTAATGGTAATATAATTTTTGCAGTGCATTGATTGAAAAAACTAAATACTAAGCCAAAATACTAAACTTTAAAGTAAAAACTTGAAAGCGAATACTGTAAGTTAAATATTTGAGCAGTATAAGTCCTGAGTCCTAAAATTTAAGACTATATATAAGCTAGATATTGGGAATAAAGCGGATGCATAAAAAATGAAATGCATGAAGTCACAAATGTAAAACTTGTTGGTTCAAATATATTGCTTCAAATATAAATATTCTATTCGACGTCGAATTTGCTGATTGATTTTGTTTACTATAATATGTGGTTCGCAATTCTATATGTAATTGGTATTGTAGACAAAAGTTTAGCAGAATCTTAAGAGCATATCTCCATATGCTACATACTGTTTTCTGCAATATGACCTAATTACATCAGTCAAGTGCTCGCGACCAGAAATAAGTTTATAGATTTAATATATCTTCTCAGAGATTTTATTTTGGTTAATTTATCTCGATGGATTTATCTTGATGGATTTATCTTGAGAACTTTTCAGTCTATAAAAATTTATTAGATGAAAGGCGAGCAGAAAACAATCTTTAATTTATGCAACTTTTACTTGAGACTTATAATTTTTATTTTTCAGGAATTTGATTTTCAGGAATTTGATTTTCAGGAATTTGATTTTCAGGACTTTGATTTTCAGGAATTTGTGGTTCGACTCTTGGATTTAAAAGTATCTTAAGTAACAACTGTAAAAACTAGTTAATTTTTACACTTAGAAAGTGTAACTATCTGTTAGATTGTACCTGCTTTTGAACTGAGTAGTATATTTTGGTGACTGCAGTAGTTAATTGTTTCGAGTGGCGATCGAAGAGAACCTGAGTAGTGTAAAGGAGTAATCACGGCATGACTATAATAAACCGTAAAAACAATAATTTTAGCTTTCTCAAAACAGAACTGTTTTTTTTAGTCAAGCCAGTAAGCTTGATGGGTGTGGGTTTGATAGTCATGCTGTTTGCAGGAGAAAATTTACTTGGGTTTGTCTTAGGTTTAGTCTTTTGCTTGCTAAGTTTATATTTATTTGGCAACGAATATAAGCGAGTTCGCGCTCCTAGAGAAAGTTTCAGCAAAAATCAGGTAAAATCTCCAGAACATAAATCTTTTGAAGAAAGTACAAATCTCAATCGCGATCAAGCAAATTGGATTGAGAAAATGATGCCACAGGAAAAGAAAAAATTGGACCTGAGCAATTCCAGTTTAGTACTTGCGGACTTAAGCCATGTTGAGTTGACAAGTGTAAATTTTAATCATGCTTACCTGAGTGGTAGCATCCTGGATGGAGCAAACTTAAAATATACTCAATTAGTTGATGCAAATCTGAGTGATGCTCAATTAGTTGATGCAAATCTGAGTGACGCAAAATTAGTTGGCGCTAACTTGAGTAGCGTAAATTGCACTGGAGCCAATCTTCGCCATGCAAATTTAAGTGATAGTAATATTAGCAGTGCCACACTTAATAATGCTCAATTAATTGGTGCAAACTTAAGCAAAGCAAATCTCACTGGAATCAATTTAGTAGGTGCTCAGCTTAACTATGCAAATCTTAGTGGTGTTTACTTGTGGAATGGGGATCTGAGAAATGCTCAATTAGTTGGTGCGAATTTAAGCGATGCATATATTAGTAGTGGAAAATTTAGGAATGCAAACCTGAGTAATGCGACTTTAAAAAATACCCAGCTCAGCTGCGCAAAATTCCGAGATAGCGAACTTAAGAATACTGACTTTAGTGGTTCTAAACTAGTTGGTGCAAGCTTCAAGAATGCAAACCTCGAAAACGCTAATTTCGAGAATGCGAACCTAAGAAATGCTAATTTTGAGGGAGCTAACTTGGCTGGGGTTAATTTTAATGGTGCTGACTTAAGATTCGTCAAAATTGACGGAGTAAAAGAAATCGATCCTAAATGGTTATTACTTTGGGAAGAAATGAACAGTTAAGAAGTCAAAGAAGTTTAGATAGCTAGGTCATAATTCACAATAAAAGTTGTAGAGACGACCTACTGGGTCGTCTTCACTTTAAAATTCGGGATGACACGATCAATTCCTAATCACCTATTACCAATTACCAACTCCTCAACCGAATTAGCAGTATTTGGTAGTGCTGCAGTTAAAACTTCATGTCCTTGTGTTGTAACCAAAACATCATCCTCAATGCGAATACCTCGGACATCAGCAAATTGTGATAAACGTTCCCAATTAACTACATCCTGATATTCAGAACGAACTTGCTCATTATTCAAAATAAATGGAACTTGATAGAAGCCAGGTTCAATGGTGACTAACATTCCTGGATGCAAGGGACGATTCAAGCGCAAGTAACCCAAACCAAAACGAGAACTTCTTTGTTTCCCTTCTTCATATCCCGCTAAATCTCCCAGATCTTCCATATCATGGACATCTAAACCTAGTAGATGACCGATACCATGGGGGAAAAATAAAGCGTGAACATCTCTTGCTACTAGTTCTTCTGCTTTACCCTGCAAAATTCCCAAATCGATTAAACCTTGGGCAATATTCGTACAAGCTAGTAAGTGTAAATCCTCATACTCTAAACCAGGAGCCATCTTATCAATACAAGCATCATGAGCGGCAAGCACAATGTCATAAATATCACGCTGGGTAGATGAAAATTTACCAGAAACGGGAAAAGTTCGGGTAACATCTGCAGCCCAACCCGTTTGAGTTTCTGCACCGACGTCAGCAAGCAGTAAGTCACCAGCCTTGAGGTGGTGATGATAATGTTCGTTGTGGAGAATTTCTCCGCGAATAGTGACAATACTATTATAGGAACAAGTCATATCATGGGAAATAATTACTTGTTCCATTGCTCCTCGAACTTCGGCTTCTGTCTTAGCTTTCGATACTGCTAACATTCCAGCTTTGTGGGCTGCTACAGTTACAGCAGCAGCTTTGCGCAATTCAGTTAAGGCATTTTCATCATGAACCAGTCGCAATTTAATTATTGCTTTTGCCAATTCTAAATCAATGCCTTCAGGTTGTCTTTGCGGTAGAATCCACCGATCCAATAATTGTGACTGCTGTGTCCAAGTAGCAGCATCTTGGACAGCAATGGTAGCTGCACCTTCAAGACGTGACTCTAACTCCGCCATTGGATATGCGCGATCAGCACCCATAGTAACCGCAATCTCTTCCCGACCCGGGATTTCCCCGTACCATAAAGCTCTGCTAGGTTCTGGATCGTCCATAAATAACTCCAGTTTTCCCGCTTCGAGACGAATCGCAGCATTGGGTAAGGAAAGTCCAGCAAAATAAATAAAGTGACTGCTAGCACGGAAAGGAAAAGTATTTGCCGGAAAATTACGCGGGCTAGGACTTCCAGACCAGATGATAGCAGGAAAATGAATTAATTTTGCTAGATTTTGCCGTCTCAGTTGTAAGGTATGGGCTAAAGAGTTAGAGGTGTCTTGTATCAGCATAAATTGGGTAGTTAAAGAAAATTACATAAAGAAACAGTCACAAAAGAAAGAAATACTTACAGACGACAGGGATGGGATCTAGTATTTCTCCTGTTCCTGTTTTGCTGTGTATTATTACTACCCCTATTGTCCTGCCTATTACTGTCTTGTCTACTATTATTGTCTTGTCTACCACTACTGTTGCGATTGGGGAAAGCAGTTTGAGTACCGTTGCTGCGAGGAGAAATCGTAGATCTATTTGTCGGACTAGTTGGTTGAGCATCTTGAGTTGGGGTGGGGCGAGATAAACTATTTTGTCTGAGCCTGCAACTAGCGAATAAAAAGGACACTACCATTAAGCTAACAACAGCAAATATTTTCTTGATGCGGATTTTGCTTGTGTTTTGGCGTTCGTCTAACATTTTCTCCACCTATTGGAGACGACAGTTCTTATCTCTACGGTACTGCTAGCAGAAGTGGTGGGAAAAATTATTTTGCTAATGGGTAATGGGTAATAGGAATAATAACAGTTAATTAGCCTTCCATACCTTGCCGTCTAGCTTCTAAAAAAGGTACTCAGTTCAGATCTGGTATTACCTCTGTTGTTTACTGAATCTCACCTTTTATTTGGACGCTGACAGATGCTGGAAAGTTTTGAAGATGTAAAAATGTTCAAAGAGTTTTTCTGAATTCAATAAATGTCTTCCTCACATAAATCAAGAAAAAGTAGTGTTCACTTTTGTAACTGGTCAATTGAAAAATTACCGGGATTGAGCGATCGAGAACAATCCCAATTACAAAGCTGTGGTATCGCAAATACATTAACCCTAGTTCAACAGGGGAAAACACCAAAAGATAGGTTGATGTTGGCTCATAAGTTACATATTCACCTTCAGCACGTAAATAAATGGGTGGCTTTGGCTGATTTGGCTAGTATTCCCAGTGTGGGATTACAATATTGTGGATTGTTACTTCATTCTGGTGTTGTTTCTGTTGCTCAGTTAGCAACTATTCCCCCATATCGCTTACACAAACAAATTTTGCGCTTGCAGGTAGCTACAATGCAGCGACGAGATTTATGCCCTGCGGTAGAAGAAGTTCAACAATGGATACAGCAAGCGAAAATTTTTATGGGTCATCTTAGTTAAATAGGAAACATTAGTTTGGCCTACATTAGCGTAGATAAAAACAAATTGTCAGCGAGCAACAAAAGCGTACAGAAAACAAATTATAAAAGTGTATAACCGTACACAGCGCACAGTTATTAGTTATAAATTGTTTCAATTATAAATTTTTATTTCACAATTAACTGTGAACTTGTGATTGATGATTATTCTTTTTTCAAAACTCCATTTAGAAATATATCAGCAAGTCCTTCTGCCATGTCTTGCATTTGTTGGGGAGAAGCTTCTGGCTCAATCAGCGTGTTATAAGAAAAACCGGCAACTGCAAACATTCCCAGAAAAACTCTGGCGACTAACTTGGGATCCATTTGCCGATATATGCCTTTTTCGATTGCTGTTTGGAAGAACGCTTCAGCAACATCGGTCATTTTGTCAATTACTTCTGATTGGACGCGATCGCGTAGATCTGGGTGAAATTGCGCTTCCATAAAACATACTCGCATCAAGTCAGAATTTTTTTGCAAGTTCCACATCCGATTACGCATGACCTGAGCCACAGCTTTATAGCTACCCATTTCACTTAATTCTGTCAGCAAGTCAGTGAGAATTTCTACCCATCCTTGAGTTGCAACCTCAATTAAAATAGCTTTTTTATTAACAAAATGACGAAACAAGGTTCCTTCGGCGACACCTGCGGCTTGGGCTAAATCGCGTGTGGTAGTACCGTCAAACCCTTGTTTGGCAAATAATCGCCTTGCTGCTTCCAAAATCCGGTTGCGTGTCTGTGCCTCTGAAGGCGGGGAGGTATTGAAAACTCGCATAATAGTTATGATGAAATTTCCGGAACAGGATATGTAGCGTTATTGTCTAATGTCCAAGACAAAAAACACAGAAAGCTTAAGCTTAATACAAGATTAATACTTTATGTGGAAATTTCTTTGTATTTTACAGACCATTAGCTTTACTTTAATGGTTTGTAATGGTTGTTTATAAATCAGCCTAGTGCATTCCAACTGTATAAAGAGTTTGAGAGTGGATAAAGTGTGAGAATGGATATTTTAGATTTAAAAAAGATTTCTTGTGCCTTCCACAAAATATTGGTCGGCTTTTTGGTACTGAATATTTTCTGCTGGGGACTTTTCCCCGGATCTGCTTTCGCTAGATCCGCAACTCCATCGAATGGTCAAAGCTCTATTCAACCTTATTTACAACGGGTAATTAAGAACCTCACAGAGTTTCGCCTGGAAAATGGCATGAAGTTCATTGTTTTAGAACGCCATCAAGCCCCTGTTGTATCTTTTTTAACTTATGCTGATGTTGGTGGTGTAGATGAGCCTGACGGGAAAACCGGTGTTGCTCACTTTCTAGAACATTTAGCATTTAAGGGAACGACCAAGATTGGTACAAAGAGCTTTGAGGAAGAACAGAAGATACTTGACAAACTAGATGAATTAGCATCTCAAAAGCAAGCTGCTCAGAAGGCTGGGAACCAAGATCTAGTTACCAAACTAGAAGCAGAATTTAAGAAGCAGGAAAAAAATGCTTCTGAGTTGGTTATCCAAAACGAGTTAGGAAGAATTGTCGAACAATCAGGAGGTGTAGGTTTAAATGCTACTACTTCTACTGAAGCAACTCGATACTTTTACAGTTTTCCTAGCAATAAACTAGAACTTTGGATGTCACTGGAGTCGGAAAGATTTCTCGATCCGGTAATTCGTCGTGAGTTTTACAAAGAAAAAGATGTAATTTTGGAAGAAAGACGTCTAAGGGTAGAAAACTCACCGATTGGAATGATGATTGAAAAGTTTATTGATACAGCTTTCACTACTCATCCCTATCGGCGTCCAGTAATTGGTTATGACGAAGATATTCGCAATCTGACACCAGATGATGTCCAGAAATTCTTTGATTCTTACTATGTACCTAGTAATATCACGATCGCGGTTGTTGGGGATGTCGATCCTGTTCAAGTGAAAAAACTGGCACAAACTTATTTTGGCAGATTTCAGTCCAAACCAAAAGGCAAAGCGGATATTCCTGTCGAACCAAATCAAATTAAAACCCGGGAAGTTACCGTAGAGTTGAATTCTCAACCTTGGTATTTAGAAGGTTATCACCGTCCGAACATTAAACACCCAGACAATGCTGTTTATGAAATTATCTCTAGGTTGTTGAGTGATGGACGTACATCTAGGTTGTATAGATCGCTAGTGGAAAAGCAACGTTTGGCACTTACAGCCCAGGGTTTTAGTGGATTTCCCGGTGAAAAGTATCCCAACATGATGCTGTTTTATGCACTTACGGCTCCCGGTCATACAGTAGATGAAGTCGCCCAAGCTTTGGGAGCAGAAATTGAAAAATTACAAACCCAGCCAGTACTTGCAAAAGAACTCGAGCGAGTAAAAACCCAAGCAAGGGCAGAATTAATTCGTTCCCTTGATTCAAATATGGGAATGGCACAACAATTGTTGGAATACGAGGTCAAAACTGGCTCCTGGCGCAATTTGTTTGAGCAGTTGGATAAAATTGAAGCTGTAAAGGCCACTGATATTCAACGTGTCGCAAAACAAACGTTTACCCCAGAGAATCGCACCGTTGGCAAACTATTACCCAAACAAACAACTAAATAAAACGGTGGATATCCTCACCATTGGGAATAAGGAGTAAAGAAAAACATGTACGGATATCAAAGACAAAGGCGGATGGCAAAGTACACTTGGAAATTTAAAATTAGTCGCGGTCTGAAATTTTGTTCCGTGCTGGCTGCTACTTTTGCCTTTTTATTGTTTGCATTTAATTTGTCAGCATTGGCAACCGAAGCAAAACATTATACAGATTTAGAGTTTGCACCCTTAGGTGAAATCAAATTACCGGAATATGAGCGCTACGAACTCAAAAATGGTATGGTTGTATACCTGATGGAAAACCACGAACTACCTTTGGTTAATGGTACTGCAATCATTCGTACTGGCGATCGCTTAGAACCATCAAATGAAGTGGGTTTAGCCCAGCTAGTAGGAACTGTTATGCGCAGTGGGGGAACTCAAAAACATACCCCCGATCAACTCAATGAAATTTTAGAACAAAGGGCAGCATCAGTAGAAACTAGTATTGGTGGAACGTCAGGAAGTGGATTTTTTACTTCATTAACTGAAGATACAGAAACTGTATTTGAGTTATTTGCAGAAGTACTACAACAACCCGCATTCCTCCAAGAAAAAATCGACCTAGCAAAAACTCAAATACGCGGTAGCATAGCCCGACGCAATGACAATCCTGGTAGTATCGCCAACCGAGAATTCAGAAAGTTGATTTATGGGGATACTAGCCCCTATGGAAGAACGGTAGAATACGCAACTCTCGATAATATTTCCCGTTCCGACTTGATTAATTTTTACCAAAAGTACTACCATCCCAACAACATAATTTTGGGTATTGAGGGTGATTTTGATTCCCAGAAAATGAAATCCCTGATCGAACAGAACTTTGGTAATTGGAAAGCTAAGCCCCAGTTAATAAAACCCAACTTACCCCAAGTCCAACAAGCAAAAGAGAGCGGATTATTTTTTGTTAATCAATCGCAACTCACCCAAAGTAATGTTCTGATTGGACACTTAGGCGGTGAATTTAATAGCCCTGACTATCCAGCCCTTAGTGTGATGAATGGTGTTTTAAATGGCTTTGGCGGTAGATTGTTTAATGAGGTGCGATCACGTCAAGGTTTAGCTTATTCAGTATACGGGTATTGGAGTCCCCGTTACGATTATCCAGGAATGTTTGTTTCTGGGGGACAAACTCGTTCTGACGCTACTGTACAATTCATTAAATCAGTTAAGGCAGAAATCAAACGCATCAAAGCTAAACCAGTCACTTCCAAAGAATTAGCTTTTGCGAAAGAATCTACCCTCAATTCTTTCGTCTTCAACTTCCAAGACCCTGCTCAAACCCTATCGCGCTTGATGCGTTATGAGTATTACGGTTATCCTCAAGATTTCTTGTCCCGTTATCAAAAAGGAGTAGAAGCAACAACTGCTGCTGACGTACAACGGGCTGCACAGAAATATCTTCAACCAGAAAATATGGTGACATTGGTTGTTGGAAGTCAAAATAATATCCAACCCTCCCTCAAACAACTTTCAACACAAGTTACACCAATAGATATCACCATTCCCGGTGCGCCATCACAAGCTCAAAGCTAATTAAATGCAAAATTATAACTAATTATTGCCATTTAAAATATAAATACCCGGCTTTTTGAGGAGCCGGGTTTTTTGTGATTTTATTTTTGTGTTTTTTGTGGTTTTATTAAAAGAAATATTCGAGCTTAATCTTGAATACGTTTGCCACGAAATATACCAGTCATTGCAATACCACTAAGCAACATTGCAATTACTCCGAAACCATTTAACAGAACATAAAAAACTCTCAGATCTTTACCTAGGAAAGTTCCTTGGTGAATATACAGTAAAAATTGTCCTACTTCTGTTGGTGCATTAAACCAAGTTCTACCAACTCGATAGGCTATACCAGTAAAAGCAGTTGCAAATAATGGTAGAAAAATAATCGGTGCTAGAAGACGATGCCATTTGCGTAACTTGCGTTTATTCATACAAAATTAACTCTAGCTTAAATATTCAACCAATTACTTCAAAGGTTAATAAAAAATAAAATAAAGGCGTTCGGTATACTAAGTACTCGAGATTGAAGATGTTAATTATGAAATCGTGCCGAGGCTCAAGCTAAACACCAATCACCGCCTTTACCTTATTTGTGCAAGGTTTTAAGTACTGAATAGTAATGATAACTATAAAAAGTAAAGAACTAGAAAAGATTAGAGAATAGACAGTTTTATTTGATGGAAATAGTAATTTTCAGTAACTTTGTCTCTACCTTCACCTTACTTACCATATCTTTTATTTAGCAGTTATCTGAGCTTCCCGATCAGTATTTGAGGATTGCAATACCATCTCAGGCACATTGTTAACGTGATTAATATTTGAACTAAACGCACAAAGAAAAAGCAAAGATGATTGACGTACAGGACTGCATTGAATGGGACTAAGGAGTGGGGAATCCAACAATAACATAATTGTCAATCCAGTCAATCCCTTTTAAAGCTTTCCCGAACGCTAATTATCTTTGCTTAATTTTTGCCTTAAATGTTCTTGAAATTCAAATTTTAGTTGTAAAAAGTAAAGAACTAGAAAAGATTCAATTACATCTTTAAAGAATTAAAAACCAAAAAATTTTTTGATACTCATAAAAAAAATTACATTTATTCGCTTGCAATCATTACTGATGAAACTAGCACATTCAGTTTTATCGTGGGTAAGGATTTGAGGCTACATTAATCGTATTAATTTTATCTCATTATTTGTATAGATTATTTTAAGCAAAATCTACCTCTGCATTCACCTGTTAATCAAAGAATTTAGTTTTAACTGTATTTTTAGGTTGCGAGTGTGTAAGTCCTTATCAAATAAAATTGATAATTTCATTCAAGTCAATATGTAATATTTATATCTTTGTATAAGAATATTTACGTGGCGCTGCTGTAATATAATTAAAATTAATTACCAACAAAAATCT
>JAAUYD010187867.1_pt1 | contig 12897 bp, 10 predicted proteins | sample 7278101 | NCBI WGS metagenome assembly JAAUYD01 (sample SAMN14350128, study PRJNA611818) | marine sediment metagenome | isolation source: surface marine sediment (0.6m) | place: French Polynesia: Moorea | collected 2018-08 | reverse complement strand
GGAGAACACGGCTGGCGCCCCAATTGAAAAGGGCTGAGGGCCCCAGCTCCTGTGTTGCCAAGGGCTTGCAGTAGTCTAACTACGGCTGCGCCCTTGGACGCCTTGGATCTGGGGCCCTCAGCCCTTTTCAATTGTCTAATTGTTAACCACTTAAAAGCTGCGGAGATGAACTGTTTATAGCTGTCGAGCGGTGATTCTATTTCATCGGTATCGTTCATCTTGTCATCCCGGCGAAAGCCGGGATCCAGGGCTTCGCAAGAAATAAATTGTTAACAGCATGTAATTTGGGCATGCATTTAATAGATACGTTTTCTGCCGTATGGCTTGGTAATTCCGCTGGAGAAGTGTTTTGATTGATTATCTGATTCCGTTTTTAGAGGAGATGGCCCTGCTGGGAATGACGTGGGGGCCGCTGCTGGTGTTTGTGTTTATGACCGTGGAGAGTTCTTTCGTGCCGTTTCCCAGTGAGATTGTCATGATTCCAGCAGGATTTATGGCGGCCAGGGGGGAGTTCTTTCCGGATGGGCACGTCTGGGCGGCTGTTGTCCTGGCAATCGCGTGCGGTATCGCAGGATCTTTGGCCGGGGCATGGATCAATTATTTTCTCTCCCTCTGGCTTGGCCGTCCCTTTCTGTATCGCTATGGAAAGTATTTTTTTATCGCACCGCATAAACTGGAGCGCGCAGAGGAACTCTTTCGAAAATACGGCGATGCGACGACCTTTATCTGCCGTCTGATTCCAGTGGTACGGCAGCTGATTTCTATCCCGGCCGGTGTTTCCCGGATGAACTTCCTGAGGTTTTCCACATTTACAGGCGCCGGTGCCGGCATTTGGGTGATTATCCTGACATTTTTGGGCTATTGGTTCGGTACCACCACAGAAGGCTTGGGATATGGTGAACTGGTGCACAAAGGCAAAGAGATGGTGATGGCTAACCTGCTATGGATCCTTCTCGCCTGTGGCGTCCTGCTGGCCATCTATATCTGGATCCACAACCTGGCTGCAGGTAAAACTTCCAAAAAGCACAGCTAAAGCAAAATCTGTCAAATAAATCCATCCAACCAGAATCGAAGGTTAGAAGGTTCTTCCATCTTGCCTTCCAATACCGGACCTCATTCCGGCGGCAGTCGGCATGACGCAAGAGATGGTGCCACCCGGCCAAATAGCCGGAGGACTTCAGATCCCATGTTGTCGATGACTTGCAATAGATCTACTATGGCTGCGCCATCTCCGCCCTGGCTCTGCTGCCCTCCGGCATTTGGCTGAATCCTATTTATTGGCTACTATAATGAATGCAAGAGCGTTCCTGAGGCATTTTGACTATAAATCCTTCACGAGTTGGTTGGCCTCGCTTCTGGCCATCTCTTTGCGGACATCGTCTACTGCCTTGGAGACAACTGCAAAGTCATCATCATTGTCCACAGGAAATTGCTTTTCTCCCCGCTTGTCCAAAGCGTCGATGACCGATGCGACCGTAATGGTGTGAATGTCCCTGGCCGGCTGGAATACCGAAGGGCCGTTGTTTTTGTTCCCTTCCACTCTCGAGATAAGGCCGCCCTGACACAGCTGCCCGGTTAACTCTTCTACCAGTAGAAACGGGGCTTTCAACTGTCTGGAGATGCCATCGATGGAGAGGGGCGATTCCCCTTCTTGAAATCGGTGGATAATCAGGCGCAAGATATGCAATGCATAGCGCCGTCTGAAGTCCGGGCTGGTCTTCCGATAGTCGGTTGCCATGGTGAAATGGCTCACATGCTGGTGTGCGTAAGCGATTTCTGCGCCCAGCAAGACGATCATCCAGCTGAGCTGCAGCCAGATGAGAAACAGCGGCAAGGCGGCAAAACTGCCGTAGATGGCATTGTACTTCGACACCAAAACCTGGGCGCTGATGTACAGGCCTTGGGTCAATTGATAGATGGTTCCTGCGATGACCCCGGCAATAATCGCCGATGGAAAACGGACTTGTGTGTTGGGCATGATCATGTAGACCATGAAGAAGAGCAGCCAGACCAATCCAAAAGGAAGAAGTTTGAGCAAGGTGTAGATAACCGGGCTGGCAGCTTCAAGCAATGCCAGTTTGCCGGTGATGGCTTTGACCTGGGTGGTGATGAAGACATTGGCGCTACTGGAGGCGGTCACCAATAACGGGCCGATAATCATAATGGTGAGAAAGTCCGTGAACTTACGCACGAAAGTACGTGCGTTGACCTTCCATATATGGTTCAGGGAATTTTCGATGTGGGTCAGAACCTTAACCGCCGACCAGAAGAGCAGGGCAACACCAATACCGGCAATCAACCCCCCTTTGGTGTTTTCCAGCAGGGTATGCGCAAAGCCAATGACTTTCGATAAGATCTCCTCCTGACCTGCAAATTGAAGATAGAGCTGGCTTTCCAGTCGTTGCTCCAGCCCGAATCCCTTGGCGATGCCGAACGCCATGGCCGCCACCGGCACGATGGACAAAAGGGTGTAAAAGGTCAATGCGGAAGCTTGCAGTGCGCATCCGTCACGCACATATCCCCTTACCGTCAGCAATACGATGCGTACCGGTTTCAGGAAAAGGCCTTTGGATCGGGTTAGCTCTTCCTTGTTGAGCTGCCAAACGCCCTGGGTCAAGAAGTGAATGATCTTCTCAGCTGCTGATCGGGGCATTGCAGATCCTCCTGCAATCATATTGAATTCAAAGCAGTATGTGCCGAGGGGCATAGCGATGGCGTTCATTGTAAAATGGGCGGGTTGCCCATGGCAAGCAAAATTGAGGTGTGGCATGCACGCGGCGGGAAACCTGGATTGAGGAAGCTTTGGTCACTGCATTCCGCCATCGGGCGGACGGTGACGGAACGCAGACGGCATAATGCCTGCTGAAAGATCCCGAAAATCCGAATTCGAGATTCGTGAACATGGCATAACGGTTTGGGATGGATCTGCTGTATTGCCGGCTGTGAAAAGGCTAATCGTGTTTGAGTTTGTCGGGTAGCTGGACGGCGACCACCTGACCTTTTGCGCAAACTTCTCCTTTGGACGACAAGGCAATAGAAACAACCACCTTTCGTCCCTTGACCTCTTCCACCTTGCCTCTCAACTCCATGGGGGCATCGATGGGGGTTGGCCGAAGGTAATCGACGTGCAGTGAGGCGGTGACAAACCGAAGATCCGGCTCGCTGCCCATGGGCCGACCCGCTGCTCTGTAGGCAGCCGCCGCTGCGGTTCCCGTGCCGTGACAATCGATAACCGATGCGATCAGCCCGCCGTAGACAAACCCTTCAATTGCCGTGTGGTACTCCTTGGGCATGAATTGGCAAACCGATTCCTCGCCGTCCCAATAGCTTTTGATCTGATGTCCGTGGGCATTTAAACGTCCGCAGCCATAGCAGACGCTATATGGGTCTTTGTATTGATCCTGGAACGCTTTTTGATCCATGGTATGGCTCTCCCGGTTCTGTGCCGAAGTGCAACCGGCGGTTTGATAACTTAAAGCATAATAAGAAGGGCATGTTTCCAACGTAGGGATTATGGCGGGCGGAGTCCGCTAGCACGGAATCCGCCCGATACGGGATGGGGCATCGGTAGCTGGTATGGCGGCTTAAAGGTCAATGGCCGGATTAAAATTGATGCTCTTCAGTGGAATCTTTCATTGCCTCGACTGAAGATTCTCCCTGGGTAATGGCGTTCATGACACGATCAAAATACCCTGTGCCGACAAATTTTTGATGGGTGGTGGCCATATACCCATCCTTTTCGCCATGCGCAAATTCGATATCCTGGAACTTGGCATAGGCGCTCATTCCCTTTTTCTTGTAATTATGCGCCAAATCAAACATGCCCAAATTTAAACTATGAAACCCCGCCAGGGTGACGAATTGAAACTTGTATCCCATGGCCCCCAATTCACGTTGGAATTTTGCAATCACGGTATCGTCCAGGTTGGCATGCCAGTTAAAGGATGGTGAGCAGTTGTAAGCCAGAAGCTTGCCGGGGAATTTGGCATGAATTCCTTCGGCAAACTTTTTCGCTTCATCCAGATCCGGCCGCCCAGTTTCGCACCAAACCACATCAGCATAGGGCGCGTACGCCAGGGCGCGATGGATCGCCAGATCTATGCCGTTGTTGATATAGTAAAATCCCTCCGACGACCTCTCCTGGTCGAGAATATAGGGCTGGTCATGCGCATCGATATTGCTGGTGATAAGGCGGGCCGCCTCTGCATCGGTTCGGGCCACCAGCAACGTGGGGACACCACACACATCTGCAGATAGACGGGCGGCCACGAGTTTGGTGATGAATTCCTGGGTCGGTACCAATACTTTTCCACCCATGTGCCCACATTTTTTGGCTGAAGCCAACTGATCTTCGAAATGGACACCACCGGCGCCCGCTTCGATCATTTCACGCATTAATTCGAAAGCGTTCAAGGGGCCCCCGAAGCCGGCTTCTGCATCAGCCACAATGGGTGCATACCAATAAGGGCCGTTTTTGCGGCCATCCAGGACCTGGATCTGGTCCGCACGACGCAGGGCGTTGTTGATCCGTCGCACCACTACTGGAACGCTGTTGGCCGGGTAGAGGCTTTGGTCCGGGTACATCTGACCGGCCAGGTTGTTGTCCGCGGCCACCTGCCAGCCGCTGAGATAGATGGCCTTCAGGCCGGCTTCGATTTGTTGGACGGCTTGGTTACCCGTAAGGGCGCCCAGAGCCGGCACATAATCTTCAGTGTTCAACAGATGCCAAAGCCGTTTGGCACCAGCTTTCGCATACGTATGCTCAATGGTCAGGGTTCCACGGAGTTTTAAAACTTCTTCGGCGGAGTAGGGTCTGACGACGCCGTTCCAGCGTGGGTCGTTTTCCCACTCGCACTCCAAGGCAGAGACCTCATCTGGAAAAATTTCATGGCAAGATAGTCGATCACAAAGGGCTTTGGCTTTATCTGCTATGGTTTCCATGCATCTCCTCCATTTCGGTAATGGCGTTAAAGGCGGGGGGCGCGACCGCGGGGGGGCCAAGTCGGGCCATCGGATGCACTGCAACTGCGTTGCTTATCGATTGCCCCATTGGTCGTAGCTATAATGGTAATCGATGGATTCTGGATGTCAACTGTTTACTTTGTCTCGATCTGTTTGGCGGAGTTTTTGCTTATGGCCATATGGTCGGATATGGGTCCACGTGCCCGCGCGCAGTTGTTCCTGGGTACGCTGCCAAAAATCAGGTTGTAGAAGATCTCCATGGTATTTTAGGAATACCTGCCTCAAATCTGTCGATAATCCGAGAAAGGCGGAAAACTCCTCAGGGAAGACATCGTTTTCACCGACTGTGAACCATGGCTCTTCGCTGAGTTCATCATCATATCCCCTGGATTGGGGAAGTTTTCTGAAATTGCAGTCCAAAAGCGGACAGATCTCATCATAGTCATAAAAAACCACGCGACCCAAGCGGGTTACCCCGAAGTTTTTGAGCAGCATGTCCCCGGGAAATACATTGATTCTGGCCAAGTCTTTTATGGCGCGGCCATAGTCGATGACAATCGCTTCGGCGACCTTGGGAGATGCCGTCTTCAGAAAAAGATCAAGCGGCGTGACGCGACGTTCGACATAGGTGTGATGGAGTATGACGTACCCATCTTGAACGGTCGTCGTTTTCGATGCGTCTGAGCTGATCGCCGAAAGCAGCGCAGGTGTGAAACAGCAATCTTCGGATTTCAAATTTTCAAATGTCTGAACATCCAACAGCCGACCGGCGCGATCATGTTTGAAGACATAATCATACTTTTCCATGACCTGGCGGAAAGTGGTGCGTTTCGGAGAGGCGAATCGATCTCGTATCAGCTTGTAAATAAGATCATCGTTGGGCATGTTGAAGGCGATCATTACCATGCCATGCTTTCCCGGGGAGAAGTCAAACTGGTCCTGGCTGCATACCTTCTGATGCTCCAGCAAATCGCGATATAGTTCGGTTTTGCCATGGCGATGGTAACCCAAGCTGATGTACAATTCGGCAATGCGTTTGCCCGGCATCAATTCTCTTAAAAATGTCACCACAGGTCCTGGTGTGGTTGTTTTGACATGAAAATAAGCCCGAGAGAAGCTGAATAAGACCCGCATCTCTTCCTTGGTGCTCAACAACGCGTCCACGCGGATTCCTGCCGGTTCGTTGTCCAAGGCAAAAATGAGGGGGTGCTGCCCGTCCGACCAGCGCATCCGTCCAACCAGATAGGCACTCATGCCTCTGAAGAAGGGGGCTTTCAACATGTCGATTTCAACGGTTTCGCCTCTAAGTCCAGCCGCATCGATCAGGCGGCTGATTCTGACGGCGCAGTGCCGCGCGTCCGCCTCTAGGTCGATGAAGGATACGCCGAAGGAGTATTGCCCAAGGATCTTGCATAGCGTCTGGGGGGTGGCGTCATCTACCGGTGTGGTGAAGAATAACTTTGGTGCATCCTTGAGAACTGCTTGTGGCGGCGGATAGATGAAGGTTAGCAAGGGGTCGATGCCCACGGGGTTGAAAATTTTTCGATGGACGGAGTTGAAGAAGGTATAGGCGATTTCGGCATTTTGGTGTTCTTCAAATGCTGCTGCGAATAGGGACTTTATGGTGGGCCATAGTTTTCGCTGATGCGCTTGGGCGCCCAATTCCATGTGCAACAATCCCGCGGTCTCATCAATTATTTTGGAATACAGGTCCAGGCGTTCAAGGGTGTCATTGCGCATGCCGTGCCAGTCGCGTTGTTCAAAACGCAGATAGGCGCGCTGGGTGATGGTGGCGAATGCCTCGCAGTAATCTGCAACGCCGGTGCGAATGATCTCAAAAGCATTCTTCGCCAAGGTGTTATCGATGGTGCGATCAGACACTGATTTGCTCGCTTTCCGTCCAGGCACATCATTGTCCGGACCTTTCCTGATTTGTATCATAGTTTTTCTATGGGAAGAATAATATTAAAGGCCGTACCTTTTCCCAATTCACTCTCGACCGATATCCGGCCGGCATGGAATTCCACAATGCGGCGGGTAATGGCCAATCCCAACCCCGTGCCTTGCGGCCGACCGCGATCGGATGTTGGGACTTGCCTGAATTGTTTGAAGATAACGCTTTGATCTGCGTCGCTGATGCCGATGCCGTTATCCCTGACGCCGATGTGCAGTTTGTTGTACCGTTGATGGAGACGGACCTGGATCTGTCCTGTTTTTGGTTCGCAAAATTTTACCGCATTGGAGATCAAATTCACCATGGCCTGGATAAGCTGATCGCGGTCCCCTGTGATGGTAGGGACCTTTTCAGGCATATGGACGGTCATCAGCATCTCTTTGTCGGTCACCAATTGGCGGGTGGCATCCACGGCATCTTGTACCACCTTGATCATGTTCAATGGTTTTATGTTCCATTGCATCTTTCCAGATTCAATCTTCTGGAAATCAAGCACTTGATTGATCAATCGTGAGAGGCGATGGATCTCATTGATCATAATCTCGAGAAAGTTTCCCTGTTCCTCTTTACGGGTGTCGGGATAGTCTCTCAAAATTTCAGCGATGGACTGGATCGCCGTCAAAGGGGTTCGCAATTCATGCGTCACAGTGGATATAAAATCATCTTTGAGGCGGTCCAACTCCTGAAGGCGCTCGTTTGCGGCCTTGAGTTCGGCCGTGGCTTTTTCCAGTTTTCGACTATAGATGATAACCTGCCGGGTTTCATCCACAATATCCATAACTTCTTGGATGCCCAACAGCTCCTCTTTTACCACCGATGCCACCATCACCCGTGCTGATGCCGATCCGATGGCACCGGCCAGGAGTTTTTCGACATGGGCCACGAAACTGGCATCGGCGTTCGGTGAACGTTCCCAGTCGACCTTATGGATTTGTGCATATTGGTCCAAGGCTTCTTCGGTGCGTTCTCTTCCCAGAAAACGCTCCAGCAATGACTTAAGATCTGGGATAAAGGCTGTTCCCCGCCACACCATGGTCTCCTGGGTTTCCTGGGAAAGGTGATAGACATCCACAAACATGGTGGCCTGGGTGTGCTCCAGCGGGGATTGCCGGCTGAACAATGAAACACCGACATATGCACCGGTGTTAAGGAGCAAGCTCCAGAAAACGCCATGCGATACGGAGTCAAATCCTGTCAGTCCAAAGAGATGAAAGGGCTTCAGCCACTCCACACCGAATGGCCCCAATTGAATGAAGCTGGTGGGGATCAGCCCGGTCTCCGTCATGGTGGGCAGGACCAGTGTATAGAGCCAGACAATGAAACCGGCGATGAGCCCGCTCAGGGCCCCGGCTTTTGTGCCACCTTTCCAGAAGATACCGCCAAGAAGCGAAGGGGCAAACTGCGCAACAGCCGCAAACGATACCAGGCCGATGGCCACCAAGGGGTAGTATTCAGCGGTTTGTCGAAAATAGATGTACCCCAGAAGGATTGTGATTACGATGGCGGCATGCCGGATGGCGATCAACCAGGAACTCAAATCGCTGCGTTCGTTGAGTTTCAATGCGGGTATATGAAGGAGTATGGGCATCACCAGGTTGTTGCTGATCATGGTGGATAGGGCGATGGTTTCCACGATGACCATTCCGGTGGCTGCCGACATGCCGCCCAGGAATACCAGCAGGGCTATTTTGGAATAGTCGTGGACCAGCGGCAGCTGCAGAACAAATGTATCGGCATCGACGCCGTAGTCTGAAAACTCGATGGCTCCGGCAATGGCCACCGGTAGAACAAAAATATTGATGGCCAGCATATACAGCGGGAAAAGCCATATCGCTTTTTTTAAATGATCCTCATTAACATTTTCGATGACGGTTACCTGGAACTGACGTGGCAACAGCACGATGGCCAACATGCTGAGGATGATGTAAACAGTCCAATCGGTATAGGTCCCCGGCTGTTGCTCCAGCGTGAAGAGCCGGCTGACTTCCGGTATCTTTTCGGCACGGGCGAAAAGATCTCCAAGTCCATTGTAGATGCCATAGGTTACAAATATCCCCACCGCCAGAAAGGCGATAAGCTTGACCACCGACTCCAATGCGATGGCGGCGACGAGCCCCTCGTGACGCTCGGTGGCCTCGGGTTTGCGTGTGCCGAACAACACCGCAAATGCGGCCAGAATAAATGCAACATAAAATGCCGTGTCTTTAAAAATTGAGAGATTACCAAAATGGACATTGGCCGGATCTCCGGTATAGGTGCTGAGCAGGAGGAAGCTGGTGGAGATGGCTTCCAACTGAATGGAGATATAAGGGACGATACCCAGCACGGCGATGACCGCTACGACACCACCCAGGGTCATGCTTTTTCCGTACCGAGCTGAAATAAAGTCCGCGATGGAGTTGATGCGGTGGATGCGACTGATGCGCAGAATCTTCCTCAGGATCAGCCATCCCATGGCTGCCATCAATGTCGGACCGATATAGATAGAGAGGAAGCCCGGTCCGGACCTTACCGCTCGTCCGACACTGCCGTAGAAAGTCCACGCCGTACAGTAAACAGCAAGTGACAGGGCGTAGACATAAGGGGAGTTGATGATGCTGCGCCCTTTATCCGCCCTTTTGTCACCATAGTAGGCGACGCCGAATAATATGCCGAGATAGCATAGAGAAACTAAAAGAATGGTCTCAGTTGCCGGCATGGCTTATTCCCGATGGTCAGGACGCAGGTTGCGTAAGAATTCGCGAAGATCTCCTCGTAACTATGAATGCCGGGAATTCCTGCTTGAAATCAGGGCGACCAGAAAAATGATCAGCACCCAAGCACCAAAAATATATGCATATAGCAGTGGAATCCCCACAACCAGCGCCGGAAGGTTTACGAGGGAGATCAAGGGGTAATTAAAGAGTAGATACCCCAACAAAAACAGCCCAATGAGCCGCTTGGTGCGAACAGCCTCACCCGTCATGAAGGGCTCCTATGCCAGATGGTTCCGCTGGCAACCTGTCTGATGCGACGCTGAATAGAATTTAGCGATTGTGCAGCAGACGAATTTCTGTTATTTTCTAAAATAATAACAACCGATTGCTCATTAGCATAATTCAGAAAGCAGATTGCGTCAATGAGGGAAACGGTGTTATCGGTCATCGTCGCCCTTTCTATCCTGCAGATCCACCACATCGGAGCCGGCCTATGGATCAGAAAAAAGTCTTAATTGTTGACGACGAGCTCAGTATCTTGGTGCCGCTGAAGTTTTTGCTGGAGAAAAATAACTACCAGGTTGATTTAGCACAGAGTGGTAAGGATGCGTTGGAGAAGATAACCCAATCCAAACCGGATCTGGTGCTGCTGGATATCATGCTGCCCGATTTGGACGGGTATGAGATATTTCAGATGATTCGCGAAAATCCCGAATGGGATGATATTAAAGTAATCTATTTAAGCGCCAAAAATAGAGATGTCGATATTGCCAAGGGCCTGAACCTCGGCGTCGATGCCTACGTCACGAAGCCCTTCTCCAATAGTGAACTGTTGGAGAAAATTCATAGCCTCATCTCAAGCAACTAATCCGTTTTCAAAACCCAGTCCAGTTCAAAGGTGGCCCGTCTGATGATCAGCGGCGCATCACCCAATTCGTGTAGAGAAATCGTGGGAATTTCATTTGCGATTGGAGGAAGGCGGCCATGGTCGGCTTCCGGCCATGGCCGCCTCGGGCATGAGGCAGGTCGGGAGAAGGGACCCTCTGGTGCGCTAATGGTACGGCACCCAGATGCGCCGCTTGGACCAATGACCCGGTTCGATTTTTATGTCGATCCAGCGCCCCGGAATCCAGCGACCGCGGCGGTTGTAATGGCCCGGATTCCATACCCGGTCATACTTGGCGGGTACCCACCTTTTTTCGATTTTCCAGTACCCTGCTGGCGCACGGCGGGCGCGATGCTTAAAATAACGGTATGTGGCAGGGGCAGGCGCCACCTCATGGTGGCGATGGTGATCAATAATGACTTTTGTCAGTATCAGAGCCCCGATGCCGATGGCGGCGCCTTCCAAACGATGCTGTGCAGGAGTACCGGCCGAAGCTGCTGTTGCGACGAAGGGGATGGCAATAGCTGCAAACAAGATGATGCTGATGATGCGTTTTCCATTCATGAGAGCCTCCTTTCAAGCTCGTTTTGACACCTAAGACGCATCACCGGTTCGTTTAGTTTACATTTCGTTTCCATTTATTTTCTATCAGAGCGGGGCGTGGGGATGCCCGCCTTTGAGCTTGCCAATGCCAAAGGGGTTGCCATCTTGCGTTTATCAAGTACAATTCATACGTATCGCACGCACCCCCGGATGGCATGTCAATGTTAACCGTGATGAACAGGAGCGCTCAAATGAATACCAAAACCACACCAAGCAACGGTTTGAGCACGATAGATCCGAACCTTATTCAAAAGGTCTTGCCGTTTACCGAAGAGAAAATCTGTCGCAAGGGAGAAGGGCTCATCGATACCGGTGAAATAGCAAAATCATTTTATTATATCGAGCAAGGTACATTTGAAGTCTCCTATACCAGCCGGGAGACTGCCATCGTTGTCGCCATGATCGGTTCGGGAAGTATCTTTGGAGAAATCGGTTTCTTCGATAAAATGACACGCACGCGCAACATTCAAGCCGTGGAAGACGCACGGGTGCGTGTTTTCAACCGGCAGGCCATGGATGCCATTCAATCTCATGATCCCATCATATATGCAGAATTTATGGAATTATTGCTTCAATCTGTCTGTACCCGCTTCCGTCAAATATTAAGCGATCGCGGTCCGCTGACAGCTTACGCCGCGGCACTGTCCACCGGAAAGGAGCAGTTTCAAGGGTTACAGCCCTTACCGGCGGACCTGCTTGGTTCGTCGGGTTGGCAGAACGTCAATCAGCAGTTGGAGCAATTTAAAGCAGCCCTCTTTGATCTCTCGTACCGCCTTCAAAGAGACCCGGATCATGAAATTCCCGCTGATATGATGGAGGAGGGCGCGCGGATTCTGAATAACTTTCAGGAACAGGTGCGACAGTATGAAGACGGCGTGGCACCTGACTACATCCCCCTGGTATGGGGGTATGCCTTCAAGGAACTCTTCCCGTACTTCATGCGCAGTCGTTTGGCTGAAATGGCCTACTACAAACCCAAAGGGTATGCCGGTGACTTTAAAATGATCGAATGGATCTATCGAAAAGAGCCGGACGGCGACGGCAAACTGGGGCGGCTGATCGACGGTTGGCTGCTCGATCAGGTTCCCCCTCAGGCCGTACGCAATCGACGCCGGTTGCTCAGCGAAATGTTGGATCGCCTCTTTCGGGACAGGCTCAATAACGGGCGGCAAATCCAAGTGATGAATCTTGCTTGCGGACCTTGTCGGGAATTGTTCGATCTGCTGGCCAGGTGTGATTACAGCGACCGGATTCACGCGCTGTGTATCGATATTGATGCCGAAGCCCTCCAGTATGCCAATCGGCATGTCAATACCGTTGTCCACCAGGCCTCTGTGCGGTTTATGCGTGAGAATGTCATTAAATGGGTGCTTGGACGGGCCAAACATGAAATGGGGCCCCAAGATATCATTTACTCATCGGGTCTGTGCGATTATCTCGACGACCGCATGATGCAGCGGTTGATCGAACGATGCCACCAGCAACTCGCACCTGGGGGTGCGTTGATCATTGGCAACTTTACGCCCTCCAACCCCGACCGCCAATTTATGGACAACATCATGTACTGGCGGTTGATCCACCGCGGCGAAGATGACATGCGACGGCTTTTTGCCGGGTCGCCATTTGGGGATTCAATTGATTTGGTTGCCGAAGAAGCCGGCGTAAACCTCTTCGCCATCGCCCGGAAGTGAGCTGAGAGGACCAGATTCTGCGTTGCCGGAGGTTCGCAGTAGGTGGGCTACGGCTTCACCTCCGGACGCCTTGACTCTGGTCCTCTCAGCTCACTTCCGTTGAGT
>JAAUYD010096189.1_pt1 | contig 12900 bp, 9 predicted proteins | sample 7278101 | NCBI WGS metagenome assembly JAAUYD01 (sample SAMN14350128, study PRJNA611818) | marine sediment metagenome | isolation source: surface marine sediment (0.6m) | place: French Polynesia: Moorea | collected 2018-08 | reverse complement strand
GTCGTCCGACCTTCGTTACCGTAAATATGTATTAAAGTAAACCCCTATATCTGGACAAAATGGGTACATTTGTCCATTTATGGGTAGAAATTAGATAACAGTTACTAGCCCCCTGAAACGTAATTAATTACAAATTAGTTTCAACTATTGGCACTGTTTCAAACTGTATTGCCGCTGACATCTTCAGTTATAAGCGATCGCCAGGGGGTATTGGCAAGGTGAGCAAATACAATAATTGCTTTTGATGTTTTTGATCACCCTTACATAGCATAAATCAGCATAAATATGATTTAAGCTAGTTTTATTCGCTTTGAAGCAAATTTACTGCCAAAATAAAGCCTAATAACTCTTCACTTCTGACTCGGCCTAATCTACAGGGGGAGAATATAAAAATTATCAACTAATCTCAACTAGCTCGATATCAAATGTCAGTTCTTGTCCAGCTAGGGGATGATTTGCATCTAGAGTCACATGAGACTCCGATATATCCGTGACTACCACCGGAATTACCTGATCGTCACTTTGGGAAATTTGTAATAGCTGACCTACATTCAATGATACATCCGTAGGTATTTGTTCTTTTTCAACAACTATCACTAGTTCCTGACGATGGGGTCCATAAGCTTCTTCGGAAGGAATAGTTACGGTTTTAGACTCACCAATACCCATCCCTACCATTGCTGATTCAAAACCAGGAATCACTTGTCTTTCACCAATAGCAAACTCTAAAGGCTCTCGTTCCGCAGAAGAGTCAAATACTGTACCATCACCTAACTTACCTGTATAATGAACTTTCACAGAGTCACCAACTTTGGCTTGTACCATTCCTAATCTCCTTGATTGTTTGCTGAATAACTTACAGGACTTACACACGGATAAGGTAACCACAGTCATTGCGACCCAAGGAAGTAATCCCAAACACCTGATTTATCCTAACGAGTGCGTAAGTTCTAACTTACTCCGGATACATATGTGCAATTGCTTGCACAATGGGATTATATGAGTCCCGCTGATTTAGTTAACTGAATTTAAATGACCTCTCTCATTTAATCTTCAACTAGGTTACAGCAGATATACATTGATGCATATCTTAACAATATTAGACAAAATTAGACAAAAATGATCCAGTTTATTTTATTCTTAATTAACTCTTTTTTGACTGCACTATTACCGTAATACTCTATTTAATTTTGTTTTCCTTGTAAATAATTACTTAAATCTGAAATAGAACGAATATTGAGCTTCTCTACATCCTCACCACGCATCATCAAGGCATATGTATTATTAAAACCAAAAGGAGTCAACCATTCCATGTCATGGCTAGTTTTTAATTGTTTTTTAACATAAGTAAATACCTTATCTTTATCTTTAATAATGGCATCAAGGCTTGCTTGGTCTGGTTTGATCATCACCAATAGTGCTGTGCCTGTATATTCTGGATAAATATCAATTTCTCCTTGGGCTAGAGCTTCAAAAGCAATTTTAGTTCCACCCAATCCAATTTTTAAATCTACATCCAGGTTTGTATAATTTTCAATTAAATTAGCCAACATTTCTGCTAATATATATTGCTCTGTGAAATTTTTAGAACCTATTAGCACATCAGCCCTAGCATTCCTTTGTATATTTGTTTTCAGGCCGATTCGGTTTAAAAAATCTTTAGCTACTTTCTTTGGAGATTGTTTTTTCTCATCCACAAGATAGTTCAGTTCTGCCATCTTTTCATCAGAAATTTGATTAGCTAATTTCTCTAATGCTTCTCCTATCTCTGGGTATTTCCTCAAAGTCTCTCCTCTGATTAAAGGAGCTGCGTAGTAGGGAGGAAAATAATTTTTGTCATCTACTAAAGCTTGCAATTTATAAGCCTTAATCCTGCCATCTGTAGAAAAACCGCTGATGAGATTGACTTTTTTACCCTTGATAGCTTGATACATCAATCCAGGTTCTAAATCAACAGTATTCAAACGCAAATTATACAATTTGCTTAACCCAGGATAACCATCAGGACGTTCCATAAACTCGGCTACAAATCCAGCTTTAAAGCTAGGAGTACCAGCAGGCATGACTACCAACAGCAATAAAATACTGAAGATAATTACTGCCGCTATTAAAAGAGGCTTAATCAGTTTCCTGATATATTTTTGTAGAATACCGAGGGAAAAATCTAACAGTAGTGCCAAAGCAGCAGCTGGAATTGCTCCCGCCAAAATCATCTCTACTCTATTGAGGGCAATACCACGAAAAATAAATTCTCCCAAACCTCCAGAAGCAATTAAAGCACACAGGGTAGCCACACCAACATTAGTAACGGCGGCGGTGCGAATACCTGCAAAAATTACGGGAATTGCTAGGGGTAATTCTACCTTGAGCAAAATTTGTAAGTCTGGCATTCCCATACCTTTAGCAGCTTCCTTGATGTCCCTATCTACCTCGTCAATGCCAATAAAGGTATTGCGGATAATTGGTAACAAAGCATACAAGAAAAGGGCAACTATGGCGGGTACAACCCCAATTCCCAATACAGGTAGGAGAAAACCTAAAAGGGCAACGCTGGGAATTGTTTGAATTACCCCAACTGCACCAATGACATTATTCGCAGCCTGCTTATAGCGGGTTAAAATCACTCCTACTGTAATACCTATGGCTACGGCAATTGACAAGGAAATTGCGGTTAATTTAATATGCTCTACCGTTTGTTCGCCAATTTCTCCCCAGTGGCTGACAAAGAATGACCACAGATTAATCAGCAGTTGTTTCATACCAGGATTCCTTGAATCGGTAAAAAGCAGCAAGCAATTCTTCGCAATTGACTGGGGGCAATTTGTTTATATCCTGGGAATCAACAATCCGAATGAAATAGGATTTTAATGATGTTTCCACCTGTTCTAAAACAGTCAATAGGTTAGTATTTTCCTCATATCCCTGGAATTTGCCTGTAACGGTTGCTTTTGGCTGTAGCCAGGGGATTAAATCTTGGAGAGTTGTAACTTGTAATTCTAATTGAAATAGGTATGCCTGAAAAAAATCACGGACAAATTGATTCCGTGGTTGAAAAATTAACTCCTTGGGAGTACCAATCTGCTGCACCTTACCTTTATCCATCAAGCAAATGCGATCGCACAAGGTAACGGCTTCAAAAATATCATGGGTCACCAATACCATGGTTTTCTGTAGCAGACTTTCAAGGCGTTTAAATTCTTGTTGAATTTGTTTGCGAGTAATCTGATCCAGGGCTCCGAATGGTTCATCGAGTAAAATAATTGGCGGATTGGCAGCCAGTGCCCTGGCTAATCCTACCCTTTGTTGTTGCCCTCCACTGAGTTCATGGGGATAGCGCCGAGCAAACTTTTCCGGAACCAGTCCCACTAATTCTAACAATTCACCAGTACGTCGCGCAATCCGTTTTTCCTTCCATTTCAATAATCGGGGCACCACAGCCACATTTTCTGCAACCGTGTAATGGGGAAAAAGTCCGGTATTCTGAATTACATACCCCATACCTTGGCGTAGTGCCTCCGGTTGGCGATCGCGGATATTATGTCCGGCAATCAGAATCTGACCAGAGGTAGGCTCAATTAGCCGATTCAGCATTTTCAGGGTGGTGGTTTTACCACAGCCACTGGTGCCAATTAATCCCAGTGTTTCCCCTGAGGGGACTTGGAAGCAGACTTGATCTACTACAGTGACACCGTTATATTCCTTGGTCAGTTCAATTGCCTCAATCATCAAAGTTTAGGTTATTTCTGGATCTTTAGGATAGCAACTAAACCATGACCACAGCCTATCCCCTTTTGCATTTCGTATTCTAAAGTCCGCAGAGCGTAACCCAATTGTGGCTCAATAATATTAGCTCTGGGATCGCCATACCACATCCAGCCCACATCCGCAATCACCCGGTCCATAGTCATTAGGGCAAATTGCAAGGGTTTGGAGAAATGATCCCACTCTTCTAGTTCCTGTAGAGCCATACCGTGGTTAAGACGCTTTTGGCAGAATTTCACCAAGATGTTCCAAGATTCAATCAGTTGCCATAGAAAAGGTGCAACTTGAGGATGGTTAGGAACCATGTCTGGAGTTAAAATCAATTCCTCCAAATCTGTACGCAAGTAATCCTCATGCAGGGAATTAACTAAACGGCGAATCGGTTTTAAGTTTTGGTTGAATTCTCTAGTATCAGTATGGCGGCCAACCAACATAGAGCGATCTACAAGTTTAACAACTTCAACTCCGACCCCAGTATCTGCGGTTAATTCTTTTGCTAATTCTTTTACTTCATCACCAATCCAGAATCTGAGGGGAAATGTCTCAATATCCAGTTGGTTTCTGACTGGCTCAGAATAGAGATAACTCATGCTATAATCACGCATTTTCTCGTCTTCGGAGGTAGCCGACCAAAAATCTGGCCATTCGATAGAGTAACGTCCGACTAAATCCAGTACAACTAGACTATCGTTTGCACCATGTTGGCAAATATCCTGCAATAACCGCACTAATTCTTGTCGAGAAAGATGAGATAGGGAACCATAAGAAGAAAAGTAAATCTCAAAGGGTTCTTCCTCTGTTTTGATTCTTCCCAAACCCTCTCGTAAATCTTGTTGGACAAATTTGACATTGGACTTGTCCTCAAACAAAGCTTGACCTTTATCAACCATCGCTTTACTAATATCAAGTCCCAAGTACCAGTCGATATCTGACTCTGGAAGTATGCGTTGGTGTTGCAAGCCTAAGTCTAAATCGTGGTGATCTATTTTTGTCAGAATTTCATAACCCTGTCCCGAACCGCTGCCAAGGTCCATAATTCGCACACCTTGGTTTTCCTGTTGCCGACGTTCCACCACATCGCGCAAAAATGGTCGGAAGATGATCCGGTTTAATTGGTCTTCCCAGTAAGTACGTACATTGTCATACTTGCCAAACAGGTTGCCTACATATAGGTCATATTTGCCTTCTTTGACTGCTTGTGAATAAGTCTGTTCTCCTACTGATTGCATGATGATATTCCTAGATAAAATTACTTAGTTTTGATTGTTTAAATTCCGGCTTCTTTGCCAATTACCAATCAAAATACCAGAATACCAATGGGAAAATAGATTAGAATGAATTAGGTGTTCTAGTCAATATTTATTGCTAGTAAATGACAAAATTTATTCATCCGGAATTGGAAAATTAAATCAGCTGGTTTTCTGGCTTTAATTATCCAACTAATGGGAGTTATATGGGCATAAATACCCCCTATTTTTGAGGTTAATTACTGTACTTTTTGCATCCTGTCTGAGTCAAGAACCTGGCTAATTTTGCCCCAAAGCCAGTCCGGCATCGTATGATGGGTTTCATATACCCGAGAAAACTTATTTTCAATGGTTTGAAAATATTCTTCTACTCGCTCTGCTCCTTTTTCTTCTAGAGGCATGAGAATTTTATCTCTAAACAAATCGATTGCTAGACCTTGGACTCCCCGCTTATGCTGGTGGTATAGATAAAATTGGGCTTCCTCTGCTTGTCCCACACACTCCCAGGGAATATATCCCTTCAGCCCGAGTAATTCCTCCCAGATGGGCAGGTTTTCTTCTATGTCAAACAAATTTTGACCAAACGCCTCGACTACCTGACTCAAATTACCGTAGGTGCAAAATCCAGCAAATACATAGCAACACTTTTCACAACGACCACACCAAGGTTTCTTGATATTGCAAGAATTGGTGGCATAGGGAAGTTCCCCGCCCAGGCGAAAAACTGTTTCAAATACTTTGAGATCGTGAAGTGGCTTAGTTAAACTGACTCTGTTAATTCCCTCGAATAAGCGCGCCATCAGCTTGGAGATTTCTTTCTCAGCAGTGAAACTTTTTGCCCACTGATGGGCTACGGCTTCACCGGACTCAGGTTCTACTAGGTTAGGAGCATCAGCACTCTTTTCGTTACCAAATGCGACAATGGGGATTTTATGAACTATTTGAATCGGAGCTATTGCTATCGGTCCTAGAACTACTTCTCCAGCTTCTGTTCTAAATGGTTTGTCAAGGGTAAAATAATCCTGCAATCTTGCACGTATATTAGTCTTCTCCATTCTATTTTCCAGCCAGGGGTAGTAATCATCATGTAGGTATAAATTATGCTGTTTCCTACATTTTAGATTGTTCGTTACCTTGGAAAATAGCAATTCCTGCTCTTGATTATCACCATAGATATCGTAAAGATAAGTTACAAGATCGTAATCTATATTGGCTGTTTCTAAAAGCAGGCTACACAACAAACTATCTTTGCCAGAACCAGAGGCAAGAATTACATCTACTGAATCTTCAACTCTAGTGGTGCTAAATATTGGATAGTTAGTGGCCTGCCCCATTTCTGAAGCAGTAACCACAAACTCTGGTCCGGTATAATCCAACTTCCCTATTTGATAGCGATGTTCACTCCAATGTCCTCGGATGACAATTTCAATAAATTCCAACAGTTGGGGATCGAGATATTTACTGTACTTTTTGATATCTAACCTACGAGGAAGTACTGCACCAAATCGTAGGAAAGAAATCACAGCCAAGGTGACTGCAAAAACTTCAACTTGGGAGGGAGAACCCAAAGCAGAGTCAGCAAAACTGATGGAATTGTATCGAATAGAAAATTGAACGGGGTCACCATCAAGGAGATAAATTATCTTTAGCTTGTCTTCAGTAAATGAGACATCTTCTAATCGAGCTTCTTCTACTAGAAAATCCTGAAATTGTTGACCACTATTTTGATTATATTTTTCTAACATCACTTTAGTTGCTTACAAAGTTCAGAATTGATTTTTGACACTCTCACTGCTAAGACTGAGCCTGTAGCGGGAGATTGTTGTTTCATCCCCACTTAACTAGACTGGTATTACTACCAATCCCCGTCAGTACGAGTCAACAAGCATTTTCAACCACTGTATGTCCTACAGTACTAACACCACGATTTCTAATTACTTGTGAAGCAGCTATATCTCTTTGTGTTGTGTAACCACACTCAGGGCAAGAATGTATCCTTACATCTAATGTTTTCTTGCCTGTATGTGCATCACAATTAGGACATATTTGACTGGTGTAGTTCTGATCTACTTTGCCAAAGTATACTCCTCTTTTCCAAGCTATGTAACTCAAAAGATTGAAGAATTGTCCGAATCCTGCGTCTAAGGTATGCTTACAAAACATCCCTTTAGCCCAGGCTCTAAAGTCAATATCCTCAACAAATATCGCACCAGCTTGGTCACAAAGATAATTAGCTGCCCTCAAGTGAAAATCCTGACTGGTGTCTGAAATTTTTTGATGAAGTCTAGCTGTTTTAGCGTTTAGCTGTTTGCGGTTATTAGATCCCAATTTTTTATACTTTAATCTTCTTTGTAGTAATTTCAACTGACAGTGAAGTGAAGTGAAAAATTGAGGTCTAGTAATTAACTTTCCTTCAGAAGTAGCTAAAAAGTTTTTACCGTTAATTCTGAGTGTAACGGGAGTCCTCTTGCTCCATTAAGATAAAATAAAGCTAGTAGTCTGTCAATTTACTACTCAATGAAGTGTTCTTTCCCATTTTCCAATCAGAGCAGCAGCATTTGGATGGGGAAAATAACTTTTGAAAATCCGGTAATAGAATAACTCTTCTTTGGTACTTACTGGAAGTCCTTGAAGGAGAGCTTGCTCAAATTCTTGATCAGAAATGTTGCGGTTAGCATGAACTTCCAACATGGTTGAGGAGGCAGAGCCTTGGGCAAATTCCATTTTATTTCGCCACACAATTTCATTGGGCAGCAAGTCTTCAAAAGCCTTACGCAATAGCCATTTCTCAATGCCAAAAGCTTTGTATAGCTTCAGAGCAGGATCTATATTTAGAGATAGTTCAATAAAGTCAGTATCTAAAAATGGAACACGCCCTTCCAGTCCATGAGCCATTGTCATTCTATCTACCCGTTGCAAGTTGAGATTGTGCAATCCCTTGACAATGGCAATTAATTCTTGATGTAACTCTCTGGGATCATCGTAATCTTGCAAGTAGCTGTAGCCAGCGAATAACTCATCTGAGCCTTCTCCTGTGAGAATCACCTTGACATACTGACTAGCTAGCTTGGATACAATGTAACAAGGAATGGCATTGCGAACCATAGGAGGATCGAAGGATTCAAAGTAATAAATCACCTTGGGGAGAATGGCTTGTACTTCCTCCTCTGTATAAATATATTCATGGTGAATCGTTCCTAAATGTTCTGCCACTAAACGGGCGGCCTTCAAGTCTGGTGAATTAGGTACTCCTACAGCAAATGAATGCAATTCTGGTACTTTTTGCTTCATCAATGCGGCAATAATGCTGGAGTCTAAACCGCCACTGAGGAAAACTCCCACCGGCACATCAGACATGAGCCGCTTATCAACACTTCTTGATAATGTCAGCCGGATTTTTTCCAGGGCGGTATCTACATCCTGAATGAAAAGCTGGTTTTCGGGAAGTTGGTAATAAGGTTGTAAGCCCTGTGCTGAATGGTAGTAATATCCGTTGGGAAACTCTTTTATCTCCTCTGTATGTTCTAACAGTGCTTTTATTTCTGAAGAGAAGAAGATATTATTGTCATTAGTTCCATAGTAGAGGGGCTTAATGCCGATGCGATCGCGGGCAGCAAAAAATTCTTGACCATCACTAATTACAAAACTAAACATTCCATCCAAACAGCTGGTTAGTCCATGACCAAGCTGTTCATACAACGGTAATAGAATTTCACTGTCAACCTGGGACTGGAAATTATAGCTTTGACTGAGGCGATTCCGTATTTCCTGAAAGTTATAAATTTCGCCGTTACAAACACCGTAAAGCTTTCTTTGAGAATCACTCAGAGGTTGATGACCTCCTTCAATATCTACAATTGCTAAACGCTGATGTCCTAAAATAAAGTTATTTTCTTGAACTACCCCAACATCGTCCGGTCCCCGGTGAGCTAAAGTAGAAAGCATTTCTTGGAAATCATTACTGTTCGGCATATTGGAACCAAAAATGCCAAGAACGCCACACATAATCCTTTCCTCCCAAATTCTATTTTTGATACAGTTGTCAGTCAGTTGAAAAAATACTTGGCAACGATCAATATCCCTCTAGAGCTTTTAGACTCAGGGGGTGTTCTAAATTCAATTGATCTGTCTGAAGTATGGTTGATTGCAGAACCGGCTACCCCTAAGGGGTAAGTCCAATCCTCTATGCTCCTGTAACCGCAAATCATCAGCTTGGGCGGTTATCTAGTTGACAGAATATATACTGACTAAGCTGTATACAAAAAACGTTTGTATGTAAAAATTTACTATTTGTAATGATTTTTTTCGGTTATTTACCTCCGATAATTTATGATTAAATTGTATGAACGTCAACTAATATGTATCAAAAAATGATATGTATGATACCTTACCATAAATATCAGCAATAAAATCATCAAACTGCTAATAAAAGTCAAATATGCACTATACACAAATCTTGGGAATATGTGATTATAGCTTGCATTCAGACTTGATTGCTCGCGCGTAAAACCCCATCCCCTGGTGTCAGCGCGGCTAATCAAGGGGGGTTCGATGCCCCCTTGATTTAGGTATTCATCAAACAAATTTTGAGAGTAGTTACTTAATATTCTCTTAATTTGTCAACCAGGGATGGAGCTAAGGAATGCGAAAATCGTGATATTGGTAACATATAAATTAAGTTAATATATCGCTATTATTTATATTTACTAAGTATAGATATTACCTTACCAAGTGACGCGATCGCTCAGTTTATGCCTCATTTTGCCACCAATCCCAGGAACTCTTTCTAAATCCTCCAAAGAGGTAAATGGTTTTTGTTGTCTGGTTTGAATAATTCGTTGTGCTAATTTTTTACCCACTCCTGGTAAGGTATCTAATTCTTCGAGTTGGGCAGTATTAATATTTACTTTTTTAATCTCTTTCTGTACCAAAGATGATGGAGATAATATGCTGGGACATTGTTTGGTTTGCAATTTCAGTTTTTGTTGAATTTTTGGTGGTACGCCTAATTGAGCATCTTCATATAAACGTTCCCATTCCCGTTGATAATGGGCAGCAACCACTGGATTTTCAATTACTAACAGAGTTTCATCATTGTTATGATTGGCGATGGTAGACCAATTGTGAGAGCCTGTAATGACGGTATTTTGATCTACAATGGCAAACTTATGATGGAGTAAATCCCCTTTGGGTAATAAAGGTGTACCAACTGTGGTAATGGGATTTTTCCAAGGGCGATTGTCAAGTTCATATTTACATTTATTGCTCAGAGCAACACCCATCATATCCATCCCTTCACTATAGGGGCGATAAGCAAATCCGGGATCGATTAAAGCTCTTACTTGAATCCCCTGTTGATGGCGATTTTCTAAAATATTGGCAAAGCGTTGCTCGGAAAATACAAATAATGCCATATCCACAGATTTTTTGGCGAGTTCTAATTGTTTGCCAATCAATCCATTACTAGTTAAAGACCAAATTCTTCGAGGAGAATGGGGGGAAAAATTTACAGTAATCTTACTATCCCCTAACTCAATTGTTCGCGCTTCTCTGACTGGCTTATGGATGCCAAATTTACTATTATTTTGACCGCCGGGTCCATCTCCCCACATCATGTTAAATTCTGTGGTGAGGATTGATGCTAATTCCGGACTATCAATCTTTAATAAATTATTGGCATTACCTAAACTATTGGGCTTGTGGAAATCCCCATGAGTACCGCTCAAGGTAAAATTGGCGGAAGTGATAATCACAAAGCGGCTGTCAACAACCACAAATTTATGATGCATTAAGCCACTGCCCCGAGAACCATCTTCTCTATCATCTATGATGGGGATTTTGGCATTATTTAAGATTACTAAAGCATCCCTGTGATTAATTTCTGCGGGGCTAAGTTGATTATCTCCGTCTATATCTAAAAATTTGCGAAAATCTGCATACCTTTGCCGTTCCCTAGGAGTAAACTTACTAATTTCTGCCGCAGTGAAACTACTCCAAGGGCGACTATAGTTATTTTCTAAAATTAACCTGACCTTTACCCCCTCTTGGTGTTTTTTGACTATGGCTTGAGCTACCTTAGGTAGACGTAGCTCTTGTACTGCTATGTCAATTGTGGATTGAGCTTGAGAAATAGTCTCAATAATTTGTTTCTCTAAATCATCTCCCTGGCGCGTTTGCTGGCGATAAGGCTCTAAATATTGGGAAGATGGGGAATGATTAAAGTAAACTTGAACTAAAGGGTCTTGTGGTAAAGGTTCTACAAGTCCGGGGCGGCGATCGCCAGTCTTGACTTTTTGACAGGCAGTAATACTCAGTGCCAACACAAGAATAGCTCTCCAACGCCATTGGTGAGGGAAAATCTTCACTGTAGTCTGTTAAAAATGGATTTGGGGTAGACAAACTTATGATTCCCGTTAACCAATAGAAACAAGCAATGCAAATTTACCTAGACTACAGTGCCACTACTCCCACTCGCCCAGAAGCGATCGCTGCCATGCAAGCTGTTCTCACCCAACAGTGGGGGAATCCTTCTAGTTTGCACATGTGGGGACAAAGGGCAGCTACGGTTTTAGAAACAGCCAGAATGCAAATTGCAGAATTGATTCACGCCCCAACTCCAGAATCAATTGTCTTTACCTCTGGCGGCACTGAGGCAGATAATTTAGCAATTATGGGAGTTGCTCGGCGCTATGCAAACCCCCAACATCTAATTATTTCCAGCGTCGAACATTCAGCGATCGCCGAACCCGCCAAACTATTAGAACAGTGGGGTTGGCAAGTAACTCGCCTGCCCGTAGATACTAAAGGTAGGGTGAATCCCCTGGATTTACAAGCGGCTTTGCAAGATAACACCGTGTTGGTATCAGTAATTTATGGGCAAAGTGAGGTGGGAACCGTACAACCCATTGAAGAACTGGCAAATATTGCCCGGAGTGCAGGGGTGTTGTTTCATACCGATGCAGTACAAGCGGCGGGACGCTTACCCATAAATATCCAAAAATTATCAGTAGATTTACTTAGTATTTCTAGTCATAAAATATATGGACCCCAAGGAGCAGGAGCATTGTATGTGCGTCCTGGAGTAGAGTTACTACCATTGATGGATGGTGGGGGGCAAGAAACGGGGTTACGTTCTGGAACCCAGGCAATATCAGTAATTGCCGGTTTTGGGATGGCAGCAGAGTTAGCATTACAGGAAATGCCTACAGAAACCCCTCGATTAATTGAATTGCGCGATCGCTTGTTTTCTCAATTAGCCGATATCCCTAATTTAATCCCTACAGGGGACTTAATCCAACGTTTACCCCACCACGTGAGTTTTTGCCTGCAAAATGCCGATGGAGAAATGCTCAACGGTAGAAGCCTAGTGAGACAGATGAATTTGGCTGGTATTGGCATTAGTGCCGGTGCTGCTTGTAGTAGTGGTAAACTCAGCCCGAATCGGGTATTGTTGGCCATGGGATATGACGATAAATCAGCCTTGGGTGCAGTACGGATGACTGTGGGACGCTATACCAAGGAAGCAGACATTGATTGGGTGGGGATGGCATTTACCCAAATATTAGAACGGCTGAAGCCGATAGAGTTATCGGTTGTCAGTTTATAGTAGTGGGATGATCAAGTAATAAGTAATAAGTAAGGTCTGCTGAATAAAAATAAAACAATGCAAGAGAATAATCTTATTCAAAAGACAGAAATTACTGCGGATAATACCATTTTAGGCGCAGCTATTTACAGTAAATCACTCCTTCTGATTTATGATTTTTTCGTATTAGGTTTATCAAATACATTTTGTTGGCAATGTCCAACTAAATTAATTCTCAACTTTTACAACCAACACATCTCGGATAAACATCTAGATGTAGGGGTAGGAAGTGGCTATTTTTTAGAT
>JAAUYD010013944.1_pt1 | contig 12900 bp, 9 predicted proteins | sample 7278101 | NCBI WGS metagenome assembly JAAUYD01 (sample SAMN14350128, study PRJNA611818) | marine sediment metagenome | isolation source: surface marine sediment (0.6m) | place: French Polynesia: Moorea | collected 2018-08 | reverse complement strand
CCGATCCGGAACCCTGGTAGTATAAATCCTAAATCTTGTACAAATGTGGGAGTCGTAGCAAGAGCTTCGTAAATCTCTCTTCAACGCCGTCGGGCAGTCGGTGTATGCTTGCTGAGGGTAAAGTAATCTGGGATGTTGCTGTATTGATTCGTCTTTGGGGTATTTTGGAGCTCCCGTTGAAGCAAGAATCCTCACGTCTTTAGGCTGAGGAGTGTCAAATACCATAATTGGTGGCGAAAGTGATTTTTCTCCACTCTGAAAAAACAAGGCAGGGGGCAGAATGTAGAATGTAGAAGAGAACAGGGTTTGACTACAAAATAGACTGGATACAAGCTCCCGAATTCATCCATGGAGAGAAAAATGTTTTCCTTGTCTCATTACCCCTTCGATTCATCGATGGGGTAATAATTCTAAATTCTTCATTCTAAATTCTAAATTCCCCTTGATGTGTTTCTTCCATTCATAGTAGGGGAATTTAATTCTTTATTACCAGGACTAAAGCTGCGTGTCACAATCGGTGATTGGTGTGTGACGTTACAAGTCTCATTGCTACATTCCAATATTCTCGCAGTTTCACGCACCCTACAGAAAAAATATGCCAGTTGCGTAAGTCCTAATTACTTATTACTTATTACTTCCACTCCTACAGTGATACAGCTGATAGCGATATTCACCAGCCGATTGGCGAAATTTTTGCTCAGGGAAACAATTTTGAGATGCCAAATCCAGAGGAGCGCGGAAATCTACTAACCACAAATCTAGAGGTTTGGGAAGTTGAGAGAGTTGTGCTTGTAATATCTCCACAGCATGGGTGTAATTTTTGGTGACTGGATTTCTGTGGGCTAAGAAAAACTGCCAATTCTGGGAACTAGTGGAAGAAGTAAGAAATCTTTGCCTTTGCCAAGCTAAACCCATCATTCTCCCTGTTTGTCCATGATGTTTATGGGTGGTAGCAATGAGTACGGGAGCCTGGGATTTATTATGAATAATGGGAGCTAACATATCAGGACGATGATTTTGTAAATAACCCCAATTCCAAACTACCGTTATTCCTCCCAAAAATGCCATGAAGCAAATGATTGATACTGTTATCTGAGGAGCCATTTTCACTTTTGTCGATAATTTGTTTATCAATGGAAAGGATTTTGAGTCAGTTTGGCGATTCTCACTCACTCCTTGCCAACAACCAGCTAAAGCGGTTGCGATAATGAGGATGACGGCTGGAGCAATCACAAATTGGAAACGAGCCGCTAAAGTTAAATCCATACCTAAAATATAGGTAAAAAACATAAATAAAGCGATCGCACCCAGTACATAATGAGTTAGATAGGGGATAACTAGGCGAGTATCGGCATACTGCTGTTGAATTTGCATACCAAAGAGGAGATTTGGTATTGCCCATAGGAGGAATAATAGGGTAATTACTCCAGAAATCACCACAATTGCTATGGGTAAAGTAGTAAATGCAGAAGGCAATAACAACAACATACTCATCATCCACAGCAATAGGCGTACAATTGGTGCCAAGCTTGGCTTGCCATCAGAAACCCAGGTGGTAGGCTCGCTACCATAGATATTTTGCAGTGCAGGTAACCACACCAAACATCCAATTAGAGTTCCTAATGCCACTATCCAGATAACTCGCCAAGCAGGTTGTACTAGTACTGCTTTATTTTTCCTTAATTGTTGCCATATTAAACCCAAAAATACTATTCCTTGGGCTGCCAAGCTCAGAACAAAGAAATAGTGGGTTGCCACTCCCAAACTATTGATGATAACCCAAATAAATGCTACCCACCAAGGCAAAGATTGTCGATGGCGGATATGCTTAATTGCTTGGATAAAACAAGCCAAAGAAGCAATTACCAGTAACAACACACAAGTATAATGCCTTGCTTCTCTACCTAGGAAAACTACGTAGGGAGAACTTGCCATCATGGCTGCCGCGAACTGACCTACCAATGGAGAGCGCAAGGCAAAACAACCAACAGCAAACATTATAGGAATAGATATTACTCCTAAAATCGCACTGAGCGATCGCCCTACCCAAATTGAGGCTAATTCCGGAGGCGGAGAAAACAATTTCATCCATAAATGGGCGAGGATAAAGTATGCAGGAGGATGGGTACTTTCCCCAAATAAGGAATTGACAACTAACCCGATACCTGATGTAGGGTTGGGGTATAATGGCTGCAATAGTACATCTGCACTAATAACTTGGTTTAAGGGTACTGAGTTAAAACTATTACCCAAACTAAAAGCGATCGTCGCACACTCGTCTGTCCAAGGAGGTAAAAATTCCAGACGTAAAAAACGTAGAGCTGCACCAAGGGCTAGCCATAATAGCAGTAATAGCAGATGATTGCGTTTGTTCATCCAAACAAAGGGAAGAGTCAGAAACCTGTAGCGAGCGCGATAGCAGCTACACGTAGTTGATTATTCTGATTGTAAGTATTGAGTAAATACTATTACTAAATTCAACCTGAGTTTGATTTAACAATAGTTAATAAACAGGATAAATTAATTAATAATATAAATATCACACAATTTAGTTTATGAACTTATGGCGACCAAGTTTATTGCTTCCCAATCAGTAGAAATTTCTGTGCCACAGCAGCCCATTCCCATTCAGCATTACTTGCGTCAGCCTCAACGCTTAGTGAACGCCCTTGTGGATCCAAAGCGCGTTCAGTCTCTGACTAATGAAATTTTTCGTTTAAAAATGCGCCCATTGGCATTTATGTCATTGAAGATTCAACCCACTGTTGACATGAGAGTATGGGCAGTACCTGATGGCACAGTATATTTACACTCTGTAGGCTGTGAAATTCTTGGTATGGACTATATTAACCACCGGTTTGATTTAAATTTAAAGGGACATTTATCACCCTACAATCTCCATAATAGTACCCGCTTACAAGGCAATGCTAATTTAGAAGTACAAGTGGAGCTACCAGTACCATTTTCTTTAACACCCAAGCCAATTTTAGAAACCAGTGGTAATAGCTTATTGAAAAGTGTTTTATTAACAGTTAAGCAAAGGTTACTACATCAATTAATAGTAGATTATTGTCAGTGGGTAAAATTACAAAGTCAAGGACTGGAATCGGCTTTGGATACTAACGAATTTCCCATGTGGAATCTAGAGTAATTGTCTCCATGACTACATAATTTCATCATGAAAGCACGGTATTTACCGTGCTTTCAGATTTCTCTGCGTTGGATTTGACAAGGACGAAATGACAGGCGATGCAAAGGAGAAGGACCATGCTGTTGCAGTGCCAACAAATGACGCGCACTACCATAACCTTTATTACTTGACAAATCGTACATTGTGTATTTACTAGCAAGACGCACAATTAGATCGTCACGCCATACTTTTGCCACAATGCTAGCAGCAGCAATAGAAAGAGACAGAGAATCCCCTTTTACTATAGTTTTCTGTGGTAAGGGTAAATCTTTGATCGATTGATTGCCATCAATTAAACACAATGCCGGCTGTTGGTTAAGTTTTACCACAGCTCGCTTCATGGCTAAGAGAGTTGCCTGTAAGATATTTAGTCGATCAATTTCCCTAGTGGCAGCAAAACCTATTTTCCAATCTGTTGCTAGGTGGCAAATTTGCTGTGCTAGCTGATTTCGGCGGGAGCTAGATAGTTTTTTACTATCTTTAATTTCAGCCGCTATGGGCGCTGTTAAAGCCGTATTGGGTAAAATTACTGCTGCTGCCACTACTGGTCCAAACAAAGCTCCTCTTCCCACTTCATCAACTCCAGCTATTAGTCCTGGAACTTCTGATACTAGGGAAAACTCCAGCCAGTTTGTAGCTTTGGGAGCTGCTTGTCTTTTAGGCATTAATCACTGTCTTTAGCTGAAGAACGACGGCGAACCCGGCGTTTGACAGTTGATGTGCTGGTAGGGGTACTTTCATCAGCGACCACCACTAACGCTGGTTTCTTTTCTATAGTCTCAGTTACAGGTTCCGGTTGTGATTGATCTAAGACTATTTTCTTAGTAGGTGTAGGTGATTCTGAAGATATCTCTGGCTCCGAAGATATTTCTGGTTCCGAAGATATCTCTTTGTCTGGGGAACTGGTTGGCTGCTGACCGGGCAATGTGACGTTAATAATGACAGATTTCGGATTTTTCACCTCTCGACCTAATTTTTCTAAAGGAGAAACTCCCATTTCTGCATACACATCCTGTTCTTCAGGAGTCATTTCCACGGTAACAATTTCTGGGGGTTCCACCACTGGTTTGACTAAATCTGCCCGAGAACTTCTACTCCGTTCTGGACGTTCGCCCCAACTTTGTTTGTTCAAAGTCGGTGCTGGTAAGTCTGAACTGCCAGTCAGTTCATTCTCAGCCTCCATGTCTAAGTCTGGCTCGTTGATGAATGCTAGTGGACTAGGTACAACTCGCGGTTCATCTTTGCCATTACCGCCATTAATATTAATCCGGCGACGACGGGTGCGACGTTTACTACTATCTCCCAGTTCTTGGTAACTAGGATGATTCATCAAATCTAGGGCAGCAATGTCAGATTCTGCTTCATATCCTTCCCCAAATGCATCATAACTTTCCCGTTGTTCTGGCATCCGGGGAGCAGGCAGTCGTGGTTCCCGTTGGGGCATGGATGCAAAGCGATCTGGTAATTCTGTGGGTAAGGGTAATCTGGTTTCTGTTTCTCCAGGCAAATGCACAATATGTCCTAAACCACCACAGGAAGCACAAGTTTGACCGAATAGTTCGTAAATATTTTGTCCTTGACGCTTACGGGTAAGTTCTACTAAACCCAATTCTGTAAGCTGGGCAATTTGAGGACGAGCTTTATCTGATTTAAGTGCTTTGTTGAAGTGTTCCAGTACGTGCTGCTGGTCCCTGCGGGATTCCATATCAATGAAATCTACCACAATTACCCCAGCAATATTACGTAGACGTAGCTGGCGAGCAATTTCGGTAGCGGCTTCGCAGTTAGTCCATAATACTGTTTCTCTGGCAGTGGCAGAACGGGTAAATGAGCCGGAGTTCACATCTATAACCGTTAAAGCCTCCGTTGGCTCAATAATTATATAACCGCCAGAAGGTAGGTCTACTCTAGGTTTGAGAGCTTCTCTAATCGCCGCGTTGACACGGAAGTACTCTAGGACAGGTGAGCGATCGCGGTGATGATCGATGAGCAACCCTTGGGGTGTCTGTCCCCCACTCCAGTTTTGCAAGTACTGCTTCACCCGCTTTAAGCCGGTGCTGGAATCAACGACGATGCGATTGACATCTGCACCGTACATATCCCGCAGTACCCGTTGGATAAAGTCATCGTCTCGGTTTAACAAAGCAGGGGCGCGGGTGGATTGAGCTTCTTGTTGAATCAATTCCCACTGCCGTTGTAGGGCTTCTAAGTCTTCAATAATCGCTTCTTCTGGCTTGGTTTCGGCTTCTGTACGTACCAGCAATCCCATGCCAGCGGGTTTGAGTAAAATTGCCAGGGCACGCAAACGATTGCGTTCGTTTTCATTCTTGATCCGACGGGATAAATTTACTCCCCGTCCGTAGGGCATCAGTACTATATAACGCCCTGGTAAAGTAATGTTACCTGTAAGCCTAGGACCCTTAGTTCCTGTAGGCTCCTTCATCACTTGCACCAAAACTTTCTGCTGTGGTGCTAATAATTCTGTAATTGCTGCTGCCGTGCGTCTGAGTCTCAAGGGACCCAAATCGGTCACATGGATAAAGCCATTACGTTCTGGATCGCCAATATTGACAAAAGCCGCATCTATCCCAGGAAGTACATTTTCTACTACTCCCAGATATATATCACCTATTTGGTGATGACCAGTAGCAACAACTAGTTCTTGTATTTGATCTTCAGAAAAAACGGCAGCGATTTGATGCTGTTCGGCAATGATAATTTGTTTTGGCATTCAATTTCCTCAAAAAATGGCAGCACCAAGGTTCCTTGAGGTTGGTTTTATTCCTCTCGTCCCTGCAAGCCTCACAAGGTACTGCTGGTAATTAAAATTTTGCATCTGGGTTCAAAACTAACGAGGAGAGGGAGAAGGATGCTTCTCTTAAAATTCAGAAGTTCTGCACTGCTGACAGTTAATCTCTGGGGAAGAGTCTCTGCTAGGAGGGAGGTAACGCGGATGGTACAGCCACCATTCCTAATTTTCAACTGCCCCATTCTACAATCCTTCAAGCTACTTACGCGGTAGTTGCGTCGATTTGCTTGACTATCCCGGCAAGGCTAAATATTTTTAAACAATTCAATTATCCGTCCATGATTGATTGATGATGACATGCCCTGACCATAAAATCCTAGGAACGAAAGAACAAGAAATACTTCTTTGTCCTCAACTTCTGCGGATTTTATCCTTGAGGTGCTGTTCAGTACACACTTTTAGGTTAATTATCCTCAGGGTGTATGCTGCACTCAGCACTCCTAAAATCTTTCAGGGGCATTGGGCAGTGGTGGTAAAAAGCATGAATTTTAGAGAGGCTGACGGAGCTACCTATGGATCTATGATTCACTCTTAGCTGTAAAGAGAGTTGATTAATCTGTCTCAGTTTACCTGGGATAAAATCCCAGAAGTTTCACTCTAAATAATTTTGCTTCCCTGGATTTCAGGGCTGTGAATCATTTCACTCAATGCAGCGCCAGATATTTTCTCTTCATCTCATTCTAACGCAACCTTGCTAAAAATCAATTCCTGTAGTTTCCTATTGGGGGGCAAAATAAATACTTTACCCTTGCCGATAGGAATTATACAGCCAAAACTAACTCCTTGCGATGAATATGCAATAGTTGAAATTCTCTGCCAGCCGTTTGTTCTAGCATAAACAGGATTTGCTCCGGACGCAAGATCACCCCGTCGTTGCGACAACTACCTAAATAACGCAGGGTAGTTGTAGTTTCTGGGTGGTGGTCTTTCTCATTAGCAGTTTGAACTAATTCTAACTCGAACAGGCGATCGCGCAGATTTACTAACTTAGTTTTACCTGATTTGGTAGTGTGTTCCCACCAAATTTCTGGGGTGGCTTGGATGGTATCAATCCAAGTTTGCCAGGTGATTGGTGTCATCTCATCTACCACTGCAATGGTCAATAAGTACTCGGCGCTGGCGAGGAGTTGGTTGGCGGCGGGAGCTTTTAAGTCCAATGTCTCCACTTTATATATGGGGATATCTGTTGGTAGAACTGCTGTCAGTTTTTGTTGGAAAGTACCTGCATTCATGGTCTGAGTTAATTCAAAATCCATGATCTCGCCACTACTAGAAGCTCCTAGAGTTAAGGCATTGGCGATGGCAATACGGGGATGGGGGTGAAATCCTCCGGTATAGGCTACTGGTATTTTTGCTCTGCGGACTATGCGTTCTAAAAGACGTACTAAGTCTAAATGACTGGTTAAAGTGATATCCCCCTGTTTGCCAAACCAGACTCGCAACCGTTGCACTTTGTTGGTATTGGGGACAAATTCCCCGGCAAATTCGGGAATTGGTGGTGGAGGGATAACAATATTATGACCAAATTCTGTACCGCACACACCACAATGGGAGCAGCCATCAAAGGAACAGTCAGCGACTGTGGCAGCTGCTAAGGCTCTGTCTAAGTCTTCTTGTAACCATTTTTTATCGATACCCGTATCGATATGGTCCCAAGGCAGGGATTGGTTGAGGGATTGGAGGTATGGGGAGGTGGGGGAAGAATTCGTACTTAATTCTTCATGGTTAGTTTGGGTCTTTTCCTGATGAAACAGGTTCCATTCTCCATTTTCCACCAGACGGTACTTCCAATCTAGTCCGGCTTCGGCGATCGCTTGTTCCCAAGCAGCAAAAGCTTTATCCAAACCATCATACCAAGAATCCATGCCTGCGCCTAATTCCCATGCCCTTTGCAATACTTTACCTAAACTGCGATCGCCTCTACCCACAAAGTCTTCCATTGCTGAAATTCGCACATCGGTAAAGTTGACCTTTACTCCCTTGATGCGGCGAAATTCTTGTCGTAAAAGTTCTTGTTTACGCTTAAATTCAGCAGTTGACACTGAGTGCCATTGAAAGGGGGTATGGGGTTTGGGGGTAAAGTTAGAAATTGTTAAGTTAAAACTTAAGGGTCTTCTGCGCTGTGCTTGACATTGCCGTCGCAGCCACTTAACTGTTTCAGCAATTCCCACAACATCGGCATCCGTTTCCCCTGGCAAGCCGATCATAAAGTAAAGCTTGATTTTATCCCAACCCTGCTCCCACGCAGTTTTCACACCCCTCAATAATTCTTCGTTGGTCAGACCTTTGTTGACGATATCTCGCATCCTTTGCGTACCAGCTTCAGGTGCAAAAGTCAACCCACTTTGGCGCAAACCACCTAAAATATTGGCAATATTTTCATCAAATCGATCTACTCTTTGGCTGGGTAGGGATAGAGAAATATTCTCATCCTTAAGCCGATTTTTGATTTCCATTCCCACCGCTGGTAGGGACAAATAATCAGAACAACTCAGGGATAGTAAAGAAAACTCATTATAACCAGTTGACCGCATTCCCTTTTCAATGGCTGTCACCACCTGTTCTGGCTCCACATCCCTTGCGGGTCTGGTGAGCATTCCCGGTTGGCAGAAGCGGCAACCACGGGTACAGCCGCGCCGAATTTCCATGGTCAGGCGATCGTGTACGGTTTGTACGTAGGGCACTAGACCAATGGAATAGGCGGGTATGGGGGTTGCCACCCGGCGGATGACCCGTGGGGGTACATCTCCATGTCGATTTACCACCGAACCATCGGCAGTCATTTGATAGAACTGAGGTACGTATACTCCCGGAACCTGAGCCAAGTCCAGCAACAATTCTTCCCGGTCAAATCCTGCTCTTTTCCCTTCTTCTAATACCAAGCCGATTTCCGGCAATAGTTCTTCTCCATCGCCTAAAGCAAAGAAGTCAAAGAAGTCGGCATATGGTTCCGGGTTAGATGTTGCCGTCTGTCCCCCTGCAAAAACTAGGGGATGGTTCCCTGTCAATCGTTCTCGCCACGTCAGGGGGATACCAGCCAAATCCAACATTTCTAAAATATTGGTTGCACCCAATTCATAACTGAGGCTAAAGCCCAAGATATCGAATTCTGTGAGCGATCGCTTGGATTCTACAGCAAATAAGGGCGTGTTTGTTTCCCTCAGCTTGGTTGATAAATCCGAGCCTGGTAAGTAGGCGCGATCGCACAACTGGCGTGGCTGGGTATTCAAAATATTATAGAGAATAATATGACCGAGATTTGAGGCACCTACCTCATAAACTTCTGGGTAGGTTAGCACCCAACGTATTTCAGCTTCTTCCCACGGTTTATGTACCGCTAAGAGTTCGTTACCCAAGTAACGAGCGGGTTTTAGTATATCCGATGTGATTAATTTTTCTACTGCAACAGCCACTATGCTATTTTTTAGCTACTTTAATTACAGCTACTCACATACCAAATTAACATTATATTGCCCGCATTTCTCACAAGCGGTACATTCACTTATAGTCCTACAGGCATTCAACTCAACCTATAGCTTGTTCCTGGGGACTTAGTGGCGGCTGAACGTCGCTATGATCTAAACTTTTATCAAGCTTAGATTTAGAGGGTTTTAGACCCTGCATAAATCATAGCAGTGAATAATGGGGTATTGTATCTCAAGTCTAAGTATCATAAGAGTTTTGGGCTAATCGTTTAAATCTTTGTTAGCAGTCTGGGATGAGGGCTTATCAAAAAGCCAGTTGCTAAATCGCCACAGTTTTATTTATTTATCAAAGAATATAAACGCACTTCCAAATCATTCGCGCCCTAATTCAATTAATGAATTACGCAATTTCTAGATCCAGTTGACTGTCAAATACTTCAAACACTCTGTCAAGCTGGGTAACTTCCAAAATAATTCTCACTGCAGGTGAAACTTTACTCAACACCAATCTGTGTCCTAACTTCTGTGCCAGCTTCAGTCCAGCAACCAATACCATTAAACCGGCACTATCTATTGACTCCACATTTTCCAAATCCACCAGCAAGATGGTATTACCATTTTCTGTTAATGCAGTGGTTAACTCTTGCTCAAATTCTAGGGTGTTGGTGGCATTGAGGGCACCTAGAGGACGAACGACGGTAATCTGGGGATAATTTACTGCTGCTGGCATTTTTTATTCCTATAAAATTTAAATGATCATGTTTTAGAAGATAATCTCTTTTACGTATCACTGACTATGGTTTTGCTAGGTCTTTGCTAAATCTTTACCACTTCTCTGATTTCCCGTAAAGATTCTAGAAAACCCATATTTTTGTATGTATGAATACATTTTCTTCCTTTATATTGATTAATATTACGCAGAATTAACGTACAATAGTAGATATAATTAAGACTCCATTTTCATTGTTTTATTTCTGTGATTAGGGTTTTAACATCAGCAATTATGCGGTTTTATCAAAGATTGATAAATTCTCAGTACCAGTATATTGATACTCCACACCTTGTTTATACCTATAACGTGATACATATCACATAAATTTTGTTGTCTCGAACACTCCTGGTACTAATGATGAGTTGGTATAATTATTGCTAAAATACAGTTAGCATCACCTTATGAGAACCGAGTATCCTATTCGTCAATTAGTTGAAAGAGCGCTTGACATTAAACAATTAACTCCTGAAATTGAGAATGAAATTAACTGGGAACTAACGGAAAAGGGTTATATTTCCGATATTGATTATGAAGCTTTGGAGCTATTGATGTCAGAGATGGACGCGGGTCGGATTAAGTTGGTTCCCAGTATTTAATAATTGAATGGTCATCGCTTTCCCTGAAGATGGCAATACGACATCACCACAGTAAAAGGTAAAAAACATTGTGAACTTTTGTTTTGATGTTGTATAAATGATTGGTTTATTTCCGCCGGTCTGTAATCGTGTCATGAAAGCTACTTATTTCTAGTTTGTAATTTTTTAATATATATCTCTATTGATAGCCTCTTATTGTATAAGTTATTTCTCCCTTAATTAGCATATTATTGTTGGCAGTCAAAAATCTAGAACACTGATTAGTACTGCCTTTTCATCCTTGATACTCGTTGTACATACATATCCATCAAATGTGTAATAATTTACGCTTTTAGAGTCGATTATTAATTTTAGATAGACTCTTTTTTTGCATAATTAAATATTTATGTCCCAAGCTTGGCGTAAACTGAGCTAGTATGCCTCCACAGTTCCCATCTGTTAGTATTCAATCGCCATGCAGTTTGCTCAACGCCTAGAAAAAATTCCTCCCTATCTATTTGTAGAAATTAACCGTAAACGAGATGAGTTAATAGCTAAAGGGGTAGATATTATTAATTTGGGAGTGGGAGATCCGGATAAACCGACTCCTGCTCATATATTACAGGCAATGCATGAAGCGATAGACGATGGTTCTACACATAATTATCCTCCCTATCAAGGAATAGATGAGTTCCGCAAGGCAACAGCTAAGTGGATGGAGCGTCGTTTTGGAGTTATGGGTTTAGATCCTACTGAAGAAATTATCTCTTCAATTGGTTCTAAGGAGTCAATTCATAATACTTTTTTAGCCTTTGTAGAGCCTGGAGACTATACCTTAATTCCCGATCCTGGCTATCCTGTGTATCGCACATCTACAATTTTTGCAGGCGGACAACCCTATACAATGCCCCTCAAGGCAGAAAATAATTTTTTACCAGACATTCGTAATATCCCTGAGGAAATAGCCCAACAAACAAAACTATTGTGGATTAATTATCCTAATAATCCCACAGGAGCGGTGGCAACCCTTGATTTTTTTGCTGAATTAGTAGCCTTTTGCCGACACTATGATATTTTACTGTGTCATGATCATGCCTACTCAGAAGTGGCATACGATGGCTACAAACCACCGAGCATTCTGCAAATTCCTGGAGCTAAAGACATTGCCATTGAATTTCATAGTTTATCCAAGTCTTACAATATGACGGGATGGCGAGTGGGTTTTGTTGTCGGTAATTCTACGGGGATAAAGGGGCTATCTCAAGTAAAAACTAATGTAGATTCTGGAGTATTTAAAGCCATTCAAAAAGCAGCGATCGCAGCTTATTCTACCAGTGAAGCACAGTTGCAGTCTCTGATGTCCATTTACCAAAGTCGTCGAGATGTGATTGTCCGAGGACTACAATCCCTTGGTTGGTCAATTCAACCACCACAGGCTACTCTTTACGTTTGGGTTCCGGTTCCTAAAGGGTATACATCCAGAGAGTTTACCAGTTTACTATTGGATAAATGTGGCATTATTGTTCCGCCAGGTAATGGTTATGGGAGCCAGGGAGAAGGTTTTTTCCGCATAGCTTTGACTATTTCGGAAGCGAGAATGCAAGAAGCAATTCAAAGAATGCATAATGCGGGGATTTTTTATGGAGGAGTGAGGGAGTGAGGGAGTGAGGGAGTGAGGGAGTGAGGGAGTGTAGACGCTGTGCGTTTACAGTTGTGGAAATACCTAATGTATATTTGGGATTTTTTCTCCTTCCCTCTTTCCCTCCTTCCCTCTTTCCCTCCTTCACTCCTTCCCTCCTTCACTCTTTCCCTCCTTCCCTTGAGTTTGCCAAACTTGCTGAATGAAGTGATTGAGTTGCTGTTTTGCCAAGGGTTCTGAATCAGGTTGAGGCTCTTTGGCTAGTACCTGGTGAAAATAGGTAATTACTTCTGTGTCTAAAGCTACTCTAAATAAATTTGGCTGCCAAAGTAGATCGGATGCATTTCGTAGATCCTCAATTAGTGGTGGCTCACAACTATTATCTACCAATAATAAGGGACGTACCCAGTATAAGTTACGAGCAGTAACTAATTGAATAAGTTCTACGTATAAATTGCGATCGCCATGTTCCAAACAAAGAATTTGTCCT
>JAAUYD010089285.1_pt1 | contig 12902 bp, 14 predicted proteins | sample 7278101 | NCBI WGS metagenome assembly JAAUYD01 (sample SAMN14350128, study PRJNA611818) | marine sediment metagenome | isolation source: surface marine sediment (0.6m) | place: French Polynesia: Moorea | collected 2018-08 | reverse complement strand
TCTATATGTAATACAAAGCATTAAATATAATAATACAAAAAGTTGTGATCTCATTAGTCATTAAAAACCAATACTCGCTGCTTATTCCCTGTAAAATATAATCCGTTTAACTTTATCAAAAGCAAAATGGATCCCCAATTAATCTTTAATGGTATTGCTATCGGTAGTGTGCTGGCGTTAGCTGCTATTGGACTTACTTTTACCTACGGTATTTTAAAATTATCAAATTTTGCCCACGGAGATTTTATGACTCTGGGGGCTTACCTAACCTGGTTAGCAAATATCAATGGTATAAATATTTGGTTGGCAATGCTATTAGGGGCTGGGGGAACAATAGTTGCTATGTTAATAGCAGAACTTTTGCTCTGGAAACCGATGCGCGATCGCCGTGCAACTTCTACTACTCTTATTATTATATCGATCGGTTTAGCTTTATTCGTTCGTAGTGGTATTTTGCTAATTTGGGGTGGTAGCAATCAATCCTACGATTTACCTGTAGTACAAGCTGCAGAAATATTTGGGATAAGAGTTCCTTACTATCGTTTAGTAGTAATTGCCTTAGCAATTATTGCCCTAATCATCCTCCATTTTCTCTTGCAAAATAGCAAAATTGGTAAAGCCATGCGAGCAGTTGCCGATAACATTGATTTAGCGAGAGTATCAGGTATTAACGTAGAGAGAGTTGTTCTCTGGACTTGGATAATTACAGGAGTTTTGACTGCTGTTGCTGGCGGTATGTACGGTTTAATCACGGCAGTTCGCCCTAATATGGGTTGGTTTTTGATTCTGCCTATGTTTGCCTCAGTTATTTTAGGAGGAATTGGCAATCCCTATGGTGCAGTAGCTGGAGCTTTGACTATTGGAATAGCCCAAGAAATAAGCGTACCCTTCCTTGGGTCACAATATAAATTGGGTGTAGCCTTATTGATTATGTTGTTAATGCTGCTTATTCGTCCTCAAGGCTTATTTAATCGGGGCTAAAATTAATTGGCACTCCCCATAGCTACACTCCCTCCTTACGTCGGTCTTTAAAGCTAGGGGATTCTTAGTTCATCGCCTCGCCGTTAGACAGCAGGTTCTCAAGGGGCTGTCTCTGGAGGAAACCTCCAGAGCTTGTACGCCGCGCACCAAATGCCCAAAATTAAGACAAGAAGTATATTGAGCTAATTCTCCTAACGTCGTATACTAAACCGCGTTTAGTTTATAATCAGATACTCATCTTTCATGAATACTCCCGAACAATTTAATCCTGAGGAATGGATAATCGATCGCGATGGGAATAGTGCTTTAGCTATCCGCTTTAGAGAGCGTCTTTTTTGTGAACAGTCTCCTTATCAGACAGTAGAAGTATTTGATACTTACGATCGCGGTAGAATGCTGACTATCGATCGTATTGTTATGTGTACAGAATTAGATGAAACCTCTTACCATGAGATGTTAGTTCATGTACCGATGTTAACCAATTCCCAGATTAGAGATGTATTAGTTATTGGTGCAGGAGATGGAGGAACAATTCGGGAATTAGTACGCCATGAAGAGATTAAACAAATTACTATGGTTGAGATAGATGAGGTTGTAGTAAGAGCTTCTCAAGAATTTTTACCGACTATTTCCTCTGCATTGACTCATCCTAAATTAAATTTGCTGATTGATGATGGAATTAAGTTTGTTCGTGAGGCTGCCGAGAATAGTTATGACTTAGTAATTATTGATTCTTCCGATCCTATTGGTCCAGCGGAGGGATTGTTTACCAGATCATTTTATCAAGATGTTTATCGCTGTTTACGTCCTGGTGGTTTAGCTACCATCCAAAGCGAATCTCCTTCTTTTAATCGTAAGGTGTTTGTAGAAATCAACCAATGTCTCAAGGGAGTTTTTGGTCAAGAGCAAGTATATCCTTACTTGGTGTTTATTCCTATGTATCCTAGTGGAATATGGAGTTTGACCTATTGTTCCAAACAAGGAGCGCATCCTATCAACGATTTTAATCGCGATCGAGCTATCAAATTTGCTCAGGAACACAATCTAAGTTACTACAATGCAGATATTCATCAAGCAGCTTTTTGTTTACCTACCTATATCAAGCAAATGGGAAACTCTTAGTAGTCTAATAATCCCCAGCATTGAGCCTAAAATAGACATTACAAAACCTGAAATAAACCAAGTTTTAAGGCTTTTAATCTAACAGGCATATTGAGCATTCCTATCTCATGTAGCCCATCTGTAAGGACTATACCTGCAACTTTTTGAGGAAATCTATGAGCATATAAAAAAAAGTAGGGAATAATATCAATATCTCTCTCTGTCTATACAAAACGCCAAGTTAAAGGATTGATAGCTTGTGTTACTCTCTTGCCGTTTATAGTTATCAGTTGTTATAAAAGTCGGATATTAGCATCATCATAAATAGCAAGATGAGTCAATGTCTGAATCCCGATTGTCTGACGGTTAATTCCCCAGAAGCACAAGTCTGCCAAGATTGTGGGACAAAACTGTTATTAGTAGACCGCTATCGAGCTATCAAAATGTTAGGTCAAGGGGGATTTGGCAGGACTTTTCTGGCGGTGGATGAATTTAGACCATCCAAACCTCGCTGCGTCATTAAACAGTTTTTACCCTGCGTTAAAGGCAAAAAAGGCTTAGAAAAAGCAGCAGAACTGTTCGCGCAAGAAGCTGTACGCTTAGATCAATTAGGTCAACACGATCAAATTCCTGAGTTACTAGCTTTCTTTAGTCAGGAAGAACATCAATATCTAATTCAAGAATTTATAGATGGTGAAAATTTAGCTCAAGAACTAGAAAGAAAAGGCGTATTCAACGAAGAGCAAATTAAAGAAGTACTCAATGATATGTTGTCAGTACTAGAATTTGTTCATGCTAATCAAGTTATTCATCGAGATATTAAACCAGAAAATATTATCAGACGCAGTGGCGATCGAAAACTAGTTTTGGTAGATTTTGGTGCTGCTAAAGCTACAGAAGGTGTAGATTTAAAAGTTACAGGGACAATCATTGGCTCAGTTGCTTATGTTGCTCCAGAGCAAGCAGTTGGTAAAACCACATTTGCCAGCGATCTATATAGTTTGGGTGCTACTTGTCTACATTTACTCACCAATATTGAACCCACAGACTTATTTGATGTCACAGAAGGAGAGTGGATGTGGAGAGAATATCTAGAAGACAATGACATTAGTTACGAGTTAAGTCGAGTTTTAGATAAATTAGTGGAAGGAGCAACTAGAAGACGTTTTGAGTCAGTCAAAGAAGTTTTAGCTGCTCTTGATTCTGGTGTTGGTATAGCTACAAGTCACAGAGTATCTTCTCCTCGTCCATCTGGAAGATCTTCTGCCAGAAATAATTCTCAATCAAGACAAAGACTGGGTTCTTCTGCGCGGAAATCTAGACATCAAACCTCTAACAGAAAAACTTCGGGAACTAATTCTAAATTAAAGCTCAAAATAGCTGAATTTGATGTAGTAACTTTAGGTCAAAACGATCGAGTAGTGATAGGTAGAAATTCAGGACTACAACTCGATCGCCGTCGTGGTAAAGCTAAATATATTACCCTCGATTTAGGTAAAGGAATAACCATGGATTTAATTGGTATTCCTGGCGGTGAATTTTTAATGGGTTCCCCTGCAGAAGAATTAGAAAGAGGTGGTGAAGAAAGTCCTCACCATTTAGTCAAAATTCGCCCCTTTCTCTTGGGTAAGTATCCTGTAACTCAGGCTCAATGGCGAGCAGTAATGGGCAATAATCCTTCCCGATTTGCAGACGATGAGGAATCTGATCATAAGCCAGTAGAAAAAGTATCTTGGTTTAACTGTAGGGAATTTTGTGAACAATTATCAGCAATAGTCGATCGAGAATTGCGTTTACCCACAGAAGCAGAATGGGAATATGCTTGTCGCAGTAGAACCACAACACCTTTTTATGTGGGAGAAACAATTAACACTGAATTAGCTAATTACAATGGTGAATACAATTACGGCAACGGCAAAGTAGGAGCATATCGTCATCAAACCACCAAAGTAGGTAGCTTTCCTGCTAATGCTTTTGGTTTACATGATATGCATGGCAATGTAGCAGAATGGTGTGCTGATACCTGGCATGATAATTATCAAGATGCACCCAGTGATGGTGGTGCCTGGAGTAGTAATAAACGAAAAGATGCTCGTATTCTGAGAGGTGGTTCTTGGCTTCACCTTCCTGGTTGCTGCCGTTCTGCTCATCGACTCCGTTCTTCTCCCGATAGCAAATCTGATGCTTTTGGCTTACGCATTGCTTCTAGTGTATAAGTCAGGAGTTCGGGAGTTCAGGAGTTCAGGAGTTCGGGAGTTCAGGAGTTCAGGAGTTCAGGAGTTCGGGAGTTCGGGAGTTCGGGAGTTCAGGAGTTCAGGAGTTCAGGAGTCAGTATTTTCTCCTCCGTCTCCTCCGCCTCCCCTGCCTCCTCTGCCTTCCCCCATTTTATAATTAACTATACCCATCTATTTTATGGGTCTACTTCTGTTTCTTGATCTTCTAATGGAGTAGGTTCAACTTCTGTTGGACTAGATTGAGGGGTAGGTTGTGGCTCTCTTATTTCTGGAATGGGAATAGCAAAGAAAGTAGTAGTAGCAAAAGCTAAACTAGCTAATCCTATCCCGACAGGAGTTAACCTTTGTATTAATGGCTCATCTCTTTGACGATATCTTTTACCTAGAGATTGTAATTCCATCCCAATACTTGAAAGAGTATATTTATCGGCAAAAAATTGGTCTACTGCTTCTACTAAATCAAATAACTCTACTGTATTCAGTTCTATTTCTGCTTTTTGCTGTTGTGTATCTGATTCTGGTTCAAAAGTCAGACGATGTGAATTATGAGCGGTAATTTTTTCAATATGTATTTGGGACGATTCCGTCCGAGAATTTTGTAAATGAGGTAAACCACTCAAAAACTCTTGAGCATAAGCACTGACTGATTTAACTAAATTTTCAAAAAAAATACTTCCGCCACTCAATTTCTGATTAGAGCCTACAAAATGACATTCCGCATTCACCAAAATTGATAGATCTTGTTGAGCAAAAACATCATTTGTTTCTTCAGAAGTTTCACTTAATCCTTCTAAAGTCAATGTACAGTTAGGCAAAATGTATTGTTTTTTAATTGTCATCTATATTTCCCCATCAAACAAACTAAACCAAACACGCTCGATTCCCTTAGTTCCTGTGCAGAATAAAAGCTTATTGAGCAAAGACAAGGCTAACTCATTCAATTCTGATTCTGAAGCAAGATAAGCAGATACTTTAGTACGACGAGGATTCATGCGACTGCGAAAATGAGCGCGAAATCTTTCCAAATATTCAGAAAGGCGAAAATGATTTTCTATGGGCAATTGTTTTTCTCTCATTTGCTGTTCAGCTAGAAGCAATTGTCGAATTAAAACCATTGATTTTTGGGCGCGATCGCCTGCTATGATAACTAAAGCTTTTGCTTGATCCAAAGAGAGAAAATCTCTGGTAAAAGAGCGTCGCCAAGGATTACTACAGCGTAAACGCCAAAGATCGACTCTACCTTTAATAACATTTTCTAATTCCAACTGTTTTATTGTTACCAACATATGCTCCGATGCTCCTAACTCTAAAGCTTCAATAGCTAGAAGCAACAGGTCAATTTGCTGCTGGGTATGAAGAGAACAACTCCCAGAAGGCACGGGAATATCTGGTAAAGTATTTAAAATTGCTGGTTTAGCCTGAGTAGAAAGATCGGGATCGGATACCATACTTAAAGATTGACTCATTCTAAAATTAAGTCCATATTTTAACTATCTATATTTTCTTCTTAGTTGAGGGTAACAGATTACTCTCTGCTGCCATAATGCCATAGCCATAAAATTAAATAGCGATCTAAAAATAAATTAATTGAGAGTTTTTTTATGAATCTCAAAGCTTTAATCCGTGATATCCCTGATTTTCCCAAGTCTGGCATTCTGTTTCGAGACATTACAACCCTACTTCATAATGCAGAAGGACTTCGCTACGCGATCGATAGTCTGACAGAAAAATGTAAAACTACCAATTTGTTACCAGATTATATAGTTGGTATGGAGTCTCGCGGTTTTATTTTTGCTCCCCCTCTAGCTTATCAACTCAATGCGGGTTTTGTCCCTGTCCGCAAACCTGGAAAACTTCCCTCTGCGGTGCATTCAATCGAATATCAACTAGAATACGGCACCGATAGTCTAGAAATTCATCAAGATGCTATCCAAGCTGGAACTAAAGTACTAATAGTAGACGATCTAATTGCTACTGGAGGTACAGCCAAAGCCACGGCTGAATTGCTGCAAAAAATTGGGGCTGAAGTATTAGGTTTCGCTTTTATTATCGAGCTAACCGCTTTAAAAGGTAGAGAAAAATTACCTGATGTCCCCATTATTACTTTGATTGAATACTGATAACTGTTGACTGTTGACTGTTAACTAAAATGTGGCACTTTTTCTGTTGCCCTACGTCTAAATAAGTAGTAACTTTGCTAAAGTCAAGGGATGGTAAATTTCAGTTAACTTAGTAATAAATATTTTAGAACAGTAAGAATTATGTCTTTTAAACGTATATTTACAACTTTAGCCGTTTCTAGTTTTTTGATTGGTGGTGTCCAAGCAATTACTTCTGCTCAAAGTAATCCAGGATTGACTATTTTTAGCGGGGTAGAAAGAGAAAATATTCTTAATTATCATCTCGATTTTGGTGGACACGCGGGCTCATTCGATCGCTACCGTTTGCGTATTGGTAGTAAAAAAATGACTCAGGGAGCAGCCAAATTTTTTATCGCCTATCCTGATTACTATAAAGGTAAATTCGATGAAGACAGGATTGAGGTCAGAATTAAAGGAGAGTCCTTGCCTTTGCGGGAAGTAGTTTGGGACAAAGAAAGCCGAATTATCGAAATAGATCTTGAAAACCCAATTACAGAGAGCAAAGCAGTAGAGATTGTTTTCTCTAACGTTAAAAATCCCCGTTTTGGTGGTACATACTATTTTCATGCTCAAGTATTGCCCGCAGGAGATTTACCGATTCGTCAACATTTAGGTACTTGGATTTTAAGTATTGGTAACTAGGCTTGATGATCGAAAGTGTAATATAATTAGAGATTGTGGCTTTTGATTAACAAACTTGAAATTTAAGGGGGTAACAATCCGTGACTCAGCGTACTCTGGGTGGTACTAACCGCAAACAAAAGAGAAAATCTGGCTTTCGCGCTCGTATGCGGACTAAAAATGGCAAAAAAATAATTCAAGCTCGTCGCAAAAAAGGAAGACATAGTTTAGCGGTCTAAGCTTGAGGAAACAGCGATAGAAATGATGAGTAAGGGTGGGATTGCCAAAAGAAAATCGACTTAGAGATTGGCGAGATTTTCGTGTTGTCTATAGCCAAGGAATTAGGCAACAAAGCCCTCATCTAATTTTAAGAGCATTACTCGCTTCAAAATTAGAGCGGTCACTATCGAAAGAGCCTAAAGAGCCTACCCGTATAGGCATTTCTATTAGTCAAAAAGTAAGCAAAAAAGCTGTTGTACGTAATCGTATAAAAAGGCAAATCAGGGCTGCTTTGATAGAATTATTACCAGTTATTTCTCCTGGTTGGAAAATTGTCATTGTAGTGCGATCGCCAGCAGTTAAATGCAAATATGAACATTTTTTGCAAGAATTAAAGCAGTTATTAGAAAAAGCAAGAATAATAGATGGGTATTAAAGAAGACGTTTATTTTGAAGGTGGTCCCCACGTTGGTGACTTGATCCTTAATATTTTGTTAGCCTTTACAGTAATTTGTATTCCCTTAACCGTAGGTGCAATTGTCAGAGCCTTGTGGTTACGCTATCGAATTACCGATCGCCGTATTTCCGTGACTGGAGGATGGATGGGGCGCGATCGCACAGACATTATTTATACAGAAATTGTCAAAATAGTTAAAGTTCCCCGTGGTATAGGTTTGTGGGGAGATCTAGTAGTAACTCTCAAAGATGGTAGTCGTCTAGAATTAAGGGCTGTTCCTCAATTTAGAGATATTTATGACTATATTGCTGAACAAGCAGCAGCAAGAACAAATAAACCAATTGAATCGATCGCTAACTAAATCTTATATTTAGATGATCGGGTAAACTAGACTGAGAAAACTAAGGCGCAGAGGCGGGACTGCTTAAAGAATGGATTTTGGTATAGGCTTTATCTCTAATAATATTTTGTTGCCAATCCTGGATTTTTTCTATGGGATTGTGCCAAGCTATGGTTTTGCAATTATTGCTTTAACCATAGTAGTTCGCTTTGCTGTATTTCCTCTCAGCGCAGGACAAATTCGCAATATGAGAAAAATGCGAATTACTAGTCCTTTAATGAAGCAGCGACAGGAAGAAATTAAACGACGATATAAGGATGACCCGAAAAAGCAGCAGGAAGAAATGGCAAAAGTGATGCAGGAGTTTGGCAATCCTTTGGCTGGATGTTTCCCCTTACTCTTACAAATGCCCATTCTGTTTGCTTTGTTTGCAACTCTGAGGGGTTCGCCTTTTACTGATACAACTTATACTGTTGATGTGCAAATTCTTCCTCAAGAACAGATTGAGCTTATTCAACCTCAAGCCTTCGCTACCAAAGCTCAAAATATCTACGTTGATGATGGGGTTCATGAGAAAATAGCAGCCTTACTACCCAGTGGTAACAAGATAGCAGTAGGAGGTCAAACTAAAGTAGAATTTCAAACTTTAGAAGGTAAACCTTTTAGGAACTTACTTGCTGAATATCCAGAACAAGATATTCAAACTCATTGGGAAGTAACCAAAGGTTCAGAAAGAATAACAGTTAGCGATAACGGGACAATTTACGCTTTAGAACCAGGAGATGCTACTATTCAAGGAACTATCCCTGGTATTGCTGCTAATACAGGATTCCTCTTTATTAAAGCTTTAGGGCAAGTAGGAGTGACAGATGCTGATGGCAATATCAACTTTGATATTTTAGGAATGGTACTTTTCTTCGGTATAAGTATCTACATCAACCAGCAACTAACTGGAGCGCAAGGAGGTTCTGGAGGTACTCCCGATCAACAACAAGCAGTTAACAAAATTACACCAGTTCTCTTTAGTGGAATGTTCTTGTTCTTCCCCTTACCAGCAGGGGTATTGATGTATATTGTAGTAGCCAATCTCTTCCAGATGGGTCAAACTTGGTTCCTCATGCAAGAGCCTTTACCAGACAATATTCACTAACTAGTAGAACAACAGGAAAAAGCCGAAAAATCAAGAGAGGCTCTCCCTTTTGAGCGTAAACGTTCTAAGAAAAAAGAGAAAACTTCTGGCTAATACTTAAAAACCATGAAAAATCAAGTCCAGCGAGGTCAAGAGTGGTTGTCACAACTTCTGAAGTTAATGGCTATTCCCACCGCCGTTGTTACAGAAGAAGCTGATAAAATGCCAGTAGAGTCTGACGCTTGCTGGCTGATTATTGAATCTACTAATCTTAGTTCATCACAGATTGAAGTTGTAATTGGCGATCGAGGTAAGAGTATTGATGCAATTCAATACTTAGGCAATACTATACTCAATCTTAGTGCCGAAGAGGAACTACAAGGTTCTTACACTGTAGAGATTGATGGTTATCGGCTCAAACGATATCGCGAACTACAATCACTAGCTCAACAAGCAGCACAACAAGTCAGAGAAACTGGGCAAGAAATGAAAATGCCAGCCCTGTCTTCTGCTGAGAGGAGGCAAATTCATACTTTTCTCAAAGATGAAGAAGATTTGGCAACCGAAAGTCGTGGACAAGAGCCAGATAGGCGTTTAGTGGTGCGATTAAAAGAAAGTGGTGAGTAGAAACATTCTGGGACAAGTCTCTACAAGGGAAAAATTAATTTTGATCGACTGTAAGGATTTTTGCAGCTAAGGAATTAGGTAAGTAGGCTATTGACAGAGTAATCCCCTGGATAAATCACAGGGGTTTCACGCATAATGCTTGTAAAAGCGATTGGGTTATAAGGTGATAAATATCAAAAATGGAAGCTATTTATATTCCACAACTACTAAAATTACCAGGGCGGAAAGAAGAAATTAAATTTCAAGATTCTATTTCTGGGTTAGATACCCTTACCCCGGTAAAAGGCGTAATGAGCATTAGACATGGAGGCACTTTTTTAGAGGTATTAGCCCAAGCGGAGACTATTGTGACTTTAACCTGCGATCGCTGTCTACAAAACTACAATCATCGTTTATCTATAAATACTTCAGAAATTATTTGGCTAGAAGAGGAAAAAGCAACAGAAGATAGCTTTTTGTCCGAAAAAGAAGTATCTTTAGAGGATTTATCGGAAACTTTGCCACCTAATGGTTATTTTCAGCCCTCAGTTTGGCTTTATGAACAATTATCCTTAGCTATGCCGATGCAGAAGGTTTGTGGTCAAGATTGTCGAGGAGCAGATTCTCCTAAAGAAATTACAGAATCAGTAGTAGATAGTCGTTGGTCTTCTCTAGCAGCCCTTAAAGAACAATTATCCAAGAATTATGAGTTATAAAAAAGCTATAAGCTTTGATTAGTCGATTTGTGAGGATCGCTAATGGCTAAAGATAAAATCAAATAACAAATCATAAACAGCAGATAGCTAATAATAATGAACTTTAGTGAGGAATTTGCTTTACTTCTGAGAGCTTGCTACCCTCTGATTTATATTTCGACTACAGAAGAAGAAAGATTAGAGAGTTCGATCGCTAACGTAGCTCAGAAAATAGGAAATCGCCAGGCTTATATTTGGGATTTTGTCGATGGTTATCAAGAAAATAATCCTAATAATGCAGGTGTGGGTAAGCGTAATCCACTTCAAGCTTTAGAATTTGTGGAAAAAATGCCTGCAAAAGCTGGTGGGATTTTTATTTTAAGAGATTTTCAGCGTTTTCTAGAAGATATTTCCATTTCCCGTAAATTACGTAATCTAGCCCGTAGTCTTAAATCTCAACCCAAAAACATTGTTATTGTCTCCTCTCAGGTCGAAATTCCGGCAGAATTAACTGAAGTTTTGACAGTTATCGATTTTCCTTTACCTACGGCTCAGGAAATTAAAACAGAAATACAACGGTTAGTACTAGCTACAGGACAAAACCTCCCTGATAAGCTGCTTAATGAAATAGTCCGTTCTGCTCAAGGTTTATCTTTAGAAAGGATTAGACGAGTACTAACCAAAGCGATCGCTACTCACGGCAGAATAGAACCCGAAGACGTAGAACTAATTTTAGAAGAAAAACGGCAATCCATTCGTCAAACTCAAATCCTTGATTTTTATCCCGCTACCGAACAAATTTCTGATATTGGCGGTTTAGATAACTTAAAAGACTGGTTGCTCAGAAGAGGGGGAGCATTTAGCGATCGCGCCCGTACCTATGGTTTACCTCATCCTAGAGGACTTTTACTAGCGGGAATTCAAGGAACAGGAAAATCTCTTACCGCTAAAGCGATTGCTCATCATTGGCATTTACCACTACTGCGCTTAGATGTAGGACGTTTGTTTGGAGGTTTAGTAGGTGAATCAGAGTCTCGTACCCGACAGATGATTAATTTGGCCGAAGCTCTTTCCCCTTGTATATTGTGGATCGATGAAATTGATAAAGCCTTTTCGGGAGTAGAAGGTAGGGGAGACTCGGGTACTACTAGTCGCGTTTTTGGTACTTTTATTACCTGGATGGCAGAAAAAAAATCTCCTGTATTTGTAGTGGCTACAGCTAATAATATTAAAGCTTTACCTCCAGAAATGCTCCGCAAAGGGAGATTTGATGAAATCTTTTTTGTAGGTTTGCCCAATCAAGAAGAAAGAGAAGCTATCTTTAAAGTACATTTAGCCAGGTTACGCCCTCACAATCTAGGTAATTATGATATTAAACGCTTAGCTTATGAAACACCAGACTTTTCAGGAGCAGAAATTGAGCAAACCCTAGTCGAAGCAATGCACATTGGTTTTAGTCAAAATCGAGACTTTGCCACCGATGATATTCTCGAATCTGCTAGTCAAATTGTTCCTTTAGCCAGAACTGCTCAAGAGCAAATCCAGTTTTTACAAGATTGGGCAGCAGCAGGAAAAGCCCGCCTTGCTTCGAGAAAAAGCAGCTTAAGCGATCGTATTCAAAATCAATTTAATTGACGAGAGCTTCTAGAAAACTGATTTGTTATGGGACAGTATTATACGAAATCCGATTACCAACAGGTCGATTGGATATGCTCTCTAGCCGAGAGCATCCCTCGACCTCAATTCTCGCCTCAGAAACTACTTTTTCCTCAGAAAGCACCTAAATTCTGATTATCTTGACCTTCTACGGTTTTTTCTGAATCATCGCACCTTCATGGAAAGCCGAGTTACTGAACGAGTGGGGAAAAGTCCTACGGAACTGATGACAGGAGAAAAACATCCACATTGGTTAGAACTGTTAGGATTTCAGCTTTTTCAAAGAGCCTGAAAAGTGAGCTTCCATAGTAATACTCTTGTTCTGCAAGCGAAGTCCAAACTTGGCTTAATTTTCGCTGCGTTTGTTACCCAAAATAGCCTGTTTTTAAACAACGCCATAATTTGTAACTTGAGCTAATTATACGCTCCCAAATATCTACGCACGGGTCAACAATTCCAGGTTATGACCATTGGGTTCATAGAAATAGAAACCACGTCCCCCTTTTCTGTGGTTAATCTGTCGAAGGTTCTGGTGCATGGGGTCACTACTGTATTCCAGACCAGCTTCTTGTACCCGTGCGAAGATGGTATCAAATTCAGAATCACTTACACAGAAAGCATAGTGATGTGACTCAAATACTTCCCTATCGGCTCTCGTCAAGCGTCAGCGTATCATTGACCCGCACAGCAGCGAAGTGACCTATAGGAGACTCAACTTTTAG
>JAAUYD010009930.1_pt1 | contig 12902 bp, 6 predicted proteins | sample 7278101 | NCBI WGS metagenome assembly JAAUYD01 (sample SAMN14350128, study PRJNA611818) | marine sediment metagenome | isolation source: surface marine sediment (0.6m) | place: French Polynesia: Moorea | collected 2018-08 | reverse complement strand
CGCAGCTCGCCCACGGTGTCAAACCCCAGCAGTCGGGCGCCGTTGCGGCTGCCCATCTGAAGTATCCGGGGGGCGTCGATGGCGGCGGCGCCGTAGCGCACCCGCTGCAGGAGCAGGCCGTTGCGCACCTCGCCGAGCATGTCGCTGCTGTCATTGGAGGCGCTGCCGTCCACCGCGAGGCCCACATTGATGCCCCTCTCCAGCATCTCCTTGACGCGGCAGATACCGGAGCCCAGCCGCATGTTGGAGGTGGGACAGTGGGCGATGTGGGTGCCCGAGGCCGCCAGGTGGTCCAACTCCGCGTCGGTGAAATGGATGCCGTGGGCGAAGCTGACGTCGGGGCCAAGGAAGTCGCAGTCCGCCATCAGCGCCAGCGGCCGGCGGCCGTACATCTTCTCGCAGAAGGTGTTTTCGTCTTCGGTTTCGGCCAAGTGGGTGTGCAGGCGGACGCCGCGCCTGCGGGCCAGCGCCGCGGTGTCCTGCATCAAGGCCTCGGTGACGGAGAAAGGACTGCACGGGGCCAGGATCACCCGCCCCATGGAGAGCTCGGAGGGGTCGTGGTAGCGGTCGATGACGCGCTCGCTGTCGGCCAGGATCTCCGCTTCCGTCTGGACCACCGTATCGGGTGGCAGACCACCGTCCTTCTTGCTGAGGCACATCGATCCGCGGGTGGGGGCGAAGCGGATGCCAAGCTGTTCGGCAGCCCTGAATTGGGTCCCCATGAGGTCTTCGGTCACCGCATGCGGGTAGAGATAGTGGTGGTCGGTCGTTGTGGTGCAGCCGGTCTTGAGGAGTTCGCCCATGGCAAGCAGACTGCTGTAGTAAACCGCCTCGGCATCGAGATGGCGCCACACCTCATAGAGATACACCAGCCAGTCGAAGAGTTCGGCGTTCTGGACCGCCGGCAGGTTGCGGGTGAGGGTCTGGTAGAAATGGTGGTGGGTATTGACCAAACCGGGGATGGCGACGAGATGGGCGCCATCGATCGTGCGCAGCCCGTCGGTGGCGTCTGTGGTCCCGCCGGACGGCTGTCTGCCGGCGTCGATCTGCAACCCTTTGCCAATGGCGGCGATGCGGTTCCCCTCGATGAGGATGTCTTCGCCCCGACGGGGAGCCTCGCCTGCGGCGGTGAATATATAAAGGCAATTGCGGATCAGGAGGCTGCTCATTGTCTTCCCTGCCCTCTCCCCAGCGGGGGCTCCATTCGTGCGATCGTCCATGCGATGCGGCGTGATCGCCGTCACCTTTTGACCCGTCACATCTTGACGCGTCAGATATTGACGCATCATCTAATGCCGCACCATTACCTGAAAAGATAAAACGCGTTCAGCGACTTCCACAGGATGCCCATCTGGACTGCCTGGCGAAGCAGAACCGGTTGCTCCAGAGCGGTCTTGAACGACACGCGCTTTGCTTCCAGCGTATCTGGATCCAACCTCGCCGTCAGCACGTCATCTGTGTAGCTCAACTCCCCTTGCTCGACCCGCAGGGACAGACCCCTGCCGTCTCGGCGGGCATGGAGGGTCCCGCCCGCCATGCGATGGGCATTGGGATCACGGGCGAACCCCCCCTCCGAGATGTAGAAACGCGGCTTGTCCAGGTAGGGCGCGCCGCTGGTGGGGCAGAAGTGCCGGCAGTTGCCGCAGTGATTGCAGCTGTCGCCGAGATTGAAGATCTGCGGCGCCTGGGTGATTCTGACGGTGTCGGCGATGGAGAGATCGGCCCCCTGCGGGCGCGGCGTCACCCGGGTGACCGGGTAGCTGCCCACGGCCGCTGTGTAGGCGATGTTGGCCCGGTTGGGGCAGACGGTGACGCAGATGTTGCAGAGCAGGTCGCACTGCAGACAGCGGTGGGCCTCCTCACGGGCGGCGGCGGCGTCGAGGGTACCGGTGACCAGTTCGAAGTCCCCCCGCATCTCGGCGGGCCGTTCGGGCAACGCCGGCCCGAAATAGCGCCGGGCACGCTGGATCTCCAGGGCGGCCGGATCGACGTCGGCCGAGCCCACCTGGGGCGTGAAGGGCAGCGGCCGACCGGCCTTGCGCGCGATGGCGTCGGCGGCCCGGCGGCCGTCACCGATGGCCAGGATGAGGGTCGCCGCCCCGCGAACGGCGTCGCCCCCGGCGAAGACATTGGCCAATTGGGTTTCGAGTGTTTCCGGATCCGGCCGCAACGTCCCGTCGGGAAGCAGATCGGCAACCACCGTCTGACCGATGGCGGAGATGACGGTGTCGACGGCGATCTCGAACTCGGAGCCTTCGATGCGGGTGGGCCGCGGGCGGCCACTGGCATCGGGCTCTCCGAGCTGCATGCGAAAGCAGAGATTGGAGGTCACCCAGCCATCTTCCGCCAAGACACACTCCGGGGCGGTGAGCTCCACCAGCTCGATCCCCTCGTCCAGGGCGGCCTGCACCTCATCCGCGTCGGCCGGCATCTCGGCGCGGGTGCGGCGGTAGAGGATGTGGACCTTGCCGTCGGGTCCCACCAGGCGCCGGGCCGTGCGGGCGGCATCCATGGCGGCGTTTCCGCCGCCGATGACGGCCACTGCCGGACCGATGGCGGGCCGCTCCCCCCGCCGCACAGCGCTCAGAAAGGCCAATTGGTCCCAGACCCCCTTGGCCTCCTCTCCAGGAATCCCCAGGCGAAGGCTCTGCTGGGCACCCACCGCGACGTAGATGGAATCGAATTCCCTGCGCAGCTGGGCGAACCGTTGCGCGTCGACCGGGACCCCGGCGTGGATCGTCACGCCCAGGGCCTGGATGGCCGCGATATCGACCGCGAGGCTGCGATCGTCCAGGCGAAAACGGGGAATGCCGTCGGCCGCCATGCCGCCCAGCTGCGCTTTCGCTTCGAAGATCTCCACGGTGAACCCGCCGCGGGCGAGGAAGTAGGCGCAGGCCAGGCCAGAGGGCCCCCCGCCCACGACGGCGACGCGCGGACGATCTCCATTGGGAGCGCTTTGGCGGCGGCGCTCGGAAAGGGGTTGCCGCTGGGGCGGATCTGCTGCGGCGATGGCGTCGGCACTCGCGGGTGCTCCCGTCTGACGGGCCACGTAGCGCTTGATCTCGCGGATCAACAGGGGGCTGTCGTAGTTCAAGCGGGTGCATTTGGCCTGGCACAGGTGGTCGCACACCATGCCCTGCACGTTGGGAAAGGGATTGGTGGCGCGAATCACGCTCAGGGCCCGATCCAATTCGCCCCTCGCCGTGTGCGCCAGGTAGCGGGGGATCTCCTGGCCGGCAGCACAGGCCGCCACGCAGGGCGCGGCGATACAGTCGAAGGGCCCCAGGGGCCGGTCGGTCTTGATGTCGGTGTAGGGATGGGCCGCGCGGTGGTAGCGGGCGTCGGCCGGCACCGCCGTGGCATAGGCCTTGAGCCGGGAGAGGCCTGCCGCGGCGCCCTCGGTGCCGTCAGGCAGGGCGGTCCAGGCCGCCAGAGAATCCGCCCCTTCTGCCGCCAGGCTGCGCTCCAGCAGGTCGAGGTACTGCCCCAGGCGGCCGTAGCCGCCGGGCTTGAGAATGTCGGAGCAGACCGTCACCGGGCCCAGGCCGCAGCGCAGCACCTCGGGCAGATTGAAGCAGTCCACGCCAGCACAGAAGCTGATATCCAGGCCGCCGTTGAACTCCGTCTGCAAGCGGGCGGCGAGATGGATGCTGATGGGGTGCAGGGCGCGGCCGCTCATATAGAGCATCTTCTCCTTCTCGGGCAGAAAGCGTCCGCGGTTGACCGTCTCCAGGGTGTTGGTGAGCTTGAGGCCGAAGTGGACCCCCTGGCGGGCGGCGCTGTCCTGGAGGGCCCGGATGAGATCGCAGCCCGCATCGTAGGCCAGGTCGTGTTCAAATGCGATGTCTGGCACGGTGATCGCATAGCCCAGCGTGTCGTTGAGGAGTGCCCGCAAGTGCTCGGCGCCCAAAAGGGTGGGATTGAGCTTGATGGTGGTGTGCAGGCCGCGCTCTTCGATGAAGTACCGACCGATCTTTTCGATCTCTTCAGGCGGACAGCCGTGCATGGTGGAAACGGTGAGATTGTTGGAGATCCGCCCGGGGATGGGGATCTCCCCGATCTCGGGATAGATGGCGGCCAGTGCGGTCACGCGCTGGTTCTTCTCCGCCTCGCAATCCTGCATGCGGTCCAGGAAGCGCTGCATTTTGGCGCTCTGGATGCCCTCGAGATTGTAGCCCGCGCTCATGTTGAAGATGAAGCCGGGCCCTGCCTCTCCGCCGGCGTCCCAGCCCAGATGGTGGCGCAGCACGTGGAGCAAAATCCAGGCGTCCAGGTATTGGCTGAAACTCTCCTCCAGGCTGAGCTCCTGGGACCACTCGCAGTTGTACCCCTCGTCCAGCATGTCGATGCAGGGTTTGGTAACCGTCAGATCGTCGAGGACCTGAACCGTTTTGAGCTCCAGGTAGCGGGCCCCGCAGAGCCAGGCGGCGACGAGGTTCTGGCTCAGTTGGGTGTGGGGGCCGGCGGCCACGCCGATGGGCGTCTCGAGGTGCTGCCCGAAGCGCTGCAGGCGGAAGGGGTCCGTGGCCTGCGGCGTGAAGAAGAGGCCGCGCACAATACCGAGGAGACGGTCCTCTTTTTCTTCGGCCAGCATCCAGGTGAGGAGCTGTTCCGCGGAGAAAATGTTGAAGCGATCGATCATGGGGATTCCTTACGCGAACGCGGTCGTGAATTCAGCCGAAGTTGCGGCGCTGTTTTCATTACTTTGTCACCCAATGCGCCGGCAATGTGGCTCATTGTAAGCGGCCGTGCGCGCCATTGGTGCTGCGCGGGATGAAGCGTCCGCAGCCTTTGGGCGCCAGCAGGCGTCCCTTGTGGACGATCACCCGCCCCCGCACCATGGTCGTCTCCGGCCAGCCAGTTACCCGGAAGCCCTCGTAGGGCGTATAATCGACCTGCTGGTGCAGCATTTTGTTGCGGATCGTCACCCGTCGCTCCGGGTCGAAGATCACCAGGTCGGCGTCGCTGCCCGGCGCGAGAACGCCCTTGCGGGGATAGAGGCCCATGAGTTTGGCGGGATTGGTGGCCACCACCGCCACGAACTGCTCCAGGCTGAGGCGCCCCTTGACCACCCCTTCCGAATAGATCAGCGGCAGACGGGTCTCCACCCCGGGCAGCCCTCCCGGACTGCGACGGAAGTCGTCTTGGCCGAGCCGCTGTTTGAGCCTCAGGTCGAAGGGGCAGTGGTCGGTGGCCACCACCTGGATGGCGCCCGACTGGAGTCCCTCCCACAGATAGGCCTGATTCTCCCGCGCCCGCGCCGGCGGCGCCATGATGTATTTAAAGCCGCCGCCCCGCTTCTCCCGGTAGCCGGATTCGTCCAGCAGCAGGTATTGGGGGCAGGTTTCGGCGAAGACAGGTTGCCCCAGGGATTGGGCGCTGTGCACATGGGCCAGCCCTTCGGCCGTGGAGAGGTGCACGATATACAGGGGCGCGTCGTCGGCCACCGCGGCCAGTTGAATCACTCGCTCGACCGCCTCGGCCTCGCAGAGGTCGGGCCGGCTGCGGGCGTGGTAGATGGGGTCGGTATGGCCGGCGTCGATGTGGCGCTGCTGCAGAAATTGGATGATGGCATCGTTTTCGGCGTGCACGGTGAGCAGCCCGCCCGCCCGGCCGAGCCCCTCCAGTACCTGGAGCAATTCGAAGTCGGAGAGTTTGCCGGCATAGGTCATGTAGGCCTTGAAGCTGGGGATGCCGCAGTCCACCAGGTCGGGCAGGTCCTCCAGGACCCGGTCGTCCACATGTTGCAGCACCCCGTGCAGGCCGTAATCCACCACCGCTTTGCCCCGGGCGTCTTCGCGATACTGGTTGATCTGGTGGTCCAGCCGGCAGCCCGGGGGCCCGAAGCCGGGATGGTCGACGATGCAGGTGGTGCCCCCGAAGGCCGCCGCCACGGTGCCCGTATAGAAGTCGTCCTGGGACACCGCCGTACCGATGTCCAGGTTCATGTGGGTGTGAACGTCCACGCCGCCCGGCAGCACCAATCGTCCCCCGGCATCGATGACGGTGCCGTCCGCAGAGGGAAGATCGGTGCCGATGGCGACGATCTTCTCTCCCGCGATGGCGATCTCGCCCCGGGTCACCGTCTCGGCGGTGACGATGCGGGCGTTGGTGATGAGGGTTTTACGCGTCAATTCGTGAATTCGCTGGTTCGGGTTATCGGGACGCCGATAGATCTATTTTGACGACGCACGGCTTCGATAGGCGCTGCAAGCGGAGGTCACAGCGTGTTCAAGAGCCCCGTCCGCTCGTTGAACTCTTCGATCAGGCCGTCGATCCTGTCGACGCAGGCGGGGATGGCGTTCCAATAATCCGCGTCGTACCATTGGGCCTGAATCTCCTCGAAGGTTTTGCCCTGCTGCTCGACCCAGGTGTAGTATTTGAGGTTGTGGACCCGCTTGCGGCCGTAATAGGTGAGCTCCTCCATGTGGTCGAGCCCCAGCCCCAGCAGATGCTGGGCGTGGGCGGCGGCGGCATGCGCCGCGGTGAATTCGCCGCACGCTTCGGTCAGCTCGGCCAGACGGCTGCCGTACATCTCCATGCTGTCGGTGAGGATCGTCAGAACGACGTCCTGCGCCCCCAGTTCGAAATACTTGGCGAACTTGACGGCGGCGGCCAGATTGGCCGCCCCGGAGATCCCCAGTTGATCCAAGCCGGCGATCAGGTCCGGCGATACCCCAAGGCCGCGCAGGTGGGCCTGGCCGGCCGGTTCGTTGAAGAGCCGGATCAGGGCCATGGGCACGGCGTCGTCGACGGCCATGAGCAGGTCGGTATTCTTGACGTTGTGGATCCAGGGGACATGCTTGTCCCCGATCCCCTCGATGCGGTGGGCACCGAAGCCGTTCTGCAGCAGCGTGGGGCACTGGAGGGCTTCGCTGGCGGCGATTTTACTGCCGGGAAAGCGCTGCTTGAGATAATCGCCGCACCCGATGGTGCCCCCCGAACCGGTGGCCAGGATCACACCGCGGTAAGTCTCCCCTGGGGCCATGGCGTCCGCCAGCAGGTCGGCAAGGGAGGGTCCGGTCACCTCGTGGTGCCAGAGGTAGTTGCCGAACTCTTCGAACTGGTTGAAGATCATCAGGTCTTGGCCCGAAGCGCGCAGCTCCCAGCACTTGTCGAAGATCTCCTTGACGTTGCTCTCCGAACCGGGCGTCTTGATCACCTCGCCGGCCACCTGTTCCAGCCAGGCGAAGCGTTCGCGGCTCATCCCTTCGGGCAGGATGGCGATGCTGTCGCAGCCCAGCAGGGCCGAGTCGTAGGCGCCCCCCCGGCAGTAGTTGCCCGTGCTGGGCCAGACGGCCTTCTGGCGGGTGGGATCGAACTGCCCGGTCACCAGGCGCGGCACCAAACAGCCGAAGGCGGCCCCCACCTTGTGGGCACCGGTGGGGAACCACTTGCCCACTGCGGCGATAATGCGCGTCTCGACGCCGGTCAGGGCGGGGGGCAGTTCGATGGCGTTGACCGGGCCGAATCCGCCGCCGCTGGCCACCGGTGCGTTGTGCCAGGTGATGCGGAAAAGGTTGAGGGGATCCAGGTCCCACAGGCCCACCGACTGCAGCCGCTGTACCACGGCGGCCGGAATCTGGCGCGGATCGCGCATCTGTCGGAAGGTGGGAATGATGATGCTGCGCTCCCGGGCGCGGGCCACGGCCCGCTCCAGGGCGGCTTCGTTAATGGTTAGGTCGATCAATTGGCGTCTCCTCATCGTGTCGGGCTTTTGTCGCAAACATCTCCTTAAACGCTGACAGGTCGGGCGCCACCCGCTGCGGTGAGATCCCTCGTGACGCCACGGCCTGCATGGCGCTGGCGACATCCTTGAGGCCGCTGCCGGTGCTGAGCAGAACGATCTCCTCATCGGCGCCGATCTCGCCTCGCGCTGCCGCCTTCACCAGCCCGGCATGGGCGGCCGCTGCCGCCGGTTCAGCGAAGATACCCGCCTTGGCGGCCAGCTCGGGAATGGCGGCCAGAATCTCCGTGTCGCTCACCTCGATGAAGGCACCCTCGGACGCCCGCACCGCCGCCATGGCCTTGAGGCGGTCGCGCGGCAGGCCGGCGCTGATGCTGTCCGCCACGGTGTCGGCGCTGATCGGTGGCTGGGTGAGGACGTCCGCGGCCTGGGCCCAGGCGGTGTAGAGATAGTTGCTGCCGGCGGCCTGGACACCCATCAGACGCGGTATCTCCTCGATCCACCCCAGGGCGAGCAGATCGGCAAAGCCTTTGTGCAGCGCGCCGATGATGCACCCGTCGCCCACGCTCACGAAGACCCGCTGCGGCGCCCGCCAGCCGAGCTGCTCGCAGATCTCGTAAGCGGCGGTCTTCTTGCCCTCGGTCATGTAAGGGTTGAAGCCCGTCGTGCGGTTGTACCAGCCGTAGGTGTCCGCCGCGGCCAGGCAGAGCTCCACGGCCTGGTCGTAGCTGCCCTCGACCAGCATCACTTGGGCGCCGAAGGCCAGCAGTTGGGCGATCTTGGCCTGGGGGGCGCTGGCGGGAACAAAGATGATATTGGGCTGTCCCACGCTGGCGCAGAGCCCGGCCAGGGCCGCCGCGGCATTGCCCGTGCTGGCGGTGGTGATGACGGGCGCCCGCTTCTCGCGCGCCTTGACCACAGCCAGGGCGCTGGCGCGGTCCTTGAGGGAGGCGGTGGGCTGGCGGCCTTCGTCCTTGACCCACAATCGGCGGAGTCCCAGCGAGGCGCCCAGGGCGCGGGTCTGGTAAAGGGGGGTGCCCCCCACGGTGAGCGGCGGCAGCTCGGCCTCGGGGGCCATCGGCAGCAGTGCCCGATAGCGCCACATGGTGGGGTCGCCGTCGCGCGCCAGCCGCTCCCGGCTGATGTGACGCTGAATGCGGTCATAGTCGTAATTGACGCTGAGAATACCCTCGTTCCCGTGGTCGGGGCAGACATAGGCGACCCCATCGGGCGGGTAGCGCTTTCCACAGACAAGACAGGTCAGATCGGTCACATGCGACATGGGCCTGGCCTTTTCGCAAGATGGCGGGCGGGATGGTGGCTTCCTCGATCGGTCGATGGCGATGGTGCCGCAGCCGTGGTTCGGGAGCGGCCATCGCCGATCGCAAGCACTTATGGGACCTTGGCGGCAGTGTAGATAAGGCGCAGATGCAAGTCAATCCTGGACGCACCGGATCATAAAATTTTTTGTACGGCATCCAATTTTTTTGAAGCCCCATGCCGCTGCTGACACATCGCCGTCCATGGCGTATGCTACGGCCTCCATTTGCAATGCTAGCCACTTCATTAGGGAGCCTGCCGTGGTGACCACCGACCCATCCAGCCCCTTCGCTCCGCCCACTGCCGTGGCCGGGGTGATTCTGGCCGCCGGCCGCGGACGACGCATGGGGACTTTCGGCGATCGCCCCAAACTCCTGCTGCCGCTCCGCGGGGCGCCGCTGATAGGTCACGTTGTCCAGAGCGCCCGTGCCAGCCGGCTGGCGCCCCTCTGCATCGTCCTGGGCCACCATGCGGAAGAGATCCGGGCGGCGGTGGATCTGACGGGCCTGACGGTGGCCGTCAACCATGATGCCGCAGCGGGGCAGTCCGGCTCCCTGATCCGCGGCCTCGACGCCGTGGGCGCCCGCTGCGCCGCGGTGATGTTTCTGCTGGGGGATCAGCCCCTCATCGGCCCGCGCCTCATCGACACCCTGATCGACGCCCATCAACGGCGCGACCCCGCCATCACCCTGCCGGTCTTCGCAGGACGGCGGGGCAACCCGGTAATCGTGGCCGCCCGGCTCTTCCCCGAACTGCGCCGGCTGCGGGGCGACACCGGCGCCCGGGCGCTGCTCAAGGCCCACGAGGGGGAGACCCAGCGGGTGACGGTGGACGATGCCGCCGTTCGCGTCGACGTGGACACACCGGAGGACTACGCCCGCCTGCAGCGCAGCGCCACGGCGGTCTCTGAGGAGGCCTCGGAAGCGGACTCAACGTAAAGGACCAAGGGACCGATAACCTATGCGGCGGCGGTTGCCGCCGCGACCGATTCCGTGACGCTCCCATCCATCAATAATCGAGGAGGACCCCCTTGTGATGATCTTTGTCTGGATCTGCGTGGGCGCCGTGGCCGGCGCAGCCATGGCCGAAGCGGCCGGCTTCGTCCTGGGCGCCCTCATCGGCTATCTGCTGGGCACCATCCGGCAGTTGGCCACCCGGATCGATGCGCTGGAGGCGCGCCTGCGACTGCCCCGGCGGATGGCCGCCCCCGACGCGTCGGTGCCGGATGAAGCGGACGCTTCCCCGACCTCTCCGGCAACGGCCGCCTCGACCGATCCGCCGGCGCAGCCCAAGCCAACGCCGAGCCGTCCGGCCGCTCCGCCGCTGACACCGGCGCCCACGGCCGCCGCTGCCGAATCAACCGCGGCGATTCCATCGGGGCGGCCGGACATGGAGACCTCGCCCGGATCCACCGACACCGCGGTGGACGGCGACCCGAAGCGCCCCGTGCGGCGCCTCGCGCCCGTCGCCGAATCGAGCCTGGTGGACGAGGCCTTCGACAAGGTCAGGGAATGGGTGCTGGGCGGCAACCCGGTGACCCGCATCGGCCTCATCGTTCTCTTCTGCGGAGTGGCTTTTTTGCTCAAGTACGCCGCCGCCCGCGACCTGCTGCCCATCGAGCTGCGCCTGGGCGGCGTCCTGACCGGCGGCATCGCCCTGGTCGCCGCGGGGTGGCGCCTGCGAACGGAGCGCCGTACCTATGCCCTTCTCCTCCAGGGGGGCGGCATCGGTGTCATCTACCTGACCCTCTTCGCCGCCGCCAAACTCTACCATCTCCTGCCCCTGATCCTCGGGCTGCTCCTCATGCTGGCCCTGGTGGGCTTTTCCGCCGCCCTGGCAATCCTGCAAAACGCCCTGCCCCTGGCCCAATTCGGTACCATGGGCGGCTTTCTGGCCCCCGTCCTCATGAGCACGGGCAGCGGCAGTCACGTGCTGCTCTTCTCCTACTACGCCCTGCTCAACGCCGGCGTCTTCGCCATCGCCTGGTTCCGCGCCTGGCGCAGTCTCAACCTGACCGGATTCTTTTTCACCTTCGGGATCGGGTCCCTGTGGGGCGCCGCGGCCTATGCCCCGCGGCACTTCGCCACCACCGAGCCTTTCCTGCTGCTCTTCTTCTGCTTCTACGTGGGAATCTCGATCCTCTACGCCCTGCGCCAGCCGCCCCGCTTCAAGGGCCTGGTGGACGGCAGCCTCGTCTTCGGTCTGCCGCTGGTGGTCTTCGGCCTGCAGAGCGCCATGGTCCATCGTTACGATAATGGTCTGGCCTTCAGCGCCCTGGGTCTGGGCGCTTTCTACGTGCTGCTGGCCGCTGCCCTCTGGCGCCACCATGGGGTGGGTCTGCGGATGCTGGTGGAGGCCTTTCTGGCGCTGGGGGTGGTTTTCGCCAGCGTGGCCATTCCCTTGGGCCTCGACGACCAGTGGACCACGGCCGCCTGGGCCATGGAGGGCGCCGCCCTGGTGTGGGTGGGCGTACGCCAGGAGCGCCGCCTGGCCCGCTGGCTGGGCCTGCTGCTGCAGGCCGGCGCCGGCCTCTTCTTCGTGGAAAGCCTCACCGGTGCCGCCGCCGGCCGGCCCGTCATCAACGGTCTCTTCCTGGGCGGGACCCTCATCAGCGCGGCCGGACTCTTCTCGGGCATCTATCTCCATCTTCACCACCGGTCGCTGATCCCCCAGGAGCGGTCCCTGCCCAGCCCCGTCGCCTTCTGGGGCCTCCTGTGGTGGCTGGGCATGGGGGTTCACGAGATTCTCCGCTTCGCGCCCGATCGATCCCAAGCCGCCCTGATCGTCGGCTTTGTGGCCCTGAGCCTCTTTGGCCTGCTGCGTGCCTACCATCGCCTGAACTGGACCGTCATGCGCTACCCCCTCCTGGGACTGCTGCCCCTCATGGGTTGCCTGGCCCTCTGGGAGCTGGCGGGACGAACCCTGGGCATCGCCGCACACGGCCACCTGCTCGTCGGCGCCGGCCTCATCGCCTGGCCACTGGCCTTCGCCCTGCAGTACCGCATTCTCTTCGAGATCGGTGAGCAGTGGCCCGCCCCACTGACGCCCTACTGGCACACCGGCACCCTCCTGCTGCTCACGGCAAGCGTTGCCGGCGAGGCGGACTGGCTGCTGCGCGAGGTCCTCGCCGCCGGGGACGCCTGGCGACTGGCCGCCCTCATGGGCATCCTCTGCGCCCCCCTCGCCATCCTGCTCCGACTGCAGGATCGCCAGAGCTGGCCTTTCGATGTCCAACCCCGTGTCTACGCGCTATCGGGCTGGGCGCCCGCGATCCTGTCCGCCCTACTCTGGACCCTCTGCCTCCTGGCCGGCCTGCACAACGGTGATCCGCACCCGCTGGCATACCTGCCCCTCTTCAATCCCGTAGAGGCGGGTCAGCTGGTGATTCTCCTCCTGCTGGCCACCCATCTCTGGCGCCTGGCCACAGTGTCCGAAGCGGCACCGGACGACGCGCTGCGCCGCGCCCTGATGTGGGCCCTCGCCGCCGCGGCTTTTCTCTTCCTCAACGTGCTGGTGGCCCGCAGCGTCCACCATTTTGGGGGCGTCGCCTATGACCATCGGCTGCTGGCGGACAGCCGCCTGCACGCGGCTGTCTCCATTCTCTGGGCCGTGCTCGCCCTGGCGGCCATGGCCTGGGGAGCGCGCCACTGGCAGCGACCGGTGTGGCTGGCCGGGGCGGTCCTGCTGGGCTGCGGGGTGGGCAAGCTTTTCTTCATCGACCTGGCCGGGTCCAGCGGTATATCGCGCATCGTCAGCTTCCTGGCCGTGGGCGGGCTGATGCTGCTGATCGGCTTCTTCGCCCCTCTGCCACCCGCCGAAACGGCGACCGAAGCCCCCCCGTCACCCCTCACCGAGGAGGCTCCCTGATGCGCCACCTGCACCGGTACATGCTGAT
>JAAUYD010000404.1_pt1 | contig 12907 bp, 4 predicted proteins | sample 7278101 | NCBI WGS metagenome assembly JAAUYD01 (sample SAMN14350128, study PRJNA611818) | marine sediment metagenome | isolation source: surface marine sediment (0.6m) | place: French Polynesia: Moorea | collected 2018-08 | reverse complement strand
GTGATCATGATCGTGGCCGGCTTCCTGTTTTCCTCCGTGGCGGCCTACATGGCCGGTCTGGTGGGCTCTTCCAACAACCCGATCTCCGGCATCACCATTGCCACGATTCTGTTCTCGTCCCTGTTGCTCGCGGCGCTCATGGGAGCTAATGGCGCCGTTGGGCCTGCCGCCGCCATTATGGTGGGTGCGGTGGTCTGCAGTGCGGCAGCGATCGCCGGCGATAACCTGCAGGATCTGAAAGCCGGCTACATCGTCGGCGCGACGCCCTGGCGACAGCAGCTGATGCAGGGCGTGGGCGTGGTATCGGCGGTGCTGGTGATGGCGCCGATCCTCAACCTGCTGCTCAAAGCCTACGGTATCGGTGAACCGACGCCGGAACAGCCGGATGCGCTGCTGGCGCCTCAGGCCACGCTGATGGCCTCCGTGGCACAGGGTGTGTTCGGTGGCGGTCTGCCCTGGGGTATGGTGGCGGGCGGAGCGTTGATCGGCGCCGTGATCATTGCCGTAGACCTGCAGTTGCAGGCGCGTGGCTCCAGCTGGCGAGCCCCCGTACTGGCCGTGGCCGTGGGCATCTACCTGCCGCTGGAGCTGTCCGTGCCGATCTTCATCGGCGGCATCGTGGCGGAGATGGCGAAGCGCTACAACGAGCGTACGTCGGCGGATCCGGCGGAGGCCGAAAGGCGCCAGCGCTTCGGCATGCTGTTCGCTGCGGGTCTGATCACCGGTGAGGCGCTGGTGGGCATCTTCATGGCCATTCCCATCGTGTTGACGTCCGATCCCAACGTGATCGCCTTGCCCTTCTCCCTGCCCGGATTCCTTGGATCTCTGCCGGGTCTGGTGGTGATGGCAGCCCTGACCTACACCTTGCTGCGCCTGTCCCAGGTGCGTAACTGACATGACCGTACAACTGCGGCCGGATTGAGCACCGGCCGCGGTTGCGGCAGACTCCGCCTCCGGGAAGCCACCGTGGCGAGGCGTACGTCGTCTCGCGGGGGACGCGGGGTAAGAGGGGGACGCGGTCCGTGGATCCGCACGTCTACGAGAAGCTGGGGCTGTTCTACCTGGGGCGCCAGGAGCAGACCGAGGGCGCGGCCGTTGCGCCGCTGCTGTACGAGTCCCGCGATCTGACCACCCATGCCGCCATCATCGGCATGACGGGCAGCGGTAAGACCGGTCTTGGCGTGGGCCTTATCGAAGAGGCCGCTATCGATGGCATCCCGGTGATTGCGATCGATCCCAAGGGCGACCTTGGCAACCTCATGCTCACCTTCCCGGACCTCAGCGGCGAGAGCTTCGCGCCCTGGATCAACCCGCGCGCGGCGGCGGACAAGGGCCTTACGGCGGAACAGTTTGCCGGCAAACAGGCCGACCTATGGCGTCGCGGTCTGGCCAGCTGGGGCCAGGCGCCGGATCGCATTGCACGCCTGCGTGAAGCGGCGGACTTCGCCGTCTACACGCCCGGCAGCACGGCAGGCATCCCCCTGGACGTACTCGGCGACTTCGCGCCGCCGCCGGCTGACACGGACGACGAGACGCGTCGTGATCGTCTCACCAGCACCGTTTCCGCCCTGCTCATGTTGCTCGGTCTGGACGTGGATCCGCTCACCAGTCGCGAGCACCTGCTTCTGAGCCAGCTCCTGCAGACCGCATGGGCCGAGGGGCAATCGCCTACGCTGGCCGATCTCATCCATCAGGTACAGCGCCCACCCTTCGAGCAGCTCGGCGTGATGTCCCTGGACACGTTCTATCCCGAGCAGGATCGCTTCGCCCTGGCCATGCGCCTGAACTCGCTGCTGGCCTCGCCGGGTTTCTCCTCCTGGATGCAGGGCGAGCCGTTACAGGCGGAGAGCCTGCTGTACACGGAACACGGTAAGCCGAAGGTGTCCGTGGTGTATATCGCCCACCTGGGTGACGAAGAGCGCATGTTCGTGGTCTGCCGTCTCCTATCGCAATTGATCGCCTGGATGCGGGCGCAACCGGGCACCACCAGCCTGCGTGCCGTCCTGTACATGGACGAGGTGTTCGGCTACCTGCCGCCCGTGGCCAATCCGCCGGCCAAGACCCTGTTCCTGACGCTGCTGAAGCAGGCCCGCGCCTATGGTGTGGGTTTGGTGCTGGCGACGCAGAATCCCGTGGACCTGGACTACCGCGCCCTCTCCAATATGGGTACCTGGATGATCGGTCGCCTGCAGACCGAGCGCGACAAGCTGCGCGTGCGTGACGGCCTGCAGGGGGCGGCCGGCTCCGATCATCTCGACTCGGGGCAGCTCATGGAGACTCTCTCGGGTCTCGGCAAGCGCCGCTTCCTGCTGCACAACGTGCACGAGGACGCGCCGGTGATCTTCGAGACACGATGGGTCATGTCCTATCTGCCTGGCCCCTTGACCCGCGATCAGATCGAGCGCCTGATGGCGCCGGCCAAGGCGGCGCGCGGCACGCCCGAGGCACCGGCCTCAGTGCCTGCGCAGGCGTCCGCAGCGGCGGCCGACAGCACCCCTGAGCCCCCGCCGCAGGCGCCGGACGGCGTCGAGCAGCGCTTCGTGGCTGCATCGGCGAACGATGCGGGCACCGTGTACGTGCCCTACGTGCTCGGCATCGCCGATGTGAGCTATCACAGCGTGCGCTACAAGATCGATACGCTCGTCGACCACGCCTGGCTCGCGCGCATCGATCCGGACGTGCCCGGTGGCCTGTCCTGGGAGGACGCCGTGCCTTTCACGGGCGATCCGTCCCTGCTGGCCCACGATGCGCCGGAGCAGGTGAGCTTCGCCGATGTGGACACGGGCAATGCCAAGACCCTCACCAAACACCAGCGTTCGTTCAAGTTCTGGCTGCGCACGCAGCAACCCCTGACCCTGTTCCGCTGCACCGACCCGAAGGCCTTATCCACGCTGGAGGAGACCGAGGCGGCCTTCATGGCGCGCCTGGCGCAGATCCACCGCGAGGATCGGGACCTGCAGATCGCCGCGGCGCAGGAGAAGTTTGCGACCAAACTGGAGCGGCTGGAGGAGCGGGCGCGCAAGGCGAAGCAGGCCGTGGAGCGCGAAGCGCAGCAGGCCAGTGGCAGCTCCATGGGCGCCCTGGCCACCATGGGGGGCACCGTATTATCGATGCTCGTAGGGCGTAAGCGTCGACGCAAGCTCTCCACGGTTTCGCGCCAGGTGAGCAACGCCGCCAAGCAGCGCGGCGACGTCAAGCGCGCCAAGGAGAACGTGAAGGCGATCAAGGCCGAGATCCGGGCCCTGGAGAAGGAGGCGGAGGCCGCCCTGACCGAGCTGGAGGCGCAGGCCGATCACGCGGCGATCGAAATCGAGCCCCTGCCGATACGCGCGAAGTCGACGGACATCGCCATCCACAGTTGCCTGCTGCTCTGGGCACCGCGCGGCTACGGCGCGGGCAACGCGCGAGCGGATCGCGACTGAGCCCCCATGCTGTTCGAAGACGTACAGCTGCGCGCCAAAGCGCCGGACTACCGCCGCCGCGCAAAGTCCCTGCTGCACGCCTCGAAGATCAGCCACGAAGAGATCGACTCGCTCAGTCAGGTACTGCTGGACTTGCGCGAGTGGAGCTATGCGCGACGTTTGCTGGCACGGGCCCGGGGACGGGTGGTCGAGGATCCGAAGGCGCGCCTGGAGCTGGCCCAGCGCCAGGCCCTTGCCACCTACAACGACACAGAGCTGCCGGTGGACGCGCGCCTGGAAGGCGCCATCGCCATCCTCGAGGATCGCTGCGGCCTGCGCAGTACGCGGAACCAGCGCACCCTGTCCCTTGCCGGCGCCGTGTTCAAGCGCCGCTGGCGCCTCGACGGTCACAAGGAAAACCTCGAACGTGCCCTGACCTACTACCTGCGCGCCTACGAGGAGGGCCCCGAGCACGACCTCGGTCAGTCCGGCATCAACGCAGCCTTCGTGCTCGATCTGCTGGCCGACGTGGAGCGTCGCGAAGCGGCCCTGGCGGGAGGCAACTCGGACATGGCGGCGGCCCGCGGCGACGAGACCCAGGCGATCCGCGAGGAACTGGTCGAGACCCTGATGCCGCTCACGGAGACCACCGAGTCGCGCGCCGATCGCTGGCGCCTGTTCACCACGTTGGCGGAAGCGCTGTTCGGCCTCGGTCAGTACGAGAAGGCCGGACCGTGGCTCAAGCAGCTGCGAGAGCTCGGCGTCTCCGCGTGGCAGTATCAGGCCACCGTGCGCCAGCTGGCCGCGGTCGCGCGCATTCAGACGGGCGACACGGGCAGTGTCTCCGGGTTCTCCCGCTCCCAGGCCGGGCGCGTGCTGAAGGAATTCTTAGGGGAACACTCGGAGGCCGTGCGCGGCGCGTACACGGGGCGCGTCGGCCTGGCCCTGTCCGGCGGCGGTTTCCGCGCGGCGCTCTACCACATCGGCGTGCTGGCGCGTCTGGCCGAGTTGGACGTGCTTCGTCACGTGGAGGTGCTCTCGTGCGTGGCCGGCGGCGCCATCGTCGGTACGCATTACTACCTGCTGCTCAAGGAACTGCTCGAGTCCAAGGCGGATTCGGAAGTGACGCGTGAGGACTACATCGCCCTCGTTCGACGGCTGGAGCGCCATTTCCGGGACGGCGTGCGTCGCAACCTGCGCGGGCGTCTGAATATCGATCCGGTGACCAACGTCAGGCTCCTCTCGCCCTCCTACAACCGCACCATGCGCACGGGCGATCTGCTAGAGGAGATGCTGTTCAGTCGCGTCGCGGCCGAGGCCGGCAACACGTCGCGCCGCCGCGGCAAGCGCGACCCGCTGTACATGCCGGACCTGGCCGTACGTCCCTACGGTACCGCCCAGGGCGCGAACTTCGAGATCAAGCACGACAACTGGCGCCGGGCCGCCAAGGTGCCGGAGCTGGTGATCAACGCCACCACGCTGAACACGGGGCACAACTGGCAGTTCACGGCCGAGTCCATGGGCGAGCCTCCCGGCAGCATCAACACCCATGTCGATTCCAGCTATCAGCTGCGTCGGGTGGACTACTCGGAGGCGCCGGAAGAGGTGCGCAGCGTGCGCCTGGGTTACGCCGTGGCGGCGTCGGCCAGCGTTCCGGGGCGCACGGAGCCCTTGTCGCTTGCCGGCCTCTACCCGGGCATCGACGTACGCCTGGTGGAGGGCGGCGTGCAGGACTCGCAGGGCATCTCGGCGCTGCTCGAGCGCGACTGCCAGGTGATGCTGGTCAGCGACGGCACGGGCCCGATCGAGAGCATCGACGCGCCCAGCATCGGGCGCCTGGCAGCGCGGCGCCGGGCCAATATCATCCTGCGCGCTCGCAGCCTGCAGCTCTCCACCGAGCATCTGGAAGGACGTCGGCGCTCAGGACTGCTGCGCGGGCTGATGGTAATCCACCTGCGCAAGGATCTGCCGGTGACCCCCGTGGACTGGGTGGGCTGCGACGATCCCCTGTCGCTGGTGGAAGATCGCGCGGAGGAGCGCGCCGAAGAGCCGATCGAGCACGAGGAGACCGAGTACGAGATCCCCATCGGGATCCAGCGCGCCCTGGCCGCCGTACGCACGGACTACGATGCCTTCCACGAGTCCGAGTCCCTGACCTTGATGCTGAGCGGCTATCGCATGACCGAGCATTCCTTTCGTGCGGATCCGTCCCTTGCTGCCCTGACCGATGGCGAGACCCCCTCGGACGACTGGGACTTCCTCTCGGTGCAGGCGGTGCTTCGCGACTACACCTCGCGTGAGCACCTGCGCAAGGTGCTGGCCGTGTCGGCGCGACGGCGCTTCAAGCCCTGGCTTGCCAGCGAACGACTTCGTCAGGTCAGCTGGGTGGCAGGCATCGGTGCCGCAGCCTTGGCGGCCATCGTAGGCGCGTTCAGCGCCAACGCCGTGCTGCTCAACGGTGCCGGCGCCGTGCTGTTGCTGCTGGCGACGGTGATCGCCATCTGGATCGGACGTCGCCTGTCTGCATCCACGGATCTGCCGGTGATGGTCGCTCGCCTGGTCTACGGTCTGTGGGCCGTGGTGACCGGGCCGATCACGGGGCGCATGCAGCTGTGGTTGCTGGATCGGCTGTACCTGCGTTTCGGGCGCTTGAAGCCGCCGGAGAGGTAGGGCTGCCGTGTCCCACCCCGATGTGGCTCGCTCGAGGCCGCAGCGTCAGTGCCGTGAGTCAGCGACTGGCGCCGAGCAGCACAGGCCCGTCGGGTGAGCGCGAGAAGTTGAACACAACCGGCTGCTGCGCTCGCCAGCGACCCGCGAGACGCAGCCCTTTGGAGTTGTCTTCACCGTCCGATCGCGATTCCAGCTCTTCGTGCAGTTCGGGCACGCGACGCAGGGGGTACTGCAGCCACTCGCGCATGACGATGCGACCGTCGCGTGGGCTGTAGTCCGCGCCGCGTTCCACGACTCCGTGTTGCATGAGCGCATAGGTCAGCAGTCCGTGAGACAGCTGCGAGGACTCGATGGCCACCTGATCGCTTTGCGCGCCCGTGAGAACCCGCATTCCCTTGTCGTAGGCCAGCTGGCCAAGGCCACGGCTGCCCATGGGGCCTGCCTTGAATCCTGGCGTGTCGATGGCTGCAGCCGAGAAGCAGGCGTCCACCACCATGGTGATCTCCGCGTCCACGTCGGCCAGCCATGTGGACAGTTCATCGCTGGATACGGCCCGCGGCAGCAGGTCGACCAGGGAGGTCCATTGGCCCGTGCCCAGGTCTGATGGCAGCAGGTAGAACTCGCCATGCGGATCTGTATAGCCGTGGCCCGAATAGGTAATCACCACCAGGTCGTCAGGCGCAGCCCGACGCAGCTTTGAGCCGCCAGGCAACGCGCGGATGGCAGAGGCCGAGCCACGACCCGCAAGCACTGCCAACACGGCTTGCAGGTTCTGCTTGGTTGCCTGGCTGGGGCCATCGACCGGCGATGTCAGCGTGACGGGAATCACCTCATCGAACTCTCCGCCCTTGGCGCTGGCCACCAGCTGCTCGCTGATCATGCGTGCATCGTTCACCGTATGCTTGAGCGCAAAGGCGCTCTGCTCGTTGGCATCCACGCCCATGGCCACGATGTACAGACGACGCTTGGCACCGCCCGACGCACCTGCCAGAGCGTGCTGCGTACGCGCGGTTGGCCCCTTGATGTTCGAGGCGTTCATCGCATAAGCCGACAGCTCCACCTCGCCGCTGGATTTCGTCGGCACGTCGATGGTGAACGTGTGCCGAGCCACGCCCTGATCATCGAAATCCAACTCGCCGAGGTCATCCGGCGCGTAGCCGACCAGGCGCTTATCGCGGAACAAGCGCAAGGCGGCGCCGCCGGAGCGCAAGGCCTGGCCTTTGCTGTCCGCCTGTATTTCGCTGACGCCTTCGATCACTTCCACGCTGACGCGCAACTTACCCTTGCCGGCTGCCGTCACCTTGGTGAAGCGCACGCTTGGGAGTGCGCGGTTGCGTGTGTGCAACGCCGGCACCTCTGCCAAGGGCTCGCGATCTACCAGGCGTGCCAGCAACTGCGGCTCGTAGTACTCGCGCATGAACAGCTCTATCGGATGGGTGCGATCGGGCTCGTCGCTGAGCACCCAGTGCACCTCCTCCACGTCCTCCAGCCAACGGGCGTCGAAGCGCCCTTCAGGGGTCACTGTGAGCCAATCCTCATCATTCGGTACCACCAGACTTCCCGCTTCGATGTCGGCGTCCACGTCGAACAGGCGAATGCGGTTCTCCGCGCCGCCCAGGGCGAGCAGGCGTCCGTCGGCGCTGTAGGAGAGGTTGCCGAAGAAATCCGTGTACTGGTTGGAGCGTTCCACTTCGTTGTTCGTCACGTCCCAATGCAGCAGGCTGCGACGGGTGGTCATGGTGAGCTTGGTGGTACCGGGGCGGAACAGGAAATCGCTGAGTGCATCGTCCTCCAGTACGTATTCACCCTGCTTCTTGCCGCTGCTGAGAGCCCACACCCCGATCCCGTTCTCCTCCGGCACGGCGATCAGCCTGGAGTCTGCACTGAAGGCCACGCCGCGGGCGATCACGCCGAACTCGCTGGGGGAGGTTCTGGTCTCGAACACTGACGTCCAGTCGGTAGTGTCGATCACCGTGAGCTTGACCTTGTTGCCGAATTTGGGCAGTGGGCCCGTCGCAAGGTGTCGATACGCCAACAAACCGCTGTCGGGGCTGAAGCCAAGAAACTCGACATTACGGGCGAAGAACACCTCTTCGTCCCTGGCAAGGTGAATTGCTTTGATCCACCTACCATCTGCGTCAGTGCCGGCGATCAGCAGCAGGGACGAGTCGGGGCTGAAGGTGGCGCCCGCCGACGCTCCCGCCCGCAACCTGAACAAGCGCATGGTGGTGTTCAGAGGATAGCGACGGTACTCCACTTGCGACTCCACCTCGCGCACCACGACAGCCACATCCTCGCCGTCCTGCTCCGTGGCAACTGAGTAGCTGGTGTCGGCGCTTATGGGTGACGCATTGGAGGCAGCGTTCTGCCGTGACACGAAGCGCGGCGGCAGGCCGCTGCGCAGGTCCCAGAGACGGGTGCCGCCGGTAATCGTTGCCGTCAGCAGTGTGCGGTCGTCTTCACCGAAGATCGGTACGGAAGCCATGGGAATCGGGATCACGGAACCAAAGGAGAGATCCCGCTTGGAGACGGCCAACGATGACAGACGCTCGCCGTTGCTGGCAGCCCAGCGGGATACAGTTTTGCGACGCTCCACGATGTCGAGGGTCGACCCGTCTACGCTGAACTTCACCGGCGGTTGGCCCCAGAAGTCGGGTGCCAGTGCGCGCAGGGCGCGCATCATCACTCCCTCCTCCGTGCCTTCCGCCAGCAGGGGGTGTTCAGGGTTGGTGCTGATCTCAAAGCTCAATGCTGCGTTCTGCGTGAGGTCCAGCACCCTCACGTTGCCGTCGCCACGGCCGTAGGCGAGCTGACGACCATCGGGGCTGATCGCGATCGAGCGAACGCTCCCAGTGTAGAAGGCGCCGAACCCCTCCGCGCGTATCCGCTTCACTTCCGCCGTTGCCGCGCAGGCCCCGGCCGCGACGTTGCGTGCATCCTTCATGGTCTCGGTGGCCTGGATGTCCGTGACGTCAGTCACTCGGTCCAGCGCCCCCGTGTTCTCAAAGGGCTTGTCACACACGCTGTACACGGGCGGTTCGCCGATCTCCGTGCCCGCGACGGCGTCGTACATCAAAATGGAGCCGTTCTTGCTGCCCACCGCCAGGGCGCTGCCATCGGGGCTGAAGCGCAAGGTGGTGACCTGGCCCACCTTGGCGCGGAACATGTGCAGTTTCCTGCCCGTTTCCACCGAGAGCACCTTGATCCGACGCTCCCCCAGAACCCCCGCCACCAGGTCGCCCTTGGGGCTGAGCGCGAGCTGGCTGACGCCTTCGTTCTCATCGCCGTCGCGGATGAGTACGCCCGTCTCCACCTCCCACAAGGAGATGCCGTGTTCACCGCCGTGGGCCAGCAGCGAGCCGTCGGGCGAGAACGCGACGTCAATTGCATTCTGAGCGAAGGTAAAGGCTTCGCTCGTCGACGTGTCCTCCTCGCGCTTGGTAGAGGTGAGGCGACGCACCAGGTTGCCCGTGTCCGCGTCGAAGACGCGCACCACGCCCTGGCGTGACAAGGCTGCCAGCTGGCGCCCCTTGGGGCTGAAGCTGATACCCACCGTGGATGGGGCCACGATCGTGTTCAGCTCCATCCCCGTGAACACGTTCCATACCTTGATCACGCCGTCAGCCCCCAGGGTGGCCAGGCGCGAACTGTCCGGCGAGTACATGAAATCGCTGATGGCGGTGGAGTGAGCCGTCTGTACCACCAGGCGAGGTTCATAGCCTGGCAACAGAGTGTCTGGGTTGCGTTGCCGCTTTGCCGACTTCAGGGCCTTGGTCAGGTCCGAGGATACGCGCTGCGCCACCGCGCCCACCGCATCCGTGGTTGCCCGCTTCGGCGCTGGCACCTTGCCCTTGGCCACGCGCGCTGAGTCAGCTCCCAACGCCAGCAGTTCATAGGAAACGCTGACGCGGAGCTTCTGCTTCACGTCCACCTCAAAGCGCTTGGGTGCTGCCTTGTTGAGGATCCCCTTACCGATCTGGCGCTTCTCCTTGGCCTCCAACTCGCTCATGGCCAGATAATCGAACCCGGAACGCTCGGCGATCGCCTGCGCCTGCGAGGGGTCCGTGACGCCTTCCAACAGCTGCACGTGGTAGTCGGTGGAGCGTTGCAGCTGCGCCAACAGCTTGTCGGCAAAGCTGTAGGCCAACGCGGGCGTATCCGCCTGCGGTGTCGCTATCGCCAGTGTCAGCCTGGTCTCGGTGTCCTGGGCCGACGCGCCGGGCGCCAGCCATGCCAGGATCAGGATCAGGATGCCTGTCGTCCGCCAATCCCACCTGCTTAGCATTTCCTTGGGTCTCCTTGCTGTTGAGCCTGAATCGGGCGATGGGGCTCAGGGCGTGCAGAAATCGTCGTTGCCTGCGCGGTGATCGATGAAGAACTCCTCAGCGAGGGGCGCCACTCCGCTTGTCACTTGCGACAACTCGCTGGTGGCCTCCTGGGCGCTCAACAGCAGGCCCTTGTTCCCTTCGGCGATGGCTGCGGGGGCGCCGGTGAACGCCATGATGCTCTGAGCATCTGGCAGCGCCGTTGGCAGCGCATAGATGTACAGCTGCTCCTGCCCGGCCGCGTCGTCCAGCTCGAAGTCATCTGCCCGAGGGATGCGCACCGCACCGCGCACGGGGTTGGTCAGGCCCGCGATTTCCGAGGGGTACAGACGGGCCACCTGGCCGCTACTGTCCTCCAGGAACACATACAGGTGCGATCGCCTCAGCACCTGGATGTCCAGGTGAAACTTCTGCCGCGGGCACAGAGGGCTACCGGACGACAGTGACTTGTCGGCGCTCATCACTCGGTATTCCAGCCGTGGCCGCGAGCCATTGATGAACCAGACGATGATGGCCGCCGCCAGCAGCGCAATGGCGGTCGTAGCCAGTGCAAGCTTGCGCCAGGGTAAGGTGTTGCCGATCTCGGGGGGCGGGGGCAACGGCCGCGCCAGCAACTGATGGATCTTCTCCAGCAGGAGCTGGTAGCGCGGGTCCCGTTCGCCGTTCCACCCCGCTAGGTCCTGCACTACGCGGGTGCCGAAGCTCAGCGGGGCGGCACTGTCGTCCAGGCGTGCGGAGATCAGCTTTCTGTGTTCGCGCGCGTAGGTGGCTTCATCCAATACCCAATCGGACTGATTGGCATCCTTGGACCACAGCACCAGGACGCAACGGGCCTGCTGCAGCGCTGCCGACACGGCGTCGTTGATCGTCTCGTCGGCGCGAATATGGGCGTCCATCCAGACCCTTACGCCGCTCTCAGCCAGGGTCTTCTGCAGTAACCGGGCTACCTCACGATCGGCATGGGAATGGCTGAGGAACACATCAATGCCGTCGGCCGCGGCGTTGGTCTGCGCGTTGCTGGCCGTCGACGCCGTTGCATCCATTCGATTGTGCTTCCTCGGGCTGGAGGGGAGCGGCGCACCAGGATCGGCCCGCCAGGCGGCGCGCGTGCGTCGTCACCTACACACTAGGCTAGGGCGGAGTGTCACGCAACGCGTGCACACACAGCCACTAGGCATACTTCTAGATCAGTAAGCTAATGAATGCAACGAAAACGCTGGTTTCGGGGTGCGACGAGAGTCAAGAGATGCCAAAGCCAGGGTGGTGTTACCGCCGAGGGGCTTGGTCGAGTGCGTGGGGGGAGGACGCAGTGGAGTCGCATGCTCGAGCGGCGGGGTCAGCTGGAGCGAGTCCATGCACAGATGTGGGCGCAAGAGGCCGGCGAGACATCGCCTGCGGCGCTGCCGGGCGCCCCGACCAGGATGGCGACGAGCAGGTGTCACCATCGTGCTTGTCCGTTCCTGGCAGGGGATCCGGGCCGATGGCCGTGGCGACAGCGGGGAGCCGTCTGTCGCAGTGCTACAATCCGGCGATGCAACACGCCACCGCCATGCCCGCCGCGCCGCCACTCTTCGGCTATCGCCCCTACTGGGCGCACCGATTCGGCGTCGCACCCTTCCTCCCCACCTCCCGTGAGGAGATGGACGCCCTCGGCTGGGATAGTTGCGACATCATCGTCGTGACCGGTGATGCGTATGTCGATCACCCGAGCTTTGGGATGGCCATCGTCGGCCGCCTCCTCGAGGCCCAGGGCTTCCGCGTCGGCATCATCGCCCAGCCGGACTGGCAGTCGACCCGGGACTTCGAGGCTCTGGGCCGCCCCAACCTCTTCTTCGGCATCACCGCGGGCAACATGGACTCGATGGTGAACCGCTACACCTCGGACCGGAAGCGCCGCTCCGACGACGCCTACACGGCCGGCGGCGCCGGTGGTGCCCGCCCGGACCGCGCAGTGGTGGTATACAGCCAGCGCCTGCGCGAGGCCTTCGCGGGCACGCCGCTGGTGATCGGCGGCATCGAGGCCAGCCTGCGCCGTATCGCCCACTACGACTACTGGCAGGAGAAGATCCGCCGCTCCGTGTTGCTGGATGCCCGTGCGGACCTGCTGGTCTACGGCAACGGCGAGCGCGCCATCGTCGAGATCGCCCACCGCCTGGGCGCCGGCGAGGACATCGCCACGCTCAAGGACGTACGGGGTACGGCCTTCCTCCGCCCGGAGCTCCCGGAGGGCTGGACGGAGATCGATTCCACGCACCTGGACATGCCGGGCCGCGTCGACCCCCATCCTGATCCCTACGAGATGAAGATGGGCAACGCCGACGCGGGCACCGACAGCGGCTGCGACACGGGCGCGCCCACCCCGGCGGAACCGACGGCGGCCCCCAAGGAGCACGTCGTGCGCTTCTCGCGCCGCGTGCCCCGCGCCGACCGGGCGACGAGCTACATCCGTCTTCCGGCCTATGAGCAGGTCACAGACGACCCCGTGCTCTACGCCCACGCCTCGCGCATCCT
>JAAUYD010046770.1_pt1 | contig 12910 bp, 12 predicted proteins | sample 7278101 | NCBI WGS metagenome assembly JAAUYD01 (sample SAMN14350128, study PRJNA611818) | marine sediment metagenome | isolation source: surface marine sediment (0.6m) | place: French Polynesia: Moorea | collected 2018-08 | reverse complement strand
GATGGCCTTCGTTTTTTCATGTAAGCACTTTCTGCAGCAGCTTCGTGGAATATACCGGAGCGCGATTGCAAAAGATCAAGGATTGTTGCCTGTTTTTCTTGGTTCGTCAGCGTCGGGGGACGATCATCAATACCTAGCTCGCCAATGCTAATATTCAAGTCAATCAGCCCCTTTCCCACAGCAATTCCATATAATGCATTCAACAAACTTTTTCTCACGGAGTGGCTGTACATCCGTAAATTGGTGTCTCCCCATTCAAGGACAAGTTTTCCGTCATGCAATATGATAACTGCAGAGGAACCAATATCCTGAGCATACAACATAGCATCCAATAATTTATCATTCGACCAACCTTTTGCGACAGGAAATGAGATACTGAGGGAAGCAAAGTCATCTTTGATAAATTTGCTGCGCTCATTTTCCTGAGCGAAAGCAATGTGTGATAGTATCTGTATTAAAATCAACAAAACTAAGACAATGTAAGCTCTTCTCCAATCTTCCATACAACCTCCAGTTAAGATTACTGTTAATTGTAAAGAGTTCTGCATTAACTACTGCGGAATACTATCACCCAATTGTTGTGTTGGGAAGGAGGAAGTATATTTAGACCCAATTTAACATGATCAATCTAAAGACAATGATATAAGGGCCATGGCAAAGGCAATTGAAGCTCAGGTAAAAAGCCTCAAGTTAGGTATTGATGTTGAAGGAGTTGATATTTAAAGAAAGATTAGGAAAAGTTCTCAAGATGATTGCCTATCACTGTATAAAAATATTTTTAGAAGATATATGATGAAACTTGCTCTACGGGGAGTCGTTGGCATAGCTACTTTGTTAGTCCAGGCTAACAGAGTAGCTATGCGAATTCCTCTGCAACTCTAAAAGATAAACTGTAATATTGCCTTATCTTAACAAAATAATTGTCTTTTTAACAGATTTTATGGTAGCGGTTGTTCTAGAATTTCAAAGAAGAAAAGAATGTAGTGCTTTCAGGTAATTTTTGGAAAAAATCATTGACAAAACAATGTTTATGTCTGTAATAACGAATTTGGTTGATTATTTGTTAGCTGTGGTTAATTTTGTAGTAATCGCAGTGAGGGATGATTGTGGACAAGATCGTAACAACCCCAGCTCAGGAAAATTATATTGAAACGATATATGCTTTATCGCTGAAGGGTCCGGTGCGTCCGAGTGTTCTTGCACGAACGCTTGGCGTGAAAAGAGCAAGTGTCTCTAAATTCATCACCAGTCTTGTCGCCAATGGATTGGTTGAACATGTACCTCGAGGAGATATATCGCTTACAAGTAAAGGAGTCGAACTCGCAAACTCTATAGCGAGGCGTGATCGGTGTTTGACTCGTCTTTTAGTCGACGTCTGCAATATGGCTCCGGAGAATGCTGAGCCAGAAGTGCACCGTCTGGAGCACTTGATAAGCGATGATGTTCTTCACCGCCTCGAAACGCTGGTTGAGTTTGCCTCAACCTCAAATGCCTGGCTGAAGCGATTACATTTAAGAATGGAAGCTGAGCAGCCTTCCAACCCGGAAGAGAAAAATATGAAAGTGGGAAGCAGTCAAGTACATCAAGGGGAACAACAAAAATACGGTGACTGATTATGGTGCTTTAGTGGCATATAAGAATGACTATCTTATTTTAACCATTTAAGACTGCCTATATTCCAGATACTATCCTAGGACAATGAAAGAACGAAGGGCACAAATTAACAGATTGTATAACACAAAAACAGTATTGTCGGGGTCTACATGCATCTTGTGACAGGAGTTATCCTTGCTGCACTGGCGGGTAAAGCAAAACAGAATAAAGTACTCCAGGGCCTGCCAATGTATAAAACGGGACCCATCCAGATCGCCCATGTGCTTCCTGGTCGAATTCGCTTTATTCTTCCAATCCTTCGCGAAAACCACGAAGCCATGAAGCCTGGTATTGAGCAGCTTGGCAAGCTTAGAGGAATAGACTCTGTAGCCTATAGCTCCATAACCGGGAGCCTTACAATACTGTTCAATCAAGAATTGGTGCCTCCACCACTGCTTTTCTCAGCTATTGCACGACTGCTCGGGCTTGAACACGAATTGGAAAAACCACTTACTTCAGGAGTTATCAAAGAAATAAGACAACTTGGAGAAAGCCTTAATAGAATGATTTACGATGAGACATTCGGTCTGTTGGACCTTAATACCATTGCAATTGGTGGTTTGATCGTGCTGGGCAGCAGGAAATTGCTTGCAGAGAGATGGGCCACGGTACCTACAGGGTTGACGCTGTTATGGTGGGCCTTCAATCTGATCAATAGAGGCGAAGGTGATAAGAGTTGAAACTGGTTGAAGAGGGTCTTCTGCTTTTGGCTAAACCACGGGTTATTCATTCGATTCCAGGAAGGATGCGGTTGAATGTCCCCTTGTTGAAGCGTATGGGTAAGGAGCATCATGGCTCAACAAAGCTCTTGAGTGTACTCCTCAAGCAGGTGGAGGGAATTGATGATGTTACAGCAAATCATGTATCTGCTACCATCTTGTTACACTATGATTCTAAAGTGTTGTCAGGCGAAGAGATACTCACGTTCTGCTCCTCTTTGTGCCGGGTACTCTTATCGCAAAAAGATGACCTGACTCGATTGCTGGAAAAGGATAACGATATGATATTTAGATGTCTTAAAGACTGGTTGCAGCGATCGATCAAACAGCAACTGCACCTAGACATCAACCAGAGGATTTTACCGGATGATTTCTAATAAAAAAACTCCATTGATGAATTGTGAGATTCGCCATTCTCTGCCTGGCAGGATAAGGATTTATTGTCGGGGGCTGGGGTTTTTGAGAGAGTTTGCACCAATTATAACTCGTGAACTGGAAGATGGCGTTGCTGTTTATGCCGTGTCCTTATCCACCATAAGTAAAACCGTTCTTATCCATTATGACGCGGCAGAGGCGAGTTCGGAAGAAATTCTGGATCGTGTTTCCTCGGTACTTGCCTCTTGGTCGTTGAGTGCTTTCAAGGAAGAACGCGCTGAAAGAAATGCTCTTCTATTACAGGAGCGGCGTCTTGAGGAAGAGTCTATTGGATCTATCCTCCAGAGAATAACCATTACCTCGGCTACTTTACTCTTTTCCTGGCTACGACCTAGTCCAGCTCCTCTGACATTTTTAGGCAGATTTACCTCCATGCCAGCACTTACAGCAATGAGTCTCGCCTGGCCAATACTGCGCACCGGTGTCCGCTCATTGATTGTACAGAAGCGTCCCAACGCAGATACACTTAGTTCAAGCGCTATTATCGCAAGTGTTGCAGCGGGACAAGGTGTTTCGGCATTAACCATAATCTTACTTGCCGATATAGCGGAGTTGCTGACTGCATATACCATGGATAGAACCAGAAATGCCATACGCGATATGCTCTCTGTTGGTGAAGAGTTTGTCTGGCGAATAGATGAAAATGGTCATGAGCAGAAAGTTCCTCTCTCCGATCTCAGGCAGGGAGATCATGTAATTTCGAGAACGGGGGAGAAGATCAGTGTCGACGGCATTGTACTCTCAGGTGAAGCAGCCGTTGACCAGGCATCGATAACAGGTGAGTACCTGCCTGTTCGGAAAGTTGAAAAAGATGAAGTTTTTGCAGGAACTGTGGTGAAATCAGGCCGTGTCGTTGTTGAGGCAGAACGAGTTGGTGACCGCACCGCAATTGCCCGTATTATCAGCGCGGTGGAAGAGGCAGCACATAAAAAAGCAACTATTCAATCAAATGCCGATCAATTTTCAGCCCAGCTCATTCCAATCAACTTTGCCCTGGCGATACTCGTATACTTTCTCACCGGTAAGGTCACAAGGGCATTGAATATGCTCATAATTGATTACTCCTGTGGTGTACGTCTCTCAACAGCAACAGCACTGTCTGCGGCAATATGTACTGCTGCCCGAAATGGGGTCCTGGTGAAGGGTAGCAATTACCTGGAGGCGCTTTCTGAAACGGATACGGTGGTATTTGATAAAACAGGGACGCTCACAGAGGGTCGGCCCGTTGTCAGTTCAGTAATTTGTTCTGATGAGAAAATAACGGAGAAGGATTTACTCTCCATGGCTGCAGCAGCTGAGGAGACCAGCAACCATCCCATGGCCGTCGCCATTGTCGAACGAGTCCGTCGAGCTGGATGGCCAGTGCCTAAACACAGTAACAACGAAACCATTACCGCCCGTGGTGTGACCACCAAAATCGGTAGGTCGATCATTCGAGTTGGCAGCAGGCGGTTTATGCAGGAATCAAAGGTAAGTCTTTCAGAGATTGATGAAAATGCCCAGCGGATTGCCCGCAAAGGCGAAAACGTTATCTTTGTTGCTCGTGGTCCGAGTCTGGTCGGTATAATAGGTGTACAGGATGTATTACGCGAGGATATGAAAAAATCACTTAATCGCCTAAGAAACCTGGGCATGGACGACATCATTCTATTGACTGGAGATGTGGAACAGCATGCTGAAATAGTCGCAGCCCGCATGGCGATGGATCGTTATCACGCCGAGGTTATGCCTGATGAGAAGGCTGAGAACGTCTTGCGGCTGCAATCTAAGGGAACATCTGTGGTGATGGTCGGTGATGGTATTAATCATGCGCCTGCTCTTGCCTATGCAGATGTTGGAATTGCCATGGGGAATACCAGGACAGATATAGCTATGGAAGCTGCAGACATTACCATTACCGGCGATGACCCGCTGATGATACCATCCGTTTTACAGCTTTCACAAAGGACGATGAATATCGTGCGTCAGAATTTTGCAACGGCAGTAGGCGTAAACACACTTGGCATTATGCTCGCATCAATTGGTGTGTTGCCTGTTTTCTGGGGAGCGGTACTCCACAACAGCTGTACAGTTGCGGTAGTAATGAATTCATCACGGTTGTTGATACATGACATGGAAACGGGCAGATGAAAGATGATTTGAGCGTTACTCTCCTGCATGAGTTACCAGGAAGAATACGAATGAAATTATCAGCACCACCGTCTGATCCAAAACGATTTGATCAGGCAATAATGTCTCATGACGGTCTTGAGGGTGTTCAATTCAACCCAATAAGTAAGAGTCTGCTTGTCACCTATACAATTGGACATCTTTCCACTGAAGAGATAGTATTGCGGGCCGCAATCGCCCTCTCGATGGAGCATGAGTACAGAGCGGTGCAGGTTCATCTCGGTGGTGGTGATGAAGTGATGACTGATGCGGCTATTATTGCCGGCTTAATGCTTCTGGCTGCAGGAGGGGTGCAGCTGTTTAATAAAGTGGGCAGCACCAACTGGATTACCAAGGCCAGCGGAATATCTGTGGCTTTGGCCGTTGGTGAGCATGGTTGGCGGGAAGCCCGAGAGCATGGATATGTACACCCTGAGGTTTTGTCTGTTGGTTATCTTCTGGCATCCTGGTTTCGGGGCAACATCCTTCGGGGTGCCACTGTAACCTGGGTTGCAAGTTTTGGCCGCCATTTACTGCAAGGCCCTGAAAAATGCATCGATGTACGGCCAATCAGCAAAAATTACAAAGAAAATGAACCAAGGACATATCAGATATCATTAGTACCACAGCACCCACGTTTCCCACTCCTTAAGTGGGCTCACGGCACATTGGGAATTTTTGGATTGACCGGTTTTGGTGGCACCGTTGATTCCCTCTACAAAGAAATACAGAATATGGCACAGGCTCATGACAGGGTATTGGAAGGTTTGGACCTGCAGCCAAATGGAATACCATTAACATTCAGAAAGGAGATTGTATATGAACATTAAGTCGGAACATCTAATCGGATTTGCTGTTGGTATTGTAGCATCTGCCGGTGGTTATTATGTATACAAGAAAAACCAATCCCGCGTTGATGGGTGGTTGAGAGATCAAGGAATACATGTTCCGCAAAGCACAACGGTTGATCCTGAATCAATGTCTTTAGAGGAACTTGTTGTTGAAAAGGAAAAACTTGAAGATCTTATTGCTACTCGTGAGATGGAAGGCGCAGCAATTAGCGGGAATGTAGCTAAAGAATAAAGTGATTGTGTATTGAAGGTATATAGAATGCGTTAGTTCACCTCAGAAATTATTACTTAACCCTATTTCTTCTATACCCTCTTCGTTGTATTCTTCGGTTAGGCGAGGTACGGAATTCTGAGATATTGATCATGTGCTTCTGTTTTATTCTCAGAGTTGCTGAGCTGGCTGAATCTCTTCAGACGCAGCTATTTTGTATAAGCTTCCAGCTTGTAAAATCTTTGGGGAAGACTCTTTCCAACGCATATACAAAGCGAAGCAAAGTATAGATATTATTAAAGCCAATGTAATTTATGCTCTTTTAATTCTACGATTGGCATAAAGCATTTATTATTAATTTTATCAACGCTGCTTTAAATTTCTGGTGTATGGAAGTACTACACCAGGTTGGATATAGACAACAATAAGACAAAGATACACATGACTGACGCCTTGATTCGACTCCGCGCTATATCTCATTTATCTCATTTCTGCCTAACTACGAGATACACCCCAAGAACGGTTAACAAGATTGCGATGATTCCAACTGGTGAAAGGGATTCATCAAAGAGAAACCATGCTTCTAAACTCGCAACTGGTGGTACCAGATAGAAGTAGCTTGCTACTTTTGCAGTTTCTCCCTCACGAATCATATACATGAGCAGGAGGATAGCTGTGACGGATAAAGCAAGGACAAGCCAGGCTAGGGCAAGGATCAACTGGCTATCCCAGATTATATTTCTGGTTTCAAAAGATAATGCCAAAACAGCCATGAGTAGACCAGCGCTAATATATTGCCAGACCGATCCAATGAGTAAGTGAGTTCCTGAGCCAAAACGTTTTTGGTAGATTGTACCCAATGATATACCGATCAGGGCCGCAATAGCAGCAAGCATTGAGGACCAAGTAATGTTGACGCTTTCCAACTGGCTGGTTGTTAGGACAACACAGGTTACTCCGACAAAACCCAGACCAAGCCCGAGCCATTGCAAAGTGTGTAAGCGTGCGCTAAATGCGATCCAACCCATGAGGGCAGTGAGGATGGGTTGTATGCCCACCACAATCGCGGCAATACCCGCGGGCATACCCCATTTAATTGCGGCAAATACTCCCCCTAAGTAAGTACCGTGAACCAGAAAACCAGTGACCATCTGATGCCCCGCTTGCTGCCATGATAATCGTTTGACTTGGAACAATAGACAGAGCAGCATAAATATTCCAACAGTAATGACCATGCGGATAAAGAGTAAATAGAATGGCTCTATGAAAGGGAGTGCATATTTGGCGGCAATGAACCCTGTGCTCCACAGAAAAACAAATAGAAATGGTATGGAATTCAGAGCAAATGCTCGCAGGTTGATCATCGTGTTTTATTCTCTGAAAAATATGAGGAGTGAAGCTAGGTCTTGAAGTATACTATACCAACCACCTGCTCATTACTATCTGGGTGAATAGTCTATTTATCTTACTGGGATATTACTCATTCCCTTTCATTGATGAAGACCCGGAACTTACATGTAGCCATAAACAGAAAAGGAGTTATAAGCATAATGCTCATAACTCCTTGAATTTGCTTGGTAGCGGGGGAGGGATTTGAACCCCCGACCTTCGGGTTATGAGCCCGACGAGCTACCGAACTGCTCCACCCCGCGATGCGAGGACCAATATACAACGGTGGCTATTTATGTCAATGGCTATTTTTTCAATTAACCTGAGGTTCTCAGTTTTTACACAGACTGGCAAGCTTGCTGAGAATTTCCTGTGGCAACTGGACAAGTTTACCTTCACGGCTAATTGATGCGTTGATTGTATACCCCTTTACCAGGAGAAGAGGGCGTGAATCTATTTGGTCTTTTCGATATATTCTGTAATTGAAGCGACAACTATATTTCTTGAGTTCAGCTACTTCCGTTTCGATGGTGAGAAGGTCATCGTAACGGGCAGGAGCCTTGAAGCGACTGTAGCATTCACTCACCGGAAGGATAATATCAAGCTCTTCAATCTTCCTGTAGCTTATCACCCAATCCCTCATCAACTCTGTTCTGCCTATTTCAAAATATTTGAGGTAGTTAGCGTAGTATACCACACCGGCAGCATCGGTATCGCCATAGAGAACCCGGTACGAAGTGGTGTGCACAGGAGTATTTGCCATGCTAGCTGTAGGGCTTGAGGAGAAGTTTGTTGATTAGCTCATGGCCTTTATGGAGAATTTCTATCCCGCTGTTGTTGTTTGTTGATTTCTCACAAAAGGTAAGCTCTGAGCCGGAATTAACCTCTGTCGAGTCATAAAGCAGTGCCGGTACTGGATCTGTAGTATGTGATCGTATCGAAATCGGAGTGAAATGATCCATGGTCACAACGGCTCTGAAGCTCTCCTCACGCTGCCTGAGACCGTTGATTATGGCGCCGACTATTTTTTCATCAAAATCTTCAATAGCTTTGATTTTATTAGGTATTGAACCTTGATGGCCACACTCATCCGGGGCTTCGACATGGACGAAAACAAAATCTTCTTTTTCCAATGCATCGAGGGCAGCTTGGGCTTTGCCCGCGTAATTGGTATCGATGAATCCTGTAGCGCCAGGTACATTAATCACATTAAGGCCAGCATTTACACCTATTCCTTTTAACAGGTCGACAGCGGATATCATGCTGCCGGTTATATCAAATCGACTGGTAAGAGTCGGCATGGTCGGCATTTTTCCTTCTCCCCATGGCCAGATAGAGTTTGCCGGGAGCAGACCTTTTTCTAAACGTTTGAGGTTCACCGGATGTTCAGCAAATATTTCCTCAGCCAACTTCATCAAGGCTGCCCAGTTTGCTTCTTCAAAATAGACAGAAAAAAAAGAGCTGACATCCTTTTCGATATAGTCATGTGGCGGGACCACTTCCATTTGCGCAAATTGACCCCTGACTATGAGGAGATGGCGGTAACTTACTCCGGGATAGAAGGTATAGCGGGTTCGATCGCACTCATCATTTAAGGTTTCGATGAGCTCAGCAGCCTCCGCAGTGGATATATGGTCTGCGGAGAAATCGACCATTTCCACATCTACTTCCGAATTCTTTTTCAAAGTAACAAGATTACAGCGAAAGGCTGTTTCGTCTGGTTCCAGCGAGACACCCATGCTGGCGGCCTCGAGTGGTGCTCTGCCTGTGTAGTACTGAACAGGATCGTAACCAATGAGGGAGAGATTCGCGACATCGCTTCCCGGTGAATAACCATTGGGTACTGTATGTGTGAGGAAAAGTTCACCCTTTCGACAGAGAGCATCCATTTCAGGGGTATTTGCTACTTCAAGAGGAGTTTTGCCTTCAAGATCGGCAAGGGGATAATCACCCATGCCGTCTCCAACCAGAATAAGGTATTTCATCTACGTCACCACCTGCTAATTATCGTTTTGTTCTTCAATCAACACCCGGATAGTTACAGTGCTATCAGAACAAACATCAAGTGCGTCGATTTCAGCTATGGCTTTCTGGACAGAGCTTTCCAGTGCAGCGTGAGATCGTAGGACAATAAATACCGGTTCATTGGTGCTGCGTCCCCGTTGAATCACAGACTTGATGGAAATGTTATACTTACCGAAAACACTGGTAATTTTTGCTAAGACTCCTGGTTTGTCGATAGCGGTTATGCGAAAGTAATAGGGGCACTGCAGATCACCCATTGGGGTAATGGTTGGTGGGGTGATGTTTTCCGGAAGGTAGGACAATGCTGGGACCCGGTTGATGGAATCGGCCAGAATATTTCTGCCGATATCAATAATATCGGCAGCAACAGCACTACCGGTTGGCATCATTCCGGCACCCTGACCATATACAAGAACATCACCCACGGTATCACCGGTAAATTCGATAGCATTGAAGGCGCCATGGATATTAGCCAGCATGTGGGATTCGGGTACCATGGTGGGATGCACCCGGGCTTCTACATGGGTGTCATGATTGTGGCTGATGGCAAGGAGTTTGATGCGGCAACCGAACTCCTTGGCAAAATCTATATCGATTGGGTGTATTTTGCTAATGCCTTCGGTGGATATATTATCGAGATGCACCATTTTCCCGTAGGCAATGGACATCAATATAGCCAGTTTATGCGCGGTATCGACACCTTCCACATCATAGGTGGGATCCGCCTCGGCAAAACCCTTTTCCTGAGCATCCCGTAAAACTTCCTCAAAGGCAAACCCGTGCTCGGTCATCTGGGTGAGGATATAGTTGGCGGTTCCGTTCATAATACCGCGGATTGATTTAATTTTGTTGGCGACCAGGCCCTCCTTGAGAGATTTAATTACAGGCATTCCTCCACCTACGCTGGCTTCAAATCCCACCTCCACATTGTTGGCAACAGCAGCTTCGAAGATCTCTTTGCCATGGGTTGAGAGCAAGGCTTTATTTGCGGTAACAACATGTTTTTTGTTGTTAATGGATTGAATCAGAAAAGTCTTCGCCGGTTCAATTCCACCGATGAGTTCCGCCACAATATCAATTTTGGGATCTGTAATAATATCGTTTGCATCCTTGGTGAAAACGGTGGAGCTAAAATCATCGGGTAAACCATCAAGATTGATATCTGCCACCCGGGAAAGGAGTATTTCAGCTCCCGTTCGCTCAATTATTCTATGTTTCTGCTCAAGCAAAGTCCGGGCGATTCCCTGACCGACGGTGCCGAAACCAATAAGGCCTACGTGAATTTTTTTCATAATTTCCAGTGTTATTTTATGATGGGTGAAATACGTGCACTGCCAATATGAACAAATTGTCAGTCGGGCCTGCTGTATCCGACTCTGATAATATTTCTCAGACCGGATAGCCTACCAGTTGCAGTGATTATTGTCAAAAAAATAGCAAAGATATTTTGCTGGCCAGGGTTGGGAAAGTAGTTTATAATCTCTTCCTGCTCAAAAATTGATCTTTAGAAGATGGTGCAGAGTGCCATAAAAACCTCAGGATGAAATCAAATTGCTTGAAGGTGAACTGAGGTGCCAACAGGTAGTTAAAGTTGGATAAATTACTGTAATTTTAGCGTTATTGTGGCAGCAGATGAAAGAAATGGTTGATTGAGCGATCAACGCTGCCTGCTTTTATTTCTGCTGCCGATTAGAGGGTATATTCACTTTATTATCAACATTCAAAGGAGAGAGTTATGGGTAAGAATATTTTGGTATTTGGACCAAATGGAAGCGGCAAAGGCACTCAGGGCGCAATTGTCCAAAAGAAGTACGACATTCCCCATATTGAGTCTGGAGCCATATTCCGTGAGCACATCGGTGGCGGTACTGAGCTGGGCAAAAAGGCTAAGGAGTATATTGATCGCGGGGATCTGGTACCAGATGATATAACCATTCCCATGATGATAGCCCGTCTGCAGAAAGATGATTGCACAGAAGGTTGGATCCTCGATGGTTTTCCACGATCAAAGGACCAGGCCATTACCCTAGCTGAAACCCTTGAGAAAGAAGGATTAGCACTTGACTATGTGATCGAGATCGTACTTGACCGCCAAATTGCAAAAGAACGTATCATGGGACGTCGTCTCTGCGTAAATGACAACAATCATCCAAACCACATAGCCTTTGAGGCTATCAAGCCTGTTGAAAAGGATGGTAAACTGGTATGCCGCGTATGTGGAGGTGATCTTAACACTCGTGCCGATGATCAGGACGAAGATGCCATCGATAAGCGTCATGGTATTTACTATGATGAAAATACCGGTACCATGGCTGCGGTAAATTATTTTAAAGGTGCATCTGGACCAAAGGTTATTTCTGTTGATGGTTCAGTATCTATAGGTGAAGTGACCGATTCCATAATGAAAGATCTGTAATCTCTCCACATCTACAGAGCGTAGTAGCTTGGTAAGGGGTGTTTGCCACATCATGGAAGCACCCTTTTTTTTTGCCTTTTGCACCAGGATATCTTACTATATCGGCAAGTAAGAAAAATTTGAAAAGTAGGCCAGAACATGTTGGATTGCACCATCTGTTCTGGCCTCTTCGCTTCAAGACGATAACTAAAAGTGTCTATTAAATATATGTAGGAAAGTTTAAAAAAGCTTTTCATAAGTACTTCGATATTCAGTGTTAATATGCAAGAATTGAAAGAAAAAAACGGTAACATTGGCAAGGTTTACCTGGTAGGGGCAGGTCCTGGTGATCCGGGGCTTATCACTGTCAGGGGAAAATACCTGCTGGAGCGCGCTCAGGTTGTCGTTTATGATTATCTCGCCAGCCGGAAACTCCTCAAGCATGTTCCTCCCGATGCCGAATTTATTTATGCGGGAAAAAAGGGCGGTGCCAAACATATGCATACCCAGGAAGAGATCAACCAGATGCTGGTCGATCATGCGCTGGCTGGTAAGACGGTTGTCAGACTTAAGGGTGGCGATCCGTTCATTTTCGGCAGGGGCGGTGAAGAATTGGAGAAACTTTTTGAAGCTAACGTTCCCTTCGAGGTTGTTCCCGGAGTTACGTCTGCAACCGCTGCTGCAACCTACGCAGGAATTCCTATTACACATCGCAATTATACGGCCTCAGTTGCCTTTCTCACCGGGCATGAAGATCCGTCAAAGGAAAATTCCAATATCGACTGGGAAAAACTTGCGACCGGAGCAGGTACAATTGTAGTCTATATGGGGATTAAGAACCTTCCCATCATTGTGGATAATCTTCTCAAGCATGGTAGGGACCCGAAAACTCCGGTTGCCGTGGTTCGCTGGGCATCTACGCCTGAGCAGCGAACCGTGGTCGGTTCTTTGGATACAATCAAAGACGTTGTGAAGGATGCTGGCATAAAGCCACCATCTCTCATTATCGTTGGAGAAGTTGTAAAGCTCAGGAACACCATAGACTGGTTTGAAAAACGTCCCTTGTTTGGCAAGAAAATCATCG
>JAAUYD010063173.1_pt1 | contig 12925 bp, 11 predicted proteins | sample 7278101 | NCBI WGS metagenome assembly JAAUYD01 (sample SAMN14350128, study PRJNA611818) | marine sediment metagenome | isolation source: surface marine sediment (0.6m) | place: French Polynesia: Moorea | collected 2018-08 | reverse complement strand
GGGTGATGGGTGATGGGTGATGGGTGATGGGTGATGGGTGATGGGTGATGGGTGATGGGTGATGGGTGATGGGTGATGGGTGATGGGTGATGGGTGATGGGTGATGCCACAGCATAAACTCCTCTTCTGCCTTGTCAAGTCCCAATCGCGATCAGTTTACTTCGGACTTTGGATCTTCAGCTCAGTACGCTTTTGTCCTATCAACTCAACGGCGATTGTGCAGTGACAGCCACCATCATTTTTTGGTACACTAAAAACGGCATCTCATCATATTGATGAGTGTGTTTAACTTGGAATTTATTGGTTGTTGGTTTATTAGTATATTGGTTTATTAGTCATTGGTTATTTATTAGTTTGGAAGGGTGTGATACGTAAAAATTGAAGGTGTAAAACGATATCTTGATCCACAATATTTGGTCGTTGATTACACCAATAAACTAATAACCAATAATCCAATACACCAATATACAAATAAACTAATAAACCAATCCACTACAAAAAAAATCCCAAAAAGAGGTTTTGAAAATGGATATCAAAATCGAACAATTAACTACCGAGCAAACCAAACCGGTCCCAACAGAATTCCAATTCGGCCGGACATTTAGCAATCGCATGTATACCTGCCACTATGATCCGGACAAAGGTTGGTATGACCCAAAAATCGGGCCGTATCGCCCGCTGGTGCTCGATCCGGCGACATCGGTCTTCCATTACTCACAGGAAATTTTTGAAGGGTTAAAGGCGTACAAACGGCCGGATGGCCACATCAACCTCTTCCGTCCGTGGGAAAATGCGGCCCGCTTTAATCGCTCGGCCGAACGCATGAGCATGAAAACCGTTGATGCGGAAGAGCACGTGCAGGCGATCGCCAGTCTGGTTGAGCTCGAACACGAGTGGATTCCTTCGGGTGATGGAACCTCACTCTATATTCGGCCGGCCATGATCGCCACCGATCCATTTTTGGGGGTGGCAGCCAGCAAAACTTATCTTCACTACATTATCGTAGGGCCGGTGGGCAATTATTACGCTGAGGGAATGGCCCCGGTCGGGGTGTTAATCTCCGACGATTATCGCCGCGCGGTTCGAGGGGGAACCGGAGCTGCCAAAACCGGCGGCAATTATTCGGCCAGCCTCATCGCTTCCGAGAAAGCGAAAGAAAAGGGATATACCCAGGTGCTGTGGCTAGATGCCATCCACGGGAAGTTTGTTGAAGAGGTAGGCACCATGAATATCATGTTTGTCTATGAAGGGGAAAAAATTGTCACCCCCAAATTAACCGGCAGCATCCTGCCCGGCGTCACTCGAGACTCGCTGCTGACCCTGGCCCCCGATCTCGGATATGAAGTCAGCGAAGAAGAGATTGAGGTTGACCAAATGCTGGCCGATGTGAAGTCGGGCAAAATCACCGAGGTATTTGGCTGTGGCACCGCAGTAGTTGTTTCACCGGTTGGTTGGTTTGGCTATCGCGGTGAGAATGTTGATGTCAATCACCGCAAAATGGGGCCGATCTCCCAACACCTCTATGATGCTCTCACCGATATTCAGTTCGGCCGCGCAAAAGACCCATATGGGTGGACGATGAAGATAGAAGTTTAAAGTCCTGAGTCCTGAGTCCTGAGTCCTGAGTCCTGAGTCCTGAGTCCTGAGTCCTGAGTCCTGAGTCCTGAGTCCTGAGTCCTGAGTCAGGTTAAGCCCCACCTGATGCCTGTCAAGTCCCAATATGATTTATTTTACTTAGGACTTTCATCTTAGGACTTAGGACTTTTTCTTGGGACTTAGGACTTTTTTCGTCACAAATCAATTAGCATCCCTTGGCAGGGGGTTTCCTCAATAGTATAGTAACTCCCATGCAGGAAACCTCCCGTCATCAGGTGACCTTTAGCGGCTGGCGCCTGGCCCAATTAAGCAGTTTTCGCATCGGTTCCGCGATGGTAGAGATCTTAGCTACCAGTATTTGGAATCGGATCATGATTACCACTTTGGGTTTGCCGGCCACGGCCGTTGGTTTCCTGCTAGCCCTGCGCTATTTTTTATCCCCGCTCAGCGTGTGGGTGGGCCACCGCTCCGACACCGTTTCATTTTTAGGTTTTTATCGCACCAGCTATATTTGGCTCGGCCGGTTTTTGACCGTGCTCTCTCTGCCGTTCTTGGGATGGAGCGTGATTTTGCTTGAGGCTGATCGCGGGAGTCCGCTGGGGTGGGGGGTCGCTGTTTTTTGCTTCATTCTGTACGCCATCGGCTCCGTGTTATCGGGCAGCCCTTATCTGGCGCTGGTGCGCGATTCCGCCCCTAGAGAGAAGCAGGGTCTCTCCATTAGCATCACGGAAACGGTGTTTATCGTTTTTATAGCCACGGCCGCCATCGGGTTTTCCGTCTGGATGAATGAGTACAATCAGGCGATTTTTTGGCAGATGATCATCGCCTGTATGACTGCCGGCGGCTTTTTCTGGTTTTTGGGGGTTTTAGGAGTTGAAAATGCGAGTATACCCCCGGCCGTACGGCGGACTGAGCTGATGCAAAAAGCGCGGCAGCGCGCTACCTGGGAAACATTTCGCCAAATTTGGGGAGACCAAAGAACACGCCTCTTTTTCTTTTTCCTCTCCCTGTCAACCCTCTCCGCGTGGTCACAGGATACGATTCTCGAGCCTTTTGGGGCGGAAGTGCTAAATTTGCCTATTGATATTACCACCCGCTTTACCGGTTACTGGCAGCTGGCAACCGTTGTGACGCTGATCGGCGGGGCCTTTTTATGGCGCAAGCGACGGCCGGAAAAACAAACCGGCATTACCAGCTGGGGCCTCATCGGGATGGGTTGCGGGATGCTTCTCATTTCCCTGGAAGCATTTTTAGCTTATGGGGGTTTAATTACCCTGGCTCTTGTTATTTTTGGGGCCGGCTTTGGCATTTACACGTTTGGGAGTTTGAGCCTGATGGCGGTGATGGCCACCGATGAAGATGCAGGAGCTTATCTGGGGCTGTGGACCATCTCGATTCTGGTCTTCAAAGGGTTGGGCAACTTTTTAGGCGGGTTTCTGCGCGACCTGTTTTTACTTATCCTCAACTTCGACGGCACGGTCAGCTATGGGCTTACCTTTGGTCTAGCAGCGTTTGGCTTATTTGGATCGGTTTATATCTTGTCTCGCCTCGATGTTTGGGGGTTTGCACAAGAGGTCGGACGGGTTGACGTTGAAGCCACAGAGGGACAAACGGCGGCCGTTGAGGTTTAATTGGTGTTTATTCGTAATTTTGTGTATTAGTCTATTGGTGTATTAAGTTCTGTTGACATTTGATTCAATAGGATGATCCATCATCAATTTTGCGATATTTTCTATAGCCGTCGATTAAAACCGACGGCTAAAGGGTTGGATTACCATCAGGTCAGACCCTTTAGCCCCGCATTTTAATGCGGGGGTGAAGAAATTTCTCAATTATTCTAAGCCAACAGCGTGTATCAGTTCGATACGGTTCCCAAACGGATCGCGAAATTCAAGCCGATCAAACCCGGGGATGAGGATGCCGGTTGACCAGGCGATGTCAGCGGCCGTAAGCACCTCGCGCCAGCGATTTAAATCATCTACCTGATACGCTACATGGGCTTTGGATAAATGACGCGGCACCCCGTCTTCAATCCCCACGTGTATCGCCTGCGCTCCAATCTGCAGCCAGAATCCTCCGCGGCTTTTTAAGCTGTCCGGTTTTTCAATTTCAGCCAACCCCAAAAAATGGCAGTAAAAATCCCTGGCCTCGTCAACCGCTTCCGGAGGAACGGTTATTTGAACGTGATGGATGGCGGTAATCATGGATGTTAGCACTTAGCTATTTTCTCTAGCTGTTAGCAATTTCTCTGGGAGTATCCCCCATTTTTTCCCCATCAAACTCGATGAAGCCTATCTGATCTTCTTCAGGTGAGGTGTCGAGGGGTTGACCGCTTAAAAAGGCCACGAGTTCAGCTAAAAGGGGTCGATAATAGCTGTCAGCTTCTTCAATCGCGGCCGGCCAGCTGATTTCTGACCCAACATCAACCAGAATATCGAGATCAAGCGGCCGGTCTTTGACCGCACTTTGCGGATCGGATCGATCCCGCCCAAATGATTCCTCGATGGCGTTAAATCTCTTTTTGAGGTCAACAGCGTCAAAAACCGTCTGCATGAACACCACGAGATTATAAAACGTATGGTCGCTGATCATGCCCACCGGCGCGGTTTGCACGATCCGGCTCACAACCAGCCGGCTGCTCAAATCCTGGAGCGTTTTTAGCCCCCGAGAGACATTTTCGGCCGGGTTGATGTTGCTGCCGATACCAATCATGTATTGATAGTGTGTTTCAGATTTATGGGTCATTTTTTATTTATGTCAATTTAATATCGCGGCACGATGTATCCACGTTGATACCATTCGAGCAGCGTTTCCTGCTCAACACCCTGATCGGCAGCCTGCCTCATCGTAAATCCGGCCGGCTCGTTTTCAAGCAACTGGACCAGAGATGGCAGCGAGGCATGCCGGGCATCAAAATCGTGATACAGGTTCTCTTCCCAGACGTAACACCACGGCGAGAGCACAAATTGAGATTCGGCCGTTACGGGAGACGGCTGGAAACGCATCGCCGGCCGTTTTACGGCCTTGAGAATGGCATCCGCGTATCCTTTCATCTGTCGCTCAACGCTGTATGATTCGTGAAGATAGCGCATCGTCTCGGAGGAAGTGGTTTCTTTGTCTTTGATGATTCGGTAGGCGATATCGGCGGCCGCGTTGGTATCGCCGTGATGAACCTTGTCGAGCAGGTGGTCCGGAACCAAATCTCGATGGGTGGCGATACGCGCCGCAATCGACATCGTGCCGCAGCCCAGCGATTCATAGACGGTATTGCCAAACGCCTCGACAAAGTGGCCCAACGACAGCATAACCTGCCCCAAATTGAAGTAATCGGGCATCAGACGCTGCGGCAGCCATTTATGAAAATGAAAATGGGTCGTTAAGCCGCGATCGTGGATTTCCTGACGGACACGCTCGAGGTACTCCTTGACGTCAGGAGACACATCGGCATCAAACCAGTTGGGCACCAGGGTCAGCTCATCGGATACCCCATAATAATGAACCAGTCGATCCACCACCTTGACGGTATCGAGCAAACCCTTTGAGGGTTCCGGCCGGTGGGGGTGGAGCAAAATCGTATGCTGGCCCGGATCAATGGGAATGTAGTCAAATATTTCCAAATCAGGCTCTTTTGGCCGGAACTTCTCCCAATCCAGCGCGTTGGGAACGGTTTGCAGCCGGCCCCCCAGATCGGGGTAAAACCGGCCGGCCGTCGCTCGAATCACTCGTTCAGAGTAGCCTGAAATCGGCACCATCACATCACCCTGAAACAAAAACATCCCCAGCATTGTTTCCGGGTACACGTTGTCCCTTAGTGAAATTGTGGTGGGCACATAGGTATGGGAGTGGGTAAAGAGCCATTCACCATCGTGAACGTAGAAGCGATCGGCCTCCGCCAGATGATCAAAAACCGTCTGCACGTTTTGAGCCATTTGATAAGCGGGAATTTCATACGGCTGTGGAAACGGCTGTTTGAAGCGCATGAGCGGCTTGATCAGCACATTTTCGTGCCAGCGAAACGGCTCTCGGCTGTCCGGCCGCTGGGTCGATAAAATCGTAACTTCGTGGCCAAGCTCACCCAGATAAATGGCCGCTTTTTGTAGATGTTTGGTAGATCCTCCAATAACCTGGTCGGCAAACAAAGGATTAATGGAAGACATCAAAATTTTCATGTGCTTACACCTTATCCGGGTCAAATTGCGCCGCGTTTTGGCCCACATTGGCAATCGATTCTCCACCATCAACCACTAAAATTTGGCCGGTCATGAAGTCGTTGTCGAGCAAAGCCAAAACCGCCTGGGTAATGTGTATGGTGTCTCCCTGCATTTTGAGCGGAATCCCCTGGATGCGCCACTCAATATACTCCTCTGACCGGGTTCCGGCCGGCAGCACGACCCCCGGAGCAACCCCGTTGACCCGAATATTTGGAGCGAATTCCAATGCGGCCATCCGAGTCATCTCGGCCAACGCTTTTTTACTCAGCAAGTAAGCGGCGTATTCAAATTGATTAAAGCCGATTTTATTGTCGCAAATATTAATGATGCTGCCTCTTTGACACACCTGGGCGAATCCTCGGGTTAAAAAAAATGGGGCGCGCAGGTTGACGGCAAACTGGGTGTCAAACAGATCGACGGTGGAATCGGCGATGGTTGCGTTTTCATATGCGGAGGCGCTGTTCACCAGCACGTTGAGATGGGGCATGGCATCTTTGACCCGGCCGACAAACGTGGCAAGCTCATCGGCCGCCCGCAAATCCTGCTGAAAAATCTGGCATTCGACTCCAAGCGCCTGAATTTCTTTTTGGGTTTCAATGGCTGGTGCGGCCGATGAATTGTAGTGTAAGGCGATGTCATAACCGGCTTTGGCCAGGGCAACCGCAATCGCCTTCCCCAGACGGATGGCGCTGCCGGTTACCAGGGCAGCTTTTTTTTGAGATAGGTTGTTCATTGGATGTTTGATATTGGTTATTGGTTATTGGCAATTGTTAAATGTTCTCCCCGCCGTCAACCGGTATCGTCACCCCGTTCAAGTAATCCTGCTGGAAGAGGTGCACGACATTTTGGGCGATTTCTTCAGGGGTGCCGGGACGGCCGAGGGGCACACGGGCGGCTACCCGCTCCTCATAATCATCCTTGTCCCAGCTTTCGACCGGCAGGTTTGAACCCACCGCTACCTGGTTAACGGTAATGCGAGGCGCCAATTCCTTGGCCAGGATAAGCGACATATCCCAAAGAGCCCGTTTAGAAAGGCGATAAATGATGTGGTCAACGGCTGGATGAGGGATATTGGCGTCGTTGATGTTGACAATTTTACCGGTCCGGTCGTCCGGCAGCTGAGCGGCAAACGCTCGGCAAAGCAGGTACGGAGCCTTGGCGTTGACCATCATGATGTGGTCCCAGCTGTCGCCATCGCTGGCGGCAAAAGAATCATCTTCAGGATAAATCGAAGCGTTGTTGACCAGCAGATCAACCGGTCCTAAAAGACGCGCGGCCGCTGGAAATACCTCGGCCACACTCTGCGGATCAGCCAAATTAGCCGAGAAAATTTCCGCCCGGCCGCCCTGTGCCGTAATTTGTTCTTTGAGTTCGGCCGCCGGGCCGGCAGATCGGCCATAGTGAATCAACACCCGACAGCCAGCATCGGCCAATGCAGAAACGATAGACCGGCCGATGCGCACGGCACCGCCGGTTACAAGAGCGGTTTTATCAGTCAGGTTCATAAGCAGTTTAGCGGATTAGCTCGGCGCTATCGCGCCTCTCAGCACGGCCCTGCGGGCCTTTTAGGTTTTCAGCTTCAAGCAATGTGCTGACGGCTGAGAGGGCCGAAGGCCCGAGCTGACAGCTAAATCCGCTAACAGCTTACGCTCTCAAAAAAAGATAATCGTTAACAACTTCTATCAAGGCGTTGGTGTTTCAATAACAACGGGAGTCGGGGGCGGCAGGGGCAGCAGTGCTCTTTGCAGGCGGCCGATCGATGTACTATGACTCACGCGGATACGCGGCCATTCGTAGCGATTATAAAAACCGTGCCACGCCCCACCCTGGGTGGTAACCGCTCCCCAAAAATTTAATTCCTGCAGAATTTCAATGGTATCTTCGTTATAGCTGCCGCTTGGATAAGAAAAAAACTGGGGTTTATACCCGATATGAGCAGCCAGAGTCTCTTGTGAGCCCAAGATTTGCCAAATCAAGCCGGCACGGTCAAGAAGGATTAAATCGGGGTGGGTTTTTGTGTGGGATTCAAAACGATGTCCGGCCGCGGCCATCTCCTCAATCATGGGCCACGTCATGTATGGCTCATATCCCCTATCGACAAATTCGGTAGCAATAAAAAACGTGCCCTTAAAACCAAACTCAGTCAGGATCGGATAGGCGTTGGTGTAATTATCGCGATATCCGTCATCAAAGGTCAGAATGATCGGCTTCTCCGGCAAAGGGATGCCGTTTACAATCGCTTCGATCATATCGTACATATCGACCGTTTCGTACCCGTCAGCCTTTAAAAAGGCCATTTGACTGCGAAAATCATCCGGCTCCACAGATAAATTGATGCGGTATTGATCAGCATCATCCGGCGGCACGCTGATATAGTGATACATTAAAATCGGCACGCGCACAGAGCGGCTAACGGTTGGAGAGGGAAGAATAAGCGGCAGGTCGGGCAGGGGCGCCGTCAAATATACCGGGGGATTTGGCGTCGGCATCGGTGACGGGGTAAACGTCGGCGTAGGGGTATGGGTGGCCGTAGGGATTAACGTTGGTGATGCGGTCACGGTTGGCGGCGACAGTTGGGCTACCGCATCTCCCTCAGGCGTGATGGTCGGAATCGGTGTAAAGGTGCTAAGAGGATGGATCAACACCATCGATTCAGGCACCGCAGTGACTTCCCGCAGCACGCCTCCAATCACAATCGATTCAGCACCGCCCGCTGAAGGGGCGGTCGGGCTACACGCCACGAACAACCAGGCAGCAACCATCGACACCCCTAAAAAATAAGGCCATCTACGAAAAATGCGGTTGATGGTTGTGAACTGGATTCGGCGCTTTTCTCTTTTCATGATCAGGATAAATGGGCATCGCCCCCTCAATTATATGGTCCTCTTAGTCTAATTGGTATAGGTTTATTCAGCATATGAAACGAGCAATTTTTTTCACCCATTCCCGCATCTGATATACTGCGTGGCTGCATCATCCAAAACCGGATGGAAATCCTACGTTTACCATATGATTCAGCAACAATCAATACGCTGACCGATTTAAAATAGATTTTATTCTCGTAACCCGGTCCCTACCGGCCGGGTTATAGTGTTAAATCCCTGCCTTTAGGTGAAGGGGTCAAGCCGGTTGGGAAATGGATTTCGGCCGGTTCTTCGAAAATTGCAAGTACGATGGAAGATCAAAACATATCGGAATTAATCGCCCGGGCGAAAGAAGATCAGGATGCATTTGGCGAACTGTACGAACTGTACGTCGACCGAATCTATAACTATGTCTATTATCGGACCGGAGACGTGGCTGAAGCTGAAGATTTAACCGCCAAAATTTTTATGCGCGCCATGAAGCACATCCCCAACTATGATGATCGGGGGCTGCCTTTTTCCGCCTGGTTATATCGTATCGCTCGCAATCTGGTTGCCAACTGGCATCGCGATCGCAGCCGGCGAAGAATTATTTCCCTGGATGATATTGCTCACTGGCGCGTCGGGGGGGAAAGTCCAGAAATACACACCCAGCTTGTTGAGGATCGGGACGCTCTGCTGGCGGCCGTGCGCCGTTTACCAGCTGATCGTCAGGAGCTGCTGATTTTCAAATTTGTCGACCAGTTATCCAATGCGGAAATCGGTGAAATAATGGGACGCAGTGAAGGCGCCATTAAATCCCTTTACCATCGCACCCTGCTTTCATTGAGAAGCGAGGTTTCCCGTCAGGAAGAAAAGAATAAGAGCAGGCAGCGCCGCTGGCCGTTTGGTAATAGGAAGCAAGATGCTAGTGAGGATTGAGAGAAAAGAGAATAGAGAATAGAGAAAGAGATTAGAGAGAAGCTATTAGGAGAAGAAACCCATGCGGATCGTAACCGATAATGCTGTTGATCTACCACTGGAGATCATTGAAAAATACAATATTTATATTATGCCGATTAACGTCATGTTTGGCTCCGAAGAATTTTTATCAGGGGTCAACCTCGATCATCCACAAGCGATGACGTCTGATCAATTTTATGCCAAGACCGCTTCGATCACCGATGTGAACTGGCCCAAAACCTCTCAGCCGACCCCATTTCAATACGTCGAGGCTTATGAAAAAATGATTGCTGAGGGAGAGAATGAATTTATCACCATCACCGTGGGTGAAAAGCTCAGCGGCACGTACGCTTCGGCCGTCATGGCTCACAAAGAGCTGGAAGGAAAAGCGACATTTCATTTGGTTGATTCCGCGGCCGGCTCCATCGCCATGGGATTTCAAGTCAGTGAAGCGGCCCGTCTGGCGGCTGAAGGAGTGGATGTTGATACAATCCTCAAACGGGTTGATCATATTAGAAAAGAGACCGTTACCTGTTTTATGATTGACAACCTGGAATATGCGGTCAAAGGGGGGAGGGTCAGTGCCTGGCGGTCAACTGTCGCGTCACTGCTTAAAATCAAGCCGATTATGACCCTTGAAGATGGGCTGGTTGTAGAGGACAGCAAAGTGCGCAGCAAGAGAAAAGCCCTCAACGCCATTATCGACTTTGCCAAAACACGTGTGGGGGATCGGCCGGTCAAAATTGGCGTCGCCTGTGCCGGCAACCCCCAAAATGGTCAGGAACTGCTCGAAATGGCCACGCAATCTCTAAATGTGGTCGACACGCAACTCCTCAACATGGCTATTTCTATCGCCATAAACATGGGGCCAGGGGCGTTGGGCTTATTTGTCATGCCAATGGATTAGATTAATTGAATTGACGCTCTTTTCACGATAGGAAGAGCCAATTACGTATTTGTACGTATCCAATTTGATTCCCCAACATTCTATGATTGAACTATCGGCTAGTCCTTTTCCAATTCAATCGCCGCTCTCATTGGAATACCGCGCAAATCTTCCAATGGCGATTGTCATCCTTGAAATCACAACAGCAAATGGAAAGGGGTTAATTACCCCCCAAACCAGCATCGCACCACACGATCGCCAATTGGATTAGGGCTAGCCTCATTAAAATGATAATGTAAAAAGCCCGGATTTGATGTAAATCCGGGCTTTTTTTGCACGACCTGAGGTGACCACAAGTCTGAATTTTTTAGTTTAGCCGGTCAATATTGTTTGCAGTTTCATGACGGTGCTCATGTCACCATCCACTTTGATCTTACCCTGCATAAAAGCCATCATCGGATTGAGCGCCCCAGAGGAAAGGGCCTCAAAATCTTCGGCCGCCATCGTCAGCGAAGCATCGGGATCAGCAACACCCCCCTGCCCATAGGTACATTTGCCATCAGCAATCGTCAAATGATAAGTTTTCTCACTGTCTCCAGTTAGATCAAACACAACCGTAGCATTGAAACCGGCCATTTTGTCAGCGTCAAAGCGGCTGACAACCGTATCAAAAATTGATTCAATCACAGACATTTATAGTCTCCTTTGTATTCATGGTCATGGCCACATGGCCCTTTTTTTGATGCGTTGCGTCATAAAGTATATATAAATCCCTGCCGCTTGCCAAACCATTTTTTTCACCACATTCTCAGAAAACGGGGGTGAATATGGGGTAACTTTGGCAGGTGAAAAGACCATGTGCTAGAATGTTGCCCGTTTCACACTCAAAATTTTATTAAAACTTTTTTTAAAGCGGCGCCTTGGCCGCTTTTGTGTGTGAACATTCAAGTAAACATAAAACAACGTTTTAGGAAGAACACAAAACACGCGATTTAAGGTGTTTGACACCCCAACAAATCCATGTGTGAGGAGTAAAAACGGCAATGAGCGAGAACGATCCTCAAGAAGTAGCCCGACAGGCGCTCGGCAATCAACCAGATAACGGCGACAACCCCGGAGGCTCCGGTGGAAACAACGGCAATGGCTCAAATCCGCTGCCTATCGTTATCGGCGTTGGAATCCTGGCGGTGATCCTGATCGGTGCCGGTTTGTACATGTTATTTGGCAATAACCCCACGGACACCACAGCCGTGCCGGAAGACGGGGAAGCGGTTCAGGCCGATTCACTGGCTGGGGATGCCGCTGATGAAGAAGTGGCTGTGGTCAGCACGGCCGATTTAGCTGCACTGCCTGGCGATTTAAGCCCCAAAGGGGATATCGCCATCTTGGTAGACGGCAATGCGGTCAGCGTCTCCGGTGGGGTTCAGGCAGCAGACGATCTTTATTTATGGAATGGCAGCGAGTGGGTTTTTGTGCCCAGTCAGGTCAGCCCTGATGGCCAGCAGCTCATTCTTGATGGGCAGCCCAGCGGCCAGGAAGTTCTGGTTGTCGAACGACCGGCTCCACAAACGGTGGCTGTCGGTGCAGAAGTCAGCAGCGAAGAGGGTCTCCCGGTTGATCTGCTGCCCTATCTGAATGAAGTCAGCGTCAACGGCTACCTCCTCGGTGATAACGGACAGCTCGAAGCGACCCCCATCACCATGCCTAGCGGTGGCTATCAGCAATATTTATACGTTACCAACGCGGGTGTCATCGTCAACCAGACCGGTTTGTCCGCCATTTTGGCGGATGAGGCCGCTATCAATGCTCACGTCCAGGAATTGGCCACGGCCGTTCAATCAGGTGGGTATACCGGGTTACATCTCGATTATCAGGGTGCAATTGCCGGTCAGATGGCCAACTACACCGCTCTGATCGAACAATTAGCCTCCGCCCTCGATGCCCAGGGATCCAATTTGGCGGTTACCCTGGCTACCCCGGCCGATAACAATGGTCAGTGGGATACCGGCGGTCAAGATTGGAGCGCCGTAGGCACGGCCGCCGACATCGTTGTGGTGCAAATGCCGCTCGACCCAACCGCTTATATCGAAGGCGGTCAGGCTGAATTACTCCTCAGCTGGGCAGCCCGCCAGGTTGATCGTTCAAAACTGACCGCCCTCTTCAGCGCCAACGCCATTGATAAGTTAGGTGCGGGATTCCGCGAGCTTCCGGTGGCTGATGCCCTGGCTAAAGTTGGGGATCTAGAGGTCGCCGATGGTGAAACCGCAGTGGACCCTGGAACAGCGGTCGAATTTACGCTGGCTGGCGACGCCACGCCGCTTGAGTGGGATGGGGAGAGCCTGACCTATAAATACAGTTATGAAGAAGAAGGGCAAATGCGGACCGTCTGGCTAAACAGCGATGCCTCTCTAGCTAATCGCCTTCGC
>JAAUYD010162559.1_pt1 | contig 12926 bp, 13 predicted proteins | sample 7278101 | NCBI WGS metagenome assembly JAAUYD01 (sample SAMN14350128, study PRJNA611818) | marine sediment metagenome | isolation source: surface marine sediment (0.6m) | place: French Polynesia: Moorea | collected 2018-08 | reverse complement strand
TCGTTTTCTTCAAATAGCTTTAGGCAGCTTCAGAGAACTTGATACACAACGCTCTAATTGCAAAACTCGGTGGTTTAGAAGCGTGAACCTCAACTATTTTCGCTCAGCAATGAATGAAGTAGACATAGGCGTGGAAATTAATTATGCGTTACCCGGAACCCTTGTTCCAGACGCGAAGTTGCCTCTTTCAGAGGAGCTTTGCTAACGCGTCTGGAACATTCTTTTTCACGCCTAGGTCTAGTTGATGAAATGCAAACAATAATGGTTTGTGTGCCCAACAAATTGAACAAATCTTCTAACAACTCAATTGGATACAGGTTAAGCGTCGTAAAAGACGAGTAAAGTTTGGTAGGAGTGCAAGCTTCAACACAAACATAAAACCGCTCAAACCCTCTTCCTTTTTCCCTTTTCCTTCCCTTTGACATATTACACCATTTTCAACAAAAGCCAAGAAATCAAGTTTCTAAAAACAAAATTTATATTTTCAGCATTAATGATTTTCAATAAACCTGATTTTAGTCAAGGTGGATTTATCCTATTCTTTGTTTTTTCAGAGTTTTCACAAATTCAGAATATCAAAGTTATATTAAATACTTCTGTGGGAACAATAAAACCATCGGAAACAATACATTAATTCTACATACCGATGGAAAAAATAGAAGATATTGAACAATTACTCAGAGAAATTGTTGCAGTTAATCATGCTTGGAAAGCTGCAAAGTATTTATTTGGAGATGATTCTCCTCTTTCCACTTCCACACGAGATTTAAAAACTTGTTTACAGGTACGCTTATTGAGAGTATACGCTCCCGATAAAGTTTATCTAGTTCAAGATACGGATGAATCTAATAAAGTAGGTGAGAAAATTTATAGTTTGCGTTTACGGCAAATGATTGGCGATCGCCTATATCCTGAACATCTTCCGTTAAGAGTAGCAAAAGAATTTCTCACAGAACAAGAATTACATCAATTTACTAAACAATCAATATAAATTACAAGGGGTGCTATATGAATATCCTCAAAATTTGGGATGTTATCTGGGACAATACTCCTTTTCACTATGTAATAGCCATTGTATTAGTATTGGCAATTTGCATTGAATTGGGTGCTACATTGTTTTATTGTGCGAAGTTTTTTACAACTCGAAAAGCAATTAAATGGTTGAGAAAATGGTTGAAGGATACAAATTCCAATACTCCCAATACTCCCAGGAACGATAAAGTCCGTGATTGGTTAAGATATTGTTTAGGAAGTTATGAGAGGAACAGACTTCAAAGAGAAAATAATAAATATGTACTGATTAAATATCCAGTTATTTTATCTCGTCCTGTACCTCGTAGTTCTCTTCGTTTTGTCACTACTCTTTGTACTGCGATTGGTGTTTTGTGAACTTTCTATGGGATTCAACAAGGTCTACAGAATGTCAATTTAGATACTCGAACTATTGAACAATTAATGCCTGCTATTAAGCAACTAATAGCGGGAATGACAACGGCTTTTTCTACATCATTAATGGGACTTGCTTCTGGTAGTATATTTACAGTTTTTTTATTCGTCACTGATTCTATTAAACAAAGTCAACGTGATAGTCTACGGGCAAAATTCGAGAATATCACTACTCTGGAGACAGCAGCAAATTAAGAAGTAAATACTCTACAAAAAGTTGCTCACAATTTAAATCATGTTGCGCAAAATTTAACTGGAATAAAACAACTAAGTGCAGAATTAATTGGACAAGCTGTTGGTGAAAGAATACAAGAAATTCTTGTACCAGGACTAAAAGCTATATAGCAAGAGCAATGTAGAATAAGAGAATTACAAGAGAATCAAGGACAAAGGGTTTTAGAAAAACTAATTCAAGATTTACGAATTCAGGTATTAGAACCCATAGCAAATAGACTCGATAGAAGTGCAGAATTAACGGACAAAGCATCTGAAGCTGTGCTAACTCTTCATCGAGATTTAGGAACATCTATCACTACAATTCAAAACTTCCAAACAGAGACTTTGACACAATTACAGCAATTTGCTGGTGATTTAAGACAGACTTTAAGTGAATTTCAAACAGATACAAGAGGAATTTTAGAACAAACAGCAGTAGAAATAAATCGTGCTGTTAATCAAAGTATTGAAGGAATGACAGCACAAAGAACTGCGTTTCAAGAAAGTGCTGAAAATGCTGCTGCAACTTTTAGCGGAATTAGAGAAGATTTGGAACAAGCTTTGCAACAACGAGCAGCAGCAGAACAACAGATGCTACAAGAAACTCGTACTGGAATGATTCAGATTCTTTCTCAAGCACAACAGACTTTTCAGGAGCAAAGTAATGTTTTACAAACCACTGGTAATGAAGCATCTTCTCTCATGAACACTGCAAGTGATAATTTAATTGAGACTTTGACAGCACAAAGAACTGCATTTCAAGAAAGTGCTGAAAATGCTGCTGCAACTTTTAAAGGAATTAGAGAAGAGTTAGAACAAGCTTTACAAAAACGAGCAGAAGTTGAACAGCAGATGCTACAAGCAACCCGTACTGGAATGATTAAGATTCTTTCTGAAGCACATCATGCTTTTAAAGAGCAGAACAGTCTTTTACAAACCACTGGAAATGAAGCATCTTCTCTCATGAACACTGCAAAAGATAACTTCCTTGATACTTTAGGAAATATAAACCAAACTCTGATTGCTTATCGTCAGACAGTTCAGGAAGATTTAACATAATTTAGAGAGGAATATCAAGCAAATCTCCAAAGCTTTTTTACACGTCAAAATAATCTTTTAGAGGAAACCTTAGGAAAACAAAGAGACGGTTTAGCAGGTGTGGTAAATAACCTAGATACTGTTTTCCAAGAAGAATATAACAGGAGAAGAGAATTATCTGATGAAGTTAACACAAATATGACTTTAATCAGTCGTACTACTAGAGAAGTGGGTGAACTTGCAAATGGTATAGGACTAAATTCAAGTCAACGACTTATACAATTACAAGAAATTGCTCGTGAAATTGGGACACAAGTTAGAGACATTCAAGGTGGGTATCGGGAATTATCTCAAACTTTTGAAAATTCATTAAATGCTTGGACTAATCATTTTGATGATACTCGCGTTAGGTTCTTTGAACAAGCAGATACTGCAATAACTCAAGTTTGTAAAAACTTATATTATTCTGCTGATGTATTAGTCAAAGCCACTAACAACCAGAATAACTTCAACGGAAATCATTAAAATGCAAAATTTTATATGGGAATCTCAATCAGAGAATCACGAAGATGATGACGCAAGTACATATCTTTCCATTGGTGATTTAATGTCTGGATTGTTAATGTTTTTTGTGCTTCTCTTTATTACTGCTTTGGCTCAAATAGACGAACCCAAACGGGTAGTGATTGGGAATGTAATTGGAGAGATGAAGAATAATAATATTAATGTCAAGGTTAATCCAGAAACTGGGGATATCAGCATTGAGGAATCAATTCTTTTTACTCAAGGAAGTACAGAAATAAAACCTCAAGGGAAAGAGTTTCTCCGGGATTTTATTCCTGTTTACAGCAAAGTGATTTTTTCTAAACCAGAAATAGAAAATGAAATTACTCGCGTTGTGATTGAAGGACATACCAGTTCTGAAGGAGATTACAAAACCAATATGGAATTGAGTGTTCTTCGGGCTTCCTCTGTAGCGAAATTCATTTTCTATGAAATTAAATTTCCTACACAAGATAAATTCAGTCAGAAAATTTTAGCTGCGGTTAGGGGAGAAATTGAAGCTGATAAAACTCGTGATAATCCTGCGGATCGTAAAGTATTATTCCGCTTTCAATTTCGTGGTGATGAATTAACCAAAAAACTCAATGAATCTCAAAATAAAAATCAATGAATTATAATTTTACTTCACCTCATAATAATGAGGACTCTGTTTATCCCCAACCCAAAAGGTTACTGGAATTTAGCAGTCAATTATCTCAGAGAGAAATTTTTGTAAAGACTGTAGATGAAATATTCAAGAAACTCCAAGAACATAAACCAGAAACTATCTCTCAATTGGAATGGATTTATTGTATTTCCGGTAAATCAGAATGGGATAGTAAAAATCCTGAAATCAGTAAAGAAACATCAGCATTAATTTGGAGGTTTGCTGCTGATAATTCATGGCTACAACGTCAGTTATTATGGCGTTTAGCTCTTACTTATAGTGGTCAAGATAAAACAACACTAGCATCTTCTTTCTTTCAATGTTTTTATGTATTTCTAAAATTAGAAAGCGTTCAACAGTTACTAAGTGTCAAAATAGTCAGCGCACTTGTGAGCAACAATACAAACAGAGAATTAAGTCACATTGCGTACAAATTAAATCTTACTCCCAGTGAATTAATTAATAAAATTAGGAATGACTTACCTGTTTGGATTCCAGCTTTTAAAAACTTTATTGAACATATTGTTCCCTATTTTTGTGATTTTAAGCTTCCAACCAATCAACAGGTAAACTGGCTATTACGATGCTTGAATGAAATGTCATCCTTGGAACACCAAGTAAATGCTGTGAATTATTTGCTGATTCATGTATCACAAGAAGTAGCAAGTCAACATCCATCCTTAGTTGCATGGGTAAAACACAATTATAGTAATGCAGAGAAAATATATCGACTTTCAGAACAAGCAAGACAAAAACTAAGAGAATGGATTGGAGCCATTAATTATGGTGATTTCCAAAAATTAGTTAACCTGATTTTACAAAGAATTGATTTACAAAACTTTGAAGCTAATCAATTATCACGTCGTAGCGAATTTTGGAGTTTCTACAGTAACCGCTTTGAACGCATTCGGATTTTACTTCCCGAAAAAACATTTAATACTATAGGAAATGAAATAACACGAGATGTTGATATCTTAAAAAATGATGGTAGCGAACCGACAGAAATTTGTATCTTTGATTTCGGTGACTGGTTTGTCGTAGAATTCTTTCGTGGTAAAGGGAGTGAAACTCGTTTATTTCCCAATAATCCCCAAAATCAACAGATACTTTTCGGTCAAAATCAACTATCAGTTAAACAAATCCGTCGTCTTGGTGGTGATGTACACGATCATGTCTATCTTTGGCAATATTACTGTCGTCAATGGTTAGAAAGCAAGAACATTTACCCTAACCCACGTACACAACCTGCTCAAGTTCCTACAGAAGACAAATTAAGAAAGCGACAAAAGAAACTTCTGTACTGGAAAAGAGACATCAAAAAGTTAGAGGATCAAACAAAAGAATATTAGGAGATTTGTGCTGATAAATACAGGACTTACGCAACTGGCACATTTTACTAAGAACTGTCACATAGGAGTGATTTGTCTATAATGCCTATGAATCAAAGAACATAGAGTTTGATATGAGATTTAAGTATGTGTGCCAGTTGCCATAATTTTGTGACGCTTACGTAAGTCCTAAAATAATTTATCAGGTAAATACTTAACCTACTATGCCCAAGTTAGACATTATCCATAACACAGTCAAAAATGCACTGATTAAAGACAATTGGGTAATCATAGATGATCCCTATATATACCTTCGCCAATTCTGTAAAGCGCCTACAGGCTGTAGACGCGGAGCGGCTTCACTCTACGAGAAGGCTTACGCCTACGTAGAGTAGCCTCTTGCTCATAAGCCAAGCCCGCCTGCGCGGGCTGAAATCCCTACAGGCTGCGGAGGCAGCCTTTGCCCGTATAGCCGCACCCTTCCAGGGTGTCGGATCTTGGCGAAGGTATTGGAAGAAAAACTTTGTATGCTGATTTTGGAGCTGAACGCCTATTGTGGCTGAAAGAAATGGGCAAAAACTTGTTGTTGAAGTCAAAAGCTTCATTGGCGCATCAAAAATACAAGATTTGAAAGAGGCTCTAAGTCAGTATGACATCTGCCGCTATCTTTTAGAGAAAACAGCCCCAGAAGGCAAATTGTACCTTGCTGTGAGTGAAGTTGTATACAAGAACTTTTTTAGCCAGGATGTGGTTCAGATTGTTTTAAATAAACATCGACTACCACTCATTCTTGTGGATATAGAAACCTAAGAACCCCGAAAAATTGTTGCGGATTTTTACACAAACAGCTATCAAATGCATAAATTTGGTACTATACCGATAAGAGTACAGTACCGTCAAACTAAGGGTTTTCTAGGGAGAAACTTCCTAGTGGGGGAGTCAATGGCTTATGGTCGGAACTACACAAGCAGCTAATTTATTAGGAATCAGCCCTCGTCGTCTCAGACATCTGCTTCAAGAAGGCAGAGTTCATGGTGCTTTCAAGGTGGGTCGGACTTGGGTGATTCCTTTGGTGAATGGTCTACCAGTAATTACCACAAAAAAAAAGGGTCCCCAATCAACTTGGAGGCAGACTAAACATCCGACTTTGAATTACGTCCACGTCAACAGCAAGTTATTTGGGAAGAAGGATGTTGAAGGAAATTATGTACCAGCAATTACAGTCAAATCAGGCAGTGAAAATACATACTGTCACCGGGTGGTGATTCCTGGTAGTTGTACAGTAGTCTACGCATTTGAAAATGCTTTATCTGCTGGAGCGAAATCTTGGATTGAAACCTACTCTACACCAATATTTGTAGGTGAGACTTATACCTATGGGAAAATTCAAGCTAGTCTGGCAAAAGCTGCTTAACCCTCTTTTGTCAGACGCTTGAGAAAGAATTCCCTGAAAGCTTTACGGAGATTTAGTTCCCAGATTTGGACTTCAATTTTTATCTTGTGGAACGAAAATAAATCCTTAAACCTCGATAAAACTATCTCACAAATTGAGGCATAATTTCCGCAGCAGTAAATATGCCATGGATGCCCCGTTGATGTAATTGCACACCTGCTTTCAGATACCCAAATGCAGGTCCACAGACATTTGCTGCCATACTGGTTTCATCCCCTAAAGTAAAGGTATGGGTGGAAATCTTTCCTTCAAAAGTACGTCCCGTCACCTTCACATTGGTACTCAAAGGCTTTTTGGGATTGCGAGTATCCACTACACCACCAACGGTAACGCGATCGCGTTCTACTATTCCTGCTAACTCTAACATGACATCATCGGCGTGTTCCATGTTCTCTAGAGTCAACACGCCATTTGTTTTATCTAACAGTGCTTCTACTTCCGCATCTGTCATTGCTCTGGCTTTCTCTACTGTATATCCAGGCATATGACCAATGTCCTCCCGAACTGTAGCACGGTAAGCTTCCCAGTTGGCAATTCCTACCCCAAAGGTAATGACTACGCTATGGATTTCGGCGTAGCTTTGGGCTGCTAAAGCTGCTGCTGCTGTAAGTAATCCTGGTGTTGCACCGCAGCCTGTCATGTAAGTAATTCCTGCAGCTTGCAATTGTGCTTTCATTTCCAGGAGTTGTTCTACTGCACTGGTGCGCTTAATCGCATCTACCAATACTCCACGCCATCCTGATTGAATAAACTGCTTGGTGACTGAGGGGATAAAATCATTAGGAAGGTTGGGTAATGCCAGAAAATAGCCATCGACGGCGTGATTATTAGCCAATAAATCTTGAATGCTATTGTTGCTTAAAGTACCTGCTGGTTCTAAATAACCCACGGAACCTTGAGATTGGTAAGCTGCTGCACATGCTTGGGCATCTAAACCTTCTGTAGAGTAAGCATAGCCACCTTTGTCTGCCGCTGCAACTAAAATCATTTCCCGTTTCGGTGCTAGCACTCTGGCTGCTGCTTGTCCCAGTCCCCCAAAACCCAATACACCGATGCGAATAGGTTGTGGATATTTAATACTATCTCTCATTTGGCTGATAATTAAGCGTGAAAAAATAATTATTTTTTATTATCGTGGGTTATTCCCATAACTGATCGTTTTTTAACTAAAATTATGCGATCGCCCAAGCGCTAACTGGTGAGTTGGCATAGATTTGTGCTACACAAAACTTGACTAAACTTCTACAAATCTAGTCATTCAACTAAAGAAAATTTTAGAGGGTCTGCTTCCTGCTTTATCCAAGGATGTCGGCATCTTCTTGTCCACAGGCGTAAATTCGGCTCTAGCCGAGCCTACTATGAAAAAGGTTTTCTGTACACGCCCATAGGGCGTCTTCTCCTAGAGAAGCTTTTAGCCATTGTTCATCCATTATTAAGAGCAAATTTAACAAACTGTGGACTTCCGTTTGACCTTTTTACAGGCTTGCCAGTTTTGAATCGACTGTGGTTTACAAACCAGATTAATTAAGCCTTGGTTTTTGGCATTAGTTTAAGTATACATCTACAAAGCCTGTTAAGCAAGGAACAAAAACTTACTGAAATTGCACAGGTTTAAGTAAGTTTAAAAAAGAATTTCACGATTTAATCATGCTCTCGAATCACCAATACTAAACTCTAACAGTATATTTTTATTTTTGTTTTTCTTCAGCTTCTGGTTCCGTATATTTGAAGAGATTTAGCCCCCTATATGAAAATACATAACACAACAATAGACATAGGCGTGGAAATTAAATATGCGAGAGCTACAACCCTTGTTCCAGACGTAAAATTTTACGTCTGGAACATTCTTTTTCACGCCTATGTCTAATAATTGCGGTCACTGGATCGATGAAATCTATTTTAAGGAAGCAATAGTTCAAGTACCTTAAAAATGATAACTTGCACGGCATTGCTGAATTGGAATATGAATTTACAAAATACACCTCACCACGCCACTTGCTACAACCCAACAAACCATAGCGCAGCAGTGGGTTCCCTTCCCCTCTGTTGCGAGTTCAAAAAGGGATGTCCGTAGGACGGGGTGAGGTTTTTATTTCAGATTCATAGTTATATTCAGCAACGCCAATTTAACCATGGTTGGAACAAAAGTTTGCAATCAGCCTCTACTTTTGATACAACTTCAAAAGCTTGCTGATTTTCAGATTGCAATTGATAACTATCCCCCTTAAAACATCAAGGAGAAAATGCCAGAATGTCCCACATTAACGGCACAATGATGCAATACTTCCACTGGTACATCGATCCCGATGTAATCCTGTGGAATGAGGTTAAAAATAAAGCCCCAGAACTAGCTAAAGCAGGTTTTACCGCCATATGGCTTCCCCCCGCTTATAAAGGCATGGCAGGAACCTATGATGTGGGATATGGAGTGTACGATATGTACGACTTGGGGGAATTTGAGCAAAAAGGAACAGTTCGCACCAAGTATGGCGATCGCCAACAATACCTAGATGCCATTAAAGCATTGCAAAGTTGCGGGATGCAAGTCTACGCTGATACTGTCCTCAACCACAGAATGGGAGGAGAAGATACAGAAGTAGTCAAAGCAACACCTTTCTCCCAAGATGATCGCATTAACCCCAAAGGATGGGCACGGGAGATTAAAGCTTACACCCATTATGCATTCCCCGGTCGCAACGGTAAATATTCGGGCTTTGAATGGCATTGGTGGCACTTTGATGCTGTGGATTATGACGATTTCAACAATGAACCAAACACCATATATTTACTAGATGGTAAAGTATTCGATGATTATGTTGCCCTAGAAAAAGGTAACTACGCTTACCTCATGGGATGCGATGTTGACTTCCAAACCCAAGAAGTGCGAGAAGAAATTACTCGTTGGGGCAAATGGTATCTTGATACCACAGGTGTTGATGGCTTCCGTTTAGACGCCATTAAACATATTTCAGCCTGGTTTTTCCCCATCTGGCTGGACGATTTGGAAAAATACACCAGCAAAGATTTGTTTGCGGTAGGTGAATATTGGTATAACGATGTCAATACACTGCACTGGTATGTGGATGCAGTTGCTGGGAAAATGTCCGTGCTTGATGTACCGCTACACTACAACTTCCATTACGCCAGTAAATCCGGTGGTAATTATGACATGCGTCGTATCCTCGATGACACGATGATGCAGCAACGACCAACCCATGCCGTCACTTTTGTCGAAAATCATGATTCACAGCCCTTGCAGGCTCTAGAAGCACCCGTTGAGCCATGGTTTAAGCCTCTAGCATATGCTATTATCCTTTTAAGAGCAGAAGGCTATCCCTGTGTATTTTATGCCGATTACTATGGTGCAGAATATGAGGATTGGGGAAGAGATGGAAACCGTTACAAAATTGTCCTACCTTCCCATCGCTGGCTACTTGACAAATTCCTCTATGCTCGTCAAAACTTTGCTTATGGTGCGCAGTATGACTACTTCGATCACTGGAATACTATCGGTTGGACAAGGTTAGGAGATGAGCAACACCCCAAAGCAATGGCGGTAATTATGAGTGATGGACCAGGTGGTAGTAAATGGATGGAAGTTGGTAAACCCAACGCCAAATTCTGCGACCTCACAGAACATATTAAAGAACCAGTTTATACCAACGAAGCTGGTTGGGGTGAGTTCTGGTGTAACGGTGGTTCTGTTTCAGTTTGGGTTCAAGAATAACCTTATTATTCCATGAGGAAATACCAGTGACATCCTCCCGGCGCTGAATCTTACGATTACAGCGCGGGCTTCCTCCAATCACTTGGAAGATTTCCTGATAAATTTTGACTGCGATCACGCAAGGCTTGTTCCCTGTCAGTTCCCGTAGCGGTTCCTCCGGAACATGGCGCTTTGCGCGGTTCCCTTTGGAAACATCGCTCTATAGATAACGTTGCCCATCACCTGCCGCAAATAGAGTCGGGTGCATGGGCGTTTTTATGTGATGATCGCAAGAAATGAATAAGTCTGAGTAGATCACAAAGTTTTTTATAAATCTTGCCAGATGGATATTTCAGCAAAACACTCTTGCATCCAGAAAGCAAGTTTTAATCAGGATTTCAGCCAATAACTCTAGCTCCTATTAGGCGATGTCTTACGACAAGCCGCACTCTACGAGAAGCCTCGCTTTGCTCGTCTACCGCGTCTGTGCTATTAAACTCATGCTGAATACTTCAAAAGTGACGATGGCACCAAACCCTTATTTTTACCTTTATTCCCGAAAGTTTGTGATCTACTGAGTCTACTGGAGGCTAGTTCATATGAAGTTATCCCACTATTCTAAAAATACTTACTTATTTGAATCAAATGTGCTTGAAAAGCTTGATTTTTCGTTTTTAGTTTTCAATAAGCTTAAGCTTTTTAGCACAATTCTTATTAGTGGGATAGGTTCATAAAACATTAGGCGAAAAATAGTTCAACCCCAAATTTTACTAGCAGACCTTCATCTCGAACTGCCATGTCTTGAACTTCTAACTGCCAAGTACCTTTAACCATTTTGCCTTGGAAATTAGCAAGAGCAGGTATAGTTAAAGCATCGAATGTTTGTTTTAAATTGGGTGTTGTTCCACCACTACGGTTATGGAGAATGATCTTGTTTAGACCAAGTTCTGATGGTGGTACTAGTGAAACGATTAAATCACCAATGTATGAATGCAAAATTTCAACAATTACAGAAAGATGATCGACAGGAGTAGTTTCCCCCACTTCCACCTGTACACTGACCGTTTGTAAATCTGGTAACACTAGATTACAGTTACGGACAACAACAACGCTATTCTGAGGTTGTGGTTTAGCTAAAGTCACTGCTGTAAGAGCATTGAGCCGACCATAGCCATAAAACTTACTCCAACCATTAGCATCATATAGACCACCTGAAGGGTCAATTTTGTCACAAGAACGCTTAAACAGATCTTTTACTTCCTGCCAGCGAAGATTGGGATTAACAGCTAATACTAAAGCTGCTACCCCTGCTGCACCAGGACACGAGCTTGAAGTGCCGCCAAAACTATTGGTATAGTTGCCTGCAGCATCACCATCTGCAAGAGACCCCTGATTATATCCGGGGTTACCCACGCGGTCAGTTGTCCAGATCCCTGTCGTTAAAGGTGCAGGATTAGGAACTAAGGCATTACCCTCTGAGTCGCCGCTCGGAAAAGCACACCAAACCGCATTCCCAAAATCACTATAAACGCATCGTTTACTTCGTTCATTGCAAGCTGCTACTGCAATCACCCTCTCATAGCTTGCATAACCATCGTTGTCTACACTTTCATTGCCATTCCCGGCTGCAAATAAAACCACACACCCCTTTCCGCCTCGACCTTGATTGGTTGCATAATCAATGGCTAGTTTGGTGTCGGCATCCAGAGGGACACTACGGTTATGCAGCGGATCACTTGGGTTATACCAGCGACCATCTGGCGGACCCCAACTACAAGAAATAACATCAGCTCCATTGTCAGCAGCCCATTTGAAAGCATTTGCCTCTTGGTGAGAACCTAATCCACTTGTTAGTCGAATTGGCATTAGTTTTGCTCGCGGAGCAACTCCAGAAGCTCCAAAGTTTCCGTCTGCACAGGAGACTCCAGCACAAGCAGTGCCGTGATCGTCTGACCACCAACCATCATCTTTCGGACGTGGATCATTGCTATTTTGCGTAGCATCTCTCGGTGCAACTACTTTACCCGAACTGCTAAACTCAGGATGGTCGATGTCAACACCATCGTCAATAATGGCAATAGTGATGCCTTCTCCTAGGGTAATTTGATGAGCAGCTTCTACGTTAGCACTCGCAGAAATAGCAATTCCATTAACGGTTGTGGATTTTAAATGCCATTGTTGCGATGCGATCGCACGAAACCCACGTTTCCTAACTATTTCTGGATGACAGTACTCTACATCATCCCGATTGATTAGAGATAAGGCGATTTCAAATACCTGTTCTCCTGTTCCTTCAGGAGCAGCAACAAAGAAAGCATTCGCAGCATAGCTCACTTCCTCTTTAATGGTAAGACCAGCTTCCCGGATAATCCTCTTGCACTCATCAGGATCTGTGGAATCGGTAAATTTAATAAACAAATTTTCACTTTAGCTAGGCAGTAGTTATCAAAATAACCCCCCATTGCGGGGGGGTTAACAATTAGACTACAACCTTTTTCAATTCCTTAAACAATAACCTACAACCGTAAG
>JAAUYD010074684.1_pt1 | contig 12929 bp, 14 predicted proteins | sample 7278101 | NCBI WGS metagenome assembly JAAUYD01 (sample SAMN14350128, study PRJNA611818) | marine sediment metagenome | isolation source: surface marine sediment (0.6m) | place: French Polynesia: Moorea | collected 2018-08 | reverse complement strand
GATCAACTTCTGATGGCGGTCAGGAACGCTGCCCGCCTTTTTGAACTGGCGCGCGATCACGAGCGGATGACGCTGGAGATGCGTTATCTCGGCTCCAGCGCCTCGGCGAAACTGGAGGACCGGCGGCGGCTGTTGCAGGAAGGGCTTGGCTTCGACAAGCTGCTTCGGGGTCCGAATTCCTCGCTGAACGCGGTGATCGCGCTGGCCCGGCAATATGCGAGCTTCGATGTCCCGGTTCTGATCACGGGGGAAGCGGGCACGGGCAAAACGGACCTGGCCCGCGCCATGCATTACGGCTCCCTTCGGTCCGACCGTCCGTTCTTCGAATTGAACTGCGCGGGCTTGACCGACGCCGTTCTGGCAAATGAGCTGTTTGGCGTGAAGCGCGGCGCCCAGATAGGTGTCCAGACCAGCCGCGTGGGCATGCTGGAGAAAGCCGACCGTGGCACAGTCTTCCTGAACGGTGTCGATACCTTGTCCCCTGCGATGCAGATGGCGTTAATGCGGGTCGTCCGCGAGGGTGCGTTCCAGCCGGTTGGTGGCAATGAAACGCTGACGACCGGCGCGCGACTGATCACCGGCGCACATCGCGATCTCAGCGAAGCCGTGGCCGAAGGGTCATTCCGCGGAGATCTATACTATGCGCTGTGCGTCACGGAGTTGCACGTGCCGCCTCTGCGCGGGCGCCCCGGAGATATCGCGCGTCTGGCTGAAAAGCTCTTGCACGACGCGGCCTCCGAACACGGCAAACCTGTACGCGGCTTCAACGATACCGCTTTGGAGTTCCTGGAAAACTACGACTGGCCCGGAAACCTGCCCGAGCTGCGCAATGAAGTGACCCGTATGCTGATCGTGGCCCAGGACGTGACCTTGGGGCCCGAACTGATCTCGCGCCACATCCTTCAGGCCGAGCCCGGCGACAACGGCGCCGACCGGCGGGCGATGGACTTCGGCACGATGGACGGCACGCTCAAAGACCGTGTGGAGATGATGGAGATGCGCATTCTGCGCGAGACCATGACACGCATGAAGTGGAACAAAAGCCGCGCGGCCAGCGAACTGGGCCTCAGCCGTGTCGGTCTGCGCGCGAAACTGGAACGCTATGGAATCGAGCCGCATGCGGCGCAAGCGGAGGAGGAGTGAGCCATGTGTCTAGGCATACCCGGACAGATCACGGAAATCACGGATGCCGACCGGCAGATGGCGATAGCGGATGTCTCCGGCGTGCGTCGGGAAGTGTCGCTGGCGCCAGTCGTCTCCGGTCCGCTCGATGCTTTGGTCGGCCAATGGGTCCTCATCCACGTGGGCTTCGCCATGGCGGTGATCGACGAACACGAGGCTGAGGAAACGCTGGAGGCCCTCCGCGGTCTGGGCGAAGCGCAGGAAACGCTGGAGCAAATGGCAGAAGGCGAGCGCGCATTTCAGGAGGTGCGGTCATGAGATATGTCGAGGAATTCCGCGACCCGAAAGCCGCCAAGGGCGTGCTGGCTGCCATTGCGCGTGTCGCCGACGAGATCGGGGCGACAAAAGAGAAGCCCGTCCACATCATGGAAATCTGCGGCGGCCACACCCACGCGATCTTCCGCTATGGACTGGACAAGCTGGTGCACGAGGGCATCGAGTTCATCCACGGCCCCGGTTGCCCGGTTTGCGTTTTGCCTATGAGCCGGGTGGACGAGTGCATCGATCTGGCGGAGCGCCCGGAAGTGATCTTCACCACCTTCGGAGACGCGATGCGCGTGCCCGGGACGAAGACGTCCCTGATGCAGGCCAAGGCCGATGGCGCCGATATCCGCATGGTCTATTCACCGCTCGACGCTTTGGAACTGGCACGACGGAACCCGGACCGTGAAGTGGTATTCTTTGGCCTCGGCTTCGAGACGACAACCCCTTCGACCGCCCTGTCGATCCAGCAGGCCGCACGCGAAGGGCTCACCAACTTCACGGTCTTCTGCAACCACATCACCGTCCCACCTCCGATCAAGGCGCTGCTCGATGACCCGCATATGGTGCTCGACGGCTTTGTCGGGCCGGGCCATGTCTCCATGGTCATCGGCGTGCATCCGTATGATTTCATTGCGGAAGACTATGGAAAGCCGCTGGTGGTTTCCGGCTTCGAGCCTCTGGATCTGCTGCAATCCGTCCTAATGGTCCTCGAACAGATACGGGACGGCCGTGCCGAGATCGAAAACCAGTACGCGCGCGTCGTGCCGGAGCACGGGAACCCGATCAGCATCGCGGCCATCGACGACGTCTATGAGCCGCGTCCAACCTTCGAATGGCGAGGTCTGGGCGAGATCGACGCCAGCGGCCTGCGTATTCGCGACGCCTATCGCGCCTTCGATGCCGAAGCGAAGTTCGGAATTGGCTACGGAGCTGCCGCCGGTCGCGCTGTTGTCGAAGAGCCGGAGGGGTGTGCCTGTGGCGCCGTCATGACCGGGCGCTGCAAACCGACGGATTGCGCGCAGTTCGGCACCGGCTGCACGCCGGAGATGCCCTTGGGCGCACTCATGGTGTCCTCCGAGGGCGCCTGTGCGGCCTATTATCAATACGGCGGCGCCCGCGCGGTGGAGGCGGCGGAATGAACATGACAACGCGAGTTTCCCGCCTGCGCGACGAACGCGTCACCCTGGCCCATGGCGGCGGTGGCAAGGCCATGCGCGATCTGATCGAGGATGTGTTCACCGCCGCGTTCCAGCCCCCTGGAATGGAGGATCAGGCGAGGCTGATGACGGAGGCCTTGCAGGAACCCGGAGCAAGGCTGGCCTTCACCACGGACAGCTTCGTGGTCACCCCGATCGAATTTCCCGGTGGCGACATCGGCAAGATTGCCGTCTGCGGGACCGTCAATGACCTCGCCGTGGGCGGAGCAAAGCCTCTCTGGCTCTCTGCCTCATTCATTATCGAAGAAGGAACCGAGATTGCATTACTGCGCCGGATCGTCGCCAGCATGGTCCGTGAAGCAGAGGCGGCGGGCGTGCGCATTGTGACCGGTGATACAAAAGTCGTCGGGCGTGGATCTGCGGATAAGGTCTTCGTCACCACATCCGGTGTTGGCGTGATCGCGCCGGGGCGTGACATGCTGGCCGAGAACATTCGGCCCGGCGACATTGCCATCGTCAATGGCGTTCTTGGCGACCACGGCGCGGCCATCCTCGCCGCGCGAGGCGATCTGGCCCTTTCGAGCGAGATTGTGAGCGACTGTCAGTCACTGAGCGCGCTCATGGAGGCCGTTCTTGAGGCTGCCCCTGACGCACGTGCCGCTCGGGACGCCACACGGGGCGGCTTGGCATCCGCGTTGAATGAAATGGCAGAGGCTTCGGGTGTGACGGTCGCAATCGATGAAAGCCGATTACCGTTGCGCGCAGAGGTTAAGGGCATGTGCGAGATTCTGGGGCTCGATCCGCTCTATCTTGCGAATGAGGGAACGCTGGTCATCTTCGTGCCGGAAGACCAGGCGGAAGCTGCCCTCGATGCCATGCGTCAGACACCTGCCGGGAGAAACGCCGTTGTTATCGGCAAAGCACAAGATCGTAGCACCATGCCAGTGGTCATGAACACTACGTTCGGCGGAACGAGAGTGGTCGATATGTTAGTTGGCGAGCAACTGCCCAGGATTTGCTGAAGGCGTCATGTCTTGGGTGTTTAGGCAATTGGGTGAGGCAGGAAGCCTTCTTCCCGCTCAGGCAGCTGAATTGTCCCTCCACCACACACGTTCGCAGGGTGCCCAGAGTTCTTCGGAGGATACGCAAGATTGAAGTATCAGATTAATGAACGGCCGTTCGGGCCGCATAGCAGAAGTTGATGATTCACGTACCAATGGCGGCGTGTGCCCGCATGGTCGCACAGCAATGCTGGCCAGCAGAAGGACGGCCTGCCGGATTGAACTGATGTGTGCAGCTTGTTCGGCCGTTGGACGGTGTGAGTGGCTACCACAGTCTCGTTGGGCACGCGTGTCGCTGGCCTTCAAGGCGCCGCTCAGCCACCTGGCACCACGCCAGGTGAGCATGAACCCAAGAAAGGCGATGGCAATGTAGCTTGCAGAGCGAAATTACTCTCTGCGACACTGGACAATCGGCGAGCGGTGGCATCGTCCAGAAAAACCTTCCGTGCACCTGAATGATGGTTCACGAAACCTGGAGGAGACTGGAAGACACGGCGAGTGCAGAAAGGCGCGCCGTCGAGACCGATGTTCCTAGTCCAATTCCGCCGACAAGGTATTTGCCGTGTCATTGTCCCAGCACATGCTCAAAATCGTAGGCGGCGGGTGCGCTCAACAAAGCAAAATGCGCGCTAGGCTCGCCTGTTCGAAGCGCGTGCACAGCTCTGGCCATCTGGTTCTGGAATCCGCACTGGGCATCCGCCTATGCCACCAGCCGGCTGAAATCCGCGCTGACATTAAGTGCCATACCAACAACAATGGTGAGGCAGACAACAACAGCTGTGCGCATTGGTCGGAAATTCTATCGGCGAACTGCCAAACCACGACATCTCGTGTCTTTTGCTTAATGCCCCGTCCTACGCGGAAGAATACTCCCTGCACCCCATATTTTTTTCATCACTCTGCGGCTTCGCTCCGCGTGTTCGCCGAAATCCAACTTCTTTTGGTTTCGGCTGACCGAGTACTCGCGGCTCTTGATAGATCCAAAGTCTGGAATGCGGGACAAAGCCGCCACTCTTCAAGATGAGATCAATGACTGCTGATCCAGCCGCAGGTCTTGGATCGCTCTTTGACCTGGCTTAGCCTGTCTGCATGGGGCAGGTCACATCGCTATTTGCCAGAAAGGTCGTTGCCGCCACTGGGGATGCCATTGACGCTAAGGCAATGCTTGCATCTGTCGGGCTTGAGGTCGACGCCCCCTCTGATCCAAAAGAGATGATCTCGGCCGAAGCGTATTATGCCATGTTGGAGCGGATCGCTGAATCCGTCGACGTGACAGCGCTGCCAGTTGAGGTCGGTGCGTCAATGAGATGCGATGAGTATGGAGCGCTTGGCTTGGCCTGGAAGGCTGCGCCCAATTTGCTGGGCTCCTTTTCGCGGGTCGAGCGCTACGCGCGACTATGGACAAGCGTTGTCTCCTACGAACTTAAAGACACGCCGGAGGGCATCCTTTATGTTCTCCACCGGGAGGGGCCGGGCCGCCTAGGGGTACGTCTCTCAAACGAGACAACCCTGATCGCGAGCGTTTCTATCGCCCGGCAAGTCTGCCCGGTCCCATTTGCGCCACTCAAGGTTTTCGTTCGGCATTCGCCGCCACACACCAAGGTTCATCACGAGCAATACCTTCGCTGTCCGGTGGATTTCAACGCAGAGTATTACGCGCTTCTGTTCTCGAGAGCCTCACTTGAGCAGCCTAACATTCTCGGGGACGAAGGGATCACGCAGTTTCTTGTCTCGCATCTGGACCAAGAGCTTGCCCAGATCGACGACACGCCCGCGCTACGTTCACAGACTAAAGGCGAAATCGCTCGCGCTCTCAGCGAAGGCTTGCCCAAGATGGCGGACATCGCGCGCCGGCTGGGTCTGAGCGCCCGGTCCTTTCACCGACGTCTCGCAGAACAGGGGCTCAGCTTTCAAACACTGACCGAGGAAACACGGCGCGAGATCGCGATTGGCATGCTTCAAGAGGACCGGTACGCCCTGTCTGAAATCGCGTTCCTCACAGGGTATTCGGAGCAAAGCGCATTCAACCGCGCCTTCAAGAGATGGACGGGCGTCACCCCGGCCAACTACCGCAAGTTCAAAAAATAGCACCACTTCGGCCTGCGCTGTCAATTTGCTGGCACTGTCGGTCAGGATGGATGGCAGCAGGGTCTCTAATTTGCCGAGGCATAGGTAGCGCCTTGGCGGAAAGGAGACTCCAATGCCAGATCACGATGGTCTGACACTGATCCAGCAAGATCGACAAAGCGATGCGGCCTTGGCTGCAGATGTCAAAACCTTGGCAGGCGCGGTCAATACCGACACCCCGCAGTCTCTCTAAACCTTGGTCATCAACTTCAACCAAGGAAAAACGAAAATGTCTGACCAACCTATCCTCGTCATCGGCGCCACCGGAAAGACCGGCTCGCGCGTTGCCACCAAGCTTGAAGCAAAAGGCCTGCCCGTTCGGCGCGGCGCGCGGCGGTCCGAGACCCCGTTCGATTGGGAGGACCCGAGTACCTGGGCACCCGTTCTGAGCGGCGTCTCCAAAGCCTACGTCACCTATTTCCCCGACCTGGCCTTCCCCGGCGCGGTGGAAAAGCTGGAGGCCTTTACCAAGGTCGCTGCCGGTAGTGGACTTGAGCATATGGTGCTGCTCTCGGGCCGGGGCGAGCATTTCGCAAGCCTGGGTGAAGAGGTCGTCCGCAACTCGGGACTCGGCTTTACCATCGTACGGGCGGCATGGTTTGCGCAGAACTTCAGCGAGGGTTACCTGCGCGACCCAATTCTGGACGGCGTACTGCCCATGCCCGGTGGCGATATCGCCGAGCCGATCATTGACATCGACGATATCGCGGATGTGGTCGTCGCAGCGCTAACCGAAAAGGGTCATCTGGGCGAGCGCTACGAGGTTACCGGCCCGCGTCTGATGACGTTTGCCGAGATGGCCGAGGTGCTGTCCACCACGCTTGGCCGTTCGATCCAACACGTCCCGATCACGTTCGAGGACTTCCACGCCAATGTCGCGGCCTCGGGCGACACGTTTGTGGCCGATGTTTTCACCGCCATCGCACGCGAGACGCTGGACGGACGTAATGCGCATACCGCCGACGGCGTTGAGCGTGCTTTGGGCCGCAAGCCACGTGACTTTGCCGAGTTTGCTCAAACCGCACAGACCGCCGGCGCCTGGTCTGCCGCCGCCTAATCCAACCCGAACCGAGAGGCAGGAGACATGGCTCTTCTGCCCGCCCCATCCCAATCAGGAGTGACTGAGATGTCGACTGCTTTCTTCTTTCTTATCCAATTCGCCATTCTCGCCTATGCCCTTGTCGGTGGCGTCTTCCTCGCCTTCTCCGACTTCATCATGCGCTCTCTCGCGCTCACAGGTGGCCATGGTGGCGTCGAGGCGATGCAGGTGATCAACCGCGAAGTGTTTCGCTGGGTCTTCATGGCCCTGTTCCTTGGCATGGCCGCCATTTCGCTGGTCGTCGCGGGCTACGGTGCCTTTGGCCTGTCCGGCCCAGCCGGGACGCTGATCATGCTGTCCGGGTTGATCTACCTCATCGGCTGCTTCGGCGTCACGGTCTTCTTCAATGTCCCGATGAACGAGGCTCTGGCAGGGATGGAGATGTCGTCCGACACCACGCGCGATTACTGGCTCCAAACCTATGTCCCCCGCTGGACCTTCTGGAACTCCGTACGGACGATCGCCTGCGCTGTGTCAGCCGCACTTCTGCTCTTCGGGCTTCTTTCGATGATCCAAGCCCAGGCGCAATCGGCCTAATGCCAGCTTACGAACGGGCGGTGCGGATCTCACATGCATCGCCCTTAGCCAGACGACGCGCCCCTCTCCCGAAAAGATAGAAAGCACGAAAGCCATGAACGTCCTGGAAAAAGTGAATATCGCGATCCTGCTCATCACCATCTCCTACATCATGGTGCTCAGTGATTTTCTCGCCGACATCGAGGAACTCCAACTGCAAGCCAGATGGTTCATCACGTTCTTCACCAGCGTCGGGCTCTTCCGGTTGCTGATCCTGCTGGTGTACTGGATGATCCAAAGCTCAGATGCCCTTCTGGCGCTTTACCATCGAGGCAGATTTCTCAAAGGGCTTTGGACGTACAGCTACGAGGCGAATGGAAAACGCCATTACGGCATTTGGCGCATTGCACAGAACGTCGCATCAATGTCCATCACTGGGTATGGCGTTGACGCTGAAGGGAAGATGGACTCTCACTTTCGCAGTATCAGCCAGGTCTTCGAACATCAGGGGGTCGATGAGATCATGTTCGCCCGAACCGACATCGCGAGCGGAGAAGAACACTACTCCAAATCGACGCTCTACATTGATCCGCTCAGCCGTCGGTCATTGCTTTCAGGCCCCACGGACATCCGAGCGCAGTCCGTTCTCTACGGGCACGACGAACATGGCGTGCGGCATGCAGAGCTCGTCTTGCGGCGCGCGGATAAGGGTTTGAGCGAGGCGGACATCGTCGAGAGACTTAAATCAGAGGCCCAGAAGGTCGAAGCAGAACGTCTCTCAGACACAGAGGCGAGTTGAACTGAAGATGGGCGTGTCGATTGCAATCGGTGTCGGCTTTGGCACGGCGTTGGGTGTGGCATTTGGCAACATGGCAGCAGGCGTCGCGCTCGGTCCGGGCTTTGGTGCGGCGGTTGGAGCTTTCCTCGGCAGTCGGCGGTCAGACTGACGCTTTGGGACCGAATGAAGTCGAGGGCTACACCCGTTTTCTTCGCCGTCCATGGGCCGTGGCGACATCTCGGGGTTCAATTCTGCACTAACTGGCTTTGAGCCCAATCCCGGATCGCGTCCCAGTCGCGGTAGTCGCCTTCTTTGACCCCTGTTGCCAACGACAATATGCGCAGCACAAGACGCATTGGCCAAGGTGTTCCCGCGAATTTGAGAACTCCCGCAAATCGACCAACTGACAAGGGCTGCACCCCTGGCACTAAACTGCTGATCTGGTCGGCATAAGCTGCCGCCTTGCGCACTGCATCGGGCGTCGGATTTGCCAGGGTATGGCAGGTAAAAAAGAGAGCCACAGGTTTGTTGCGAAGGGTTTGCTGGTACGCCCTTGTGAATGCCACGGCATCCGGCAACCAGCGATCATAACGGATGGCGCTGCCGATTATGACTCTGTCATAGGCTGTGAGATCATCGACATCCGAGAGTGGTCTGACATCGGCTATTACGTCGCATTCGGACAACACCCCGCCTATGAATATGGCCACTTCTGCCGTTGATCCGAGGCGGCTGTCAAACGTCACGAGCACTTGCTTGATTGACGGTTTCATATTGCTGCCTCCAAAGATGCCAGACGCTGCTGCGGTGACGTCGCAAACTGAAGCTCAGTGTCGAGATGACGGTGGCATGGGCCTGAATTGCGTTCCGTCCCCCGCCACATGCTATCGGCCGAGGTCCGTCGAAGAGCATCTCCCCGGCGTCGAACCGGAAAGACGGTTCTCGATCCATCTACGGACTGCGATGTCTCGTCGACAAATCGCTGATGCATGCCAATTAGCAGCGCAGCTCCATAGTCTCGGCGACAAGCAACGAGGACGCTGCAATCCTTGTGAGAAATTCCGAGCGACGACGTAAATGTTGAAAGACCGTCCACCATTGCCATGGCAGCAACAGGCTCGTTTTGCGCACGAATCTCACCCTGTTTTGTGGCCTGTGTCCGCAAAGCTGTTGCGCGCGCGAGATTTGTGGTGAGCATTCGGTTCTCTGTTAGGAATGCGCACTTTAGCTTTTGATTTGGGGCGTGCCGCAGCGCTTCGAGCACACTGGAGGAGGCGCCTCCCGGATGCTCCCAGGTCCGTTCATCGCAAAGGTCTAGGTTGTCGCAGACAAGCTTCTCTCGCACCGGTGCTGGTTCTGGCAGGTGATTTGGGGATTCCACTTCCGGCGCTGTTTCAACGACACGCGCGAAATCTCGTCCAGACCGAGCGATGCGCAATCCATTATGTTCGAACGCTTTGTTGCACGCACTTCGCTCAAGCTCAGCTATGTCGAACAGTGCTCTTACCGAGCAGTGCAAAATGTCTTTCATACCATCCTCATTGAAATTGACTTTTCTGTGGGGTGAAGCGGTTTGTTCACAAGTGAAGCGCTGTCATCCAGCCGTCTCCTATGACGAGCGAAAGCGATGACGCGTAGAGGGAGTAGAGTCGCATGGTTTTGATCCCTGAACAGTGGTTGTGAAATCGGGATACGAAGCCAGTCCGGTTTCAGTATTGGCAACGGACGACAGAGTTTTGGCCTTCGATGCCAAATGGCTCATCAGATGGTCGTGCCGCTTCACGGGACGGGGTGCGCGAGAGACGGGTCCGCCTGACCTCTAGGTTGTCAAGGCTTGAGAAAATTGAAGCGGCTCCTCGTTTCGCTAAACTCGCGCGATGGGTTGGATTTCGACGGTCTTTGTTCATAAAGCGCTTGATGCAGCAGTCCTCCTCGACTGCATCGAAGCAGATGCGCGCCCCGCGTTGTTTCGGCTGGTGGGTGTGGACTCCTATGCGCCCATCGATCCAAACAAAATGATCTCAGACAGCGATTTCTTTAGCTTGCTGGAGCGTCTTGAGGAGGTGAGCGTACGCGGGCGGTCCGTGCCGATCCATATGGGCGCATCGATGTGCTGCGACGACTATGGGGCCTTTGGATTGGCGTTCAAATCAGCGCCGGATCTCCTCGGCTCCTACGCGCGGGTAGAGCGCTTTGGAAAGGTCGTGACCTCTATTTCTAACTTCCGCGTGGAACGGTCTGGAGCGTCAGTTTTTATGGATGTCATTCAAGCACGAGACCGGCATCTCGGGCTCACTATGACAAACGAGTTGGCCGTGGCTGCGGCAATGGCGCTTAGCCGCGAAGTCAGCAGTGACGGCTTCGCCCCAGTCGCTGTGCATCTCATGTCGGATCGACCAGCAGATGACAGCGAGTATCAAGCACACTTTGGTTGCCCGATCATTTTTGGCGCCGATCGGGACGCATTAGAACTGACCGTTGCGGCCGCAAGCCAACCGAACCGGCTGTCTGACAATGGAATGTCCAGGTTCTTTGAAACACATCTCGACCATCAACTCAGCCAGATCAACGACACATCCGAGCTTCAGCGCCGCATCGTGGGCCTGATCAGCGATGCTCTCAGCGAAGGCGTGCCCGCGCTTGCCGATGTCGCAGGGCGTATGGGGATGAGCAGCCGGACATTGCAACGCCGCCTTTCGGCAGACGGTCTGGCCTATCAGGATTTGGTGTTGGACGCGCGAAGGACTCTATCTGAAAGGCTTCTGCGCCGAACCGATTATGCTCTGGCCGAGATCGCTTTCCTAACAGGGTTCTCCGACCAAAGCACTTTCACCCGCGCCTTCAGGCGCTGGCATGGGCAAACCCCCGCAAGCTACAGACGCGGCGAATAGGGCTCGTCTGTTCCGTCAAATCGATTGGCGCGCCGGGCCCAAACACTGGCGCGGTACGCAAATACCGAAGGCAGCCATAGCGCCTATCCCTTGATCATCTCATCAACCAAGGGAGACAAAACATGACACCCAAACCAACCCTTGTAACGGGTGCGACGGGCAAGACCGGATCTCGCGTCTTTGCTCGGCTCAAAGCCGCCGGATACGACACCCGCTCGGGCTCGCGCAAAGCGCGCGTGCCTTTTGACTGGGACGATCCGAGCACATGGGCGAAGGCACTCGAAGGTACGGGCGCGGTCTATGTCAATTACCATCCGGACTACGCCTTTCCCGGCGCCATCGAGAACCTGACCCACTTCACCCGCGTTGCTGTGTCTTGTGGTGCGGAACGCCTGGTCATTCTGACCGGTCGGGGTGAGCATTACGCGCAACTCGGCGAAGACGTTATTGCTAATTCAGGCCTCGACTACACGATCGTGCGGTCTGCCTGGTTCGCGCAGAATTTCTCCGAAGGTTCCTTGTTGGAACCCGTGATGGATGGCGTCGTCCCAATGCCTGGCGGCGATCTCATGGAGCCGATCATCGCCATCGATGATCTCGCCGACGTTATCGTGGAAGCCCTGACGGGCTCGGGCCATGCCGGACAGACATATGAATGTACGGGGCCAAGGTTACTCGGCTTTGACGAGGTCGCTGACATCCTGTCAGGCGCCATCGGACGCCGCGTCGATTACCTGCCGATCTCATTCGAGGACTTCCACGCGGAACTAGAGGCCACAAGCGGGACCGTCTTCGCAGATATCGTGACCTCAATCGCGCGCGAAACCTTCGACGGTCGCAATGCCAAACTCGGCGACGGGTTTATGCGCGCAATTGGTCGTCAACCCCGAGACTTCACCGAATTCGCCAAAGCGGCCGCTCGGGCGGGCAAATGGGCCAAAGCGGCCTGATCAACTTCAATCGTAAGGAACACATCATGCAACTCACACGATTTCAGAAAGTTTCTCTTGGCGTCAGCGGCATTACGGCGCTCGCCATCGGCTCCGTCATTACGCTGGTTCCACACGTCTTCTATGCCAGCTACGGCATTACTCTCGGGGAAGACCCCAACCTGCTGAGCGAGCTTCGTGCTCCCGGCGCAGGGTTAGCGGTTTTCGGCGCAATCATGCTGGCCGGTATTGTCCGAACTTCGATGATGCCAATCGCGCTTGCCGTCGCGCTCACCGTGTATCTGGCCTTCCCTTCTGGGCGCATCGTAGGTCTCGTCATGGATGGCATACCATCTGGAAGTGTCCTTGGCGCTTTGGTTGTTGAGGTCATTATCGCCTGCCTCTTGCTTGTCGCGTTTTGGCCGCGACGGTCGATGAACCCCAGCCGCGAGCGTTTTGTGGATCTGCCTAGTTAACAGGCCAACAATGATTTGACGGGCGGCGTCGAGACACCGGGGCCGCCCATTCCCTTTTCGGTCGGGATCCGCCGAACTGCCCTCTTGAGAACGCTAGATTCCAAAATAGGGGCGCAACGCTTACTACTTCGCGATTGGTGTGATGCTGCCATGGACACCAACGTGAGGAATTGCGTTGGGATGAGATCGCCGCGAACGATGCAGCCTCAGCTCCTTGATGCGTTTGATCACCGTCGGATGCGGAAGATAACCCGCGCACTCCTCGGCCTCCTGGGGTTCTTTGCTATCGCTCCTGCGGGCTTGCTCTTCTAGACCCGCACGTCGCCCGATGTGCCCGCGACCATGATGGGCGACGCGTCATCGTCCACTCTCCAAGGGGTTGATTTGAGGCTGTGTGGAGGCATCGCAGGGCCCTACGGTGCGCCTCCTCCGCTCGTGCTTCACGGCGG
>JAAUYD010039504.1_pt1 | contig 12929 bp, 11 predicted proteins | sample 7278101 | NCBI WGS metagenome assembly JAAUYD01 (sample SAMN14350128, study PRJNA611818) | marine sediment metagenome | isolation source: surface marine sediment (0.6m) | place: French Polynesia: Moorea | collected 2018-08 | reverse complement strand
GCTGCTGTCGGCCCTTGAATGGGCGGAAAACAATTCGCTGCAGTTGGACACGTTGGCGCAAACTTTTCTTGAGGTGGCGGCGGAGAGCAAAGCCCGTCTAGAAGCCGCTGCCGTCTTGCAGGCCCGGCGCAAAAGACGTATTCGCGGCATCATTGTCGCCGCCTTGTCGCTGCTGGCCCTCGGCACCACATCGGCTTCCGTGGTCGCTTTTTTTGCCTGGCGCCAGGCCCGGCTGAACGAAGCCCGTGCCGTATCGGCGACGGCCGAAGCCCAGGAGCAGTTCTCCTCCGCACTGGCCACCAGTGCCTACGGGTTGGTCGATTCGGACCCGCTCCTGGCTTTAACGCTGGCCGCCGAGGCGGTCACCCGCTCGCGCATCCGCCCGCCGGCCTTCGACGCAAGGGCCGCAATGATCGCCGCACGGCATGCATTGACGCGGGATGGGCCTTTTCTCGTCGGCAGCCCGATCGCCGCCGGAGACGCGCTTTCGATCGCGCTGAATCCGGCTGGCAGTATCATTGCCGCCGGCCAGCGCGACGGCTCCATCGCACTGATCAGCACATCGACCCGGCAGCGGCTGGGCAACAGGTTGCAGGGACATACCGGCGGTATCCGCGATCTTGACTTCAGCCCGGACGGCCAGCTGTTGGTGTCTGCCGGAGCCGACGGGAAGCTGCGACTCTGGACGCTCGCTTCGGATGGGTTCAAGAGCGGAGGGCGTCTGATTGGTCAGACCGATGACGTGATCATGGCGGCCCGTTTCAGTCCGGACGGCGCCACCGTCGCTACGGGAAATGGTAATGGCAGCGTACAGCTATGGCGCATCGCCAAAGGCGGCCCGGACGGACCGCCCCTGATCCAGCGACCAACGGGCTTCAACACGATCGAATTCAGCCGCGACGGCCGCAGCCTCGTCTCCAGCAATGCCGACGGGACGATCTACGGCTGGGCGCTGCCGTCGCGGCAGCCGCTTTTCGCACCGATCGTCGGCGCGCACACCAGCCATCTGCTGACCCTGGCGTTCAGCCCCGGCGGCGATCATATCGCTACGGCCAGTACCGACGGTACATCCATGACCCTGGCTCACCCCTCCGGACAAATCCTCGGGCCCGCATTCGACACCGGCACCCGGACCGGTGCGGTTGTCTTCGGTCCCCTTGGCCGCATTCTGGTCGGCGGCAACCACCAGGGGGCCCTCAACCTGTGGCACATGCAGCGCCGTGAATCCACAGCGACCACACCGCGCGGTCACACCCAAGCCATTATCGATATCGAGATGAACGAAGCGGGAACCCTGTTGGCGACACTATCCCAGGACCAGACCATCCGGCTCTGGGCCTTCAACACCCGTCATCCCTTGTATGCCGAACGGCGGGTTGTCGGCACATCGGCAAAAGGAATCGCTTACAGCCAGGACGGCGGCTTGCTGGCGGCCGGCGATAATGAAGGGGTTGTTCAGGTGTGGGATGTGGCCAGCGATACGGTGCAGCTGGTTCTTGAAGACCACACCCATCAGGTCTGGTCGCTGGCCTTTTCCCCTGATCGACGCCTGCTGGCTTCGGGCGATCGCTCCGGCCGGATCCTCCTGTGGAACCTGGTCGATGGAACGCTTCAGCAAGTTCTGAACGGCCACGACGCGGCGGTCTGGTCGCTCTCATTCCAGGCTGATGGCCGCCGCCTGGTCAGTGCCAGCGACCGGCAGGTGCTGGTCTGGGACCTGGCATCCAATGCATGGCTGACCACCTTGACGCCGACTCCGGATGGCGGGCGGTTGACCAGAGCGGTGCAATCTCCGGACGGCAGCCTGCTGGCTGGAACGACCACAAACGGCACGGCCTGGTTGTGGGATCTTGTCACCTTCGCCGTTGTTCGCAGGATCCAAGCCGGTGACAATATTTTGTGGGGTGCGGCCTTCAGTCCGGACAGCCGACAGGTGGCCCTGGCTTCCAGTGATGAATTTGTGACCATGTGGGATATCGCAACCGGCGCCAGGCAGGCAACCTTGACAGGACACATCAGAGGCGCCACGGACCTGGCTTATCTGCCGGACGGCGTCACGCTGGTGGCGATGGATCGATCCGGCCGAATCCATTGGTGGGACATCCCAAGCGGCAGAAGGCTGTATGATGCCTGGCCCGCGCACGAGGGGCCTTCCTGGCGTCTGGCAATCCATCCCGATGGCAATCGCCTGGCCACCGCTGGTGATGACGGTAGGATCAGAATATGGGACCCGCTCAGCGTGGCGCAGGCCTGCACGATCGGCAAGCATGCCTTCGACCGCATCAGACACGATCAGTATCTTGGAAGGAACATGCAATCGGTGGCCTGCGATTGAATGCGAACGCCGGCTGAACTGCAGATGCTGATGGTTGGAAGAGCGATCAATACTAGATAACGAATCCCGACGATTGGCCGCCGGGATTCGTTACCGGTACACTACGCTGGCTGGCATATCATCGGACGCCCTACAAGGATCTTGCCGGCGTGAATACGATGTTGTCGTCCTGAGCCGCCGAGGAGGGGCCTTCGCTCCACAGGCTGTAGCTGTCATCGTTGGCCTCGTATCCATAGAGATATCCGTCGAATGGATCCACCGGCGGTTCCGAATCCGGACGGAGGAATCTCCAGATCGCATAGATCTCATCGGAATTGAAGGGCAGTTGCCCGGTTTGCGCACGATACTCTTCGATCACCGTGCTCAGCGCCTGCATATCCTGCAGCGCCTGCTGCGACGCCTCGGCGACCTCTTCCGGAGCAAGCCGGGACGGTTCGGCGATCACGTCGCCGGTGGTTGCCCGGGACATCATCTTGGCCTGCTGAATGGTGCTCATGACTTTCGATCCGGCGGTGACGGCAATCGCGACGGGCACCACAAAGACACAAAGGAGCAGGGCCACGGCGCCCATGGCACCGCGCAGTCGAGCATGGCGCTGTGCGATCAGCGACGGCTCCACGGCCACAATCCGATCCACCAGGGGCGGATGGGAGGACAACCAGCGGCCCAGGGTCATCCAGACGGTATTGAGATCGTTGCCTTGCTCGGCCAATTGGCGGAGGTTGACGCTGGGTCCGAGCTTGCCCCCGGCGGCCAGGATGCCCATCCCGATCAGTGCCGATTGGCGATCACGACACAATGCAAATCCATAGCGATCCGAAGTGAACTCACGGGCCCGCGAGTAAGCCCCTCCGAGAAAGGGGACCAAGAGTCCCGGAAAAAGAAACCACCAGCCGCGCAGGTGGCCGGCTTTCAGGTGGCCCAGTTCGTGGGCGATGATCATGTCCCGCGCCTCTGTATTGTCGCCACAGGCCTCGAGAAGATCCGAGTAGAGTACAATGAAATCGGAGGAGAAGAGTTTTGTCGCCAGGGCGTTAAGCGTTCCGCCGGCTTGCATGACGTACGTCTCGGGTGCCTTTTTGAGACCGATTCGCCGCGACAGCTGCCGCACCCGCTCATAGAGCTCAGGCATTTGCGCGGGACCCAGTCGCACGGCGCTGCCGCGAAGATAGGTGATAAAAACGATGTGCGAGACGAAAAAGAATGCACCCAGCATGGCTGCATAGAGGATGCCCACAATCGACACGGCAAAGAGGATCCAGAATGCGATGGCACATAAGACAACGAGAACGAACAGGGGTCTCTCCGTTGGCCAGCGTTTGACCTGAACCGGTTCTATGAAATCTCCTTGGGCGGTCATGCGTTAATCTCCTTTCAATGGTTGTTGGTGGCACCTGCCTCGCGAATCGCCTTTGACATCGGCAATGCTGCAGGCCAGCTGAACATGCTCATCTTCTCCATTGGCGAAGAAGAGGACTGCAAAATATGTGCAATCATCTTCACCGCGTTGCCAAACGCATGTTTGTCCCAACTTTTTAGATAACGATTGCATAGGGTTAAGGACGATATGGGTGTTATGCTAAACGCATCCGATCCTTGGCGGATGACAATATTTGACCGGAATTGGTCCATTTTTGTGCAACCTGCAACACAGATGGACCCGTAAAAAGTCGAAAAGCAGATGGTTTCGTAAAAAGCGCCGAGATCAAGGCTTGCGGGCCGCGAGAGTGAGCGTGAGCGAGCGAACAGCAAATCGACTATCATCCTTACGGCGAACATACCTGTTCAATCCCGAGGAATGAGGTGTACTTATGGGTACTCCGCAGTGACGAGGGATGAAGCGTAACGTAGATATTGGCCTTTTTACGTAACCATCAATACAGAGCGCCATCGCTATTTACAGACTGTTTCAAATTTGCATCTGATGCTCAATGGCTGCGTTGCGAGCCACCTTAAAATGCTCACATATAATTGAATATGCTGCGCTTTTGTATTGTTTCGCGCCTTGCCCTCAAGCATGATCTACAATTTTAAAACAGCCTGTAGCGTATTTTGGCGATGAGTTTATATGGCAGGCGTACTGATGCGGATGAAGATGGGTGACTGGAACAGTGCGGCGATGTAGTTGGTCATGCGACGAGCGCCTGTTAGAACCCCAGCATGGGCAGAACCCTGACAACAGTGTCCTTGATATTCCTCTCCAGGTTCGCCGACATGACCTTTTGCTGATCATCCGTCAGCTGATCGGGGCTGTCCGGCAGATCGCTGAAGGGCAGCTTTGAAAAATTCTCCTGGCGTCCGGTTCGTCTGATCAAGAGGCTGTTTTTGCGATGAAGATTCAGATTCATGCAGATATATGAACGGGCAGGCTGTTCGATCACCACCTTCAGAATTTTTCTGTCAAAAAAACCGTACCCTGAGGTATCTTCCTGCTTGTAGATGTTCAGCGGTTGGATTTGAATGAGCAAGTCCACCCGGCCGTCTTTGATCGCCGCCACACCCTCGACCTCGACCGCCCGGAATCCTCTCGACATGAGAAATTCCGATGCGCTCTGGGTCAGCAGGTCCTTGAATCGCCCCGACGCGTATGGGGTTATCCGGTGCATCAACACCAGTGTCTTCTGCTTGACGTAATTGGGATTATCTGGAAACTCATTTAAAATGCCGACGGTCAATCCATCACCCGTATTGGGGTCGATTGACGGGGCACAAGCCACCAGCACCATCAGCACCAGCCCCGTCAGGACGAGGTTAATTGGTGATCTCATGATGGCCTCCTGTTTGATGCGATAAGCGGATTATTCCATCCAGTGAGAATAACAGAAAGCGGGCATCGGGACAAATCGGACCTAGTCCCCGGATCGACGGGTCGTCGGCCCGGCCGGAGGGTGTGATGCAGGCGCGCAGGAACGGCAGCGCCAGGATGCTTCATGCAATGGCATGCTTGTGCTGCGTGTTCAAGATGCGGGTTCGCAGACAGCTGCGCCTGACCCTGGAGAAGGCTGTCTGGAAAGAGGCCCAACCGCTATCGAATTGAATCGTGATGCGGCGTGGAGGTTAAGTTGTACTCGGCGATATACCTTAAATACTGACAGCCCCCAACCGCTTCAAGCAGTTCCTTTTCAGAAAAATACTTGACGAGGGTGGCCACATCGATAGGCTTGTTGATTCCATATAAAAAGGCCATGGCACCCCGCAACAGCTCATGCCTTCGGGTTGAGACCTTATCCTTGAAGAAGAATCCGATCAACCGGCTGACTTTGGAATTATCGGTCAAGATCTCCTTGAAAATCGATATCTCTTCAAATAGGTTGATGACTTTCGCCTTCTCGATGCCGCTTCTTTCGATCATTTTGAGTCCCCGATTCCATGGCTACAAGGTTCCGATCCACGACACTCTACTTATCGGCCATTGTCTTGAAAACTGTACCCGGCTTGCCGAACAGCACATCCAGTCAGGCCGACTGACAACCCGGACCGGGCGACCGGGAGATGGCGCCGCCTGGAATCGCCGCCCCTGGCCTGCCTTACGGACAACGGCAATTTGACTGAAAATAGTTTCAGGGCCTGTCCATCGGCGAGAGGCTGACTGTCGGCCCGACCTCCCTGGCCTCGGATCTGAGAATGATCTCAAGCTATATCTGGGATGGATGCGTCAGTTTTGAGGTCGCTCATGTAAATGCCCGTGAGCAAGAGAAGCAAGTTAAACTTGAAGCGTTGACGTGCCGGTATAATCTCACGGTAAGCGATGATCAGGCATCCATGGCCGGAGAAGCGGCGGTCTCGATCGCCGGCCTGAACGCTGAACACCTGACGGTTGACAGGGCGTCGGTTCGCTTAAGCGCCAAAGGAATCGACGTTGTCGGTTGCGAGCAGTCTATGGCTCCAATTGCTGATCTGGCCGGGGGTGGAAGATGTACGAACGCCTCAGGATATATTGAGATCAGGGGGCAAGAGACCGATTGGGAAGGTTCCATTACCGGAGAATTCGAAAAGCGGATGCGGCTGTTTGGCGGGAAAACGCAACAAGCCCCATGTTCATGAGGATTTTTTGCAGACGTGCTCATGCAGATCCACGGCGACCTCTTCGATGAGCGCTTTCATTTCGAGCTCAGCCAGCCACGCCTCGGGAATCGCTCCGATACCATGATGGGCACCGAGAATCGCTCCGGCCACGATTGCGGTGGTGTCGCTTTTCCCAGCGTGGTTGACGGCCATCTTCAACGCCTGCTGGAAATCATCTCCGGCGGCAAGGGCGCAGTAGAGGCCTATGGCCAGCGCTTCAGGGGCCTCCCAACCCTTACCCAAGGCCTCGATGGATGCCGAACCATCCTTGTCGCTGCAGGACAATCGTGCCGCATTCTCGATCGACCTCAGACAGGCCTCATGGTGGCGATACTTTTTCAGAATGCGAGCGGCCTCCGCCAGCGCAGCGGTGACCGGCTCCCCTGCCACAACCCGCGATATGAGGGCCGCAAAAAATCCGGCGGGCAGATATCCATGGGGATGGCCATGGGTCAGTGCGGCGGCGGCACAGCCTATTGAGAAGCTTTTCTCGCTGTCTGCAAAAGCCAGCCCGATGGGCGCCGCCCGTGACAGTCCGCCGCACCCGCTGCTCTGGTTGATGGGCCGATCCATGGTCCCCATGACGCCTGATGCCAGGGCCGTCAGGCAGGCTGAATCGGGCGCCCGCTGCGCGAATAGTTCCCTGTGGCCGGCGAGTATGCCGTCGACAACGGCGCAGGTCCCGTGGGCCTGAATCAACTGGCGCTGGCGGCGCTTGTCCTGGGTGTAGAGCCACCTCAGGTAGGCATGGTAAATGGCGGTGATGACCTTGTCTTCTCCGGCATATTCTGCTCTTATGGCACTCAGGATCAGTCCTTCAGCCGTAAACAAGGTCATCTGGGTGTCGGCGGTGATCGCTGCTTTGCGTCCATACCCGGGTGCGTGACTGGTTATACCGGTGTTGCCGTAGCAACTGCGGATATCGTCGACGCTTAAAAACGCCACCGGAGCGCCCAGTGCATCGCCGACGGCTCCACCCAGCAGAGACCCAATGGTTCGGGAGCGCGGTGCGGGGGATGCGTTGATGTTGTCTGAGAATGCGGCCATTAACCGTCCATTTCATATCAAAGAGATCACCAAGCGAATTCAACGGCTGCCATTGTGACCTGATTCGGTCAACAGATGCAAGACGATTTTATTTTTCAGCAGACGACCGTGAAACGCTCACTGCGGTGCCATGGCATCTCGTTCTCAGCCGACAGCGCCACCGTACCCTGGCAGTTCTCATCGGGTTATGCAAGACAGCATGTGGAAGACTATTGCCAACTGGTTGAACGAGAATTGCAGTGCGGGGAAAAACCGCAAATTTTCGATGCACAGAGGCCGATGATGTCGGCGGCTGATTATATGAAAAGCAGTGTCTGGTTCGTTCTCGATCCCATGACCGTTATCTTTTCATCCCCCATCTTCCCCCGGGTCTGGTGCTTTACACCACGTTAGCAGGTCTTACGTTGACGGTCAGAATAGATACGAATAGCTGCTGCCTTTACGCTAACCGATAACCCAGTCAGAATCCACGGGCGAAATGGTTGCCGGTTTGATTCCTAAACCCGGTTCCATTTGCCTTAGAAATAGGAGTTGTCATGCTGATCATTACATCCCGAACTGTAAAAATAATCCTTGTTGCGAGTCTAATAATCTTTGTGTCCACGCCACACGCTGTTGCCCACCATGGCTGGGGATGGGCAACGGACGAAGAGTTCGAAATCACTGGTCGAATCACCCTTGTGCGCCTGGGCAACCCCCACGGCGAGATCACCTTGATGGTGGACCGTTCGGAATGGATTATCGAGGTCGGACAACCGTGGCGAAACCAGCGTGCCGGGCTCTCGGAAGAGAAGCTTCGGGTAGGCAAAACCGTCACCGTGCACGGTCACCGCTCATCGAAATCCGATGAACGACTGGTTAAGGCCGAACGCATCATCGTCGACGGCGTTGATCACAACCTCTACCCGGACCGCGAATCATAATGCCCAAACGGTGGCCATGATGATGCCGGACACCTGGGCGGCGGCTCTCGAATCCCTGCCACTGGCCGTCTATTTGAGAGGATCCGTCTGGGCCTACCCCCTGATCAACGCCGGACATATTCTGGGTGTCGCCCTTTTGGTAGGCGGCATCGTTCCGTTGGATCTGCGCTTGCTTGGGGGTTGGCCGGCAGTGCCCCTGGCGTCGCTGTGGCGTGTGCTCGTCAGCACGGCCGGTGCCGGCCTCGGGCTGGCGGCAGTCTGCGGAGGTCTACTTTTTATCACCCGGGCAACCACCTACGTCAATTCGGGCCTTTTCGCTGCCAAGATGGTTTTTGTCGGCATTGGGTTGGCCAACGCTCTGATCCTGCACCGCTCTACTCGAACCAAGCCGCTTCCCGCCCAGTTGCCGTGGTCCGTGCGCCTCCAGGCCGGCCTATCTCTTTTCGTCTGGCTCATGGTGCTCACACTGGGTCGGCTGGTGGGCTACTTCTGATGGATCCGCTGCAGGTGACGGGATGCTTATATCAGAATAAAAGATAATCACGCCGTCGATTAAACCCGCTGGCGTTGACACAATGCCCGCCACGTAGACGAGTGCCACAGGTTATTCGTTATTATCTGCATTTACAACCCACTGTTGCAGGATCAGGATGAAATCCATGCATCACACTGGCTGTTGTCGTCGTCCTTGCGAAAAGGGCTATTACTGCTCGGGGTGTTTCTCGCCTTGGACATCCTCGACTTAACCGTACTGGCTGGAGCGATGCTCGGTACTGCTGGCGTGGTCGGACTCGCCATCGGCTTTGCCTTCAATGATATTATCGAAAACGACCTGGCGGGATTGCTGCTCAGCGTCCGGCGGCCGTTCGACATCCATTATCTGGTACGCATCGAATTCCATATGGGCTGGGTGCGTTTTACGCCCAGCGAATTGGTGCTAATGACCTTGGAAGGCAACCACGTGAGACTACCCAACGCCATGGTCTTTAAAAGCTTTATCTACAACTACAACATCAAGCCGCTCCGCCGATTCGATTTCGGCGTCGGCGTAGGGGTCGACGAAGATCTGGCCGAGGTGCAGACGAAGGGATGCGGCGTCTTGCGGGAAATGGCGGGGACAATGGCGGACCCTGCCCCGTTCATGCGTGTGGAAGGACTTGGTGATTTTAATGTGTTGGTCCGCATCGCTGCTAGCACGACCGGTAGAAGCGCCTTGAAGCCTGGCAGCGGCCGAACACCATGGTGATGGTCATCAATCATCGGTGTCCTGGCTTTCCGGCTGGGGTCCGGTGGTCCGGATCTGCTCATTCAAACGCCAGTCGTAATGAAGATAGGCCACACGCACGTCCGGTTTTCTGTCCAATGCCTCTGCGACAGCTGCCTTTTCGAGGTATGGGCGGACGTAGGCCACGATCGGATTGTCGAAATCAACTGCACGGCCAACGAAACTGCCGGCGTGATTGGAAGCCTTGAAATCCGATTTGAACCATTTGAAGATTTTAGACACCATCAGCCGTTGTCTTTCCCCGTCCCAGCGAGTTCCTCTGGAAGAGTCGTTAATGAACGCAACGGTCTGCTGATGGAGCTGATATTCCAGGACATCGGCGCGATAGGCTTCTGCCCTCAACGCTGGACAACTGGTAGAGGCACAGACAATGGCGAAGTGAATGCGGGGGTCGTCGAATGCCTTTCTCAGGATCTCATGTTCGATGTGGCCCAAGGTTACCTGACGCCCACCGGCAGTGAAAGTCAGCCGACTCCAGATGCCGGAGATTTGAAGGATGCTGTTGCGGGGAAAGAAGATGCCCACCAGGCTGCGCTCGGTAATCGGATATCGTTCGATGATGGCCTGAATGGTGAATGCATTGTAAGCATTGATCCAATAGGCCATCTTCTGCTCCGGGGACCACGTCTCCATGTCTGCGGGGTCTACGGCGCCCAACCTATCGATGTATACATAAAATGATTGCGGTGAGGCCTGCAGGCCGTTGTAATCCACCAAACCATTCTCGACATATTGGTCGAGTACCTCATCAAAGATCGCATGGGAATGGTCGAAGGCAGTCGTGGTCAAGGACGGCGTCCCTGTTGGTGGGCCGGGTACCGGCGGTGCTGTTGCGGCACATCCCGTCACCAGCAACGGTACGCAACCGGTCAACACGATCGCCATCTGCAGTGGAAGTGACCAACGGGCCATCAGCAAACTACCTCCTTGAAATCAGCACCCTGAAAGTGAAGAAACGACCAATGTCAACATAGATCCGGAAAAGGGCCGGGTCAAACAGGTCCTTGATTTGCTGCAGGGTCAGAAAGTGGCTGTGGAGGCCGACGACCTTTTCAGCCATGTTGACCAGCTTGATCAAGGGCTGGCGGATATCCTGCTCTTCGATCAGCAGACGGCCGTCGCGGTTGAGCACGCGCAGCATCTCATCCACGATGCGTTTCGGTTCCATGAAATGATGCAGGGCATCGACCACCAGGATGCCGTCAATGGACCCATCGGCAAACGGCAGTCTTGCTGCGTCGGCCTGCAGCGGCCACAGGCCTTTCTTGTGTCTGGTTTGACGCAGCATCGACCGGTTGACGTCGCACACCACCACGTTGATCCCCGGTGCGGCAAGATGCTGACTGACACGCCCTGTACCGCCGCCCAGGTCCAACAGAAGTGCACCTTTGGCCATATTGAGCAGTGCCTGGTGACGTGCTGCCTCCGGCCGGCGAATCAGGCCATCGTAGAATGGCGAGAGCCAATCGAAAAAGCGGTTGTGTCGATGGTTGATCATATCAAAAATAAATAGGAGATATGCTATAGTCGACCCATCATTCCATAGATGGTTCAACGTTATTGCGAGAAGCCGTTCACTGGCTGATTACCGGTTTTTTGATACTTTATGGAAAGCATCAATGCCACCATTGGGTTGAAAATACAACTTGATCTCAAATTACTCAATGGCATACAGTATTCAGCATATAGCATGGTTTCATATCCGAATGCCTCCCCTTTTATTGTCTCATGGCGCCGGAAAGAAGTACAATGGCGATTCAGGTGCTGCCTGTTTGAATCAGCTTTTCCGGTATACCGTCCGGATATCGATCCGGCAAATCGATGACCACCAAATTTTCCTTCTCAAGGGGATGGTTGATGGTTCATTTCAAAAAGCGGGGGTAATGGGTCTATGATGATGACCGCAAACCCTATTTCGATCGAATGGCTTGAGCATTTTTCTTCAACACCGACCCGCACCAATGTCACCGAATTGACCCGAACCATTTACGCATAAGATGCATTATTATGCGATACCCTTCACGTTGCCAGAGGCACCGACGATATCGAGGCCTATTTTCATAGGACCGCCGACCGAATAAAGACCATGTGCGTGACGTTTATCGATTACAGCGTAGCTGGCCGTGAGGTGTAAATGCAATGGACAATGACCACCGTAATTCCCAACCTCGCAGGCGGTCGACCGGTGACCACATCCAGGATCTCCCACTTTCGGTTCGACGAGCGGGGTAAGGTAATTGTACAGCAAGATTTCCGGGATGCTGCGGCTGGGTTATTTGAGCACTTGCCTGTCTTGAGATGGCTCATTCCGCGCATTCGTGGTAGATTATAGCATTGGACGAATTGATCGTGATGAAAGATGCGGAAATCTTTTTGAAATAATCAAAGTGATTTTTCCATGGTTGTTGGCAATTACCACCGTCGGGTACGCGCAGCCGACACCGTCTTCTCATTTTTTCTACCTTTTCGAGATAAGGGAAGACAATCTTCGACTCTTGAATGAAAGGTGTATCGGAAATTGAATAACGCCTATGAGAAAAAAGCACGGCATCTGGTTTTGGTATTCGGTGATCAGCTTGACGCGACGTCCACGGCCTTTGACGGCTTCGACGCAGATGAGGATGCAGTCTTGATGATGGAGGTCAAGGAGGAGGCGACCTACATTCCTCAGCACAAGCTTCGACTCGCATTTTTCTTTTCCGCCATGCGCCATTTTGCCGACGATCTTAAAGACCGGGGCCACACTGTTCACTACGTTAAACTCGATGACGCCAACAATCGCGGCAGCTTCGAAGACGAGATCAAACGCTGGGTTCACAAAACGCGTCCGAAGCGGGTCGTCTGCGTCCAGCCCGGCGACTTCAGGGTCCATGAAATCCTGCAACAAACGGTCGAACCGTTGAACTGTGAGCTCGAGGTCAAGCCGGATCGGCACTTCATGTCGACAATCGAAGAGTTCAACGCCTTCGCTAAAGGCCGCAAGTCCCTTCTGCAGGAAACCTTCTATCGGAAAATGCGTAAAGACCACGATATTTTAATGGAAGGAGAAAAACCGGTACAAGGCCAGTGGAATTTCGACAAGGATAATCGGGAAGCCTTCGGCAAGGAAGGACCGCCACCGATCAAGGCACCGCGTGCCTTTACGCCGAACCGGACAACCCGGGACGTGATCAAAATGGTAGCGCGTCACTTTTCCGACAGCCCCGGGCACCTGGATCATTTTGATTATCCCGTCACCCACCGCCAAGCCCTGGCAGCATTGCGGGATTTCGTC
>JAAUYD010165930.1_pt1 | contig 12935 bp, 11 predicted proteins | sample 7278101 | NCBI WGS metagenome assembly JAAUYD01 (sample SAMN14350128, study PRJNA611818) | marine sediment metagenome | isolation source: surface marine sediment (0.6m) | place: French Polynesia: Moorea | collected 2018-08 | reverse complement strand
GCATGATCGCCCGGCCCGTGGTCGACTTGCCGCAGCCCGACTCGCCGACGATGCCCAGCGTCTCGCCCTCGAGCACGTCGAAGCTGATGCCGGCGACGGCACTCACGGTCGCGTGGCGACCGATCGGGAACTCGACGACGAGGTCGGCGACCCGCAGCACGGCATCGCCGTCGCGAAGGTGGGCGTCTCCGCCGCCGGCCATCAGTCTCCGCCTCCGGAGACGGAGACGGCCGTCATGATCTCGGCGTCGCGTTCTTCGAACTCGGGCGATCCGACCGGGTACCAGCACGCGTAGACGTGGTCGTTGCGGCCCGCCACCGTGGTGAGCGGCGGCTCCTCCTCACGGCATCGATCTCGTGCGTAGGCACAGCGGGGCGCGAACCGGCACCCCGCCGGCGGGTTGACGAGATCGGGCGGGCGGCCTGGGATCGTCAGCAGCCTGGTGTGGCTGGCGTGGTCGAGCTTGGGGATGCTCCGCATCAGCGACTTCGTGTACGGCATCTTCATGTTGGCGAAGAGCTCTCGCGTCGGCGCCTTCTCGACCAACCGCCCGCCGTACATCACCGCGATCTCGTCGGTGTGGCCGGCGACCACGCCCAGATCGTGGGTCACGAGGATCACCGACATGTTCCGGTCGCGGCGCTGCTCGCCGATCAGGTCGAGGATCTGGGCCTGCACGGTCACGTCGAGCGCCGTCGTCGGCTCGTCGGCGAACAGGAGCGTCGGGCCGCAGGCGAGCGCGATGGCGATCATGACGCGCTGGCGCATACCGCCCGAGAGCTCGTGCGGGAACTGGTCGAGGCGCTTCTCGGGTTCGGGGATGCGGACGTCGCGCAGCAGCCGCTCGGCGGTCTCGGTGGCGTTGACCTTGTCCATGCCGAGGTGGATCTGGAGCGGTTCGGCGATCTGCTTGCCGAGCTTCATGAGCGGGTTGAGCGAGACCATCGGGTTCTGGAAGACCATCGACATCTCGCGGCCCCACAGGTGTCGCATCTGCTTGGCGTCGAGCCCGAGCACCTCCTGGCCGGCGAAGCGCACCGAGCCGGACAGCACCGCCGTCGAGGGCAGCAGGCCCATGATCGTCCGGCTCAGCACCGTCTTCCCCGAGCCCGACTCGCCGACGATCCCGAGCGCCTTCCCGCGCTCGAGCGTGAACGTCACCCCGTCGACCGCCCGGACCAGGCCGCGCTCGGTGCGGAAGTGCGTCCGGAGGTCGTCGACCTGCAACAGGACGCCTTCGGTGACGCGCCCCTCGGTCTGGACGTGGACGTTCACAGCGAGATCTCCCGGACGTCGAAGTAGGCGCGGAGCTTGTCGCCCGCGTAGTTCAGCGCGAGCACGGTGAGGAAGAGGATGAAGATCGGCGAGAGCGAGATCCAGGGGGCGTTCTCGAGGTCGCGCGAACCCGAGCCGAGCAGGATCAGATTGCCCCACGTCTCCTCCTTCTCGACCGAGAGGCCGAGAAATGCCAGCCCGCCCTCGGCGACGATCGCCACGGCCATGCCGAGCAACGCCAGCGCGCCCATCGGGATCACGACGTTGGGGAGCAGTTCCCGGACGATGATCCGCGAGTGGGACGCGCCGAGCGTGCGTGAGGCGATGACGAACTCGCGCTCGGCGTACTGGATCGTCGTGGCCCGGGCCAGGCGGCCGACAGGTGCGATCGCGAGGAACCCGAGGGTGAGTGAGATCGTGACCAGGCCGCGGTCGAGCAGCGACGTGATGAGGATCGCCAGCACGAGCGCAGGGAAGGACAGGAGCACGACGAAGACGAACGAGACGACGCGGTCCCACCAGCCCCGGAAGTAGCCCGCGAGTGTGCCCAACGTGCCCCCGATGACCATCCCGAACGCGATCGCGACGAAGCCGACGACGAGCGACACGCGGGCACCGAAGATCGTTCGCGAGAACACGTCGCGGGCGTCCTGGTCGGTGCCGAACCAGTGGGTGGTGGACGGCGAGTACGGCGGCCGGCCGAAGTCGGGGTTGACGAGGTTGGCATCGGGGTCCTTGAGCGGCAGCCACGGGGCCAGCAACGCGGCGAGCACGATGGTGACGAGCCAGCCGACGCAGAGCCAGAACGCCCAGCCGAGCGTCCGCCTGACGCCCCCCTCGTCGGGCGCCGCATCCTGCTCGAGCGAGCCGGAGAGGTCGGCCGAGAACTGGCCGGACTCGCTCACCGGCGCACCCTCGGGTCGATCAGCGAGTAGAGCACGTCGACGATGACGTTCACCGCGACGAACGCGACGGCGATGATCATCACGATGGCCAGCACCACCGGGAAGTCCTCGGTCACGACCGCCTCGACGACGGCCGAACCCAGGCCCGGCACGCGGAAGATCGTCTCGACGATGAGCGATCCACCGATCAGTGCACCGGTGTTGATGCCGAAGACGGTGACGAACGAGAACAGCGACGGCCGCAGCGCGTGTTTGAACAGGATGTTGCGCCGCGAGACACCCTTGCTCCGCGCCATGAGGATGAAGTCCTCCTGGAGGGTGGTGATCAGGTCGGTCCGCAGCAGCCGCTGGTACACGGCCGCCGCCGGCAACGCGATCGTCAGGGCGGGCAGGAACATCTGCCAGACGCGAGAGAGGAACGGATCCGCGGCGTTGAACGTCTGCGGAAACCAGCCGAGCCTGATCGCCAGGAGGTACTTGAGCACGACGCCGAGCGCGAAGTTGGGGAGCGCGATGATCAGGAACGTCGAGAACGTGGAGGCACGATCGACGACCGTGTTGGCCTTGGAGGCCGACCACAGCGACCACGGGATGGCGATGACCGTGGCGAGCAGCTGCGCCATGATCAGCAACATGGCCGAGCGTGGCAGCCGCTCTTTGATCAGGTCGGTGACCGGCGGCTCGCCGGTCTTGCTGAACTGCGGGCCCATGTCGCCGGTGACGAAGTCGCCGAGCCATCGCACGTACCGTTCGGGTAGCGGCCGGTCGAGGTAGAAGCGCTCCTCCGCCTCGGCGACGTCGGCCAGCTGTTCGGGTTCGGGTCCGTTGAGCACGGCGCTGCCCGGGCTGACACCGTCGGCGATCGAGACCAGGCCCGATTCGACCGCGACGCTCTCGAGCGGCGCCACGGTGTCGGCACGGCGGGGGAGCGTGTCACCCTCCGCGACGAGCACCGACTCGCCGGCCGACAGCTCGTCGGGTCCGTCGAGCAGGACGAGGCCGACCGTCGGGTTGTCACGCGCCGCCTGGTAGGCGTAGCCGTCGATCTGAGCGGTGCCCTGCACGTCCTTGGCCCGCGCGACCGGGCCCAGGATGTTGAACAGCGGGTCGCCCAGCGTGTTCATCGCCCCGAACGTCAGCACGCTGACCGCGAAGAGCAGGAGGAGCGCCGTGCCGAGGCGCTGGACCCAGTAGTTCATGGGGCCTCGGCTCGACGCGTCGGCCTGCGGGCGGGACCCACCGGTTCAGCTCATCCAGACCGAACTGAACCACGTGCGACCGTTGGTGGCACAGGCGAGCGATGTGCCGTCGGGCGCCGTGCGATCGCAGACGCCGCGCACGTCCTCGTCGAACGTGTTCGACCACATCGTGTGGTTGAACAGGACGTAGAGGTAGTCGTCGTTGACCTTCTGGACGAGCTCTTGCAGCAGGGGCACGCGATCGGCGTCGTCCGGCGTGGCCATCACGTCGAGGATGAGGGCGTCGCGATCCTCGTCGCAGAACCGGGGCCAGTTGAGCGAGATGCCGCCGATCGTGCGGCACAGCAGCCACACGTTGTCGTTCGTCGGGTTGGCCGAGCCGAACTGGCGCCACGTGACCACGTTGTACTGACCGAAGGCGGTCTGGCTGATGTGCTCGTCCTGGAGCAGCTCGTTGAACGTGACGTTGAAGGCGACGCTCCACCCCTCGTCGAGCAGGTCGGCGATGCGGGTCTGGACGACCGAGGGACCCGACCACTGCAGCTCGATGTTGATCTTGCCGTCGGTGCAGGTCGGTGTGCCGAGCAGGTCGTTCGACTCGGATCCGCGCTCGGCGCAGTACTCCGCGGCGAGGGCGACGGCACCGTCGGGGTCGTCGTGCACCTGCGTCACGTCGGGGTTGTAGAACGGGCTCTCGGGGATGAACATCTGCTCGGCCGGCCGGTTGACGCCCAGGCCGATCAGGTCGTTGTACAGGTCGACCGGCGTGGCCCGGGCGAGGGCTTCGCGGGCGCGAATGTCGTCGAAGGGAGGAGCCGCCGAGTTCATCATCGCGAACGACTCCTCGGACGCGTCGATCTCGACCCGCTGCAGCGACTCGTCGTCGCGCAGATCGAGGATCGATGCCTGGTTGGTCGTGTGCAGCGCGTCGAGCTCGTCGCCGAACAGCAGCTCGTTGCGGGCGTCGGGGTCGGGGACCGGGAAGAACTCGACGGCGTCGAGATAGACGTCGCCGCCCCACCAGCTCTCGTTGCGGACGAACCGGGTGACCGAGTCCTCGCTGCGGCTGTCGAACATGAACGGCCCGGTGCCGACCGGCGCCTGGTTGAGCGAGCCGTCCTCCGCCGCGGCGGTCAGCCACGCCGGCGAGGCCACCATGCCGAGCTGCGCGGTCTGGGCCGTCGGGAACTTGGCGTCGGGCTCGAGCAGGTTGAACTGCACGGTCAGGTCGTCGACGACCGTCGTCGCTCCCTCCTCGGGGAAGAACGGCTTGACGGCGAGGCCGACCAGCGGGTGCGCCCGCTGCGCCTCGAAGTTCACGACGACCGCATCGGCGTCGAGCGGCGTGCCGTCATGGAACGTGACGCCCTCGCGGAGCTTCATCGTCCACGAGGTGAAGTCCTCGTTCGGCGTGTACGACTCGGCGAGGTACGGCACCCACTGGCCGTCAGGCGTGAGGGCGGCGAGCGTGTCGAACACCGCGTTGCCCATCATGAGGCCCGACACCGCGAGGCTCGACTCGGCCGGGTTGAGGCCGTTGACGTCGGCTTCGAGGCCGTAGCGGAGCGTGCCGCCGAACACCGGATCGTCGGTCTCGGGCGGCAGCGTCTCCTCGGTCGGCGTGCCGTCGGACGGGTCCTCGTCGGTGGTGGCGGCGTCGTCGCCGGTGTCGCCGCCGTCGCCGCTCTCGGTGGTGTCACCGGTGTCGCCGTCGACCTCGTCGCCACCGCCCTCGTCCTCGGCGGCCTGATCGGTGTCGTCGTCGGATTCGGCGACGCTGTCGTCATCGTCGCCGCCGCAGCCGGCGGCGATCAGGCCGAAGAGCACCGGAATGGCGAGCCGTCGCATGGTTCGACGCGTGTGGGCTCGGCGTTGGGCAGTCATGTCGGAAGGGTCCCCCTTGGCAGGTGCGGCGACGGTCGCCGGTCAATTTGTGACGGACGTTACATGATGCTCGCGCGGAGCGTTGACTCATCCTCACGGTCTGTCGTCAGACTGTCACACCCGCGAGTACGGTCCCGATCATGGGAAACACGAGCACCGACCCCGTCGTCAAGCGCTGCCTCGCTCGGCACGACGTCGACCTCGACGACCACGATCCTCGCGAGACGTTCGGCTGGGAGAAGGATGCCGCGAGGGGAGCGTTCGAGGACGAGATCGCGATCGTCTCCGACCTGCAGAAGCGGCTCTTCGCCGAGGAGCGGACGGCGCTGCTCGTCGTGCTGCAGGCGATGGACGCCGGCGGCAAGGACGGCACGATCCGGTCGGTGCTCACCGGTGTCAACCCGGCGGGCGTCGACGTGAACTCCTTCGGGGTGCCGTCCGACGAGGAGCGCAAGCACGACTACCTCTGGCGCGTGCACGCCCATGCGCCCGAGAGGGGTCTGATCGGCATCTTCAACCGCAGCCACTACGAGGACGTGCTCGTCGTGCGCGTGAAGGGGCTCGTACCGCAGAAGGTCTGGAAGAAGCGGTACAGCCACATCCGCGACTTCGAGCGCATGCTCGGCGACGAAGGCACCCACATCGTCAAGATCTTCCTGAACGTCTCGAGCGCCGAGCAGCGCGAACGGCTGCAGGACCGGGTCGACGACCCCGACGAGCGCTGGAAGTTCAGGCTCGGCGACCTCGACGACCGTGCCCTGTGGGAGGACTACATGAAGGCGTTCCGGGACGCCATGCGGGAGACGACGACCGACGACGCGCCGTGGTACGTCGTGCCCGCCGACCGGAAGTGGGTGCGGAACCTGGTGGTGGCGAAGATCCTGCATCACCACCTCGAAGCGATCGACCCCCGGTACCCGCCTGCGGAGGAGGGGCTCGAGGGCGTCGTCGTGCCGTGATCGGTGGTGCCGGGGCACGGCACGGCCTCTTCTCCCGGTCGACGGTGCGCGGGTAGCGTGCACGCCCATGTCCGAAGAGCGCGAGATCTTGACCTGGGACCTGTTCGGCGAAGCGTCGCGAGCGCTCGCGCAGATGATCGCCGACGACGACTACGAACCCGACATGATCCTCTCGATCGCCCGCGGTGGTCTGTTGATCGGCGGTGCCATGGGCTACGCGCTCTCGGTCAAGAACACCTACACGATGAACGTCGAGTTCTACACCGGCGTGCACGAACGGCTCGAGGTGCCGCGCATCCTGCCGCCGGCACCCGACTTCGTCGACCTGCACGAAGCCAAGATCCTCATCGTCGACGACGTCGCGGACACCGGGCACACGCTCAAGAGCGTCGAGCAGTTCTGCGAGGGCAAGGTCGGCGAGGTCCGCACCGCGGTGATCTACGAGAAGTCGCACTCGGTGGTGAAGTGCGACTACGTCTGGAAGCGGACCGACCTGTGGATCAACTTCCCGTGGAGTGACAAGCCGCCGGTCGCCAAGCGCGACTGGAGCGTCGCCGATGCCTGATGGCGGGCTCGTCGTCCGCTGCGGGTCGAGGATCTAGAGGCCTGCGGCGCTGAGCTGTTCGCGGAGGCGCCTCGGCGGGACCATGCCGATCAGGCGGTCGTTCTCCCACACCGTGACGACCGGGCGTGCCGGGTTGAGACGGGGGAGCACGGTCGACAGGTCCTCGTCGGGCGAGGCCTTCGCGGTTCGGTCGAACGGCACCATCATCTGGGTGAGCATGACCCAGGGGCGCTCGTCGGCCGGGATCGACCAGAGCTCGTCTTCGAGCACGAGACCCTGCGGCCTGCCGCGTTCGTCGGTGACGGCGACGCCGCCCGCCAGGCCGAGGCGCGTGCGCTGCCACAGCATCGAATCGGCGTCCATGTCGGTGCCGGCCTCGGCGACACCGAACCAGGTCAGGTCACGCACCTTGATGCCGTCGAAGCGGCGGGCGATGCCGGCAGCCGTGATCTCGACGCGGGCGTTGACGGCGATGAAGGCACCGGTGATCATCAGCCAGATGCCCGACTGCTCGCGGAGGATCAGGCCCATGCCGAGCGCGGCGATCATCCAGCCGAGGACCATGCCGGCCCGTCCGGCCTCTTGTGCCGCCCGGTGACGGTCGCCGTGGCGGGCCCAGCGGACCGCCTTCAGGATGCGGCCACCGTCGAGGGGCGCGCCGGGCAGGAGGTTGAACACGGCCAGGAGTGCGTTGATGAGGCCGAGCCAGCCGAGCATCGCGCCGATCTCGCCGCCGGCGCCGTCGAGCAGCCACCAGGCGCCGAGCGCGAGGACCGAGACGGCCACGCTTCCGAGCGGGCCGGCGGCGGCGATCCACCCCTCGGCCTTGGCGGTCGGCGACTCGCGGCTGAGGCGGGCGACCCCGCCGAGCGCCCAGAGCTGGATCGACTCGGTGTCGACGCCGAATCGGCGAGCGGTCAACGCATGTGCGAACTCGTGGACGAGGATCGACGCGAGGAACGCCACGAGGCCGAGCGCTCCGGCGAACCAGCCGATGGCCTGCGCCAGGCTGGCGCCGAGGAGCACGGCGATCAGCCCCACGCTCCAGTGGATGTTGACGTCGATGCCGAGGATCTTGCCGAGCTTCAGTGAGCCGGTGTTCATGATGGGGTGGGTCTTTCTGGCACCGAACGGCCGGTGCCGTCATGAAGTTCAACCCCCGCTCACCAGCCGCTATTCCGGGGCCGTCGCCCGTGGCTACTGTCTCGGCTCGTGACCGACATCCCGGAGCTCCGCATCGACGCCGACCGCCTGGTCGCGCGGATCGAGGCGCTCGGCGAGATCGGAGCCGTGCTGGGCCCGAACGGCGAACGCGGTTCGTCGCGGCTGGCGCTCACCGACGACGACCGGCAGGGGCGCGACCTGGTGGTCACCTGGATGCGCGACCTCGGCCTGCGCGTCGAGATCGATCGGATCGGCAACGTGTTCGCGACTCGCGAGGGGAGCGATCCCACGCTCGCCCCCGTGATGACGGGATCGCACATCGACACCGTCGCCACCGGGGGCAGGTTCGACGGCAACCTCGGCGTGATCGCCGGCCTCGAGGTGATCGAGACGCTCATCACGCACGACGTCACCACCGAACGTGGGGTGACCGTGGCGTTCTTCACCGACGAGGAAGGCGCCCGCTTCCCGCCGGACATGCTCGGCAGCCTGGTGTACGTCGGCGGTCTCGGGGTCGAGGACGCGCTCGACGTGCGAGCCGTCGACGACGGCGCACGGCTCGGGGACGAGCTCGAGCGCATCGGCTACGCAGGCCCGCGCCCGGCGCCGGCGGCGGCGTTCCCGCACTGCTTCGTCGAGCTCCACATCGAGCAGGGCCCGATCCTCGAGGACGCCGGCGTCACGATCGGCGTCGTCACCGGCGTGCAGGGGATCTCCTGGACCGAGCTCATGATCTCGGGCCGCTCGGCACACGCCGGGACCACGCCGATGCGGCTGCGGCGCGACCCGATGCTGGTCGCAGCGCAGATCACGTCGTTCGTGCGCGATCTCACCGGCGAGCTGGGTGCGGACCAGGTCGGCACGGTCGGCCGGCTGGACGCCCATCCGAACCTGGTCAACGTCGTGCCGGCGTCGGTCACGCTGACCGTCGATCTCCGCAACACCGACGAGGAGGCGCTCCAGCTCGCCGAGGAACGGACCCGGGAGTTCGTCGCAGCCGCAGCCGGCGACGAAGTCGTCGAGGTCTCGCAGCGGAGCCTCGCTCGCTTCGCGCCGGTGGAGTTCGATCCGTCGATGGTCGACGCCGTCGAGCGCGTGGCACGGAGATTGGGCCACTCGACGCAGCGGCTGCCGAGTGGTGCAGGACACGACGCGCAGATGCTCGCCCGGGTCTGTCCCACGGCGATGATCTTCACGCCGAGCGTCGAGGGTCTGAGCCACAACATCGCCGAGCTGACGCACCCCGCCGACCTCGCGGCCGGCGCCGACGTCCTGCTGCACGTCCTGCTCGAACGCGCCGGCGCGTGAGCCGACTCGGCACAACGGGTGAGCCCCCCGATCCGGGCTCCACTACCGTCCGGGTCCGGAGGTGGGCATGACGGACGCGACGGTGCTGGTGGTGGGTGGTGGGCACAACGGCCTGATCTGCGGCGCCTATCTCGCGAGGGCCGGCGTCGACACCGTCCTGGTCGAGGCCCGCCCCGACGTCGGCGGTTGCGCATCGACTGTTCACGACCTAGACGCACGGTTCAACATCTGCAACTGCGACCACACGATGGTGCGCGGCATGCCGATCATCGACGAGCTCGATCTCACGGCGTACGGCCTGCGCTACCTCGAGTCCGAGGTGAGCGCCGTCCACCAGTTCCACGACGGGACCGAACCGTGGCTGTTCTTCCACGACGTCGAGCGCCACCTCGACGCGCTGCACCAGACCCATCCATCGCAGGTCGCCGGGTACCGCCGCTACCTCGACGACGCGCTGCCGGTCGCCCGCCTCGCGCTCGAGATGGCGAGGACGACGCCCTCGACGGGGCGGATGCTGCGTCGGGTGGCCGCCCACCGTGCCGCCGGCGCGGCACGCCTGCTCGATTGGAGCCGGCGCAGCGTCATCGACGTCATGGCGGAGTACTTCGACGACTGGCACCTCCCACTCCCCGGCATCAGTACCGGGCCGACGGTCTGGGGCGCGCCGCCAACCGCGCCCGGCACCGGCACCGCCGCGGCGCTGTACGCGACGCGCCACCTCCTCAAGACCGGGCGACCGGCCGGCGGGAGCGGCGCCCTCACCGATGCGACGCGTGCGAGCTTCGAGGCGGCGGGCGGGCGTGTCCGCTGCGACAGCCGCGTGTCGGCGCTCATGGTCAGCGACGGGGCCGTCCTCGGCGTGCAGCTCGAGAGTGGGGAACGTCTGACCGCCGACGTCGTCGTCGCCGCCTGCGACCCGCATCGGGTGTTCGTCGACTGGATCGACGACCCGCCACCAGCCGCGCGGCGACTGGTCGACGACTGGCGGGCGCGGCCCGTGCAGGACGGCTACGAGTCGAAGATCGACGCGGTGCTCACCCGGTTGCCGCGGTTCGCGGTGGCCGATCGACTCGACGCCGTTGCCCCGGGCGCCGACCTGCTCGCCCCGACGAGCGTCATCTCGCCCTCGCTGGAGCAGCTGGCCGAGGCCCACGAGCTGCGCGCTGCCGGTCGCGTCGCGCCGGCTCCGACGATGCTCGTCAACGTGCCGACCGTGCTCGACGCCGACATGCAGGTTCGCGAGGGGGAGCACGTGCTGTCGCTCGAAGTGCTGTTCACGCCGTATGCGCTCGAAGGCGGTTGGGCCGGGTCGAGCGAGCCCGAGCGCTGGCTCGCAGTGCTCGACACGTTCTACGAGCCCGGCACGCTGGAGATCGACCGGTGGCGGGCGATGACGCCCGATCGATACGAACGGGAGTTCTCGATGCACCGTGGTCACACGCCGTCCTTCGCGGCGGCACCGCTCGTGACGCTGCTCGGGCGCCAGCGCGAGACGACGCGGCACCGCACACCCATCGACGGCCTCTACCTGTCGGGTGCCGGCACCTTCCCCGGGGCCGGCGTCTTCGGAGCGCCGGGCCGCAACGCAGCCGACGCGGTGCTCGCTGACCTCCGGCGGTCCGGTCGGCCGGGCTCGTCCATCCGTCGACCGGGGAGGAGGGCGTCCTGATGCGGATGACGCTGAGCGCATCGGTGCAGGCCCGGTGGGGCCACCGCGTCGACGGCTTGATCCACACGCACGCCTGGACCGTGTCCGCCACCCTCGCCGGGGACCCCGGCGGCGACAAGGTGTACCCGGCCGACGACCTCGAGCATCTCCTGCTCCGGACCGTCGAACCGTGGCGCCACCACTACCTCACGAGCGAGGACGTGGGGGAGTGGAAGGGCTACACGCCGCTGTTGTGGGACCGCGAGCCGACCGTCGAAGAGATCGTCCGCCGGCTGTGGGACGCCCTCGTCGTCGAGCTCCCGACGCTGCACTCGGTCTCGCTCGAGGAGGCCAGCGAGTTCGACCGGTGCCGCATCGTCGAGCTGACCCGCGACTGAGTTGATCGGGCTTCGCCGTCCGGCCGAGCCGGATCGGCTCCACCTCCCGAGCTCACCGTCTCCGCAGCGGCGCCTCGGCCCCGCCGCTTCGACGCTCGCCCGAGTACACCCGCGACTGAGTTGATCTTGCTTCGCCGTCCGGCCGAGCCGGATCGGCCGAGTCGATACGCGAGCGGTTCAGTCGGCGGGCTGCTCGAGCGTGTGTGCGAGGGGGATCGTCGACAGGTCGGTCTCGGGGCCGACGATGTAGTTGCCGGCGATCACCGACTGCACGGCACGGGACTCGTCGAACTCCACCCCGGCCGGGTCGAGTCCGTCGGCCACACGTCGAACCTGCTCCTTGAACTGGCGGCGGACCATCGACACGCCGCGGTCGCTCGACGACAGTCGCTCCTCGGAGTGCAGCGTGATCGCGCCCTGTCCCACCTGCGCCTCGTAGTCGCCGGGGTAGCGCTGGTGCTCGTCGTCGGTCAGGTCGAACCAACTCTTGCCGTCGCCGTACACCGGAAGGCCCTGCGGCGGGCGGCCCCTCGGCTTGCGCACCATCGCGTACACCCGCGTGTTGGTGTCGTCGATCGGCAGGGCCCACGAGAGGTTGTTGGTCGTGCCGAGCACCGTCAGCGTCGGGGTCGGGATCACACGCATCGTCGGCATGCGGACTTCGGTGATGCGGTGCAGCGTCGTGCCGTCGGGGAGCTCGCGGTCCTGTGTCGCCGTGACCCCGATGTCGTTGCGCTGCCAGTCGATCTGCGGCCAGATCTCGAGCCTCGGGTCGAACTGCGGCCCGCTGATCGCGTTGTGCAGGATGAACACGTGATACGGGTCCATCGCGTTCTCGTGCGTCTGGAACCAGTTGCACGGCGCATCGGAGGGGCCGCCGAACGCGAAGTGATCGACGATCACGATCTCCTCCGTGTCGGGGTCGAGGCCCTCGAAGATGTCGTAGCGGGGGAACACCGGCTGCTTGTCGGCCGGCCCGAGGTAGGCGAAGACCAACCCGTGGTACTCGACGACCGGATACCAGGGCTGGCGGTACGAGTCACGGTTGCGGCCGCGGTCGGGTTCGCACGGCTGATCGAGACAGCGGCCGTCCTCGGCGAACAGCCAACCGTGGTACGGGCAGCGGATCCCTTCCGCTTCGACCTTGCCGTAGTACAGCGTCGTGCCGCGATGACAGCACCGCGGCGTGACCAGGCCGGGCGCGCCGTCGAGGGTGCGGAACAGGACGAGATCCTCGCCGAGCACCCGGACCTCCCGGGGCACCGCCGTGGCCTCACTCGACCGTGCAAACGGGTGCCAGTACCGCCGCAGCAGCTCGCCCGACGGGGTGCCGGCGCCGACCTCGACGAGCTCGCTGTCCCAGGACCCGGTGGCTCGCCCGTACGCCCGGCCGTCCCCGCTCGAGTTGCCCATCGGTGCAGTCTCCCAAATCGGCGATCGACCACATCACGCGGACCGGGGACCGGCGCGTGAGCGCCGGCCCCCGGTGCGGCACGGGATCGTGGTCAGGTCGCCGTCAGAATCCGATGCTGTCGTCGATGAACTCGTTGGTGATCAGGTCGTCGACGCCGAGGTCGTCGGGGATGTCGAGGCCGGCGTCGCGGACCTGGTCGATGACGGTCTGGACGCG
>JAAUYD010059523.1_pt1 | contig 12935 bp, 12 predicted proteins | sample 7278101 | NCBI WGS metagenome assembly JAAUYD01 (sample SAMN14350128, study PRJNA611818) | marine sediment metagenome | isolation source: surface marine sediment (0.6m) | place: French Polynesia: Moorea | collected 2018-08 | reverse complement strand
TCACAAATCAGCGACCACCAGCAGAGCGTGGTCCCGGCCCCTTCGAGGGGCCATCCCCATACCCCCAGCTCTGCTGGTGGTCGCTGATTGTCACAAAACATCTGATATAAGGGTAATAATAGTAGACATCGTTGTTAAGGTGACATAAAAAAAGAGCAGCGTCAAATGCAGACGCTGCTCTTTAGAAGATTTTCCTGGAATCCATTAATTTTACATTCCAAGATTATGCTCAGTTCGGTTGAGCCTTCCCTCAAGTAGATTGAGTGGGGTGTCAACTGAAGCTGTTCGCGATTGGTATGCACTGCCGGACAGTACACACCAGGAGCCATACTGTTTATCCGTTTCTGACCCCATATTACGTTGAAAAGGCTACCCTAAATGCCGTTGTTCTCGTGTGGTATCTCCTCAATTTGGATTTGGGAAGTCCGTCAGAAAAGATGCACGCACATCCGAGAAGCCATTTTTCTAAATTAACAAATCCGGGCACTGCTTGTTTCCTATTTATGTAGTTATACAAATTTTGTGCCAAAATTTTTAATTTTAATAATTATAATAGATAACAGGCAGTTAATTAAGATAATTAAAATTATCACATTATCCCATACTCAACAAAACCGTCAATTTTTCGACTCCTGAGTCTTTCATCATCTCAAGATCGGTGCGAACATCGATACATTTTCTGCAAGCGTTAGCTTCTTTTGCTGGACTCATAGCACCGACGTTCGATAAAACCGGAGGTAGATTTATCCCAGACAGCTTCGTTTTCGTGGATAAATTTTGGAGGTCCATCCCAGGCACCACATGCTTTTACCACAGTCTCACCCAGGGTGAACTTACGCCCGCAGGCTGCACATCCTTCTGCATTCAGGGTGTTTAGTTTTTCGAGATCGATGATAAAACTTGGCCCTTTACTTTTAGGTGTCTCCACAATAAGTCTCCTTGAGATATTGAATTAATTATATATTTGAAAATAAGGGTGGTATGTTTGTGTGTCAACGGATACGTCACTTTTTTCGTCTCAATTGATATTTTCGTACAGCTTGATTGTGCTCTTTCAAGGTTTTTGAGAAATAATGGGTGCTGTCTTTTTTTGAAACAAAAAAGATAAATTCAGTATCGTCAGGAAAAAGGGCCGCCTCCAGAGAGGCGCGGCCGGGGTTTGCAATGGGACCGGCTGGAAGTCCTCTGATTTTATAGGTGTTGTACGCCGTGTGGGTGCTGAGGTGTTTGCGGGTAAGATTGCCGTCAAAATTTTCTATGCCGTAAATGACCGTCGGATCCGATTCCAGGCGCATTTTCTTTTTCAAACGATTGTGAAATACCGAAGAAATGATGGGTCTTTCAACGGCTGCTCCAGTTTCTTTTTCAATAATGGATGCCAGAGTTACTATCTGGTGAACTGTAAATCCAAGATCTTTTGCTCGTCTTTGCCATTCGGTTGTAAAAACGGACCAGAACCGATTTAGCATTGTTGATATAATTTTATTCATCGTGACGTCTCGCGCAAAAAAATAGGTATCCGGGAACAGGTACCCCTCCAACGTTGAGGCTTCAATGCCGTTTTTGGTTACCAAAGCAGCGTCCGTGGCTGCTTTGATAAAATCAATTTTTGAGCCAAATCTAGCGTTTTCTACCAGCACTGCGATCTGATCAATGCTATAGCCCTCCGGAACAGTCAATTTATGGAGATTGACCGCCCCATTTACCATGATTTCCAGGATCTGGCGGGGCGGCATCGCGGCTGACAGGAGATATTCACCGGCTTTGAGGTGCTTATCCAACCCATTTATGCGGGCGATTAAAATGAACTTCAACTTACTTTTAATAAGATTTTCTTTTTCGAGGAGATTCGCGGTGTTCCTCAAGGTTTGACCCGGATCAACACTGATGATGACATTTTTTTGGGCATTGACATTTGTGGGCGTCTCAGCGTAGGTACGGAGCTCAACAATAAGCCCGGCTGCTGCACAGACAATTATCAATAGAAAAATTAAAATTAAGAGCAGCGTCTTTTTCAATACGAATAGAGTTCCTTTCAAAATTTGATAGAGGACTCGGAAACCAATAACATTTTAATTTCAACAAGCATAAAAAAAATACTGCGCCTTGTCAAAGGCGCAAATCAGCAGACATCGTATTGAACCCCAAGGCTAACTTATTTGGAGACAAGAGGGTGGGTGGGGGTGGAAATATTTTTCGCCAGAATATATGGTCGTCCCCCATACGTCGCAAATGCGTTACCCAGTATTGAGCCGGGGTTTTACTTGACAATCGCATGTTAAATTAATTAATTTATAATTTCAGACCTTAGACATTTCATTCGGGAATTAATGCCTTCAAAAAGGATTTAGCAATGCCGGTGGATATTGCCTGGCATACCGTGAAAAACTCAGGTAAATTCGAGATTTACAACCCGACATTCACCCGCTTTTCGTGACGGTCTTTGATTTGTTTATTGACGGTTTTTGTTTTCAAAAGTGACGATATTAATATGACATTTGGGCTGCACCTGTCGTTGACAAGATGCTGGATATTGGCAAAGGGGATAGTTTATGGGGAAACCTAAGTTGAAGCAACATCATATCAATCGGGACTGGTGCAAGGGTTGCGGCATCTGTGTTGAATTCTCCCCGAAAAAGGTTTTGGAACTGGACAGCGAAGACAAAATCAAAGCGGCGCGACCACAGGATTGTATTTGTTGCAGGCTTTGTGAGCTAAGATGCCCAGATTTGGCGATAGAAATCGAATTGGAAAAGTAGGGTGCTATAAATGAGTGAAAAGAAAATATTCGTTCAAGGTAACGAAGCCTGCGTTGAAGGTGCCTTGTATGCCGGACTTGATTTTTATGCCGGATATCCGATTACACCTTCATCTGAGATTGCTGAAATTTTGTCCGATCGGCTCCCCCGGATCGGCGGTAAGTTTATTCAGATGGAAGATGAAATTGCCTCGCTGTGCGCAATTATCGGTGCGTCGCTTACCGGTCGCAAAGTCATGACGGCTACCAGTGGGCCCGGTTTTTCATTGATGCAGGAAGCATTAGGATATGCCGTTATGGCTGAAATCCCCTGCGTAATCGTCAATGTTCAGCGTGGCGGGCCCTCCACCGGAATTCCAACCCACGGCAGCCAAGGAGATATCAACCAGGCGCGCTGGGGAACCCACGGTGATCATGCCATCATAGCGATGACGGCGTCAAATCACCAAGATGTCTTCGCGGTTACGGTGGAAGCCTTTAACCTGGCCGAAACGTATCGGACGCCCGTCATTTTATTGTTTGATGAGGTTGTCGGCCACATGCGCGAGCGTCTCCTAATACCCGAGCCGGGCGTCATTCCACTGGTTGAACGGCTTAGGACATCGGTAAAAGAAGGCGTTGACTATCACCCTTATCTGCCCAGGGAAGACGGACGTCTGCCCATGTCAGATTTCGGCGGTGTTCACCGCTACAATGTTACTGGATTATTTCACGACATGTGGGGATTTCCATCCGCCGAACCTCGGGTAGTCCACGGCCTGCTGCACCATCTGGTGGATAAGCTCGAAAACCGCACCAACCTTCTCGCTCGGTATAAGGAATTTTATCTGGAAGATGCACAGCACTTGCTGATTTCATATGGCTCGGCAGCCCGATCCTCGCGGCATGTTGTGGAGAAAAGACGATTGAGAGGAGAAAAACTAGGACTACTGGAACTGCAGACATTGTGGCCCTTTCCCGATACGATTGTACGCCAAAAATGCGCCGGAGCCAAATCTGTGATTGTCGTGGAACAAAACATGGGCCAAATTCTGCGGGAAGTGAAGTCAGCGGTGGATGAGCCGCAAAAGGTATTTTTGGCCAATCGCATCGACGGCGTTTTCATCACCCCGGCGGATATCATGAACATCTTTCGAATAATCCAGGGTAAGGGGGTTTGACCTATGGCAGTTAAAGATTACCTGAGGGAACGATTTTTTCCGCATATGTGGTGTCCCGGATGCGGGCATGGAATGGTGCTCAATGGCATGCTGCAAGCCATCGAAAAGCTTGGCATGAGCAAAAACGAAATCGTTATGGTATCCGGCATTGGGTGTTCAGCAAGGATTTCCGGTTATGTCGATTTTCACACACTGCACACCATCCACGGACGTGCACTTGCCTTTGCTACCGGCGTAAAAATGAGCCTGCCCGAGCTGAATCTTATCGTGCCCATGGGTGATGGCGATGCCCTGGCCATCGGCGGTAACCATTTTATCCATGCGGCACGCAGAAATATCGATATCACCGCCATTGTCCTGAACAATCGGATTTACGGGATGACCGGTGGACAGTTTTCGCCGCTGTCGGGGCCGGGTATCCGGGCAACAACAGCGCCGTTTGCCAATATCGATTACAGTTTTGATGTCGTGGAGTTGGCAAAGGCTGCCGGTGCCACATTTGTGGCGCGGACCACCAGTTATCATGTTCAACAAATCGCCGATGTCATAAAAAAAGCCATTCTGCACGAAGGATTTTCGGTGGTGGAGATTCTAAGCCAGTGTCCGACCTATTTCGGGCGTAAGAATAAAGCCGGTGATGCCGTGGATATGGTGCGGTGGTTTAAAAACAATACCACCACCATCGGTTCCAAAGCGAAACAGAAAAATCCTGATTTGATTGAACGGGGTATCTTTGTGCAAACTGAGCGGCCGGAATACTGCAATGAATATGATAAAATTGTAGAAACCGCGATGGGAGGACAGCACTAATGGAAAGATGCAGGATGGTATTTTCAGGATCCGGCGGTCAGGGCGTAATTACGGCGAGCATTATTTTCGCCGAAGCAGCCGTGCTATATGAGAACTTAAACGCCGTACAGTCTCAGTCATACGGTGCTGAGGCTCGGGGAGGAGCGACCCGATCCGATGTCATCATTTCAGATTCGACGATTGACTATCCCAAGGTGATTCAGCCCAATGTGCTAGTCTGCCTTACTCAAGACGCCTATAACAAATTTTATCAGATTATACGCCCGGGGGGGCTGTTAATCACCGATACCCGCTATGTAAAAACACAGAAAAAAGTCGATGCTCGGCAAAAAGAACTTCCCATGTACGAAAGCGTTATAAAAAAAATCGAAAAGCCGATTGTTTTTAACATCTGCATGCTGGGTTCGTTGATCCGTATGACCGAGCTATTAACGCCCGAGTCCATTATGAAGGTACTTGAGACTCGAATTCCGCCAGACTTTTTGGATTTGAACCGCCAGGCTTTGGATCTGGGGCTGGCCCTTGGTGAGCGGTTTAAATCCTAATTTCACCTCAACTTAACAAGTCAAAGTACCAGGCAATCAAGGGCGTGCCGAAAAAAATATAGGTAATGCTGCCGATGGATAAAAACGGGCCGAATGGCACCGCTAGCTTCATGCCTTTACGCGATTGCAGCATTGCGGCCAATCCAGCCAGGGTCCCAACCAGCGATGCAAGAAAAATAGTGAAAAAAACGCCCTGCCAACCCACAATGGCTCCCATCATCGCTAATAACTTGATGTCGCCGCCACCCATACCTTCTTTTTTCGTGATCAAACCGTAAACCCAGGCAACGAGGAGCAAACTGCCGCCCCCAATGAAGATGCCCAGCAGCGCTTCCTTGTAGGTGATGGTCGGCAGGGCGAAGCTGGCCGCAAAACAAATGGGGATGCCCGGCAGAGTGATGACATTCGGTATGATACGATGATCTATATCGATGAAAGTTACGATCAACAGAGCGGCGAAGAATAGGTAATATATCAATGCTTCGAGGGTCAGACCAAACTTAAGATAAGTCCCCAGCGCAAACAGGCCTCCCAAGAGCTCAACCATTGGATATCGTATGGAAATCTTTATTTGACAGTGACGACAACGTCCTTTCAGCCACAGATAGCTCAAAACCGGTATGTTGTCGTAAGCGGCGATCAGTGTACCGCAATTCGAGCACATCGAGCGTGGTTGAACAATTGATTTCGATACCGGCAGACGGTAGATACAAACGTTTAGGAAACTTCCGATGCAAAGTCCGAATACAAAGATCGATACTTCGATTAGGTAAGTTAACATGTACAATCCTTAAGGTTAGTTTAATTTCTTTTTTGAAATTAAAGCCTTTTGAAATTCTAGCAAATATCCTATTATTCTGTCATGTATCGTAAAAAAAAACAAAGTTATATTGTCAAAAAAAAATTATGTATTATTATAAGCCCTTGCATACTCGCAGTCCCCAGCTCTTATAACAAGTATCCCCGAATTCTGGCAAATGGGCTATTGGATCTCGTTATATAAATACTTGATCGGGATTTTTGCTGAGCGATATGAAAAAAAATACAAATGGTGCTTATTTCTTTCTGGGGGCACCAGGGAGTGGAAATGGCCGAAACTGACAGCGATGATTTGATCAGCATCATAGAAGATGACCAAAAAGATGAAAAGATACCTGGCATCCTGCCCCTGATGCCCGTTCGTGATATCGTCATGTTTACGGATATGGTTCTACCTCTTTTTGTAGGTCGTGAGAAATCAATGCGGGCGGTACAAGAGGCGGTGGCCAAAGAAGGCTATCTGTTTCTGGCCACCCAGAAAGACCCAGCTATCGAGAATCCGGATACCGATGAGATATTCACGACGGGTACAGTCAGTCGGGTTTTGCGGATGATAAAACTTCCCGATGGCGGAATCAAAGTACTCGTTCAGGGTTGTGCCAAAGCACGGATTGAAAAATATATGCGTCGACGATCTTTGTACCGTGTGAAGGTGTCGATGATCCAGGAGGTATGGGTCGAAGACATTAGTTTAGAAATAGAAGCCTTAATGCGAAACGTCAGGGAGCACTGTGAGAAACTTTTAGTTTTGCGCGGCGAGATGACGGGTGATGTCATCACTATTTTGCAAAGTGTGGAGGAACCAGGGAAACTGGCCGATCTGGTGGCATCGAATTTACGGTTGAAAATCGAAGACTCCCAGGCATTGCTGGAGATTGAAGATCCTTTGAAACGTCTGAAGAAGGTTAATCAGCTGCTTTCTCGGGAAGTACAACTATCGACGGTGCAGGCGAAGATTCAATCAGAGGTCAAGGATGAAATCTCAAAAAGCCAACGGGACTATTTTTTGCGGGAACAGGTGCGTGCGATCTACAAAGAATTGGGAGATCATGATGAGAGCGCTCACGAACTGGCTGAGTACCAAAAAAAAATAAAAAAGGCCAGGATGTCAAAAGAAGCCGGCAGGGAAGCAGCCAAGCAGTTAAAACGATTGGAACAGATGCACCCCGATTCGGCGGAGTCCACGGTCGTTCGCACCTATCTGGACTGGCTGGTAGATATGCCCTGGAGCAAGTCCTCTAAAGATATGATCGACATCATACAGGCCAAAAAGATTCTGGATAAAGATCATTATGGGTTGGATAGCGTCAAGGATCGTATATTGGAGTATCTAAGTGTTCGAAAACTCAATCCAAAAATGAAGGGTCCGATTCTGTGTTTTGTGGGACCGCCGGGTGTCGGCAAAACATCTTTGGGCCAATCTATTGCCCGGGCCATGAAACGGACATTTATTCGTATCTCCTTGGGTGGGATTCGGGATGAAGCCGAAATCCGGGGACACCGCCGCACCTACATTGGTGCCCTGCCGGGTCGTATTTTACAGGGCCTAAAGCAATGCGGCACCAATAATCCGATCTTCATGATGGATGAAATCGACAAACTCGGATCGGACTTTCGGGGTGATCCTTCTTCGGCCCTGCTGGAAGCTCTTGATCCTGAACAAAACTCGGATTTCAGCGATCATTTTCTCAATCTGCCCTTTGATTTGTCCAAGGTTATGTTTATCCTGACTGCCAATACAACCGATGCCATACCGTCGGCCTTGCTGGATCGTATGGAAGTGATCAATCTTCCTGGCTACACCGAAGAAGAAAAGGCGGCCATCGCGGCCAAACATCTTCTGCCACGGCAGATCAAAGAGAACGGTTTAAAACCTAAAGCGCTTTCGTTCAGCTCAGGTGCGATACGACGGATCATTCGTGAATATACAAGTGAGGCGGGACTCAGAAACTTAGAGCGTGAGTTAGGCACCATTTGCCGTAAGGCCGCGCGCCAAATCGCAGAGGGCAAGAAAAAGACATTTAAGATCACGAAAGGTAATTTGCAAACTTATCTGGGAATCGCCAAATATATACCGGAAATGGATCAGGAAGGAAGTCAGGTTGGCCTGGCTACAGGGTTAGCCTGGACTCAGGTAGGTGGTGAGGTACTTTATGTCGAAGCGACCTTGATCGGCGGAAAAGGCGAGTTGATCGTCACTGGGCAACTGGGAGACGTTATGCAAGAATCCGCTCGAGCAGCCGTCACGTACGCCAGGGCCAATATCGGTTTTTTTGGCGTGGAAAAAAAGGATTTTGACAACCTGGATATCCATATCCACGTACCCGCTGGAGCAATTCCCAAAGATGGCCCCTCGGCGGGTATTGCCATGGCCACAGCTTTGATTTCAGCGCTGACGAATCGACCCATTCGGAACGATGTCGCCATGACTGGTGAAATTACGCTAAGGGGGAGAGTGCTGCCAATTGGTGGTTTGAAAGAAAAAGCACTGGGTGCCCTGCGAGCCGGAATTCATAAGATCATAATTCCTGAAAAAAACAAAAAAGATCTCAAGGAAATTCCACAGAATATCAAGCGCAGACTCGCATTTGTCCCGGTACGACGCATGGAAGAAGTCCTGTCGGATTCTCTGGTTGACGGGGTTTAATTAGACGGACGACCGCGGTCGGAAGGCAAGACACAGAGAGATGAATACAAATGACAGGAGAAGGACCTTAGAGACTTCTATCCATTATTCGGCAATTGCCAACAGAACGATTATCCATAGATAGCCCTAACGAGCTAAGATTGGGTTGAATCCACGCGAGTCAAGGCTATGTTATTATGAAAATCCTTGCACTGGATACAGCGACCCAGACCTGCAGTGTTGCCATAATTGATGATGAACGCTTGCTGGTGGAGTTGACCAGGGCCAACATCAAGACCCATTCCCGACATTTAATGGATCTGATTGAGACGGTCTGTCTTGCAGCGGACCTCAGCGTTCGGGATATGGATGGATTCGCCGTCACCATCGGACCGGGTTCTTTTACCGGGTTGCGGATCGGTATCAGCACAATTAAGGGTCTGGCGTTTTCCCTAGCCAAACCAGTGGCAGGCGTTTCAAGCCTTGATGCCCTCGCTTGGCAGTGTGCCCAAAGTGCCTATCTGATCTGCCCATTGCTGGATGCACGTAAAAAAGAGGTCTATGCCTGTCGTTATCGCTTTAAAAATAATGAATTAATAAGAGACATCTCTGAAAGGGTCGTATCACCGGCTGAGGCTCTGAGCGGCATCCGGGAACCGTGCATCTTCGTGGGCAATGCAGCGCAGATTTACCAGGGGAATATATCCGCCAAGTTAGGAGAACTGGCGTATTTTGCATCCCACGCTCAACACACGATCCGGGCATCCTCCATCGCCTGGTTAAGTATACCCGGATTTCACCGAAAACAAACTGAAGATGTCGCTATGCTGGTGCCACACTATATTCGCAAACCCGATGCTGAGATAAAAGGCCCTGGTAAAAGGATAATTGGCTGAAATTTTAAGGTTATCCTTGACAATACCATCTTCTATTGTTAACTAATAAGATTTTACTCAAATGGACAAATTTACCAGATCGGATCTTCCCAATCAGACGGCCTTTCCGATTGCAAGCGCCGGTTATGCCTTGATCATCGGCGCAGCCTTTGCAACGGCGGTGCTTGCCGTGTTGGGATTTGTAACCTTGACCTTGGTCGGTTTGATAATAACTTTCTGTGTTTGTGGATTTTTCAGAGATCCGGACCGGATTATTCCTGATGCAAGGGGTGTCATCGTATCCCCTGCAGACGGAAAAGTTATTTTAACGGACCTCACGGACGATACGCCCTTTTTTAGCGGGCAGACCATGAAAATCAGCATATTTATGTCGGTATTCAATGTTCATGTCAACCGAATACCATACGATGGTCGGGTAAAAAAAATAGCCTATCACCCGGGGAAGTTTTTTTCGGCGAATCTCGACAAGGCCTCCTTGGAAAACGAGCACAATGCCGTTTTCATCGAGATGGATAATGCCAAGCCACTGTGTGTGGTTCAAGTGGCGGGATTGATAGCAAGACGGATTATCTGCCGAATACAACCCGGGGATCACGTGATCCGTGGGCAGCGCTTTGGTCTTATTTGCTTTGGTTCACGTCTTGATGTTTATCTGCCGCCGGATATAAAGCTGCAAGTGGCAGCGGGTGACAAGGTAAAAGCGGGTACCTCCATTTTGGGTCACTGCGAAAGTCCACGGTCATGAAACGAAGATCGTCTTGCGGCAAAACCCATTACTTCTACCTCGGTGGAAATTGGACGGCATCGTCAAAGCTCATTAGACAGTTACGTTTGCGTAAGGCAGAAATTCAAAAAATAGAAAAAAGTTGATTCTTATAACCAAGCGGTAGCTTTGGTTTTTGTTTTTGAAAGGGGATTGGACGGCATGACTGAAAAGAAAATAAATGTTGCTGTGGCCGGTGCAACGGGTGCGGTGGGCAACCAGATGATTAATTGTTTGGAAGAGGCTGACTTCCCGATCGGCACCATCAAATTATTGGCTTCTTCCCGTTCGGTGGGAAAAACCTTGCGCTATAGAGGTGACCTGATTGCAGTGGAAGAACTCGCTGAGGATTCCTTCAAAGGTATGGACATTGCTCTTTTTTCAGCAGGCGGTGGCACCAGTCAACGGTTTGCACCATTTGCCGCCCAAGATGGCTGCGTGGTTGTGGACAATTCCAGCGCCTGGCGGATGGATCCGGATGTTCCGTTGGTTGTACCGGAAGTCAATTCCCATGCTATCGCCGCTCACACGAAAAAGGGCATTATCGCCAATCCGAATTGTTCAACGATTCAAATGGTTGTAGCGCTCAATCCGATCCACCAAAAATACCACATCAAACGTATTGTGGTATCCACCTACCAGGCGGTATCCGGCACCGGGAAAAAAGCCATTGATGAGCTTTTTGACCAGTCCCGGGCGATGATTAATTTCCTAGACTATGAACAAAAGGTCTATCCTCATCGCATCGCGTTTAACTGCCTGCCCCATATTGATTCGTTTTTAGAAAATGGCTATACCAAAGAAGAGATGAAGATGGTTCATGAGACCAGAAAGATCATGGAAGACGACACCATCGGGGTCACAGCGACCACTGTCAGGGTTCCGGTGTTTTACAGCCATGCTGAAGCTGTTAATGTGGAAACCATAGAACCCGTTTCCGCATCGGAGATAAAATTGCTTCTTGAAAAAGCACCGGGAATTAAAGTGATGGATGATCCAGGAAAAAATATTTACCCCCTGGCAACGGATGGGGCCGGTCAGGATCTGACACTGGTGGGTCGAATCCGAGAGGATGAATCCATACCTAACGGTATCAACATGTGGATTGTTGCAGATAATATCCGAAAAGGTGCGGCAACCAACGCAGTACAGATCGCACGGGTTCTGGCGGATGATTATCTATAATCATTGAATAATTTCCAAAATCAGTCGTCTATTTCCCGCCTCTCTTCAAGCTTAGACTCAAATGATTTACGAGTTGGAAGCCGGCGGATCAGAAACAAGGAGCAACCGTTGGATCGAGTACCGGTAACCAGAGAGGGATATGAGGCCCTCAAAAAAGAATTGGAGAACTTAAAAAAAGTTGAACGCCCTCGGAATTTATTAGCCATTGAAGAGGCTCGCGCCCATGGCGATCTTAGTGAAAACGCGGAGTTCGCTGCAGCCAAAGATCGACAGGGATTTATCGAGGGGCGGATTGGTGAATTGGGGTTCAAATTAGCAAATGCCGACATTATCGATCCGGACAAGCTGCCCAAGGACAGAGCCGCATTTGGGCACAAAGTTTTACTCGAAAATATTGATACTGGAGAAGATGTGGCCTACCAGCTGGTGGGACCGGACGAATCCGATATCGAGCGAGGACGCATATCCATTTCTTCACCTCTCGGCAGAGCCATAATTGGGAAAAAACCGGGCGACGAACTGACACTTGAGGCGCCGGGTGGCAAGCGCGTGTATGAGTTGGTAGAGATATTATAATAATGTTTGGGATTATGGAGGTTATTAGTGGCCCGTATTACAATTGAAGATTGTCTGAGAAAAGTGAATAATCGATTTTTGCTCGTTAACATGGTTGGAAAGCGGGTGCGGCAGATCCGTGAAGGATCCGATTACCTTGTCAGCTCACCGAAAAATGAGGATATTGTGGTCTCGCTAAGAGAAGTTGCTGCCGGAAAAGTTGTACACAAGAAGGCGGATACAGCCGCGGAATAAGCACCTTGCTTGCATTGGGCGTACAGTAAATAACTGGTATCCTAAAAAGCGAAAAAATCTCAATTGGGCGCTATTGGTTTTTATTTTTTATTCTTCTAAAACCATTCACCAAGAACCACTAACGAATTACCCCCAATGAGTTATTGACTCAATTTGGGCCATAACCGGCAGCGGATATTTTGTTTGCACAACCGGAACCATTCAAATCTTTTTGCCGAGTGATCATAAGACATACAAAGCGCTGAACAGGGCCATGGGAAAGGCCTTGGGTCGTTACCAGATGATTTCCGATGGTGATCGAATCGTTGTGGGTGTCTCGGGCGGTGCAGACAGCCTCAGCCTGATGTGGATGTTGTCTGAGCGTCGCACTCGAATTCCGATCGATTATGACCTGTTCGCTGTTTATATCGACCCCGGTTTCGAGGGAAGTTTCGCCGAAGCACTCGAAGCCTATCGTGAGCAACTTGGATTTGCTCTCAGGGTCGAATATACGGACTACGGCCTTCAGGGACACAGCTCAACTAACCGGGAGAATCCCTGTTTTTTGTGCTCGAGACTTCGTC
>JAAUYD010059140.1_pt1 | contig 12937 bp, 12 predicted proteins | sample 7278101 | NCBI WGS metagenome assembly JAAUYD01 (sample SAMN14350128, study PRJNA611818) | marine sediment metagenome | isolation source: surface marine sediment (0.6m) | place: French Polynesia: Moorea | collected 2018-08 | reverse complement strand
AGTCTGTAGCGACACAACCACAAAAAGAAGCTACCTCAAAATTTGGCATCTGCAAACAGGAAAATTAGAACATACTTTATTTGGTCATAAACAGATAATCCAATCTCTGGCTATCAGTACTGGTGATCGCCCTTTTCTTGCCAGTGGCAGTCATAAAATTAAATTGTGGGATCTACAAACAGGAGAATCTTGGCTTACTCTCTTCGGACATAAACAATGGGTTTATTCTCTGGCGATAGCGAATGATGGTCAAACCATTGTTAGTGGTAGTGAAGATAAAACCATTAGAATTTGGGATTTAGCAAAAGGGGATTTAGCACATACTCTAAGAGGACATCAAGCAGCAGTGAAAGGAATTGCGATAGCGAATGATGGTCAAACCATTGTCAGTGGTAGTGATGACCAAACTATTAAACTTTGGGATATCAAGACGGGGAAATTATTGCGTACTTTAATCGGACATACAGGAGGAATTCGTACTCTCGCGATCGATCCTAATTGTCAATATTTAGTCAGTGGTAGTGAAGACAAGACAATTAAAATTTGGCATTTAGAGAGTGGAGAATTGCGACAAACCCTTCTCGGACACGAACAAACTGTCAAAACCTTGGCAATTCATCCTAACGGACAAACTATAGTCAGTGGTAGCGACGACAAAACAATTAAATTTTGGCGAATTATTTAACGTTAGTTCGCAGTTAATGGCTGAACTTATCCACAGTTGTTCGCTTTGAGGTATGACAAACAGCCTATCCTATGTTCTGGTGCAGTGATTTGTTAGAGTACAGTTTCTCCTTTTCTTTCATCGGATAATTTTTCTAAGCTAGAAACCAAATAACCACGATGACCCCCAGGTGAGCGAGTATATTCTATTTTTCCCTCTTCTGCCCATCTAGCCAATGACTTAGGATGATAGCCATATTTTTTGTAAACTTGATTAGGAGTTAAATACACAGCGCGTCGATTTTGCTACGATTTACTCCATTTTATTACTATTTAAGGTTACTTGATTGCAAGACTGTCGCTTGATTGGAAGTTTGACAACTTTGTGTCCGCGAGCAATTTGCTTCTTTCGTAGATCGCTAAATATAGCCTTCAGGTCATAGTTGAAAGATTTAGCATATTCCTCTCTGTACTTGTGGATTTCCTCCAGAATTTCGTCCTTATACATAGTTATTCTCCTCAAGAATCAAATCCCATTAACTCATAAGGTGTACAAATGAATGGTAGCTTATATCCCAGATCGAAGCTGATTTGCGATCGCTTCTTCTGGATTTGGGCGTTTGCCATATGCTTGCAATTCCATGTTAGCAGGTAGTCTAAACCGTAAACTGCTGCAAGTGCCATATGCAAGGCATCGTTAGAGGCTTTGGGTGGTAGGTTGCTCTGCTGCAAAAATTCTTGTGCAAGTTCTATAGCTTCTTCTGTGAGTCTGATGGTCAACAAGATAATGGGAAGAGTCCTCTTGAGAGGACTTTTCTGTAAAGCGCCAAGAAATTTATTTCAGGCGTGAAAATCGCGGATGGTGCAATATCTAAGGGTTAGGCTAAGAGCGGGATTTTGTCAGTTTCTTCCCAAGGTACTAATCCAATATCTGTCCTACCTACATGACCGTAAGTTGCTAGCTTTTTATAAAATCCTCCTTTGATGAGTGCGGGCAAACATCTGAGATTAAATTGTTTGATTATTCCTGCTAGTCGGAAATCAAAATGTTTCTTTAACAAAGCTTTAATTTCTTCATCGGGGATTTTTCCTGTACCAAAGGTTTCTACTTGAATACTCACTGGTCGCGCCAGTCCAATGGAATAACTAAGCTGTACTTCGCATTCGGATGCCAAGCCTGCTGCCACTACGTTTTTGGCAGCATAACGGGCAGCATAAGCTCCTACTCGGTCTATTCTAGTAGGATCTTTGCCACTGAGGGCTGCTCCACTATGGCGTGAATATTCGCCATAGGTATCGATCGCGTTTTTTCTTCCTGTCAGACCAGAATGAGCAGCAGGACCACCAATAATTAAAGGACCATCTGGATTAATAAAGATCCTCGTATCTTGGTCGGGTTTGATAATCTCCGTCTCAAAGACAGGTTCAATAACTGTTTCACGAATATCTTGTTGCAGTTGTTTGAGGTCTGGACTAGCTACATGATCGAGGGGGTACTGACTAGCAATAATTGTAATGCTGTGGATACGGCAGGGTTGGCGATCGCAATATTCTACTCCAACTTGAGTTTTTCCATCGGGAGTGAGATAGGGAAGAATATTTTTCACTCTTACTTCTGAAAGTCTCCTAGCTAGTTGATGGGCTAACCAAATGGGTAAAGGCATTAAAGCTGGTGTTTGATTGCAAGCAAAGCCAAATACAGTTGCTTGGTTTTTGACTGTTATCTCTTCTATTTCAGCATCAGAGAGTTTTTGTTCGTCAAAGTAACGATATTCTGTAGGAGGTAATTCTTTCAAGCTAGTGACAATGCTACAAGTCTTGGCACTGAAAGAGGGTTGCTCGTAACCTACTTGTTTAATTACTTGTCGGGCAACTTTGGTAAAGTCGATGAGTGAGTCCGACTCAAATCGTGCTGCAATAAAGACAATAGCTGTTGCCACGGCACATTCAGTCACCACCCGCGTAAAGGGATCGTGTCGCAGAAACTGATCCACGATCGCGTCACTAATGCGATCGCATAGTTTGTCGGGATGTCCTTCGGTGACAGATTCGGAGGTAAACATAAAATCTCGTTTCATGGTTTTTCCTCTAGTTAAATAAAAGATCAAAAGAAGTCGAGAAATGGGGAAATGGGGAAGTGGGGAGGTCGCTAGACTTCGTCGCCCTTCACCGAACGCGCACCTTCGGTGAGGGGAAGTGGGGAGATAACAAAATAGTACAAAAAAACCACTAACTACTAACTACTAACCACTAACCACTAACTACTAACCACTAACTACTAACTACTAACTACTAACTACTAACTACTAACCTTTTTAGTCCCTTCATTAAATAAGAGTGGCAGTAAAGCACTGTTGCTAATCACTACACCATCAAGTAGATTGAGAGGTGTGACCTGAAGTAAATTTCTCAAACCAGGAATAACTAGACAGATCAGTTGTAGAGTCAAAGAACCCCCCAGAGCAAAAGTTAAATAATGGTTTGGTGGCAACTGGATCGTACTTAAGGGTTGAGTTGAACGACAGCTTAAAGCGTGGAGTAACTGACCTGTAACTAAGCTCATAAAGGCAATAGAACTCGCATGAGGACTAATTCCATAGCGGGCAATGCCATAGCCATAGGCTGCCATACTACTTACAGACAAAACAGTTGATTCAGAGATAATCCGTTGGAAGTCCTGGGAGTTGAGGATGGGTTCTTCAGGAGAACGAGGCGGTACTTGGAGTACTTCTGGTTCTGGAGGTTCGAGGGCTAATGCCAAGCCAGGAAAGATATCTGTCACCATATTGAGCCAAAGCAATTGCATCGCATTAAGGGGTTGTCCCAGTCCCACTCCATTAGCCAAAAGCATGACCATAATCTCGCTCAGGTTGGTAGATAAGAGGAAATGAACAGATTTGCGAATGTTGTTATAAATTGTCCGCCCTTGGCTCACTGCAATAATCATGGTTTCCAGACGGTCATCTTCTAAAACTACATCTGCTACTTCTCTAGCTGCATCAGTTCCAGCATGACCCATAGCGATGCCTACTTCTGCTGCTTTGAGGGCTGGAGCATCATTAATCCCGTCTCCCGTCATGGCAACAACTTTTCCTGCTTGCTGGAGTGACTGAACGATTTGCAGTTTATGAACGGGACTGATGCGAGCAAAAACCTGAACGCGATCGCATAATCCTTTCATTACTTCGGAGTCCAGATTAGTTAGGTCAGTTGAATCAAGAATTTCTAACGGCTTTCCTTGACTCAAATTTAATTCCTTGCCAATGGCATAAGCAGTGGGACTCTGATCCCCCGTAATCATCACCGTCTTAATTCCAGCCTGATGGAAAGAACCCATCAACTCTTTGACACCATGTCTTACTGGGTCAGCCATGCCCATTAGTCCTAACCAAATGAGGCTTTCTGAACCTTCCATATCATCGATCTGGGCATAGGCAGCCCCTAACACTCGGAGGGCTTTACCTGCCATGCGTTCGTTTTCTTCTTCGATCGCCTGTCTATCTGATTCAGTGAGAGGAATTAGCTCACCTTGTTTTAACTTCCAGGCACAAAGTTCTAGAACTTCTGTAGGATTGCCTTTAACGGCTATTAGTTTTTGCGATTCATGGACAACATGAACCGTCCTCATAAAATTCCGCTCTTCTGAACGATGGTTGATTTCTAAGCGAGGATATTTGCGTTGCAATTCTAAGACATCGATGCCAGCAGCGATCGCCATCTGCATCAGTGCATTTTCTGTAGCAGAGCCATTAACGATATACTTGCCATCATGATGGTTGTTGACTTTACTTTCATTACAGAGGATAGAAACATGGATAAGCTTTAAAAGTTCGTCGCAACTATAAGGGTTAAAGGGTTCTCCTGCCACCAGAAATTGTCCGTCAGTAACTTCTATCCTTTGGCAATCCGTACAAAGTTCGACTACGGACATTTGATTAGCTGTGAGCGTCCCTGTTTTATCCAGACAGATAGTTTGCACTGAACCCAAAGCTTCTATAGCATCGAGACGGCGAATTAGCACATTATGCCTTCTCATTTTGCCTATTCCTAAAGCTAGAGTTGTAGTTGCCACAGTAGGTAATCCTTCGGGTACAGCAGCAACAGCCAAGGATATAGAGGTTTTGAGCATCTGGACTACGCCATAACCCCGCATCAATCCTAAAGCAAAAACAACACCGCAAACCCCACTCGATAAGATGACCAGTTGACCTCCCGCTCGGTCAAGTTCCTTTTCCATGGGCGTTTGAGGTACGATAGTTTCCCCTACTAGGGTTTGAATGCGTCCCATTTCCGTTAATTGTCCCGTAGCAACCACCACTGCTAGTCCTTGTCCTCCAGTGACTAAAGTCCCGCGATACACCATGTTGACTCGTTCCGCTAAGGGAACATCTTTACCAGTTAAAGTCTGGGCTGTTTTCAGGACAGGGATGCTCTCTCCTGTGAGAGCAGATTCATCAATGGTAAGGCGTTCTGCTTCAATTAATCTGGCATCAGCAGCAACGTAACTACCAGGTTTGAGGACTAAAATATCGCCGATGACAATTTCTTGGGAGTTAATTTTGGTTACTTTGCTGGCTCTGATTGTCCAAGCAGAGGGATTTACTAGACTTTTAAGAGAATGAATAATCCGCTCAGATTGGCTTTCAGTGGCATAACCCAAGATGGCATTGATGACTACTACTCCCATAATCACAACCGCATCAATTATGCCCCCCGTAACTACAGATAGTCCTGCTGCTAGGGTTAAAAGGGCGACAGGAACAGATTTAAAGTAGTCGATAAAAATACTCAGTCCAGAGCGGGGTTGAGATTCAGCTAGAACATTAGCACCATATTTCTGGAGATTGTATTGTACTTTCTCTAAAGACAATCCCGATTCCCTGGAAGTATCTAACTCTGTTAGAATTGCTTTTGTTTCTTGAAGATGCCAGAATTCTAAAGGCATAAGATTAGATGGTTTCGAGGCAGATTCCGACCAGTTCTGCATTAGCTCGATCGCCTTTTGAGGCTGTTGTCTGTACTCTTTGACAATAGTTGTGACCACAGAAGCGATCGCTTTAGGGCTACGCTCTTTAGTAAATAAAATCAGGATATTACCGCTCCAAGAGCTAGCACGGACATAATCAATTCCTGGTTCTTTCGATAACCTAAATTCTAGATATTGTTGTAAATTTTCTGACCGTTGTAGTCCCCTAACTTTGTAACGGACTCTTCCCTTTACGCGATTGTGTAGCGCTTGCACAAGAGGTTTTTGTTGCTTTAAGGAGAGGCGATTGAGTTTTCTTTGTTCTACAGTAGACAGATCGCGATTGTTCATTTCTGTTAGTGACCTCCTGCTACACTGTACCGAAGGTGACTGTAGGCTTCCCTAGCTTCACAGCCTGGTGGGGAGGCGGTTTTGCACCACTGATCTAGATATGCAACAGATACCTATTACCTACCCCTGACAGACCGATTCCCAAGGGGCTGTCTGCCGAGAAGACCTGGGCAGTTTATACGCCCCCAGGCAGTTTCCATTCCCCACAGTCGATGGGTACAGCTTTCAGAATTCATCCTTCTTACAAAAATTGCTTATGGGGGAATCCCCAAGACTACATTTTCGAGCTTTTTACGGCAAATATTTTACACTGCTAACCAGAAGCCAGTGAGTTCTATTTCTTAGCCGAAACCCTCTAGGTTTAATTTTCAAGGTGCTGCTCTCGGATGGATTTTTGTTTTCCCATCCATCTTAGAATTGTAGCCCCTTACTGATACCCTCAAATGTATTCTACAATACTGGAAGCTTTTGCTGTATAAAGATTTTGTATCAAAACTGTACATTGTGGTGCCTTAGATTCATCGGACACCATGCCGTTTTCTGCTGACTTCTGCAACCTGGGTAATTGCTTCCATTGCCCAACTTTTCTGGCACTAAATATCCGCTTTCTGATAGTAGGGCATTAAAGATAATTATCTAAAAAAGAGATTAGCATAAGTAGAGATAATTTCCTGACCCCAAAATAAAGCGATCGCGCCACCCAAACCTAAAAAAGGACCAAAAGGCATTGGTTGTTTTTTATTTAATAATCCTAATAATATTGCACCGCCACCCACTATCGAACCCAAGGCACAAGCAAAAAGACTAGATAATAATACATACTTCCATCCTAACCACATACCAATAGTTGCCATTAACTTCCCGTCTCCATCTCCCATTGCTTGCTGTTGTAAAATCATTGAGCCAACAACCGCGATAGTTTCTAATAACCAAATTCCTAAAACTGCACCACTAATACCAAACATTAGTTTTTGTGCTATTCCCTGAGTTTCCCCTATTTGCCAGCCTACTATTCCTTGAAATACTAAACCTAAGACTAAACCAGATTTAGTTAAAGAACCAGGTAAGGTCATAGTATCAAAATCTATTAGAGATAGGGCAAATAACCAACTGACAAACGCCCAATAACCAACAGTTTCGAGACTGTAACCAAACTTCCAAAATACTAATAAAAAATAAATTCCTGTAGCTGTTTCTACCAAAGGATAACGACTGGAAATAGGGGTTTTACACCAGCGACAACGACCACGTAACCATAACCATCCTAAAATCGGTACATTCTCTGTTTTCCCTAGTTTGTGGAGACATTGAGGGCAACGAGACGGAGGATGAATTAAAGATAAGCCAGCAGGGATGCGATAGACAACTACATTTAAAAAGCTGCCAATACAAGCACCAAAAGTAAAAACTAGCAAATTGGCGATCTGCTCCGCAGCCTCGCGTACGCGGAGCGCGTCGAAGACTAGCGAGACCGCTGAACCCAGCGTTTCCATAATTAGTTACAAATTGAATTATTACTGAGAACTAAGTTTAAAATTCCCCTTTCCTCAGTAAAAATTGCCAATTACATCAAAACTATCAAGATGCATCCTTTGCCTTTACTACTAAATTTTGTGTCGTTCTTATTAATACACCTCTGCTTCAATTTCGTTGAGACGGATAAAACATTCTCCTGGTAATAATATAGGTCTTTCTCTAAATATTAGGTGTCCCCGAAGACTATCCTTATCAATGGCTACCCCCAAAGGCTGCTTTGTTCTCTTGGTGTTGATATAGCGGTAAGTTCGATAAATTCTTCTTGCTGCTTGAATTATAGTTGGGTCAGAAAACATAAAATACAATTCCCTATACTGCGATCAATACCTAAAACATCAAGTATCTATTGTCAAGCGATCCCCAAAAGATCCTGATTCAATTTAGCTCAATTTTTAGCAGAATAATGTAACTGTATATTAATTTAGATAACTTTTAACTTCTTGTCCGAAGAAGTCCCCCGATTTATCGGCGGGATGATATGGCAACGCAGGGTTTATCGGTCACAAGTTTACATTTTTCACACACAATCTTTATATACCAATGGTTTTAAGTGTTATATAATACTCCCAAGTACCAGAAATCTAGCTAAAAATTGCTGTAACTTGGTAAGATTAGCGATGCAACGCGGTCTTGAAGGTTTCCTTCTTAGAGCGATTGCATCAAGAAGCACCTTGAAAATTTGGAAATGGGTTGGATGCGAGAGTCGCATCTGTAAAATCAAGAGCGTAACTAGGAGTATTAGTATTCTCGAATAGGTTAGTACCGTGGGACTCACGGGGAACAAATTGACTGTCAAGTCGGGCTGTCGGGGGCAGTATTGAGCTAATCATATTGTCTAGATAAGTGGCTTTGGGCAGTAAGGTCTCAGTCGCGAGATTGGGAAGCCCTCAGTAAACTGAGGGAGGATGTCACTTAATTGCTCCTGTTTCCGCATAACGGACTAATTCTCCTAATTTTTGTCTTAAGGTTTCTAAACCCAAACGCTTACGAGCGGAAATAAATACAGCTAAGGGATATTCTTCTTGAGCTTTAGCCAGAGTCTCACTGTCTGCTAAATCTAACTTATTAAAAGCTAGCAAAACTGGCCCTGGACTAATAGGCATTTGTCCTAAAATTTTCATTACTGAGCGAATCTGAGATTCCCAAGCAGGATGAGCCAGATCCACTACATGAAGTAAGGCATCTGCTTCTGTAACTTCTTCTAAGGTGGCTCGAAAAGCATCTACTAAGGAGGGGGGTAATTCTTGAATAAAACCTACTGTATCAGTTATTAAGATATTACGAGGCTTTTTGGTTACTTGATCCACTACAGATAGACGACGGGTTGTCGGATCTAGAGTCGCAAACAATTGATCCGCAGCATAAACCTCTGCATTAGTTAAAGCATTAATTAGTGTGGATTTACCCGCATTGGTATAACCAACTATCGCCACTGTCCCAATATCTCTTTTTTGTCTTTGTTGACGCAGACGAGAGCGATGGGCTTGTAATTGGTCAACTTCTTGTTGTAGGCGGGAAAGTCGTTTCTGGATATTCCGGCGTTCTGTTTCTAGCTTAGTTTCTCCAGGACCTCTTGTGCCAATACCACCACCAAGACGGGACATAGCCTCCCCTCGACCCACCAGACGGGGAAGCATATATTCTAACTGTGCCAATTCTACCTGGAGTTTCCCTGCGCGGGATTGGGCGCGTTGAGCGAAAATATCTAAAATAACTTCTGTACGATCTACAACCCTGACCCCAAATTGCGCTTCTAAATTCTTCACTTGAGCAGGAGACAGTTCCCGATCAAAAGCTACCAGATTTGCTCCGAGGGTTTGCACTTTTAGGGCTACTTCCTGTACCTTACCAGTCCCGATTACGGTTTGGGGATGGGGGCGAGAGCGGTTTTGGGTAATAGTTTGTACTACTTCTCCTCCAGCAGTATCAATCAACCTTTCTAGTTCTGCTAGGCTGTCAGTAAATTGCTCTTGGTTACGGCTATCAGTTTGCAACCCTACAACTACAACATGATCGCGGTCTTTATCTACCTGTTGGGCGACATATTCCCGTTGGAATTCTGCTTCTAAACCATCTACCAGCTCTAGAAAATCTTGTTGTAGTAAAAGTTCTAAACTCGTCAGAGAAGAAATAGAGCAGTAATCTTCTATAGCTAAATTCGGGTCAGTCTGAGGCATCAGGTGAACTAGATAAGCCCCCCTTACATAACCAGTCGCCCCTTTTCCTCTGCTGACTTTTCCTGTTCCAGTGAGAGTTAGTAGCACCAACGCATCTAGTCTTTGACGCATCAGCGCAATCAGACTAGACTCTTTGGGTGGGTCAGTATGGAGTTGAGTCCCAATACACCTAATGCCAGATAAACGTTCTGCGCCGTAGCGAGGCAACTCTAAAGGAGGGATTTGGGTTTCTAGGGGAGTTCCTATCCCCACTCTAATTACCTGTCCCCGACGATTGATATAGGCACACACAGGACGGTTTATCTCAGTGGATATCCCTGCTAATCTCTGAGCAAATTCACTACTAGTAAGGCTATCGCCTGGTAGCTTTTGATGGTATAACCGTTGCAGTTGCTTGAGTTGACTGGCTTTTAATCCTTTTTGATTGCCGTGAATAATGTCGATGGCTTAATCCTTGTTTGATGGCTAACTATAAAAAATATTGTAACGATCTGGCACTGATGCTAATGTATCTGTGATATTTATTTATCTTTGATCGGGTTACGCTCCGAAAATCCCCAAACAAATAGTAAGAATATCGCACTTATTGTTACCCATTCAGGAACTAACTCATCTGGAGTAAACACTTTTAACAGTAAGCGTATTCCTACAAAGCCTACAGTGATAAAACCAGCATCTTCTAGATGGGTGTATTCTTCTAGCCAGCGAATAAATAATCCTGCCAAAAATCTGAGGGTAATAATGCCAATGGTACCTCCTGCAATAATCAGCCAGGTATCTTCCGAAACTGCGATCGCCGTCGTGACACTATCTAAGGAAAAAGCTAAATCTGTTACAGCAATAGTGGGAATAATTTGCCACAGTGACGAAAAGCTTAAATGATGGTTGTGTTCAGGAGTCTCTTCGGTTTCTCTCGCTGTAAAGTAGTTATAAACTAGCCATAACAAATATAACGCTCCTAACAATTCAAATTGCCAGAACTTTACCACCCAAGTCGCAGTAAAAATTAGGGAGATCCGTAAAATATACGCTCCTATTAATCCGATATTGAGTGCCTTACGCTGCATTTTTGGGTCTTGAAGATTTTGGGCGATCGCAGCTAAGGCAATGGCATTATCAGCCGATAAAACTGCTTCTAAAGCTATTAAAATAATTAAAATTAGGGGGGTTTGTAGTCCCGAATCTACTAAATAATCTACTGATTCTTCTAACATCAAAGGGTTTCTCGAAAAAAATTTTGCTCAAGATCTAACGATACAGGTAAAAGATAAGTATTTTAGATTTTAAACTTTATTCTTTAAGGGATAAATGATAACGGATCAAGGATCACAAATCAGGAAATATAACTAAACTATAAGATTTAGCCCCTGATTGCGAGGGGGTCATCCCTCATCCCTCCTCCCTTCCCGATGAATTATGTTGCATCTTGTTACAATTTGTTTCGCAAAGGGTCAATTATGACGCAAATTATTGAGTGAACCCCTTGTTTTATCTGGAGTAAATAACTTATGCCTTTATCTGAAACTCAAATTTTTGTAGCTCTTGTAATTGCTCTGCTTCCTGGCTTTTTAGCCTTCCGTCTTTCTACGGAGCTTTACAAATAACAAAATGTCTTGTTACTTCACTACCTTATCCCTAGAGATATAGGTATATTGGGTTTGGGATTGGCGATTTTACTAAAAAGTTGCTACTCTTAAAACCCAAATAATTTGTAAGTAGTTGGGCAAAATAATGCCTAATTAGGTAGCTTAATCTAGGAGCAACTATGAAAGTATCTAATGATAAAGTTGTCAAAGCTCAACGCCCTTCGCGACGCTCCCGTAGTAGTCGCAAAATAGACCAGGGACTTGTTACTGAAACAGTCTTAAAACTATTTTTTAGCTTTGTGATTGGAGTAGCTGGTCTTGCTTCCCTAATCAAACTAGTCCCTTACCATAATACGCAACAAGCCAAATTAAAAGAACTCCGCGCCCAAGTCAAAGAAACCAAAGTAAGAGTTTTTCAGTTACGAGAAGAACTCAACCGTAATTTCGATCCTCAGCAAACACAGAGTTTAATAGAAGAATATAGTTCTTTAACTGCGCCCAATCGTATTCACATATTTGTTCATGATGAGGACAACATAATTATGAACAATTCTGAAACAGTTTCTAACCCTCAAGGACTAATTAGGAAAGACAGGGTGGAGTAATTCTGTTAACCAAGCTTCGACTTTATGTTTATAAGTTGCTAATTCGGGCTTATTCACCAGTAATTCTAGAGCTTTTTTATAGTCAGATACTGCACAATTCCAGTCACCTCTGAGGTGGTAGGTTCTGCCTTTCTCTGCATATACTCTCTCTTGGAGAGTATGAGAAATAATCAGAGCAATATCAAAATTACCGATCGCTAACTCATAACTCCCCATATCACGATAAGTAATACCTTGATTGATCCAAGCACGAATATTAGCAGGATTCAAGTCTAGAGCATTATCATAATCGGAAATAGCAGCTACAAAATCACCTTGAGCAGCATGACAATTAGCACGATTATTGTAAGCACTGTCAAGTGTTGGGTCAATTTCTAAAGCATGGGTTAAATCTTGTATCGCTTCTGCTAATTGATTGTTGCGGAAATACATTAAACCCCTATTGTTATAGTCTATAGCACTATTAGGACGAAGAGTGATTAATTGATTAATTATGGCGATCGCAACAGCATAGTTTCCCTGAGCTATATTCGCTTCTATGGATGAGCGCAATTGATGCTCTGACTGCTCACAGTGCAGAGATTGTCTGGACAATGTCTCTTCCGACTGCTTAGAGTTGGTATGGTTATATAATTCAGTTTTCATGGGAGCAATTAAACCTTTCCTAGAGCTACTTTACTATTTAGTTATATTTGTCTGCTAAGTAATGTGTCACCGCTCAAACTGTCTCATCGCTTTTTTCCTATTACTTAAGGGAAAAATTTAGTTAAATTTGCTATTTTTTAGCAAGATTTGGCACAAACTTAACAGCCTCACACAGTAGAATGCCCTAAAGTTGAAAGAAAGTAACATTCTAAAAAATTTATTTATCTCTCTTGTGGCAGAAGAGCTACCAGGTAGCCGTCGGGATAAATGCCAGCTTAAGTCTAATAATAGTGATGTACCTACACTGATTCAGAAGAATACAGTGTAGGCTTCTCCAAGTCCATAAGGACAGAAAGAACTTCCTTCGAGGTACTATTAGTAGTAGAAGCGACTACTACGGGATTCCCT
>JAAUYD010028703.1_pt1 | contig 12939 bp, 14 predicted proteins | sample 7278101 | NCBI WGS metagenome assembly JAAUYD01 (sample SAMN14350128, study PRJNA611818) | marine sediment metagenome | isolation source: surface marine sediment (0.6m) | place: French Polynesia: Moorea | collected 2018-08 | reverse complement strand
GGGGACGTGATCATCTTCGTCGAAGTCAAAGCACGCAAGAAGATGGATGCCGGCGCCCTCTCTCCCCGCCAGATGGCGCGGATCGGCGCCGCCGCCGAAATCTGGCTGGCTGAGGCCGGCTATCCGCCCGCAACAGATATGCGCTTTGACGTTGTACTGACCGACCGCATGGGTGGCATCGAAGTGATTGAGAACGCGCTCGGCTTCGACCTTTGACCGCTTGCAATCCCGACGCGCCGCTGCCAATTGAGACCAGCAACCATCCGGGATGATCCACCCATGCCCCTGAAAGTCGCTGTCCAGATGGACCCGATTGAAGCTGTCGATATCAACGCCGACAGCACCTTCCGTATCATGGAGGAGGCCGCCGCGCGCGGACACGAGCTGTTCTACTACACGCCCGACCAGCTGTCGCTGGATCAGGGCCGGGTGACCGCCTGTGGCTGGCCGGTGACGGTGCGGCGCGAAAGCGGCAATCACGTGACCAAGGGGCCGGAAGCCGTCGTCGATCTGGCGGAGTGGGATGTCGTGTGGCTGCGGCAGGACCCGCCCTTCGACATGAGCTACATTACAACAACGCATATTCTGGAGCGGATCCATCCCGAGACGCTGGTCGTCAATGACCCTTTCTGGGTACGGAACTACCCCGAGAAGCTACTGGTCCTCGATTTCCCGGACTTGACGCCGCCGACCATGATCGCCCGCGACATCGGTGCATTGAGTGAGTTCAAGCAGCGCTATGGTGACATCATCCTGAAGCCGCTCTACGGAAATGGCGGGGCTGGGGTGTTCCGCCTCGACCCCGGCGATCGGAACCTGAATGCGTTGCATGAGCTGTTCACCGGCATCAACCGCGAGCCGCTGATCGCGCAGCAGTTCCTGCCGCAGGTCAGCGCTGGCGACAAGCGCGTCATCCTGGTGGATGGCGAGCCCGTAGGCGCCATCAACCGTGTGCCGGCCGAGGGCGAGACACGCTCCAACATGCATGTCGGCGGTCGAGCCGAGAAAGTGGCGCTGTCCGAGCGCGATCTGGAAATCTGCGCCAGGATCGGCCCGCTTCTGCGTGAGAAGGGCCAGATCTTTGTCGGCATCGACGTGATCGGCAACAGCCTCACCGAGATCAACGTGACCTCGCCCACCGGCCTTCAGGAACTGGAACGGTTTGACGGCGTGAACGTGACCGCAAAGATCTGGGATGCGATCGAGGCGCGGCGGGGCCAGTAGCCCCAGCCACATCAGAGGCCGTCTGAAGTATTGTCCTTTTTGGTAGAACTTACATGCGGTGACGGCGGTCCTCAGCCCGTCGCTGCGAGCTTCTCGGCATCTCCTGGAACGATGCGGGTGACGTCTCCGCGCTCTGTCCCTTCGCTGTCGACATAGACAATCCGTGACGGCGCCCGGCCGATCCGCCACTCGGCCGACGGGCCGTCCTTCCACGCAACGAAGTATCCGGCTTCCGTCAGCTTCCAGTCACCTGACAATGTCGGACCATTGGGCAGACGCATCCAGGCGCTTTGCGCGTCCTCGTAATAAATGACCGCCTCCTGCGGTTGACCCAAGTCGACATAGTGGGTCGTTCCGATCAGAAGCGCGAGCAAGGCTTCGTTCACCATAAATTCCAAGGATCTTCTCCACAGCTAGAGGGTGATATCGTAGTGGCGCCGCCAGGCCGAATGGTGGGTGAAGTCGGGATCATGGGACCATGCGAGCATCAGATGGGTCTGTGTGCCCGGCTCAAGCTGGCGGGCATAGAGACCCCCTGAATTGTGCGGAAGGCTGAAGGCGAGATGGGTCTCGCGACCCACAATCTCACCGCTCAGATCCGAAAGCGCAGGTATTCCTCCGAGCGTCGAGACCTCGACATGATGAGGTACCAGGGCGATGTGTTCTTCCGCCCGCATGCGGTCCCCGAAGACCGATGCGATGACAAATCGCGTATCCGCAAGGGCCGCCTTATCGTTGAAGCCCACAGCGAGCCAACCGGGCGCAGGGGCCGACAGCCGGCCATGGATCCGGGCAGCTGAGTGCGTCCATTCAAAGACCATTCGACCCGCCGCGATCCGACCGGGACCGATCTCCGCTGCCCGCGTGATCCGGGAAGAAATTATTGCCACGAGCGGTCCGACCAGAATGGATCTGCGGTGCATCTGACCCTCCTTGATGTCGTCAGGTTCAATGGTATAGTCAGCAAAGTTGACTATATCGGCTCAGCCAATTTAGTCAACTTTATTGACTACATGTTCAGATACCCCATGGCCCCAAGCCCGCTCGACGCCAAACGTTCCGCCGCCCTCGGCCGACTGATTGCCCGCATCAACATGAAGATCGCGGCAGAGCTCAGCGCGCGCTCTGACCTGGATCAGCGGCTGAGCCCGGCGCAGAAGGCGCTGATCATCAATGTAGAGGTGTCTGGCAGCCGCGTGACGACCCTGGCCGCACGATTGGGCATATCGAAACAGGCGGCCAGCAAACTGGTGCAGGATGTCGAGGCGAAGGGGCTGCTGAGCCGCGCCCCGGACCCGGAGGACGGGCGTTCGTCGGTCATCCTGTTCACCGATGCGGGACTGGCGATCGTGGAAGATACGATCCACTACTTCGACCAGCTGGAAGACCGCATCGCCGCCGAGATGGGGGCGGCTGACCTGAAGGACCTCAAGACGCGGCTTGCCGTTCTGGCGGGTCTTCTCGACCCGGATGGGTTCTAGCCGATGTGGCGGGTGCCCCGGCGCTCGGCCAGTTCCACCTGTTTCTGACGCTCGCGGAAACGGGCGCGGCGCGCTTCGTCGGTCTCCCCGATGCACTGATGGCAGCTCACGCCCTTCTCATATTCAGGGCGAGCCATATCGGACAGCGTGATCGGGCGGCGGCACGCATAGCAAAGCTGATAGTCCCCCTCTTTCAGCCCGTGACCGACCGAGACGCGACTGTCGAAGACAAAACACTCGCCCTTCCAGGTGCTGTCCGCCTCGGGCACATCCTCAAGGTACTTCAGGATACCGCCCTTCAGGTGATAGACCTCGTCAACACCCTGCCCGATCAGATAGTTGGTCGCTTTCTCACAGCGGATGCCGCCTGTGCAGAACATGGCAACCTTCTTACCCGCAAACCGGTCGCTATTCTGCGTCCACCATTCGGGGAAGTCTCGGAAACTGGCGGTTTCAGGATCGACCGCACCTTCGAACGTGCCGATCGCCACCTCGTAATCGTTGCGGGTATCGACCAGAACCACATCATCGCGGGCAATCAGATCATTCCAGTCGGAAGGGGTCACATAGGTGCCGACGGCTGCGGTCGGATCGACATCCGGCTGGCCCATGGTCACGATCTCGGCCTTGACGCGAACCTTCATACGCAGGAACGGCATGTGCCCGGCGGTGCTTTCCTTCCATTCCAGATCTGAACACCCCGGCAAGCCACGGATATGCGCAAGCACCGAGTCTATACCCTTCCGCGGCCCGGCTATCGTGCCGTTGATCCCCTCCCTTGCCAAAAGGAGCGTGCCCATGACGCCCTCGGCCTGACAGAGATCGAGCAGGGGGCCGCGAAGGCTCTCGGGCGCCGGAAAGGGCGTAAAATGGTATAGCGCTGCAACGGTGAACATGGCATTCAGCTATCAACAGTTCCAATGATTGCCAAGTCCGATGCCGTATCTGCTGATTGCTCTTCTGACAGCTCTTGTCGTATTTTTCATATTCACCCGCGGGGCCAGTCCCGACCGGCCGTGCCGCTGGCGCCCCGTGGGCTTCCGGTCAAATGAGATTTCGACCCTATGGATTTGCAGCACATGCAATCAGGAAGTCTTCTCGACCGATGGCAGCGCCCCCCGCATTTGCAAGCGCGACACCCGCGAACCGTCGCTTTAGCTGTCATGGACCCCTGGCCGCCTGAGTTCACCGCAACCGGCACCCATGTCACGGCCACGCCGTTGGCCCACCACCACGCGGCCGATCTGGCGGAGGCCACGGCGGACGGAGAGCTGCACCGTCTGTGGTACACGTCTGATCCGGCGCCGGAAGAGGTACCTGCCGAGATTGATCGCCGCCTTGGCCTGCGTGCCGCCGGCACCATGCTGCCCTTCGCAATCATCCAGAACGCGACGGGCAAAGCCGTCGGCATGACGACCTACATGAACATAGATGCGGTCAACCGGCGGATCGAGATCGGATCCACCTGGTATCGAAAGGCGGTCCAACGGGGGCCACTGAATACGGAGTGCAAGCTCCTCCTCCTGACCCACGCCTTCGAAGCGCTGGATTGTATCGCGGTCGAGTTTCGCACCCATGTCATCAATCACCAGAGCCGGCGGGCCATCGAGCGGCTTGGCGCGAAACTGGACGGGGTCCTCCGCGCGCATATGGTGATGCCTAACGGGACACTCCGCGATACGGCCGTCTACTCGATCACCGCATCCGAATGGCCGATGGTCAAAGCGAACCTTGAATGGCAGTTGGAAAAGCCGCGCGGCTGAGGCGATCCGACTTCCTTTGCGCTAAGTGGGATGGGAAGCGCGTCCGCACTGATGCGGGGTCGCGCCGTCCAGTTCAACATCTTGCCGAAACGCTCAGGCCCGCCCCGGAGCACAGCGGCGGCAGAAGGGGGTGAAGGGGACGACATCCAGCCGCTCTTCGCTGATCTTCTCGCCGCATGTCACGCAGAAGCCGAATTCGCCTGCCTCCATCCGGGCAAGGGCTGCATCAATCTTGGCAATCTCGGCCTGGGCGTTCAGGCCCATCCGTTCCAAGACCTCGTCCCCCTCGCGTTCCGTCGCCTGCTCTTCCCAATCCGGAGACGCGTGGGATTCGAGCGCTTCCTCGACCTCCTCGGCCCGGTGCAGCAACTCCGCCTTCCGGGTCTCAAGCTCTTCTCTGCGGTCTTCAAGCGTTTTCATGCGCGGTCCTCCTTGCCCCAACGCTAGGGGCGCGTCCGGTCCGCCACCTTGATGCGGATCAAACAGGCATACCGTTGATCGCAGCCGCCAGAGAGGCCATCCTGCTCGGGAAACGGAAGGAGCCCCCGATGCCCCTCAAGACCACTGCGGCTGAGATGGTCGCCCAGGCCCGCGCCCGCATCCGCGAGATCCCGGCGACGGAGGCCCTTGCCCTGGCGGAGCAGGACGATGTCGTGATCGTCGATCTGCGCGACCCGCGGGAGCGCGAGCGCGAGGGCAAGATCCCCGGCGCGCTGCATTGCCCGCGCGGCCTGGTCGAGTTTTGGGTCGACCCCGAAAGCCCCTATTTCAAACCGGTATTCGGCGAGGACAAAACCTTCGTCTTTCACTGCGCGATCGGCTGGCGCTCTGCCCTGACGGTGGCGACGCTGCAGGATATGGGCTTCGAGAATGCAGCCCACATATCGGACGGGTTTCAGGGCTGGGTGGACGCCGGCGGGGCGGTCGAGACATGACGGCCGAGGAGCTGGCAGAGGCCGCAGCGGCCGCCATGTGGGCCGACGACAAAGCGTCCCGGGATCTGGGCATGGTGCTGGAAAGCATAGGCCCCGGCCACGCGACCCTGACAATGACCGTGACGCCAGAGATGACCAATGGCCATGGCACCTGCCACGGTGGCTTCCTGTTCACGCTCGCCGACAGTGCCTTCGCCTTTGCCTGCAACAGCTACAACCAGAAGGCGGTCGCCCAGCACTGCAGCGTCACCTATCTTGTCCCGGTGCCGGAAGGGGCCATATTGAGGGCAGAAGCCCGGGAGGTCAGCCGGCAGGGGCGAAGCGGCATCTACGACGTGACACTCTCCACGGACGGGACCACCGTGGCCCTGTTTCGCGGCCATTCCCGCACCGTTCCGGGAGAGCATGTCCCGGGGCTTGGTTGATCCCGGTCTCTGCGGCGCGTAGAACGCTGCAAGCCCAAACGCAGGAGGATGAGATGAAAGACACCACGCAAGTTGGCTTTGACTGGGCCGATCCCCTGCGTCTCGAAGATCAGCTCACGGAAGATGAGCGGATGCTGCGCGATGCGGCCCGCGCCTATGCGCAGGACCGTCTGCAGCCGCGCGTGATCGAGGCCTATCGGGACGAGGTCACGGACCCTTCGATCTTTACCGAGATGGGCGAGATGGGCCTCCTTGGCGTGACGATCCCCGAAGCCTATGGCGGCCTCGGCGCGGGCTATGTCACCTACGGACTGGTCGCGCGCGAGATCGAGCGCGTGGATTCAGGCTATCGCTCGATGATGTCGGTTCAGTCCTCGCTGGTCATGTACCCGATCAACGCCTTCGGCTCGGAAGAGCAAAAGCAGAAATATCTGCCCGGCCTCGCCAAGGGGGATCTGATCGGCTGTTTCGGCCTGACGGAGCCGGACGCAGGCTCTGACCCGGCCGGCATGAAGACACGGGCCGAGAAGACCCCGACCGGCTACCGGATCAGCGGCGCGAAGATGTGGATCTCGAACAGCCCCATCGCCGATGTCTTCGTGGTCTGGGCCAAATCGGACGCCCATGACGGCCAGATCCGCGGCTTTGTTCTGGAGAAGGGCATGGCCGGGCTTTCAGCGCCCAAGATCGGCGGCAAGCTGTCGCTGCGCGCCTCGATCACGGGTGAGATCGTCATGGACGGGATCGAGGTCGGCGAGGATGCAATCCTGCCCGGCGTCAGCGGTCTCAAGGGCCCGTTCTCCTGCCTCAACCGTGCCCGCTACGGGATCTCCTGGGGCGTGATGGGCGCGGCCGAATTCTGCTGGCACGCCGCCCGCCAATACGGGCTCGACCGGCATCAATTCGGACGCCCGCTCGCGCAGACCCAGCTTTTCCAGAAGAAACTCGCCGATATGCAGACCGAGATCGCACTTGGGCTGCAGGGTAGCCTGCGGCTCGGCCACCTCTTCGACGAAGGCTCGGAAACCCCCGAGATGATCTCGATCCTGAAGCGCAACAATTGCGGCAAGGCGCTGGAGATTGCCCGGATGGCGCGCGACATGCATGGCGGCAACGGCATTCAGGAGGATTATCAGGTGATGCGCCACATGGCGAACCTGGAGACGGTCAACACCTATGAGGGCACGCATGACGTCCATGCCCTGATCCTCGGCCGGGCGCAGACGGGGCTGCAGGCCTTCTTCTGACGTGCAGACGCTGACGGTCAACGGCTTCCGCATCCTGAAGGGCCGGCTGGACCGCGCCGCGCAGGAGCGGATGCGGGATGACCTGCGCACCGTGATCTCACAAGCGCCGCTCTCACATTACGAGACACCGGGCGGCCGGCGCATGTCGGTGCAGATGTCAGCAGCCGGCCGCTATGGCTGGATGTCGGACGCCAAGGGCTACCGCTATGCAGAGACGCACCCGAACGGTGCGCCCTGGCCGCCCATCCCCGAGAGCATTCTGAAAATCTGGGAGGCGGATGCAGGTGCCACCCGCGCGCCGGAATGCTGTCTGATCAACTACTATTCGAAGGCCGCCAAAATGGGCCTCCACAGAGACGACACCGAGGCCGATCTCACCCAACCGGTCCTCTCGATCTCCCTCGGCGATCCCGCGACATTCCGAATGGGCGGGCTGGAACGCGGCGGCAAGACAAGCTCGATCCTGCTGGAAAGCGGCGACGTCGTCATCATGGGTGGCGACGCCCGCCTCGCCTATCACGGCATCGACCGCATCCGCTTCGGCCGTTCGGACCTCTTGGCCAAGGGCGGGCGGATCAACGTGACCCTGCGCGTCGTGACCAAGAGCGTCGTTGCGTTGGCCGGCACGTAACGAGCCTACCATTCAGTCGATTGCATCTCAGGTAGGCCCGACGTCAGATGGCGTCCGTCGGGATCGTTCGCCGCAAATAAGCAGGCAAGGGGTCGGCCCCATCGCCTTCCACCGCTCTACGACGCCGATTGGTCACTCCGGGCTGAGCCGCTTGGTGCCGCCGCCCTTCCAAAGAATGGGAAGTGGACAGCCGACGCATCCGGAGGCCATTCCGGAAACCAACAACCATGCGTTGGCGGCGTCTGTTCTCGGTGCAACCCCATGGGGTCCCTCAGTCATTCCCGGCGTCCTTCGCGAAAACTGGAGACATCTGCCTTGCGCGATAGGCCTAGGCGTCACAACGAGCGCTCTCTGTGTCTCTATCGGGAGAGGGGATGGTGGCCTGCGTGTCACTCTCTGTCGCCATCATCGAAGTATCACCAACACCTTTCGAACCTTAGGTTTGGCGACTAAGGGGGTGATCTGGAGCCAGGATTGAAATCCGAGCAGCTTGCGCGGCGGGCAGCGCTGGTAAAAGCTCTCCGGAGAAAGCTTCATGAATACAGGCCACGCCGAAGCCGAGATTGCTGGACAACTATGCTCCAAAACGTCTCGGCAGAGACTCCTCTGACAGTGCGGGTTTGGGAAATCGAGCAGCACCCGCTCCCTACTTCCCAACGCACCGACACGTTGGGCGCGAAAGGGGGATCTTACGGTCGGGGCGGCGGATGCGATTGCATCGGCCGATGGCTTGACCACGACTTGCCGGTTCCGGCCGGACTCAGTACGGGCGCGGCTGCCGCCCTCCCCAAGCTCTGTCGTCGCCGGGGTACGCAATGTCAGCCTGACAGTGCGCCTCTGCCCGACGGTTTCTGTACAGCTTCTGTACGGATAGCCGGCGCTCAAAAATGCGAAATCCCGGGCTAGAGCCCGGGATCTCTGGTGGTGCAGAAAGGGTCGGATCAGGAGGCTGCGACAGCCCGTTTGGTCATCACCTTGATCAGGTGTGCCCGATACTCCGGTGTTCCATGCAAGTCGCCGATCATGCCATCTGCCGAAACGGAGAGGCCATCGATGGCGTCAGCAGAGTAATTCCCGTTCAGGGCGTCTTCCGCCTCAGTCCAGCGGAACACGCCGTCTTCCGATGCGCCAGTTACCGCGACCCGAACACCGCCCGAATACTTGGCGACCATCACACCAACCAAGGCGAAGCGCGAAGCGGGCTGGACGAATTTTTGATAATTTGCGCGCTCCGGCACGGGGAACTTGACCTCAGTGATGATCTCGCCCTCATCCAGTGCTGTCGTGAACATGCCCTGGAAGAAGTCGTCCGCCGCGATCTCGCGGTTGTTGGTCACAACCGTCGCCCCACTGGCCAGAACGGCACAAGGATAGCAGGCCGACGGGTCATTATTGGCCAGGCTCCCGCCAATCGTGCCGCGGTTCCGCACCGCAGGATCTCCAATGTTTCCAGCGAGTTGCGCCAATGCCGGATAAGCTGTGCCCTCCCTGTTGACCTGATCGTGGGTCGTCGCACCGCCGATTGAGAGCTGGCCATCATCGCCGGTGCAAATGCCCACAAGATCCGCGATCCCGGTCAGGCTGACGAGCGTCGAGGGCTGCGCAAGCCGCTGTTTCAGCGTCGGAATCAGCGTCTGCCCGCCGCCCAGCGCCTGGGCGTCCTCCTGTCCCAGAGCTGCCACCGCATCCGCAACGCTGGCGGGCTTGACGAAGTCGAAACTATACATCTTCTGTCTCCCAGTATTGGCCGCAACGCCTTGTGCAGCCTCGTTTTTTCTTCAGCCGGTGCGACGGGGAACCGCCGCACCCGACACCAGCGTTAGCCTTGCATCGCGGCCCAGACGCGCTGTGGGCTGAGCGGCATGTCGATATGCTCAACATGCGTCTTGCCACCTGAATGCAACGCGTCAATCACGGCGTTGACGACCGCTGGTGGCGAACCGATAGCCCCGGCCTCACCGCAGCCCTTCACACCCAACGGATTATGCGTGCAAGGCGTCATGCAAGAGTGGTCCACCGCAACCGAAGGAATATCGTCGGCCCGAGGCATTGCGTAGTCCATGTAAGAGCCGGTCATGAGCTGGCCGTTTTCATCATAAGCACAGCTCTCCAGGAGCGCCTGGCCGATCCCCTGGGCGACACCGCCCTGGACCTGTCCCTCAACAATCATCGGGTTGACAATATTACCGAAATCATCGGCAGCCGTGAACGCCACAACGTCGACCTTCCCGGTATCGGGATCCACTTCGACCTCGGCGCAGTACGCGCCCGAGGGGTAGGTGAAGTTGGCCGGATCGTAGAAGGCCGTTTCCTCCAGACCCGGCTCGATATCCTCAAGTGGGTAGTTGTGAGGCACATAAGCCGCCAGCGTGACATCCCCCCAAGCGACCGATTTGTCGGTGCCTGCGACGGTGAACTGACCGTTGGCCACTTCAATATCGGCCTCTGACGCCTCCAGAAGGTGAGCCGCGATCTTCTTGGCCTTGTTCAACACCTTCTCGGTCGCGCGGACCATGGCCGAACCGCCAACGGCGAGGCTGCGAGACCCGTAAGTCCCCATCCCCATTGGTGTTTTCGACGTATCGCCGTGCACGATGTCGATCATGTTTTCGTCGATGCCCAGCATTTCAGCCACGACCTGCGGGAAGGTTGTCTCGTGCCCCTGCCCATGGGAATGGCTGCCCGTCATGACGCTGATCGAGCCCGTCGCGTTGACGCGCACAGTCGCACTTTCGTAGAGACCGGCGCGCGCACCAAGCTGTCCGACGAGGTTCGATGGCGCGATCCCGCATGCTTCGATGTAGCAGTTCAGACCGAGGCCACGCCACTTGCCACGCGCCTCGCTTTCTGCCCGACGGGCGGGAAAGCCAGCGATATCCGCGATCTCCAACAGCTTGTCCATCGTCGCGTTGTAGTCGCCCGTGTCATACTCGACGGCAACCGGCGTTGCGTACGGGAACTCGGTAATGAAGTTGCGGCGACGAAGCTCTACCGGGTCGATCCCCATCTCGCGCGCGGCCTTGTCGATGACACGCTCCAACTGGAACGTCGCCTCGGGCCGGCCGGCCCCACGATAGGCATCGACCGGAACCGTGTTTGTAAAGACCGCCTTCACGTTCACATAGATCAACGGCGTCTTGTAGTTGCCCGCCATCAATGTGCCGTGCAGCCAGGTCGGGATCGAAGGAGCGAAGGTCGACAGATACGCACCCATATTTGCGTAGGTGTCTGTCCGGAGCGCAAGAAACGTGCCGTTCTCGTCCATCGCCAGTTCGATCTTGGTCACGTGGTCGCGGCCATGCGCGTCGGACATGAAGGCTTCCGAACGGCTGGCGGTCCACTTTACGGGACGACCTACGGCTTTTGCTGCGAAGGTGCAGAACGCCTCCTCCGCATAGTGGAAGATTTTGGTACCGAAGCCGCCGCCGACATCAGGTGCGACAACGCGCAGCTTGTGCTCGGGGATGCCGAGTACGAAGGCGCCCATCAGCAGCCGGATCACATGAGGGTTCTGGGAGGTTGTGTACAGTGTGTGTTCATCCGTGGCCGCGTTGTAGTCGCCCAAGGCCACGCGCGGCTCCATCGGGTTGGCCACAAGACGCTGGTTGACCAGCTCCAGGGTGGTGACGTGGTGGGCATTGCGGATCGCCTCATCGACGGCATCACGGTTTTCCTCAACGAAGCCCCAGTCATAGCAGAGGTTCGAGGTCAGGTCGTCGTGGACCTTTGTGGCACCATCCGCAACAGCGGCCTTCATGTCGACGACAGCCGGAAGCTCGGTCAGATCGACCTCAATTGCGGCGGCCGCATCGCGGGCCTGCTCAAGCGTCTCAGCAACAACGGCGGCAATCGGATCGCCCACATGGCGCACCTTGCCCTGGGCCAAAACGGGGTGGGCCGGCTCCTGCATGGGTTCACCAAAGCGGTCCGTTACCTGCCAGCCGCAAGGAATGCCGCCGACGCCTTCGAAATCAGCGCCCGTAAAGATCTTCACGACACCAGGCATCGCCTCGGCGGCACTCGTGTTGATCCCGTTGATCTGACCATGCGCCACATCTGAGCGCAGGAAATAGACATGGCTCTGGCCATGCACATTGATGTCATCGGTATACTGACCCTTCCCGGTCAGGAACCGCACATCCTCGCGCCGCTTCGAGCTGGCGCCAATTCCACTATCTTTGGGCATTTTCTGTCCTCCCCGCGCGGGGGGCGAGGGCTTGTCACCCGGCCGCGCACATCAACCTTGACCTGAGAGGGGCCACTGGACCGACCCCTGTCGAAATTCCAAAGCCTATTCGGCGGCAACCGGGTTCAGCTCGGCCGCAGCCGCCTGAATTGCCTTCACGATGTTGTGGTAGCCGGTGCAACGGCAGAGATTGCCTTCAAGATACTCGCGGATCTCGGCCTCGCTGGGGCTCGCATTGGTGGCCAGAAGATCGGCAGCACTCATCACCATGCCGGGGGTGCAGAAACCGCACTGCAAACCGTGATGCTCCTGAAAGGCGGCCTGAATGACACCGAGAGACCCGTCCGCATTGGCCATCCCCTCAATGGTCTTGACCTCGGCCCCATCCGCATCTGCGGTAAACACGGTGCAGGCCTTCACGGCCTTGCCGTTCACATGCACGACGCACGCACCGCATTGCGACGTGTCGCAGCCGACATGAGTGCCCGTCAGGCGCAGGTCCTCCCGCAAGAAATCGACGAGAAGCTGGTTGCCCGCAACAGAGCCCCCGACCTCCTTGCCGTTTACCTTCATTGAAATATCGACCATGCAAGCCTCCCTTACCGCGATGCGGTGTCCGTGCCGCCTGTTCCGGCGGGCCTTCAATCCCTTTGGTGCTTGATGCACCCGGTTTTCTCTCTGGCATTTGGTCGGGTACAGTTGGCCAACCTCAAAGGTCCGCCGTCCCGAGGAACGCCAGCGATTGGCTTGAGCGTATGCGCGCAAGGGGTCAGCCGCTATGCGACCTTGGGTGTAGGTTCAGCGCTCGGGCGGGTAGAATGATAGGCCTGCGGCTTCATACAGCGCAGGAATTCTGCCATCTTCAAGGGCATAGCGAATGGCATCATCGACCGAGTAGGCAAGGGGCCGGTAGTTGTGCCGGATTGCTGTGCCGATCGTCCACTTTCCGACGGCCAGTCCGGGCAAGGGGGGTTCATGCACTCCAAGTCCGTCCGCCAGGCTATAGTCAAGCTGAGCACGCGGCCCGACAACGGCCGCCACATCGCC
>JAAUYD010168883.1_pt1 | contig 12940 bp, 11 predicted proteins | sample 7278101 | NCBI WGS metagenome assembly JAAUYD01 (sample SAMN14350128, study PRJNA611818) | marine sediment metagenome | isolation source: surface marine sediment (0.6m) | place: French Polynesia: Moorea | collected 2018-08 | reverse complement strand
CATGGTTCATCATCCAGAAGACAGAAATCAAAGATCAGATAATGGAAAAGAGCGTTATTTCATTTGCTTCCGCATTTTTAATGTCTGTTATCTGTCTTCCGTCCTCTGTCATCTACCCTAACTCGTAATCCGAGTGCCGTAACCCGCAACTCGACTTCCAACACCCAGTTTATATCTCAAACACCATATCACTCGTCACCCCAACGCACTCGAGGTTTTGACCCTTTGCAGCGATCCGATCTCGGCAATCTTTAACAATTTTATCCATTTGCCGGTCGGTACGTTCCTGGTTTAAATGAAACAAACCCAGTTTTTTTACGCCGGCCTTTTGGGCCAGATCCAGCGCATCGGTGTAAACGGAATGTCCCCAATCGATGAAGGTTTTATATTCCTGCTGGGTGTATTCAGCATCATGGATCAGCAGATCTGAACCGCGGGCAAATTTCAGATAATCATCGAAAGCCAGCCCTCCTGGGTGAACATGTCCCAGTTCATTGTCGGTCAAAAATACGAAGCACCGGCCGTCTTCAGTGAATTTATAGCCACTGCCGCCGTTTGGATGATTGAGCGCAACCGGCACCACGCTGACCGAGCCGATTTCAAACGCCAGCGGGCATGCATCCGGATAGTAAATTTGCGCGGTAATATCAGCATATTTGACCGGAAAGTTGGGAGGCGCCATAATTTTGGACAGAATCGTTTCCACAAAATTACTATGATAGGGGCAGCGATACAACTTGAGGCGGGTGTTTTTGTTGTATAAGGGCTTGAAAAACGGAAAGCCCATGACATGGTCCCAATGGGCGTGGGTAAAAACAAAATTGAGATCGAGGCGTCTCTCTGTGGCCAGTTTGTTGCCGAGTCTGCGGATACCCGTGCCGGCGTCAACAATAATAATGTCATCGCTTTTCGTTCGGATTTCCAAACAGGTTGTATCCCCGCCGTATTTTAAATACTCTTTGCCTGAAACCGGTATGGATCCTCTGGAGCCCCAGATTTTTATTCTCATCTTTATCCTTTGAGCAACCACGGACGGCTAATCCGAATGCGGCTCCGCAGTATACTAAAAGATTAAATTACAAATTACAAAACACAAATATCAAATAAATTTCAATGACAAAAATTCAAAAAACCAAACCTGTCTGTGATGATGTATTAAATACTTAATTACAATGTTTTAGTCATTGAATATTGGAACTTGGGATTTGTTTGTTATTTGGAACTTGGCATTTGAGATTTAGTAGTCGTTCGCCACGGATTTTTAAAAAACGAATGGCTTACTGAGAATCAAAAGGCCCATCTTGCTCAATTTTACCGTAAAACGTATGCCAGATGCCGTCACGGGCCCATTGCTTTAAAATTTGGACCGGAAGCCGTGCAAGTTGGTCGGCAACGTCATTTGCTTCACTGCGAAGGAGACCCGAGAGTATAAATCTCTTTTTTTCAACAAATTCCTCGGCGTTAATTAAATGCCGCATGACATCATAGTGAATGTTGGCAATTACAAGATCCGCCGGATAGTCGATGACGTCTTCGGCGTTGCCCTGCACCACCACCACCCGATCTTGCAGTTGGTTTAGCTTTACGTTTTTTTGGGCGGTCTTAGCCGCTAGTAAATTCAGATCGACCGCAACCACCCGTCTACTGCCAAGCCTGGCGGCGGCCAGGGACAGCAGGCCTGTTCCGGTCCCAAGATCCAGCACCGTTTTGATTTCTTTTGAACAGGCTGCTGCCTCGAGGGCTTCGAGACAATCACGCGTCGTCGGATGGGTTCCCGTGCCGAATACCAGACCGGGATCCAGTAATATTTCTACCTTTTCGTCACCGCTCTGACCATTGCCGGACTCCCAGATAGGCGTTATACGGAATATTCCGTGATCAAAGGTGCCGAAAGTTTCTCCCAGCCATTGATCGTATGACATTTCATAGCTGTCAACATAGCTCAATTGACGCTGGTGATCTAGTAGGTTTTGAACTTGCCCCGACGCCGGACTCGAGAAAAATAAAAAGGAATCATCATCTTCTTGCCAGTTGCCGAGAAAGTTATTTTGGAACATCCCGCTCGCTGTCTTCAGACGTCCCTTGAGGTAGTAAATAAACAGGTCCTGGCGGGGCATGGCCTTGATCTTTTGCAGATTAATCAGATGCCTCCGAATGTGATTCGTTTTTTGGCAACTGGTCAAGATACCATTCCATGGGGTCCAGCAGGGTAAATCCCAGGTCCTTAAGTTTTTTCTTCACGTGGGCGACCTGCTGGGTCAAAAGGTAGATAAAAACGGCGCGTTTATTTTCGTCCCAATATCTGGCAACCAAAACACTGCCAAAGGAGATGCTTTCTGCCGTAATCGCATCCACAATTTTTTTCAGTTGACCGATCTTTTCTTCCACCAGAATACACACGAGGGTACCTGGCTCTCCGATTCCCAGAACATTAATAAATGCCCCCAGAAGATCGCGAACCGATATAATACCCTTAAGTTTTTGGCCGTCATCGACCACCGGCAGTGCGCCGACTTTTAAATTTTGGATCAACAACAGTGCATCCTGAATCGTGTAGGCCGGCGTAATCGATGTCGGATCTTTCGTCATGACATCTTTGACTTTTAATTTGAGGACGCTTTCCATTTCGCTGGCGGGTTCCCTATGCGGGTTGTAAGGCAGAGCACTCCTGATATCCCTGTCCGTGATAATACCGATGAGCCGCCGGTCTTCGTCAATAATCGGAAGATGGCGAATCTTGTTTTTTGCCATCAGTTCCTGGGCGTCTAAAATCGATGATTCCTGATCTAAAGTGATGACTTTGCGGGTCATGGTTCTGGAGACGAACATGTTTCCCCCTGTCCCGGACAAGCCGGAATTGAAAATTGAAGATTGAAAATTGAAGATTTATGGAGGTCGCTTCGCTCCGTCTTTTTTATTCGATCCACCGATGCCGGACCTTTATCTTCAATATTAAATTTGTATAACATATTGAAAAAATTAATATTAATTTTCTGGTAAAAAGCAGTCAAATAAATTTTAGAAATTCCGATTAGTAACCGATTTAACCTGGATTAAGCATTCAGCAAGATCTCCACGTGGTTCTTGGCTAGTTCTGGAAGCCTTTTTAACGAATAGCCCCCCTCAAGGATGGATATGACCCTTCCCTTTGAATAGAGTTTGCCCATATCTACAATCTTTTGCATAATCCAGGAGAAACCTTCAGTGGATAATTGCATATCGGCCATTTCATCATCAATGTGGGCATCAAAGCCGGCAGAGACAAGAATTACTTCCGGTCTGAATTCTTCAAATGACGGAAGCAGGTCTGTTAGGATCAGGCTTCTATACTCGTCGTCTCCCCGACCCGGCAAAACCGGCGAATTTTTGGTGTAGCCTTGGCCGATATCTTTGCCATTTTCAAATTCACGACCGGTGCCGGGATATGCAAAAGAGGGATGCTCGTGGATAGAATAATAGAAAACCGTCGGGTCATTTTCGAAGATGTGCTGGGTTCCATTGCCGTGATGAACATCGAAATCAATAATGCCAACGCGATGGATGCCCCATTGGTTTTGCAGGTAACGGGCGGCGATGGCCACATTGTTGAAGTAACAAAATCCCATGGCATTGCTGACCTCCGCATGATGCCCCGGCGGTCTGACTGCACAAAAGGCGTTGTCCAATTCACCTTGCATTACCCGACCGACAACATCGATAATGCCGCCGACCGCGAGTAATGATATTTCATAAGTGTCACCACACATTTGGTTGTCCGGACTGTCAAAAGTACGTTTGCCGGAACGACAGGCTGCTTCAAAACGTTGGATATAGGATTTGTCATGAACCAGAAGGATCCATTTCATATCCGCCGGGCTGGCCTCAAACAAAATGAGCTTGGGAAGCAGCCCGGCTTCCTCGATGCCCCGATAGATACAGACAAGACGGTCCGGAACTTCCGGATGATAGTGGCCGGTCTTGTGCAACTGATATCTTTCATCATATAAAAAGCCTGTTTTTTTCATGATGTCGCAACTCGCAGTATTTAGAAAAAGATTGAATATTTTCGAATTAATATTGAATATTTGAGGTCCTCCTCCGTCGGATCGATTTTAAAAGGACTAATATAAAAACGACGGAGCGAAGCGACATCCACAAATCTTCAATTTTCAATTCCGGCTCGTCCGGGCTAGGCCACAATCTTATCGAAGATATCAAATGCGGCCTGAACAGACAGGCAGTCTTCCGGCATATCGATCGTTGGTTGACCATTAAAGTCGAATTGATAAATGGTTTGGTCTTCAGGTACCGTGCCCACCAACTCGAGCCCGCCCGCTTTGATCATCTCCAAGGCCTGTTCGGATGGTGATTCTTTGATCTTATTGATCACCGCATAGCTCTTACCGACACCAATGTTTAGCCGTCTGGCGAGATCATCAATCCTTGTGGCGGCCTGAAGTCCGCGGCGGGAAGAATCCGAAACGATTAAAAGAATATCCACATTTTTCGTGGTCAATCGGCTGATATGTTCCATGCCGGCTTCGTTGTCCATGACGATAAACGGATAATTGCCGGCAAGCCGATCCATAAACCCGGCCAACAACGTATTGGCGGCACAATAACAACCGGCTCCCTCGGGTTGCCCCATGACCACCAGGTCAAATCCTGGTGCCTCCACCATGGACTCTTCCAGCTTCATTTCCATAAATATGTCTTTGGTCATACCACCGGGGACGACACCTTTTTTCATTTCTTCACGGGCATTGCCAAGGGTATCCTTGATTTCAAGGCCGAGGACTTCATTCAGATTCGCATTGCAGTCGGCATCAACTGCCAGAATCGGTGTTTTTTTTTCCCTTACCAGGTATTTGATAAGAAGACCGGCCATGGTGGTTTTCCCACTGCCACCCTTACCGGCCAGAGCGATTGTATATGGCATGGTTGTCATTTTCCTTTCTGATCGGACTTTATGGTTAGATTTTAATATACTAATTCAGATCCCGCCTGTCCAGTCCACAGTTGGTCCTGTCTCGATTATTCAACAACTACCTGAAATTAATATTTTTTTCATGTTCACGATGGCCTTATCTCATAAATCAAATTTTTTTTCAACGCAATGTAAAAATTCAGAACTAATCTTTTATGGCTCGCTACCCTGCTGGCGGCACTATTCCCAGGCAATAGGTCTGGCCTGCAAATCCCTTGCATTGGTTGAAGTCATGTGTTAATCCCAACATAAAAATCAAGGCCGGATACAATAATTTTTGTGGAGGATCGAGAATGGATTTTGAACTCACGAAATCGCAAAAAGATATTCTGAAAGCAGCAAAAGAATTCGCCAAAGGCGAATTTGACAAAGAACTTGCCATTGAACTGGACAGAAAACATGAGTTTCCGACGAAAATCTGGAAAAAAGCTGCCGATCTTGGATTCATTGGCATTCATTATCCAGAAGAGTATTCCGGCCAGGGGCTTGGAGTTTTGGAAAACATCATCATTGCCGATGTCTTTTGCACCCAGGATTCCGGCATTGGCAGTGCCGTCATCCTTTCCAGTTTTGCTACTGAATGTGTTTTGCGTTTTGGCAGCGAAGAATTAAAACAAAAATTTTTACCCGCGGGTGCCGAGGGAAAAATGCTTTCGTCCGGTGCATTTACCGAACCGGGCCGTGGCTCGGACATCACCTCGCTGGAGACCACGGCCGTGAGAGAAGGGGATGAATGGGTTATTAACGGCACGAAGACCTTTATAACCAACGGCGGGATGGCCGGTTTTTACTGTACCATGTGCCAGACGGACAGTGAAGCTGATCCGTCCTACAGGGGTATCAGTTTGATTTTGGTTGAGGAAGATCGTGACGGCCTCACCACCACCGATCTGGGCTCAAAAATGGGTATTCACATGATGTCTACCGCCGAGGTTCATTATAAAGATGTCCGTGTGCCGGCCGCTAATCTGATCGGCAAAGAAGGTAAGGGATTTTATCAGGTGCTCGAATTTTTTGACGAAAGCCGGATTTTGGTGGCCGCCCAAGCCTTGGGAACGGCCCAGGGTGCCTATGACCGCGCCCTGGCATACGTCAAGGAACGGGAACAATTCGGCCGCAAGATCGCCCAGTTTCAGGTCACCCAGCATAAACTCGCCGATATGGCGACCAAAATAGAGCTTGCTCGCTTGATCACCTACAAGGCCGCCTGGAATTTTGATCAGGGCCGTATCGATCCGAAACTGACCTCGATGGCCAAAATGTATGCTGCTCGTACGGCCGTTGAAGTGGCCGACGAGGCCATCCAACTCCTGGGCGGATACGGCTACATAACCGAATACGAAGTCGAACGATTTTATCGTGACGCCAAGATCTGCGAAATATATGAAGGTACCAAAGAAATTCAGAAAAATACGATTGCCAGTTCTCTCATCGGTAAACTTAAATAGCATGGGATAAAGGCCAAGGGTGCAGGGCATAGGGTAAAGGGTGAAGGGATAGGGAATGGGATGGCACAAGAAAAATCTATTCATCCAACGTTCCTATGCGATTTGACAGCTCGGCAATAAGTATTGATACTACCCTGCCACAAAAGGCACAACAATAAATCTTTAGAATCAATAAGGGAGCATGAAATGCCTGACTTAATTAAGAAGACCTTGCTGGCCGGGGTCGGCCTTGCGCTAAAAACCTGGGATGAAGTGGAAGATCTTGCCAAAGAACTGGTAGATAAAGGCAAGATGACCGAAAAGGATGGCAGCAAGTTTCTTCAAGACTTGCAAAAGCGGTATGAAGAAACCCAGAAAAAGCTGGAAGCCCGGGTGGAAAAAACCGTGAAGGATTTTTTAAAGAAAGCCGATGTGGTCACCGGTGATGAACTAAAGGCCGTAAAGAAAGAAGTCCGGGAACTGAAAAAGATGATTAGCAGCGAAAAAGAGAAAGCTTAATTTCAGATCTCTTTGTCTTTTAGCAAAAAAAAGCTGATTTTTTTGGAGATTGTTTACGTAAAGTATCGCTCAATTGGGAGATTTAGGAATTGAGGAATTAAGGGATTAATGGATAAAATCAATAAATGTGATTAGATGGTATTTCTTCAATTCCTAAATTCCTCAATCCCTGAATTAGACCCATGCGTAATTTTTGCGCAATCTTTCGTCTTCTAAGGGCTTGCCACGATTTTTCGATGACTAATTACGAGATTTGAATCCATGCTGAGCATCAGAAAAATAGGTGTCATTGGTCGAACCTATCGACATCTCAATCGCTACCGCCAGATTCTGACCGTTTTGATTAAATACGGTTTTGGAGATTTGCTGGAAATGCTCAAGATCGATCAGTATATTGAAGTCGGTCTTCAAATGATATCCAGGAATCGTGGCGCGCGGCTTGAACTCCTGACTCGCCCCCAACGGTTGAGAATGGCCTTTGAAGAGCTTGGACCCACCTACATAAAACTCGGACAGGTACTTTCCGCCCGGCCGGATCTTATCCCCATGGATTTTATTCAGGAACTTTCAAAGCTGCAGGATGCCGTACCGGCTTTTTCGTTTGAACAAGTCTGCGAAGTTATTGAATCCGAGTTCGGCCGGAAACCGGAAGACGTCTTTGACAGCCTCGAGGAAACGCCGCAGGCCTCCGCCTCCATCGGCCAGGTTCACCGGGCGGTTTTGAAAGACGGTGAGGCCGTCGCCGTTAAATTTCAGCGACCCGGCATTCGTAAAATTATTGAGGTCGACCTTGAAATCATGCTGCACCTGGCGACCTTGGCGGAACATCATATCGAGGAGATGGCCCTCCACCGGCCGGTAAAAATTGTTGACGAATTTGCACGTACCCTGGAAAAAGAGATCGATTACAAAATTGAAGCCACCAGCATGGAGCGTTGCGCTCGGCAATTCCTGGATGACCCCCATGTTTACATTCCCAAAATTTACCGGGATGCCACGACCTCGCGCATACTGACCGCCGAATTTATCGAGGGGATCAAAATCTCCGATTTCGACCGGCTGGAATCGGCGGGGCTTGACAGAAAGGTGATTACCACTCGCGGTGCGGATCTGGTACTTAAGCAGGTCTTTGAACACGGTTTTTTCCATGCTGATCCGCATCCGGGTAATATTTTTGCACTGTCGAACAATGTCATCTGCCTGATTGATTTTGGGATGGTCGGCGTGGTGGATCGGCAGACACGGGATGATTTTGTCGATTTGCTCGACAGTATTGCCCAGCAGAATGAAACTCAGGTCGCTGAAGTACTGCTCAAATTAACCTATTGGGATGATGAGCCGGACAGGCGATTGCTCGAGCGCGAGGTTGCGGATTTTATGGGTCGCCACCTATACAAACCGCTAAAGGAGATTGAGCTCGGCAAATTGCTTCAACAAATGCTGGAGGTAGCCGCCGAATTTCAGCTACGTATTCCGCCGGATCTTTTTCTAATGATTAAGGCCCTGGGCACGGTCGAAGGTGTAGGCCATATGCTGGATCCGGACTTTGATATGATTGCCCGAGCGACTCCCTTCATCGAAAAAGTCAAACTGGAAAGATATAAGCCCGAGCGTGTTGCCGAAGATATATTCGATCTATCCACCAAATTATTGCGATTTCTGCGGCAATTTCCAAAAGAGTTGCTCGATATCACCCAGATAATCCGGCAGCGAAAGCTCAGTCTTCAATTTGAACACCGGGGTCTCGAAACCATGCTCATCACCCATGATCGGATTTCCAACCGCATTTCTTTTTCCATCCTCATTGCGGCACTGATTGTTGGATCCGCTCTGATTGTGAGATCGGAAACCCCGCCCCTTATTTATGGAATTTCCCTTATCGGGATTATTCTCTTTTTGGCCGCTGCCATTATGGGAATCTGGTTGCTGGTGGCGATACTAAAAAAGGGTAGACTATGACCTAACAATTGGCTCAAGTTTCAGGGTTTAAGGTTCAAAGGTTATATGATTTCGATTACTTAACTTCACCGGCAAATACCTTACATTTTTGCTCGCAAAATAAATAAAGTAATTACACGATGAAAATACACTTATACAATTCGCTGGATAGACAAAAATCCGAGTTCAGCCCCATCCAGCCGGGAAAAGTGGGGCTATATACTTGCGGGCCAACGGTTTACAATTTTGCGCATATCGGAAATCTGCGGACTTACATTTTTGAAGATATTTTGAAGCGTGTTTTGCGATACAACGACTTTCAGGTAAAACACGTGATGAATATCACCGATGTCGGTCACTTAACGGGCGATCGTGACATGGGCGAAGATAAAATGGAAAAAGGCGCCCGTCGCGAGGGCCGGACCGCTTGGGAGATTGCAGAATTTTATACCCGGGCCTTTGAAAGCGATATCGCACTGCTGAATATCATCGAGCCGGATATCTGGGTCAAAGCGACCGATACGATTAGCGATCAAATTGAGCTGATCAACATTCTGGAAGCAAAAGGATATACCTATCGGACAGGTGATGGGATTTATTTTGATACCGCCAGGTTCAAAGATTACACCCGGCTTTCCCATCAGAATATCGAGTCCCTGCGGGAAGGTGCCCGGGTGGAAAAAAATCCGGAAAAACGTAATGCCACCGATTTCGCTTTATGGAAATTTTCACCCGAGGGGGTGCGGCGTCAGATGGAATGGGATTCCCCCTGGGGAACCGGATTTCCTGGTTGGCATATTGAATGCTCAGCCATGAGTATGAAGTATTTGGGCGAACAGCTCGATATTCATTGTGGCGGAACCGATCACATTGATGTCCACCACACCAATGAAATTGCCCAGTCCGAAGCGGCTACCGGCAGAAAATTTTTTAATTGCTGGATGCACGGCGCCTTTTTGATTATTGCCGGCGGTAAAAAAATGGCCAAAAGTGAGGGAAATTTTCTCACCTTGCAAACGGCTTTTGTGAAGAAAGGCATCAGTCCCCTGGTTTATCGTTATGCGGCTTTTCAGACTCACTATCGTAAACCCATGGAATACAGCGAGGAGAGTATTGAGGCCGCCCGCAACGGTTTACAGCATCTACAGAACCAGGTCCGGCAAGCCGCTCAAAATAGCACCGGACAGAAAGGGGCTGTCAAGGACGAATTTAGGACCAGATTCCTGGAAGCCATAAATGATGACCTAAATATGCCCAGGGCCATGGCGGTGGTGCAGGAAATGCTGAAAAGCAGCATAGGGGATGCCGATAAACATGCCACGATACTCGATTATGACCGCGTTTTAGGGCTGAGTCTCGATCAGGTGAACAAACCGGAAGAATTGCCGCAAGATATTAAAAACCTGGTGGCAGAACGACAGGCTGCCCGGGATGCCAAAGATTGGGCTGCCTCGGACCGGCTGCGCGATACGACCCAGGATTTGGGGTATCTGGTACAGGATACCAAGGAAGGGATGCAGGTCATAAAGAAGTAATGGACTGAAATGAACAAAACGATTATCGAAACGCAGAATCTTCATTTCTCGTACAATGGTCAACCGGTGATTAGGGGCGTTGACCTGAAGATTCAATCGGGTGATTTCATGGCCATGATCGGACCCAACGGCGGCGGGAAGACGACGCTGTTGAAACTGATGCTGGGACTGTTGAAAGCGGATTCGGGCAGCATTCGAATTTTCGGCAAACCACCAAAAGAGGTATCCTACCGGATCGGCTATGTCCCCCAGGATATCCAAATCAATCAGAATTTTCCTATTTCCTCATCAGATGTGGTGCTAATGGGGAAACTGAAGCCCGGTAGAGGATGGTCCCGGCACACCAAGGAAGATCGCATGGAGGCGGTGCAGGCCCTTGAGCGTGTGGGGGTTGGAAAATATAGCAACCACCGGATCGGCGAACTTTCAATCGGTCAAAAACAGCGGGTTTTCATTGCCCGCGCATTGGTAACGGATCCCGATATCCTGTTTTTAGATGAACCGACTGCCAGCATCGACACCAAAGGACAGAATGAGTTTTACGCTATTTTAAAAGAATTAAATCAGAAAATTACCATCATTGTCGTCAGTCACGATTTGATGGTGATATCCAGATACGTCAAATCTGTGGCCTGTGTGAATCAGAGCCTGCATTACCATGGCCATGCCGAACTCACCGGAGAAATGATCGAGATGATGTATGACTGTAAAATCGAAGAGACTTGCCCCGTTGAGTTGATTGCTCATGGCCTGCCGCATCGGGTGCTGCACAAGCATGGGGATAGCTAACCTTGTGTTTCACAATCTACTAAATTTGTTATATTTTATCTGATAAGATTCAAGCCAAAGGCTTATTAAACTCCAATCACCAAATGACAAATCACAAATAATACCCAAATTCCAATCACCAATGATCGACAGTTTGGAGTTTTAGTCATTGCTTATTGAGATTTATTTGAAATTTGAGTTTTGTAATTTGGGATTTAGCAGATGAGTTTTCGGCAAAGAGTAGCTTCATTACCCAAAAGACCAAGCCTCTAGAACTAGTTAAGATCAGAGTTTAAAATATGATCGAGGCGCTCCAATTTGAATTCATGCAAAATGCCTTGTTAGCCGGGCTGCTGGCCAGTGTGATTTGCGGTATCATGGGAACGTTAGTGGTCGTTAACCGGATTGTGTTTCTGTCAGGAGGTATTGCGCATGCATCCTTCGGCGGCATCGGACTGGCATTTTTTTTCGGATGGCCTTTCATGGTGGGAACGATTGGCTTCTCCCTTGTGGCGGCAGTCACCATGGCGGCCATTACATTCAAGTCCAAACACAGGGCCGATACAATCATCGGCGTGATTTGGGCGATTGGAATGGCGATCGGGATTATTCTGCTGGATTTAACGCCGGGTTATAATGTCGATTTGATGAGCTATTTATTCGGCAGTATCCTGACGGTTCCCGATTCCGATATCTGGATGATGCTTTTGGTTGGTTTGGCGTTCGTAGGCATCGTCTTTTATTTTTATAATGACTACATGGCGCTGTCTTATGATGAAGAATTCGCCCAGATCAGGGGCGTTCGTGTAAGAAGCCTGTATTTCCTCATGATTGTCATGGTGACAATTGGAATTGTAATGGTCATCCAGGTGGTTGGATTAATTCTGGTGATAGCGCTGCTGACGATTCCACCTTATATTGCCGAGAGATACTCGACGTCTTTGTTCAAAATGATGGTTTTATCCAGCGTCCTGAGTGCAATTTTTACCGTCATCGGTTTGTGGTTTTCTTACGTATTAGACTTGACTTCGGGCGCAACGATTATTGCGGTGGCGGGGATCGGTTTTATTATCTCATTGGCGATCGAACACCTTTGGCCGAAAATTGCCGTGACATCGATTCAATAGGAAAGTTGGCTGATTCTTAGAAACAGATGGGACAAAAAAAGAGGATCGCTGTTGACGACCCTCTTTCTTAAGTTTAGATCTCAAGTAAAATCAGGATAAAAAATTATAGATAATTGATATTTTGCCTTGGAAAGGGCCCCAGTGCTCTATTCAAAGTAAAAATTATTAGCCACACTTATTAAAGCCACAGAAATGACACATCATGCAGCCTTCCTCAAAGCTGATGGTTTGTCCGCATTCCGGGCATTTTTCGCCCATCAAGCTGTACTGGGTTTTGTGATTTTTTGGGGCATTTTCGCCGGTCATGTAGCGTCTCTCCAGTATCCGTGAAATAGCATCCGGGATTGACAGAACCAGACCGCCGTTTTGAAATATGGGATACTCCCCACCGATGCCTTTCAGCTGATCGACAATTTTATCGACCTTTACGCCCGTTCGCAAAGCGAGAGACACCAGTCGGCCGATGGCTTCTGTCTTGGCAGTGGTGGATCTCCCCGACTTGCCGATGGTGGCAAACACTTCAAAGGGTTGGCCGTCAAATTCGGTGACAGTCACATATAGGTGGCCGTAACCGGTTTTCATTTTGGTGGTGAAACCTTCCAGGGTCTCGGGTCGTTCCTTGACCGCCGTCATGAATCCATCTTCTTTTTTCGCTTTTTG
>JAAUYD010234785.1_pt1 | contig 12942 bp, 10 predicted proteins | sample 7278101 | NCBI WGS metagenome assembly JAAUYD01 (sample SAMN14350128, study PRJNA611818) | marine sediment metagenome | isolation source: surface marine sediment (0.6m) | place: French Polynesia: Moorea | collected 2018-08 | reverse complement strand
TACGCCTGGGGAGATAATCCCGCTGGGTCTAGATTGCTTCAGCTTGCTTCTTTTGCAGTTTTTCTGCGGGAAGTCGGTAATAAGGATAGACGGCGTCCGCTCTAGATTTAAGGAGTGTCAATTAACCAAGAATCCTCGTCCTTATAGGACGATGGAGTGTCAAACTCTCGCCAGTAACCTTAGAGGATGTTTGAAAAATATTATGTTTAACATCACAACCCTAAAAACCTAACCCCTAACCCCTAGGGGAAGCCCTCTCCTGTTTCCCCTCTCCCAATGGGAGAGGGGAAACAGGAGAGGGAAGCGGAAAAACTTTTAATGCTGGAAGGGGAACAGAAAAATAGGGGTCTTAAAGCCTCTGGACTAGTAGGAGAGAGGTTTACCCACAGAGGTTTTAAGTAACCTTTTGGACCCCTCAAACAACCTCTTAGGTATAGCCCTATGGTAGAGCAATTAAATGTATTTTATCACAAAAGACGGGGAATATAGCGTTTTTCACTCTTACCTCTAACATACTGTCTCGTTAGATTAGGGCAATTTCTGCGTCCCCGGCTGTCTTCCGTGGGGTTTTGACAGCAAGACCCAAGAAAACTGGCGTCGGTTGGGTTGTAGCTTGCTTCCCGTAGGGTAGCCTTCGCTGCAGGGTAACCCAACGCTATCAACATGATTGTTGAGTTCCACTTCGTTTCACCTAACAACTTGCACTTCCAAAAAGGATAACCAGGAGGCAGAGCCTCAACTCCCCTAATTACCAGCGTGACGCTGGTAACTAGAAATTAACTGAAAACCGCTATATTGAAAATGGTGCGGAATGTGGGTTATAGGCTTATCCCATAAATGGAATTGTGGGGCTTACCCCCGATGATTTTTTCTCGTTCCTTGCCTTTTTTCAGGAATGCAGCGATTGAGGCTCCCGCCTCAAATCCTGGCGGTCGCCGGGAGCCTCTGGTGAGTGCATTTCCAGACCGTCGCCTGGAAACCAGAGAGATACTCAAAGTTGGGGGTGAAACCCATCACTAATTGACTAACAGGATTACCCCTGATGATTTTGCGTAAACTTAAAATTTGACAGAAAATCATTAAAAACGGTATAATAGTGATTTGTTAAAACTTAGAAAGTATAGACAGTAACGCATACGTGCTGTAACTCATGCCAACAATACAGCAATTAATCCGTAATGAACGCGAACTAGCGCGTCAGAAAACCAAGTCCCCAGCCCTAAAACAATGCCCTCAACGTCGGGGGGTTTGCACCAGGGTGTACACAACAACGCCGAAAAAACCTAACTCAGCTCTGCGCAAAGTAGCGAGGGTGAGACTAACTTCTGGATTTGAAGTCACAGCTTATATTCCAGGAATAGGTCACAACCTACAAGAGCACTCTGTCGTGATGATTCGCGGCGGTCGTGTAAAGGACTTACCAGGCGTGAGATACCACATTATCCGTGGCACCTTAGATACAGCCGGAGTCAAAGACCGTAAGCAAGGTCGTTCCAAATATGGAACAAAGCGTCCTAAAGGATAAAGCCGTTGCGATTAATCGAAATTTGCGGTTAATCGCAGCAGCCACCTTCACCAAAAAATTTGAACTACTGTAGCCTGCGTTCAGCCCATGAAGGCAGGGATTTTTTCGGAATGTTGTTAGCGACAGCAGCATTGAAAGATGAGTCTTAAGGTATATAATAATTGTCGCGTTATATGTCTACTTGTGGAGAGCAAGTAAACAAGTCAGCATCGCTGGCAATAAATGTAAAAGGTCTGTGTAAATCGTATATCATTATCGTTGCTAAATCAGAATTAAGGTTGAATTATGTCTCGTCGTGGTGTTGTTCAAAGGCGTCCCGTTCCCCCTGACTCAGTTTATAACAGCCGTCTCGTAAGTATGATCATGCGGCGGATTATGCGTCATGGGAAAAAATCCCTCGCTGCTAGAGTCGTTTATGACGCATTTAAAACAATTGAAGAACGCACCGGTGGTGATCCTTTAGAAACCTTTGAAAGAGCTGTGCGTAATGCCACTCCTTTGGTAGAAGTAAAGGCACGACGAGTGGGTGGTGCTACCTACCAAGTACCGATGGAAGTACGTGCTGATCGGGGTACTACCCTAGCACTACGTTGGTTGGTGCAGTACTCCAGACAACGTCCTGGTAGGACAATGGCAAACAAATTGGCAAACGAATTAATGGATGCTGCCAACGAAACTGGAAGTACAATTCGTAAGCGCGAAGAAACACACCGGATGGCAGAAGCCAACAAAGCCTTTGCCCACTATCGCTATTAATTGAAAGACGCGTAAATAGCGCGTCTAAAAAAACCCCGTTCTTAAGGACGGAGACTCATTAAAAAGCGATATATTGTACTGTTTACAAAAAATGACGGTTTTCTGCAAAAGTATAGAAACTTAACAAAGTGTAATATACGAGATATCATGAGGCGAAAACTATAGGAGGGAAGTGTGGCACGTAGTATCCCGCTGGAAAAAGTACGCAATATAGGTATTGCGGCGCATATAGATGCGGGCAAGACAACAACAACAGAAAGAATCCTGTTTTACTCTGGCATCATTCATAAGATTGGTGAAGTCCACGAAGGGACTGCTGTCACCGACTGGATGGCTCAGGAGCGGGAGCGGGGAATCACCATTACTGCTGCTGCAATTAGTACCAGTTGGAAAGATCATCAAATTAATATTATTGACACACCGGGACACGTTGATTTCACCATCGAAGTAGAACGTTCTATGCGGGTACTTGATGGTGTAATTACCGTTTTATGTTCTGTAGGTGGTGTACAGCCCCAAACAGAAACAGTTTGGCGTCAGGCAGACCGTTATCAGGTACCCCGCATCGTCTTTGTGAACAAGATGGATCGCACTGGTGCGAACTTCTATAAAGTATACGAGCAGGTAGGCGATCGCTTGCGGACTAACGCTGTTCCCATTCAACTGCCAATTGGTAGTGAAAGCGAATTTCAGGGAATTGTTGACCTGGTAAAAATGTGTGCTTTTATATACAATAATGACCAGGGAACAGATATCCAGCAAACGGATATTCCCCCCGAAATGCAAGCTGAGGTGGAAGAGTACCGTACCAAACTAGTAGAAGCGGTAGCGGAAACTGATGACGACCTGATGAATAAGTATTTTGAAGGTGAAGAACTTACCGCCTCCGAAATTAGCACTGCCCTGCGTAAAGGGGTGCTTGCAGGTACAATTGTGCCAATGTTGTGCGGTTCAGCCTTTAAAAATAAGGGCGTGCAACTGCTGCTAGATGCAGTTGTAGATTATCTGCCAGCGCCAACTGAAGTACCAGCCATCGAAGGTACGCTACCTAATGGTGAAATCGTCAACAGACACGCCGATGATGATGCACCTTTATCGGCACTCGCGTTCAAAATTATGGCAGACCCCTACGGTCGCTTAACCTTTGTGCGCGTTTACTCTGGTATTTTGAAGAAAGGCAGCTACGTTTATAACGCCACAAAAGATAAAAAAGAGCGAATTTCCCGCTTAGTGGTGATGAAGGCAGATGAGAGAATCGATGTCGATGAATTACGGGCGGGGGATTTGGGAGCGGCTGTGGGATTAAAAGATACTCTCACAGGAGACACCCTCTGTGACGAAGGAGCGCCAGTAATTCTGGAATCCTTGTATATCCCCGAACCTGTAATCTCGGTGGCGGTAGAACCCAAAACCAAGAACGACATGGATAAGCTCTCCAAAGCTCTGCAAACTCTCTCGGAAGAAGACCCAACCTTCCGTGTCAGCGTTGATCCGGAAACTAACCAAACCGTAATTGCCGGAATGGGTGAGTTGCACTTGGAAATTCTGGTAGACAGAATGCTACGGGAATTTAAAGTGGAAGCTAACATCGGTGCGCCGCAAGTAGCTTACCGCGAAACAATTAGCAAAGCTGTCACCAAAGTAGAAGGTAAATTCATCCGCCAAAGTGGTGGTAAAGGTCAGTACGGTCACGTTGTAGTTGACTTGGAGCCAGGAGAACCCGGAAGCGGCTTTGAATTTGTCTCCAAGATTGTTGGTGGTGCTGTCCCCAAAGAGTACATCGCACCAGTGGAAGCAGGAATGAAAGAAACCTGCGAATCCGGTATTCTAGCTGGATATCCCTTAATTGACGTGAAAGCAACGTTGATTGATGGCTCTTACCACGATGTAGACTCTTCAGAAATGGCTTTCAAAATTGCCGGTTCCATGGCAATGAAAGCGGCAGCAATGAAGGCTTCACCTGCCCTCTTAGAGCCGATGATGAAAGTTGAGGTAGAAGTACCCGAAAACTTCCTAGGGGATGTGATGGGCGACCTCAATTCCCGTCGCGGACAAATAGAGGGCATGGGTTCTGAAGATGGTCTGTCAAAGGTGACTGCTAAAGTCCCATTGGCAGAAATGTTTGGCTACGCCACTGATATCCGGTCAAAAACCCAGGGTCGGGGCGTCTTCTCCATGGAGTTTAGCCACTACGAAGAAGTGCCTCGCAACGTGTCTGAGGCAATCATAGCTAAAAGCAAAGGGAACGCTTAATTTAGAAAAGGAAAGTACTATACATGGCACGCGCAAAGTTTGAAAGAACTAAACCCCACGTAAACATTGGTACCATTGGACACGTTGACCATGGTAAAACTACGCTGACAGCAGCTATTACCATGACCTTGTCGGCTCTTGGTCAGGCTCAGGCAAAGGCTTACGATCAAATCGATAATGCTCCTGAGGAAAAGGCGCGGGGTATTACCATTAACACCGCCCACGTAGAATATGAAACTGAAAATCGGCACTATGCCCACGTAGACTGCCCCGGACACGCAGACTACGTAAAAAACATGATCACTGGTGCTGCCCAGATGGATGGAGCTATTCTAGTGGTGTCTGCTGCTGATGGTCCGATGCCCCAAACTCGGGAACACATCCTACTGGCAAAACAGGTAGGTGTACCCAGCCTAGTAGTGTTCTTGAACAAGCAAGACCAAGTAGACGACGAGGAACTGCTAGAGTTAGTGGAACTAGAAGTTCGGGAATTGCTTTCCAGCTACGATTTTCCTGGAGATGATATTCCCATCGTCGCAGGTTCTGGTCTACTGGCACTGGAACACATGACTGCTAACCCCAAAACCCAACGGGGTGAAAATGAGTGGGTAGATAAAATCTACGACCTTATGGATAACGTAGACTCATTCATTCCTACACCTGAGCGCGATGTAGATAAGCCCTTCCTCATGGCAGTTGAGGACGTATTCTCCATCACAGGTCGTGGTACGGTAGCTACCGGTAGAATCGAGCGCGGTAAGGTCAAAATTGGCGATACCGTTGAATTAGTGGGAATTAGAGATACTCGCAGCACCACCGTTACTGGTATCGAGATGTTCAAGAAGAGTCTTGAAGAAGGTATGGCTGGGGATAACGCTGGTTTGCTACTGCGTGGTATTCAAAAAACTGATATTGAGCGCGGTATGGTACTTGCCAAGCCTGGTTCCATCACTCCCCATACCCAATTTGAAGGTGAAGTTTACGTTCTCACAGATAAAGAAGGTGGTCGTAAAACTCCATTCTTTGCTGGTTACCGTCCTCAGTTCTACGTGCGGACAACCGACGTGACCGGTACAATCAAGACCTTTACTGCTGATGATGGCAGCGCTGCGGAAATGGTTATGCCCGGAGACCGCATTAAAATGACCGTAGAACTGATCAACGCCATTGCTATTGAGCAAGGAATGCGCTTCGCTATTCGTGAAGGTGGTCGCACCATCGGTGCTGGCGTTGTTTCCAAAATTCTTAAGTAGTACATCTGTACCTTAATCCCCCAAGGAGCAGAGATGGTAAAATTCCTCTCTGCTCTTTTATCTTCCCTTAAATGAATGATACTGTTGGTCAATTAATGATGGGTTTCACCCCCCAACTTTGAGTGTCTCTCTCGTTTCCAGGCTCCAGCGTGGAAATGCACTTGCAGGAAGCCCGGATTTGAGGGGGGAGCCTCAATCGCTGCATTGCTGAAAAGAGGCAAGGAACGAGAAATGAGGGGCTAGACCATTCATTAATTCGCCAACAGTATCATGAATTTTGCATTTTTGATTTTGGATTGTGGATTGGCATCTATAATCTAAAATCTAAAATCCGTCTTGGAAAGTTTAACAGGACGGAAACTAACACCCCCAACTTTCCGCAAAATCTAAAATTTCTAGAACCAGGAAAATTGAAAATGGCAACCCTACAGCACCAAAAAATTAGAATTCGCTTAAAAGCTTTTGATCGTCGCTTACTCGATACATCTTGCGAGAAGATTGTAGATACAGCTAACCGCACTAACGCTACAGCAATCGGTCCAATTCCTCTACCCACAAAACGCCGCATCTACTGCGTATTGCGATCGCCCCACGTTGATAAGGATTCACGGGAACATTTTGAAACTCGTACCCACCGTCGGATTATAGATATTTACCAGCCTTCTCCTAAAACTATTGATGCTTTAATGAAATTGGATCTACCATCAGGTGTGGATATTGAAGTTAAGCTCTAATTAGTCATTAGTCATTCAGAGGTGCAATAATTAGCATCATTCTTTGTTAAACCTTGACAAACTTTGGTAAATGTTATTTACGGAGGTTTAGCAAGGTCTTTGAGCGAAACCGAGGCGCTAAAAGCTGGATTGTGCTAGTATAGAGAGAGTTAGTAACTTGTTTAACCTTATTTGCGGAATTCCCCATCCGCCTTGCGGTGGGGTGGATGTCACGCGACGTAAAATAATGGACTGTGAGAAGTTATAGTGCGGTCAGAGTAGGCGCGGTCAGTATTACCAGAGCCTCCAAAAACGTTTATTAGCGCTTTGCTGTACAGCAAAGCTTTGTCGGCAACAACCATCGGATTTTATCTGATGCCATACAGGTACTACCTGCGGATGCGTAGGTTTGTAGAGGTTAAATGTTGCACTACCACAAAAGACCAATGAACAAGGATAAAAAAGATATCTTTGTGATAATTTTGACATAACCCTGAAGAAATTTTTCTCAGGGCTTTTTAGTGGAAAATCAAGATGGTAAAATGTAATTAAAAGTAATTGCTATAAGCAAATATAGCGGTTTTCACTTGAGAACAATACATACGCAACCTCACCCCAGCTAAAGCCACCCCTCTGCTTACCTAGACAGGTAGTGGCTTTGGTGCAGGGTAGCACAGAAGAAGGGGAAGCAGTGCTGTGCTATCGTTTCCCCCGTTGTAGCAAGTGACGTGGTGAGTTAGAATTCCTGTACCACCCTCTGGGAAGTCACTGCGCATCTACACTCAACCGAAAACCGCTATATTTAAAATCAGGATTTACAGCTTACTATAATTCCAAAATCCAATATAAATTTGCCATTATTGTCAGTTAATGGTCGCTTAACCCCGGTTGCTTTTATGCTCTAGACTTGACATCAAGGTAGCATCCTCCATCAGTAGTAAAGTATATCTAACAACCCAAATGAACCTGAGAAAAATTACGGGATAAGCAGAGATTCAGAAATTTTAAAGATTAAAATTATACCAAGGAAAAAATGACATCATCTTCTAAAATTGCTGTTCGCGAACTACCTCTGTTCCCGTTACCGAAAGTGGTTCTATTTCCCACCAGACCTTTACCCCTGCATATATTTGAGTTTCGCTACCGAATTATGATGAACACAATTTTGGAGAGCGATCGCAGGTTCGGGGTATTGATGGTAGATCCGGCAGGGGGTACCATTGCTGATATTGGTTGCTGTGCCCAAATCATTGATTACCAACGGTTGCCTGATGACCGTATTAAGATGTTAAGTTTGGGACAGCAAAGGTTCCGTGTTTTAGAGTATGTTCGGGAAAAACCTTACCGCATTGGTTTGGTGGAATGGATTGAAGATAATCCCCCTACTCAAGATTTATATCCTCTGGCAACAGAAGTAGAACAATTACTGCGAGACGTAGTGCGTCTGTCAGCCAAGTTAACTGAACAAAGTATTGAACTACCGGAAGATTTACCCGATTTACCTCTAGAATTGTCTTATTGGGTGGCAAGCAATCTTTATGGAGTCCCTAACGAACAACAGGGATTGTTGGAAACACAGGATACTGCTGCTCGTTTGCAACGGGAAGCAGAAATTTTGACTTCCACTCGCAATCACTTGGCAGCACGTACAGCAATCAAAGATACATTTAATTAGTTTGGAGTTAGGAGTTACTAATTACCAATTACCCATTACCAATTACCCATTGCCAACCCCAACAGTTTGCAAAACACTGTAGCTGCCAAATATTTTTAAGACTTCGGTATAGGTAGTTAGTTCTGCCAATGCCGATTTCATTTTGGGTTCACAAGCGTCTGCTTCTAAGTCAATGAAAAACAAATATTCTCCTAGTGATCGCTTTGTGGGACGGGATTCAATGCGACTCAGATTAATATTCAGTTTTGCAAATACTTGTAGTGGCTTAACTAAAGCACCAGGAACATTAGCTGGTACGCTAAAAGCTAAGGAGGTATGGCTGAGTGTTGGAGATTTGTGGTAAGGGTAAGAGACATCATCCCGACTTATTATCCAAAAGCGAGTACAATTCTCTGGATGGTCATTAATGCCAGTAACTAATATTGGTAGGTTATACAGTTGCGCTGCTCGTTGGGATGAAATAGCAGCTGCTGTCAAATCCTGTTTGAGTAGTTGTAAAGCTTCTGTGGTGGAATTAGTGGGAATTAGCTTGACGTTGGGGAGAGAACGCTCTAACCATCCCTGACATTGTGCTAAAGCTTGGGGATGGGAATAAACTGTTTTAATATCTTCTACATTTTGGGCACAGGAAATAAATCCATGGACAATTGGCATCACCAAAGCCAATTGTATTTGTAAATTATCCAACTGCCATAAGGTATCCAATGTCATTGTGACACTGCCTTCAATGGAATTTTCCACTGGTACCACAGCTAATTCTACCTCTTTTTGGGCTACGGCTTTTAATGTCTGGGCAATGCTGGGATAGGGATATAAGTCAGCTTCTTTACCAATGTCTTGAGCTAAAATTTTAGTAAAATTAATAGCTGCCTGTTCCGCGTAAGTACCTAGGGGTCCCAAATGGGCTATGGATACATTCATGGTGTTTAGTTGTGAATTCAAAAATAGAAATAACCTATATTTTAATCCACCAATTAATTAGTGGCTCTACAGCGATACAGTCTGTATCTGTATTCACCAGCAGATTTCCGCTTTGGATGGTCAGGGACACATTGCTGAGACTCTAAATCTATCCCACTTTGGAAATCAACTAACCAGAGGTCAAAAGGTCGTGGGAGTTCGGTTAATTGCTGGTGAAACATTTGGATAGCATTGGTATAATTTTTAGTCTTAGAATCTCTGTGTGCTAGGAAAAATTGCCAATTCTCAGAGGGGAATTCCCAAGCTAATCCCATCATTCTTCCCGTTTGTCCGTGGTGTTTGTGGGTAGTGGCAATCAATACTGGATGTTCAGAAAATTCTTGGATGATAGGAGCAAGAATATCAGGACGATGATTTTGCAGGTAGCCCAAATTGTAAGCTGCGGTAAACCCCCCTACGGTTGCCATCAAGTAAATTATTATTACCCTCACCTTGCCATTTACAATGGGCAATAGTTTATATTTATCTAGTAGTGTGGTACACCAACCTTGGTGGGTAAACCAACTTATAGACTTATCCTCTGCTTGTTTGACTCTGGGTTCTCTGTGACTGTGTGATTTTTTATTTACCCCTGTAAAGTTACCTTGGTAAACTAGTAACTGCGACCTTTGTGAGTTCTGCCAAATACCAGCCAAAGCAGCACCCAATAAAAGAATTATTGCAGGAGCAAAGACAAATTGGAAACGAGCAGCTAAGGTTAAGTCCATACCCAAACCATAGGTAATAGCCAAAAAAATGGCGATCGCCCCAACAACGTACTCAACTAAGATTTCCATGGCTAGATGGTTATCTGGGCTTTGCTGCTGGCACCTCCAACCCAAGAAGAGATAGGGCAAACTCCAGAGCAAAAATAGTAAGCTGACCACCCCAGAAACAATTACAATTGCTAGGGGTAAGTTAGTGAATGCCGAAGGTAAAAGTAACAAAATACTGATGATCCAAATTAGCAATCGTCCTATAGGACTAAACCAATCAGTATGAGGGTTACCATCACTAACCCAATTTGTTGGTTCGCTACCGTAAATACCTTGCAGCACTGGTAACCATACTAAACAACCCATCAACGTACCTACAGCAATTACCCCGATACGCCACCAATAAATTTTTAATTCAGTAAATATACTTGCTTTAATTTGTCGCCAAATTTGCAGTAGTAACACCAAGCCTTGGGCACATAAGCTCAGAGCGAAAAAGTAATGAGTTGCTATACCCAAGCAGTTGACGACTATCCAGGATAATAGCAACCAGATAGGCAAAATTTGCCGACGCTTTATGGTTTCCACTGCTTTGTACAAGCAACACACAGAAGCAATAACCAGTAAAATTGCTAAGGTGTAATGGCGTGTTTGTCTAGCAAGAAAAATGGCGTAGGGGGAAACTGCCATCATTGCTGCTGCCATTTGAGCTGCTAACCGAGAAGGAAAGACTAAATAAGCAAAGCCAAACATGGCTGGAATACATGCAACCCCAAAAAAAGCACTGAGCGATCGCGCTGCCCAAATTGAAGCTAATTCCTGAGGGGGTGAAAACAATTTCATCCACAGATGGGTAAGGGCAAAATACAAGGGAGGATGAGTACTTTCACTGAATAAATGTTCAACAACTGCACTGATTCCAGCTTCTGAGGTAGGTTGTAGCGGTTGCAAAAGAACATCTGAACCAATAACCTGATTTAGTGGCACCGTGTGAAAACTATTGCCCAGGCTAAAAACTATGGTGGCACATTCATCAGTCCAAGGTGGTAGAGATGCTAAATCCACTAAGCGGATAATAGTGCCAATCAATAACCATAACAGCAGTAGTAGCAGGTGAGTGCGGTTGTTCATTCAAGGGAGAGAGCAACTTTATTGGGAGGATAGCAACCCCCGCTGCTATCCTGACAGGTAAACGGGTAGTTCCACAACAGCAGTGCTTTTACAGCTTGTACCAAAAGTAATCAGGAATAAGGATCGAAAAACTTGTTGATGGTAGACAAAAGCATAAAGAATTATGACTTACGCAAGCGTCACAAAATTATGGCAACTGGCACACATACTTCAATTTGAAATAAAACTCTATGTTCCTTGATTTATAGGCATTATAGACAAATTACTACTATGTGACAGTTTTAGGGTAAATGTGCCAGTTGCGTAAGTCCTGAGAATATGAGAATATTCCTATTGAGGAAAAATTTATAAAGCTTAATTTACTAGACTAGAAAAATAGGCGTTGCTAAATCAAAGTATGAATACTGTGATTAGAGTTCTCGATTAACCCCCTAAATCCCCCAGAATTGGGGGTTGGAGGGCAAAGTCATACTTTTAATCAGCAAAGCCAAAAAATATTTAAGCATAATTGCTGATTAAAAAATTGTATAATACTTAAACCCGACTTAAAATATAGTCGAATTGGTCAACAAGGTTTATATTTGTTGTCTTAGTTGTAAGTGCTGATACCTCCACTATAAGTGGTATATTTATCTAACTGAAGATAGGAATTTGTTTCTGAAGTATGTAACTAATGAAGGATAACTAGGAACAAATATATTGTTTAAGATAAAGTTGGAATTATCAGTTACTATTTTACGTATAAATAGAGTTTAAGAAGCTTTGCGGGCAAGCTCCGCTAAAGTAAAATTACCCTGAGAAATAGAGAAATTTAGCAGAAAAAAAGGAGGTCAAATACTGCTGACTTTTTAAGCCCATAGACCCAGGTCACTGGGCTTCATAAAAATAAAATAGGAATCCTATAGAAACAAAATGTATTAGTATAACAAATAAACAAAAAAACAAACAAATAAATAATATATATCACACCAATTATTCCATTAAATTATGCCTAGTAAGTTTGTTGCATCCCAATCAGTAGAAATTCCCGTACCCCAACAGCCTATTCCCATTCAGCATTACTTACGTCAGCCACAACGGCTAGTTAATGCTTTAGTCGATCCTAGTCGCACTAAACTGCTAGCTGACGATATTTTTAGATTGAAAATGCGTCCTTTAAGTTTCATGTCCCTGAGTATTCAACCTACTGTAGATATGAGAATATGGGCAGAATCAAATGGAACTATTTATTTGCGGTCGTTAAGTTGCGAAATCCTCGGTATTGAGTATATTAACCAGCGTTTTGACTTGAATTTAAAGGGACATTTGTCACCATTTCAAATAGGCAAAGATACTCGTCTTCAAGGAAGAGCAGATTTAGAGGTAGAAGTTGAACTACCACCACCATTTTCTTTTACTCCTAAACCAATTTTGGAAACTACTGGCAATGGTTTACTTAAGAGTGTTTTGTTGACAATTAAACAAAGATTATTGCATCAATTGCTCGTAGATTATCGTCGTTGGGTAATATTACAAACTGAAGAAACAACTATTATTCAAAAACGTGGTGAATTACCCCTGTGGGAAATAGAATAATATTACGTTCCTTCTGAATATTTATCATATCTGTGAGGTTAACTAATTGGTAATGGGTAATTGGTAATAGGAATATAGCGGTTTTCACGCTTGATAAAATACAGATGAACCTCACCCCTAACCCCTCTCCCAATGGGAGAGGGGAAAGGGAGAGGGGTGGCTTTAGCCGGGGTGAGGTTTCGAGCTGGTTGACTGACAAAAGTCGTGGAAGTGTTGAAATTTCGTAGCCCCTCCACCCAACGCAATCGGTTGCGGTTGTTGGGTTACTCTGCTCAAAGCCGTACTCAAAGAGAAGCCATGACCTGTCTACCGCGTCTACATGCTACCCCTCCGGGGAAGCAAGCTACAACCCAACCTACATCTAACCCCTCTCCCATTGGGAGAG
>JAAUYD010051670.1_pt1 | contig 12942 bp, 13 predicted proteins | sample 7278101 | NCBI WGS metagenome assembly JAAUYD01 (sample SAMN14350128, study PRJNA611818) | marine sediment metagenome | isolation source: surface marine sediment (0.6m) | place: French Polynesia: Moorea | collected 2018-08 | reverse complement strand
TGCTCATTTCCTCAGGGTCGCCGGAGCGGGTGCCCGCGGCAGCCGGGCGCAGGAGGCCCGAATAGATCATCCGGTTCACCCGGCTCGGCGGCAAGTTCTCCCGGTAGTAGATCACCACATCGGTCAGTTCCCAGCGGCCCTGCACCTGCGCGGCGGATTTGGCGATGATCTGTTCAGTGAGAATCCCGGCCGCATCGCGCCGGAAAATGGTCACGTCGGTCAGCTCTGTTGCAGCAGGATTACTGCGGGCGGCGCGCAGTATGTCATTGCCGGATCTCAGCCAGATGGGATCCTGCTCACCCACCTTGAGCTTTTTGCCCGAGTAATCGCCAATGCCCCACTGATGCAGCGTGGGTGCTGCGCCGGGTACAGCCTGATCGTCAATAAGGAAATGGAACACACCAATGGCGAGTGCAACCGGCGCAATTATGAGAATCAGGCGCAGCTGCGAAACCCCTGTGTTCCAGATCGCGACCAACTCGGAGCGATGGCTGAGCTCGGTCAGCATGAGCAGAAGCGCAAGCAAGGTGGCAATGCCCACAAAGGCCGAGGTGACGCCAGGCAGACGCAAGAGAGCATATTTGAAGATGGAGCTGATCTCATCATTGTGCAGCGCCAGCACGTCCGGTGCATAGGTGACCACATCCAGGGTCAGCACGAAGATGGTGATACCCGCCAGGATCAGCGCGAACCGGGACGCAACCATGCGCGTCAACATCATGCTCAGGGTCCAGGTCATGCGGCCTTGAACCTCCTCAGCACGGAAACCTTGGCGCGTTCAATCTGGTCAATCAGCCAGTCCAAAGTGGGCTCCAATCTGGCTGGTTTCAATGTGAAGCAGGCGTTGTAGAAGTGCCATGTGGCAAACGTCGCTAGAGCAACGAACGGCAGCCAAATGGCAAGCCACGGCGAAGCCTTGCCGAGAAACACGGCCAATGCGCCCTGCTCCAAGACCTCATGATAGACCACCAGCAGAACCACGGCGAGCGCAAAGCGGTAGGCGCGATGGCCCCGTCGCCGCCCAATGGCAAACGGCACGGCAAGGATCGGCAAGATCATGATGGACAAAACCGTTACCACGCGCTTGTGAAACTCGCCGCGCATTTTCTCAACAGAGGTCTTTTCCGGTGGCTTGTTTCGGAGCGTTACAAGCTCCCATAATGAGAGCTCCCGGTGATCAATCCCGCGCACTCTGAACTGCGTGCCCACAACGCGGCCGATCGGTGTGTCCACATTGTTGAATTCGCCCACAACGTGAGGCGGCAGTGGCGCATTGTTAAAGTCAGCTTGCACAGCACCATCGATCCTCAGCCTGTGGCCTTCCCTGAGCCGCAGAATTGGCCGCGGATCGCTCTGGTGCTCCACCAAAGCCCCTCCGGTGGAGGTAAGGGTGAGACTGCCGCCGGTTTCCTTGTCTTCGAACAGGAAGATACGTTCGAATTGATTGTTTTTGCGGGACAATTTATCGAGAATGAAGGTTCTGGTACCGGCCTGCATGAAAACGCCCGCTTCGGCCAGGAAGAAGATCTCCACGTTCTGCACCGAATGGACAATCGCCCTGAAGGCGTATCGCGCCTGCGGCTGCACCCAGCCCACAATCAAGAGCGCAAGGATTGTGAAGAAGGCCGCGACGATCATCACCGGCCTCACCAGCTGGTGCAGACCAATGCCCGTGGCCATAAAGGCATCCAGCTCGCTGTTCTTGGACAGGGAGTTGAAACCGAACAGCAGGCCGAGGAACAAGGCGGCCGGCAGCGCCAGCCCAAGATAGTGCGGCACCAGATAGGCCAGCATCTCAAACACAATGCCAAGGGAGTTCTTCTTACCCAGCGTGATATCGAGCAACCGCACCAGACGGTCGGCCAGCAGCACCATCAGGCCGATGGCGATGGCCGACAGCAGCGGCTTGGCGATCGTCTTGGCGATATATCTTCCTGTGATGTTCAAAGCACTAGCCAGCCCAGACGGCCTTCAACGCCGCCAGCAGTTTGTCATGCAAGTCTCCCTGCGCGGCCACGGCGCTGGACAGATCCGGCACGGCCGGCCAGCCGGGATCTGGAAAGGAAACTCCTTCAAAGCTCTGGGTTTCACTATAGCGCGGGATCACATGCATATGCACGTTGGGATCCACCATCATCAGCATCAGATAGTTGAGCTTCTGGTAAGGGCGGAAGGCTTGGAGGGAGGTTTCAATCTGACGCGTGGCCACGGCCAGCTCAGCAAAGGCCGGCTGGCTGATCTCGGAGAATGCCTCAACATCCTCCTTGCACACCAGCACCAGGGCGCCAAGCGTTGCTTGCTGAGCGCGCAGCAAAATGCACCAATGATCCAGCTCTTTAACGAGGCTGCCCGGATACCCGAACTTCTCCATGGTCTGGTTCATTTCAGGATGGCCTTTTCAAAAACAGCTTTACGGCTTTGTTAAGTCAATCAAACGTGACCGCAACGTGGCGAAGCTCAGCAAATTGTTCTGCATTTGAGCCCATCCCTCTTATCTGCACATCGCACCGCCAGGCCCCTTCGTCGCGGCGGATGTGATAGAGATTCCAAGCAGCCGCCGGCTTATGCTTGGTTTCCCTCGCCGATGCAGAAGGTACGCCAAAAACTTGAGTCGTGCCATGGGCGGTTTTCAGCTCTTCGTGCATGTGCTGGTGATTGTGACCGTGCAGGATCAGCTCAGCACCCTCAGAAATCAGAATGTCGCGCAGATCGTCAGCGTTCCACAGGGCTTTGCGCCACTTGGCCTGGCCGGGCAAGGGCGGGTGGTGAATCAGCACCGTGCGGAAAAACCCTTGCTGGCGCAGGCGCGGCAAAAGGGCCTTAAGCGCTTTCAATTGCTCTTTGCCGACCCGTCCGCCTGCCGCGAACCAGGCGGTGGGAACCGAGGATGACAAGGCGATTATGGCCACGTTCTTGCGTACGCGTACATACGGAAACCCATCCTTTGCCAGCCCCTCGGGCACAGCATATTCGCCTTGCATGTTCTGCTGCCAGCGGCCGGTGCCCTCCTCAGGGGCCACTTTCACATAGGCATCATGGTTACCCGGTATCACTGCAACACGGTCCGCCGGACCAAGGCTTGCGAGCCACTTGCCGGCCGCGATGAATTCATCCGGCAATGCGATGTTGGTGAGATCGCCGGTCACGGCAATATGATCGGGCTCAAACGCCTGCATGTCGCGCACAAGGCCGGCCAGGACCGCGGGGTCGTGGACGTTCTTGCGATTGAGGTGCCAAGACTGGAATCCCAGAATGCGTTTGCACAACAATTGAGGGAGTTTGGCCTTGGTCATAGGCAGATGAGGATCTGAAATATGTGCCAGTTTAACCATGCGCCGAAATATCATTTCAGGCGCCGGGCGCCTTTGCGTTGACAGCGTCTCAGACCGGTGCCATTGAGTGCCATCCTCTCCAACAGAGTATCACTAGTTCACGGGTTTTGGGGTATTTGCAAGTGAAAGTCATCATTTTGGGAGCCGGCCAAGGCAAGCGTTTGCTGCCCCTGACCGAGATGGTGCCCAAGGCCCTTCTCGATGTAGGGGGCCGCTCTTTGATCGGCCGTCAGATTGATGCCTTTGTTGCCTGCGGTATCAAGGAGTTCGTGGTGGTCACCGGATATGGCGACGGCCTGATGGAAACCGCATTGAAGGAGATTTCATCGGATCTCGGCATTCAGGTGCGCACGGTGTTTAACCCCTTCTATAGCGTCTCCGACAATCTTGCGAGCTGCTGGATGGCCCGCCACGAGATGACCGGGGACTTCATTCAGGTGAACGGCGACAACATCTTCAAGGCAGACTTGGTGGCCCACCTGTTGAGTGCGCCACAGGCGGAGGTGACCGTTGCTATCAACCATAAAGAGAGCTACGACGCCGACGATATGAAGGTGATGATGGACGCAGAACGGGTCACGGAAATCGGCAAGCGGCTGCCGCTGGAAGCGGTGGATGCAGAAGCCATTGGCTTCTATCTGTTCCGCGGAGATGGTGGGCAGAAATATGCCGATGTGCTCGACAGCATGGTGCGGGGCCCTCAAGGGCTGAAGCAGTGGTTTGTAACCGCCGTGGCCGGCCTCAGCAAGATTGTGGATGTGCGCGCCCGCGCCTTTGATGATTATGAGTGGGCCGAGGTTGATTTCCCGGCCGATCTTCAGCATGCGCGACAGGTGGTGGCGAACTGGTAAGCGGTTAGACCTGAGGCTCCTCAGGCCTTTGTGCGAGCAACCGCTCCACCAATTCCTTGTCCTCCGGCTTATCCACATCGACAGCCGCCGAGGCAAAGGGCAGCAGCACGGGAACAGCGTTGGCGCCCAGCTTCGTTGAGGCCAGTTCGAACGCGCGGTCCAGGCTCATGCCCCCGGTCATCCAGGATGTGAGTGCGCCCACGCCGAATGCGCCAATGAGCTTCCACGGTTTCTTGCGGTTTTTGTCGGCCTGCTGCCAGAAGCGCACGAAGTTCAGCCCAGCCTCCGAGTTAATAGCAAACAGGTTGCAGCCGGACACGGCAACGTCGGAGAACTTCATGTAGGTGCGGCGCGTATCTGGCAACTCGGCCGTGATGGTCTCCCGGGTGGCGAGCCCCACGGCCAAATCGGCGCCCGTGCCGGCGGCCATCTGCAGGAAATGAGAGACGATCTTCGGGGTCAGAAGCGCATGATCGGCTGTTGTCACCAAAACCGGCCACTGGGTCGTCGGGCGCTTAAGGGCGGTGAGAACGGAGGCCGGCGCTGATGAGGAAGACGGGACGATCTCAATGGCCGGACCTGGACCCAAAGCCGTCCGCACCGCTTCGGGATCATCGATCGAAACGGATATGTGCTCCACATAGGGGCACTTCAAAAGTGCGTCCACCACCCGCGCCAGCATGGGTGTTCCGGCCACCGGCACCAAACACTTGTGGTCCACATGAAAGGCCGTGGCCATGGGGTCGGAGGGCCCCCGCCCCGCCGCCATCACCAAGGCGTCATATCTCACTTTCTCAATCACAGCTCGCGCTCATAAATCCGGTAGCGCTTATAGGGCTTGGCATTCAAGCTTTCGATGATACCCCGGATGGCCATGTTGTCCTCCAATACCCACGAGAGCTCTGCCAGCCGGGTGCCCACGGAGGCGTGATGCTGCCTGACGGCATCGATGGCTGCAACACCAAGAGCGGCACCGAGCGCTGAGCCCTGAAACTGCTTGGCCACGCCCATCAGAGGCATCCTGGCTGAAGCAACCCCCTTCACTTTGAGCCGCCAGAGCAATTTGGCCCAGCCAAAAGGCAGAATTTTGCCGTTCAAATCGGCAATGGCCTCGTTGATGTTCGGCAAAGACACGGCCATGGCCGCCGGTTGGCCCTGGTAGTAGGCAATCGAAACATACTCTTCAGGCACGAGAAGCTTCAAATTTTGGCCCAGATGGCTGATTTCGGCCTGGGTCATGGGCACAAAATTCCAATTGTCACTCCAGGCATCGTTGAAGATCGAGATGATCACATCCAGATCACGGGCCAAGTTCTTCTTGGAGAACTTGCGCACCTCCATATCGCCGGAGCGGGCCACCTTTTTCACCATAGCGGCCATGGCCCGGGGGATATCGGGCCGCGGATCGTAGCTGTAGGCCAGCACATCCTTGGCCTTGGCGTAGCCCGCCGCCGCGATCTGCGCGTCATAGTAGGGCCGGGCGTGGCCCATGAGAAATTGTGGCGGGGTCTCAAAGCCTTCCACCAGCAGGCCGACCTCTTCGTTGATCGAATGGCTGAACGGACCGCGGCTGCACGACATCCCCCGGGCCTTCAGCCAGTCTTCCGCCGCCCCGAAAAGCGCTGCGAAAACCTCCGCGTCATCCTCGGCTTCGATAAAGCCAAACTGCCCCGCACCGTCTTTGTGGCGTTCTTGGTGAAGTTCGCAGATCTGAGCGGAAATGCGGCCGACGCACTGACCGGCGCGCCAGGCCGTGAAGAGCTGCACCTCGGCGTGCTGGTAGTAGGGATTGTTCTTTGGGCTGAGATGGTCCTGGCGCTCCAGATAGAGCGGGGGCACCCAGTTCGGATCGTCAGCATAGAGCCGGAACGGCAGCGAGAGGAAGCCCTGGAGACCGGCCTTATCGGCGACCGGCCTGACGTCAATGCTGTTGGGGCTGACCGTCATGCCTGCTGTGCGTCACGCCGCGTGCGCTGAGTTCTTGCGCCCGGATTTGCGCGGCCGCTTGGGCTTTGGCGGTGTCGCCAGGCGCACCTGGCCGGCCTCCACTGTGTAAAGCCGGTCCGCAATGGCGGTCCATGCGGGGCGATGGGTCACCGTGACGATGGTGTAGGCGCCAGTCAGTTCTTTGATGTTGTCGACAATCTCGCGCTCGGTCTCAGGATCGAGCGCGCTGGTCACCTCGTCCAAGATCAGCAATGTGGGATCGGTAACCAGGGCCCTGGCCAGGGCAATGCGCTGACGCTGACCGCCGGACAGTTTGGTGCCCATCTCGCCGGCAATGGTTTCCACCCCGTCGGGCAGCTTGGCAATGAAGTCGGACGCGCCGGCCCGCTGAAGAGCTTTGTCGACCGCCTCCGCGCTCACCGTGTCATCGCCCAGTGTGATGTTCTCGCGGATTGTACCGTGGAACAGGCTGAGTTCCTGGGGCACATAGCCGATCATCCGGCGCCAGGCCTTCAGGTCGATATCCGTCAGGCTCACATCATCAAGCGTGATGCTGCCTTCATCCGGGCGGTGCAGCCCGATCAAAAGGTCGATCAGCGTGGTTTTCCCGGCGCCGGACCCGCCGCGCAGAACGGTGATCTTCTTGGCAGGAATCTCAAGGTCGATGTCTCGCACGACGGGCGTTTCTTCATGCGCAAAACTGACTTTGTGAAACTTCGCCCCAGTGCTCAGGGTTGGTGCTTGCGTGCCCGGATTGGATTCCGCGGCCTCAGCGGTGGCCTCCAGCACCTCTTCAAGTCGCCAGAAGGCGCTTTCCAGCTGTGCAGCTTCCTGCAGCGTGGCCTGAAGTCTGGAAATGACGGCCGTCACCTGGAAGAACACAATCCCCGCTACGACAAGCTCTGAAAGGGGCGTGTTAAACTGCTTGGTGGCGATATAGACCGATACGCCAATACACAAGGCCACCAACGCTTCATGGCCGTAACTGCGCCCATGGGTGGCCAGAGACTGACGCACCAGGGCTTTGCGCAGCACCTTGATTTTGCGGCTGAACAACTCAATAAAGGGCGCTTGGCGCTCCATCGATTTCAGCGGCTTGATGTTGTTCATAGTGTCCGAAACATAGGTCACCAGATCGGACGTGCTGTCGGTTTGCTTATAGCCGGCCTTGCGCGAGATCTTGACCAACCAACCCAACGCAAACACCAGAATGAAGCCCACGATTGCCCCAATCATGGCCAGTTCCCGCGAAATCAAAAGGGCCGCGATTACGTAGAATATGGCTTGCACAAAGTAGGCAACAAAGCGTGCGGAGCGCTGATAGGCGCTGCCCGCGCGGGTGGCATCATTGGACAGGGCGTTGGCAATGCGGCCGACGCGCTGATCTGCAAAATAGCTCCAGCGCGCGTTCAGAAGCTGGCGCACCAGATTGGCACGCATGACCGACACCACCTTGGCAATGGAAAAGGCCACGTAAGCATATGCGCTGAACGATAGGATCGACTTGATCACCATGGCCACAACGACCAGCCCCACCATGGCCTCAAAGGTGTTGGGCAGACCCAGCGTCCGCATAAGCCAGGCGATCAGCTCAGCCATCTGGGAGCCGCTTTGGCTCTCTGCACCGCCAAGATAGCCGATCAACGGCACCAAAGCGCCGATGGACACCATCTCAAACAGTCCGGCGGCCACCATGCAGGTCAGCACAAGCACAGGCTTGGTGCGGGCGGCGCCGAAAAATATGCGAAAAATGGACTTCATTACACTCTTGGTTGTTCGCCTTCGCGTTCACCCGAATCAAGGGCGGGTTATCTGCTATCTTTACCAGGGCTTCAACACCTGATGCGATACTAGGGAAATGGGACGCACCCTCTACCGTATAGTATCACGCCTTGTGCTTCACCCCTGGTTTCGTCTGACAAGGGGGTTAACTCTTGGCGTCCGCGTTCTGGTGCGCAACCGCAATGGCGAGGTTCTGCTTGTGCGCCATACCTATTCACCCGGCTGGTTGTTGCCCGGCGGCGGCGTGGAACGCGGCGAAATCACCCATGAAGCGGCCGCACGTGAGGTGCTGGAAGAAACCGGCGTGGCCCTTGACAGCCCCCTTAAGCTCGCCGGCATATACAATAATGACGCAATCTTCCATGGCGATTATGTGTTGCTATACCTCGGCGAAACCTCAGAGCCGGCGTCTCAAAACGGCAGTCTGGAGATTGCCGAAGCCCGGTTCTTCGAACCCACCCAGCTGCCGCGAGACATTACAAAAGGCACCGAACGGCGCATCCGCGAGATTTTGGACGGTCAAACCACCGTCTCAACGTGGTGATGAGCCCTATCCCCGCCCATGGGGCGCTGAAAAATCCAGCTCGGGGCCGGCCGGCACAATAGCGGTCGGGTTTACCATGGTGTGACTGGCATAATAGTGCTCTTTGGTCTGGGGCATGTGCACCGTCTCCGCGATGCCCGGCCACTGATAAAGCTCACGGGTGTAACCCCAGAGATTGGGGTATTCCCGAAGGCAGCGGATGTTGCACTTGAAGTGCCCCACATAGACCGGATCGAACCGCAAAAGCGTTGGAAACAGGCGCCAATCCGCTTCGGTTACCCGGTCACCGCACAAATAGCGGTTGTCGGCAAGGATCGTCTCCAGCCAATCCAAGGTCTCAAACAGCGGAACGACGGCTTCATCGTAAGCGGCTTGAGTGGTGGCAAAACCGCATTTGTAGACCCCGTTGTTGAGGGTGTTGAACACCCGCTCGTTGATCTCGTCGATCCGTCCGCGCAACTCGGCAGGATAGTAGTCGTCTTGATTGCCGCTGACTGCATTGAACGCGGAATTGAACATGCGGATGATTTCTGAGGATTCGTTGGAGCAGATGGTCGCTCTCTGCTTGTCCCACAGCACGGGCACGGTCACCCGACCTGTGAAGGACGCGTCGGCTGCGGTGTAGACCTCATGCAACCGTCGGGCACCGTTCACCGTGTCCGGGATGCACTCATCGCCGCCATTGAACTCCCAGCCCTGGTCGAGCATCAAAGGGCCGACGATGGAAAGGTCGATATGGTCCTCAAGGCCTTTAAGCTTGCGGAAGATCAAGGCCCGGTGCGCCCAGGGACAGGCCCAGGCCACATAGAGGTGATAGCGCCCGCTTTCGGCAGCAAAACCGCCCTCGCCGCCCGGCCCCGGTGCGCCGTCTTCGGTCACCCAATTGCGGAAGGTGGACTCCACCCGCTTAAACCGGCCGCCGGTGGTTTTGGTGTCGTAGCCCTTGTCATGCCAGATGCCGTCAATCAGCAAACCCATGTTCACTCCTCTTAACCCTTCATCGACCCCATAGACGCCGCAATACCAGCCGTGCTATGGGGCTCTTCTGTTTGTGATAAGTCACACGGCGCACGCAAATACAATGGCAAAACCGCGGATCCTTTTTCAGCGACGACGACCGGACGCTTCCGGACGTGCTCTCACGTCCCGCTGAACCGCTCCGCTCCTTCGTGCTGCCGTCCAACGTGCTCTTCAGCAATGCCGGTCACTAAGGCGGAGCTCTCCTGCTCCTCTGATACAGAGCATTTGCCATGAACAGCTCGTTTTTTGATATCCGGCCCGAGACGCCGGAAGACGCCCCACTGATCACCGCCATTCTCGACGAGGCGTTTGGCCTCAGCCGCATGACCAAAACCTCCTACCGTTTGCGCGAAGGCTCCGTGCAGGCGCCTGATCTGGCGTTTGTGGCCGAACTGGACAGCCGCCTGGTGGGCACCATCCAGTTCTGGCCGGTGGTCATTGGAGCGGGCAAGGAGGCGTTGTTGCTGGGTCCGCTGGCGGATTTACCGGCCATGCAAGGCTTTGGCGCAGGCCTCAGGCTGATTGAGCACGGGCTTTCCGCCGCGGCGCGCGCGGGCCACAGCCTGGTGGTTCTGGTGGGCGATGCGCCTTACTATGCAAGGGCTGGCTTCCGCAAACTTGAGGGCGATGTTCTGATGCCCGGACCCTTCGACCCTGACCGGCTCTTGTGCCACGAGCTCACGCCCGGGGCAGCCGATGGCGTCCAAGGAATGATCCTTGCCCCCCATAGAACGAGAGGGTCTTGAGTGGAACGGCGCAGCCGGATCGACGCTGTTGGGGCGACGCTTCTGGTGTCGTCGGCCCTGTTGCTTGGGCTCAATCAGGTGCTCATCAAGATGGTCAATGCGGGCCTGCAACCAGTGTTTCAGGTGGGTCTGAGGTCAGCTTGCGCGATCATCCCGGTGGTGGCGTTTGCGCTTATCGCCAAGCGTAAGCTCTCCGTGACCGATGGCAGCTTCTGGCCGGGCGTTATCTGCGGTTTGTTGTTTGCCGCAGAATTTATCCTTCTGTTTCAAGCTCTTGAGTTCACCACCGTCGCCCGGGCTTCGATCATGTTCTACACCATGCCGTTCTGGCTGGCAGTGGCGGCGCATTACCTGATCCCTGGCGAAAGCCTCAGCCGGTACAAGGTGTTTGGCCTGCTCTTGGCGATCTGCGGCATTGTCCTGGCGTTCTATGATCCTTCGGAAAGCGCCGGGGAGAAGGCACTGCTGGGCGATCTCATGTGCCTTGCCGGCGCCTTCTTGTGGGGCGGGATCCCGCTCATGGTGCGGACCACCCGGCTGGCGAAATCAACACCGGAGATGCAGCTGGTTTACATGGTGGGCGTATCGGCGGTGGTGGTGCTGCCCATTTCGCCTTTGTTCGGCGAGTTGATCCGTGATCTGACGCCGACGCTTATCGCGATCTTCGCCGTCCAGGTTCTGTTCGTGGTCTCCACCGCCTTTCTCACCTGGTTCTGGCTGTTGAAGATCTATCCGGCGGCGAAAGTGGCTTCCTACTCGTTCCTGTCACCCCTGTTTGGGGTCTTTTTCGGCTGGCTGATCCTTGGCGAGCACATCACCATCTGGATCCTTCTTGCGCTCGCGATGGTCAGCGCCGGGATCGTCTTCGTGAACAAGGAAGCCGACTAAGGGCACGGGTTCGGCCAGCGGGCATGCACCTCGTTGACCGCCTGTTCAATCTCATCGCTCCAGTCCATGGAGAGGGCGGATAGCGCCACATCCAGTTGGGCATCATTGGAGACGCCGAATATCGCCGTGGTGGTCCAAGGCCGCGAGGTGACGAAGCGCAGGGCCATGGCACTGGGGTCAACCCCGAACTCGGCCGCAACCGCGCAATAGGCGGTGATGGCATCGTCGGTGGACGGGGTGGAATAGCGGCCCAACCGGTCGCCCCATCTGGCTTTCCGCGAGCCCTCCGGCAGGCCGCCATTGAGGTACTTTCCGCTCAAATAGCCTTGCGCCAGCGGGGAATAAGACAAGAGCCCCACATCCTCCTGAAGAGCAATTTCTGCCAGCCCATACTCCCAGGTCCGGTTGAGGAGGTTGTAGGCGTTCTGGTTGCCGTGAATGCGTGGCAGGCCCAGCTGATCGCTTGCCGCCAGATAGCGCATGATGCCCCAGGGGCTTTCATTGGAGACCCCGATGGCGCGGATTTTTCCAGCATCCACCAGCTTTTGAAGGGCGCCCAGGGTTTCCTCGATCGGGATATGGTCCGGTCCGTAGTGCACATAACCGCGCAGATCCTCGCCGAACAGCTGGATTTTGCGGTCGGGCCAATGGACCTGGTAGAAATCGATCACATCCACATTCAGCCGGGCCAAAGAGGCATCGATCGCCTCCGCAATGTTTGCTTCATCCAGCACCGGCAGTTCGCCGCTCCTGCGGATGTAAGGCAGCAGCGTGGAGCGCCCCGCCACTTTGCTGGCGATCACCACCTGATCGCGGATCCCGCGTGCGTTGATCCATTCGCCCAGGATGCGCTCGCTCAGGCCCTGTGCCTCCGGGCCTGGCGGCACCGAATACATCTCGGCGGTGTCAAAGGTGGTGATCCCCGCCTCGAAAGCGCGGTCGAGCTGGTGGAAGGACTCTTCCTTTGTTAGCTGAGTGCCGAACGTCATGCACCCGAGGCAAAGTTCCGACACGGCAATGCCGCTTCTTCCCAGCTCACGCTGTTCCATGGGGGTCTTCCCTTCTTAATGGCAAGCTTCTTGAAGCGTCCGCAGGCGGCGCCGAAGCAGGAGGAGTTCGTGGGGCCAGCCCATAGCATGAGAGCCCCGCACACCGCAAACTCACGGAAATTTTGGTCGCATGTCATCCGTGAACGGCATATCTGATAACTCAAACAGACTGAATTGGAGAAGTCACATGCGCATGAACAGACGCACTCTCTTGTTATCCGGCGCTACGCTCCTGGGCAGCACCGCGCTTTTGGGCACGGCTGCGCTGACCCCAGTGGAAGCCAAAAAACCCGCAATCTACACTGGCCTTGTGGCCGGCACCGCCGTGGGCGGCTACGACCCGGTGGCCTATTTCAAACAGGGCAAGCCCGTGCGCGGATCGTCCAAATACGCCCTGAAGCACAACGGCGTCACCTGGCGGTTTTCCTCCGCGGCCAACCGGGATGCGTTTAAGGCCTCGCCCGGGCGCTATTCACCGGCCTATGGCGGCTATTGCGCCTGGGCGGTTTCGCAAGGGTACACCGCGAAAGGCGACCCGCGCGCCTGGAAGATTGTCGGCGGCCGGCTGTACCTCAACTATAACCGCTCCGTGCAGAAGCGCTGGGAGCGGAACGAGGCCGCCAATATCCGTGCCGGCAACCGCAACTGGCCCAAGGTTCTGAACTGAACCGGCCCGTACTTGCCGCTTCCCGTTTTGCCTCTTTCGGGGTAGGAAGGAAGCGTCATGAGCGTGCAATTGGCCAAATCGATGTTAGGGCTAGGCCTCTTCTTCTTGGGCGTGTG
>JAAUYD010250913.1_pt1 | contig 12943 bp, 8 predicted proteins | sample 7278101 | NCBI WGS metagenome assembly JAAUYD01 (sample SAMN14350128, study PRJNA611818) | marine sediment metagenome | isolation source: surface marine sediment (0.6m) | place: French Polynesia: Moorea | collected 2018-08 | reverse complement strand
CTGGCATATTTTTGCTGTAGGGTGCGTGATAGCGCGAAAATATTTGAACGTAGCAATAAGACTTATAACATCACGCACCAACCACCGATTGTGACAATTGCGTAAGTCCTGTAAATGTCGGTGCAAACTTCCCATCTTCTAAAGTTGTGGGATGAATGGCCAACCAAATCCCCGTGTCTTTTAGCCTATCCATTAGTCACATCTTTCCTAACAACTCTAAAACTTTTGCCCAGAGGATATATTGGATACTGAAGTATTAGGTATACTTGACAATTAACCTCTTTGTATTCTCGATAAAATTAGGTTTTTATTGAGAATTGAAAACGAAGTAATAAGAGTTGTAGAAAGCGTGAGTATACACTCTTACGTTTGTTGCGAAAGATCCGGGTAATGGGTAAGTCTTTTAGCGCGGGGAGGATATCAACAAAAAATTGAAGTAGATAAAGTAATGCCATTAGAATTCACCATTGTCGCCAATCACCTAAACCACTATTACGGATCAGGACATCTCCGTCGTCAAATATTATTTGATATAAATCTTGAGATTCAGCCTGGGGAAATTGTGATTATGACTGGACCATCTGGTTCGGGCAAAACGACGCTGTTAACACTAATCGGTGGATTACGGACGGTTCAAGAAGGCAACTTATATGTTTTAGGACAGAAAATGGCTGGTGTTAGCAGCAGTCGTTTAAAAAAAGTACGTCGTCAAATAGGTTTTATTTTTCAAGACCATAATCTATTAAGTTCCCTGAACGCCATCAAAAATGTTGAAATGGCTGCGGCACTATATCCAATCTCAGCCAAGGAATCACAAGCAAAATCAAAGGCAGCCTTAGAAACAGTAGGTTTAGGAAAATATTTACACTCACGCCCAGATCAACTATCAGGTGGACAAAAGCAACGGGTTGCCATTGCCCGTGCATTAGTTAATCAACCCCAAGTTATTTTGGCTGATGAACCCACAGCATCTCTTGATGGACATACAGGGCGTGAAATTGTAGAACTAATGCAAAAACTGGCTAAACAGCAAGGTTGCACAATTATTTTAGTAACCCATGACAACCGTATTCTAGATATTGCCGATCGGATTATTAGCTTAGAAGATGGACGTTTATCCACCTCCACAGACGAGTTGCTCCTGAATTTGAGTAATCTCACATCGTTTATTGCTGATACAGATAGCCAGCAGCTCAAAGACTTAGTTAACCAACTTTCTAGCACCAAATTTTCAGAGTTTTTGGGTAAGCTAAACCGTGAATTCAAACAGGTAGTAAACACAATTAATTTATTGACTAATCGCTCCTTTGACTTGAAATTGCAGACTACACTCCAAGTAATTTCCCTAAAAATAGCTCAATTGCTACAAGCCGAACGAGTAACATTCTTCATTATTGATCAAAAACATCAGATTTTATGGTCAAAAAATGCTAGAGGCAAACATGGTGAATTAATTAGCATTGAAATTCCCATGGATACTGGCATTGCAGGGCATGTTGCGACAACCGGTGAAACCCTCAACATTTCCGATCCTTACAATGATGCTCGGTTTAATCCCAAAATCGATCGCGATTCAGGATTTAGAAGCCGTGGCATTTTATGTTTGCCGATTATCGATAGCCAAGGCGAGGTTTTTGCCGTTGTTGAGGCGCTGAATAAACAAGGTAATATGCCTTTTGATAAACGAGATGAAGAGCAATTTTATGAACTAACCCAATCTTTAGAGTTTGCTGTCCAATCAAGTATCCTATATGCCCAAAGCCTTTACTCAAATGTTTCTCAGACTTTAGGGATGGATATGACTGAATTAAAAGCAAAAGTTAGAACCCTATCTCTAAAGGAATTCATCGATTTTCTCAATAATTTAAATCAAGAATTTAAACTATTAATTAGTTCCGGTTTGACATTTGAATTTCGTGAATTTCGAGATAAAATTACAAACTTATTTCAAGTCATTTCCGATCGGATTGGTCAGGTACTCAGTGCTGAATTCATTACATTTTTCATTGTAAATCGAGAAAAGCAAACGTTGCGGACCGATCGTGCCTTAAGTCAAGAAGGCAAGCTTTTTACAATTGAAGTGCCGATAAACCAAGGTATTGTTGGATACGTCGCCCGTACTGGAGAGCCAGTCATCATCAATAATCCTTACCATGATGAGCGTTTTTACTCAAAAGTTGATCGAGATATTGGTTTTCAAACACGTCATATTATGTCCTTGCCAATTTTCAACCCAGAAACTAAAGAAGTAGTTGCGGTGGTTCACGCAATCAATAAATCCATGAGCGATATCGGCTTCGATATTGCCGATCAACAACGGTTTTCTCAATTGATTGACGCATTGGGCATGGTACTACAAGTGAGTATTGTCGCTTTACGGAGTAGTTTTATCTATACGGATGCAAAGTGGAGAGAGGGCGAAAACGGGCGGACGACGTATAATTAGAATTTTGATGCTCTCCCTAATTCTAGTAGGGAGATTCATAACATATCTGACAAATGTTTTTAGCTTACGGCATTTTCTCCACAGTTGCTACTCAAGCCTCAAGACCCATTTTTTTGATATGTCTTTGAAATGATTGTTGAACTTCCATAAATGTTGTTGAAATGTATGGAATATCATACTTCTCACATACATTTCTAACTATAGGACTGATCTTTTTTAATAAAATCGGCTTAAAAGACGGAAATAAATGGTGCTCTATATGGTAATTAAAATATCCATAATGAAATTCGACAAAAGATAATATCCAATTAGTCGGATACCAATTCCCAGATGTTCTTACTTGAACTTCAGCCCATGAGAATTGATTGTGACAAGGATTTATATTTTCATTTAGTGACAAGAGATTATGAGTTTCCTCGTGATTATTATACAGTAATATAAAGGCGAAAAAAGAGAAAGATATCGAATATACAATAAATAGTATGAGAGCCTGACAAATTCCATGTATATATCCGCAATAAAAAATAAGTGACAGGAGTGCAGCTTTTGATAACAAATGTCCCATTATCTCGTATTTATAACGTGCAAATTCTCTATTCTTAATTAACCAAATAGTACTCATTAGCAAAGCACGTAAATTATAAAATAATATTCCTATCCAAAAATAAAGATACTGGTATTTATGATGTTTATTACGTTTGACATACTGATGAACACGCATGGGGATATATTGGTTGGTTTGATAATCTATGGAGCAATGAGGTTGATTGTGGTGTGTTTGATGAACAATTTGCCATTCCAGCCAAGAAAATCCACTTAGATCCATAAAATGTAAAGAAATAAATCCTAACAATTGATTTTTTGTGAATCCAAAATGAGCAACCATATGAGACATACTTGCTGATGCACAAACCATATGGAACCCTAACAGTATTGATGACAAAACTGAACCACTTATCCAAGTGATATATGATAACAATAGAAATATTATAGAATGATATAAAAGATACATTATTCCTTCTTTGAAAGAATAATGTGTTGATTCATTATTGTCTATTAAATATTTATTTACTTTACTCTTTAACTCTAACCAAAACTCATCCTTATTTAGTTTCTTATAAACTATCCTGTCTAAATATTTGCCATGGCTATCTTTGTGCAAATTATCTTGATTTACACAAAGATAGCCTACTAAATTGATATTATTATCTTTCAAATAGCGGTCATTTTTCAGGAGATTTTCCACATTTACATGGATGTGTGCCGATGAGAATAAACCGCTACAATCTGTCCCTAGACTTCCTCTAAATGTGTCACCAAAAGGGTGTTTATCAATAAAGTTTGTAATATCGTATACAATTCCATCAATTGCAATCCATGCGTCCGAATATGTGGAATGTTTTTTTAATTCTTCGTAGCTAATAAAATTCTTTTTTTCAAAATTACTATCACCATCAGTATTAGCGATTTTTAAAAATTCATAAGTAGGCATGACTTACTGTTTCCGTATTATTACTTAATAAAAATTAGTTTGTTGGTCAAATTTTAAGCTAAACAAGAGGGTTTTGTCATCACAATTATGTGAAGACTTATAAGAAACACATTCGGTAGGTGTTGAAATAGAGGTAAGTTCTAAGAGTAGCCCTTTCAGGGTGTTGTTTAATGAGGTGATTTGTAGTTTCCAAAGACATCATGATGTTAGTTGATGTCGCGGCAATTAAAATTGCCGTTGGCGCTACATCCCCTGTCTGAAAGACAAGGAGTTTTGCACTTATCGCCTTACTTTATAAATTTATACTTCAATTGGGCAACGCCGTATTTTTTAATGTTAGTATTATCACCAATACCTCCGCTAAAATTCGATACCCTCAAAGGGTGCAGCTACACCAACAAAACCTACCCCTTGAGGCTGTAAAGTTTTTAGCCCAAGTGGTGGGGTTTGTACATACAGCTCCGGATTCCCCATTTCTAGACCTTTTGCAAAATTGGCGGGGGTATTGCAGCATTAAAAACCAAAAACGAAAAATCAAAATTTTCCAGCACATCTGATTAAAAAAATAGGCATTTTTTTTATTTGGTGGGATGAATTAATGGCAAGAGTTTTATCTTTTACAAGTTTTTTTCAAAAATATAGAAAAATATACATTCTCGGATTGTTTTTCTGTTTGTCTGCTCTAGCAGCTTTGAGCATCACATACTTTCGAGAACAGTCTTTCTCCCCTGTGCAATCACAGATTAATCTATCATTAGTTACCAATGAGCCGATTCAGCCCATTCCCGTGAAAATAGAACTAGATAGTAGAAGAGTTGAGCTGGGGAAAAAACTCTTTCACGAGCCAAAACTATCTAGCAACAACAGTATGTCCTGTGCAAGCTGCCATGATTTTACCAAAGGGGGTACAGAAAGACTTGCCACTTCTAAGGGCATGAATGGACATAACTTATCCGTGAATTCACCAACCGTTTTCAATAGTGGCTTTAATTCCCGACAATTTTGGGATGGACGAGCAGCAACCTTAGAAGAGCAGATTGATACCCCCATTTTAACAGTGGGAGAAATGGGTGGTTCGAGTTGGTCGGATATCGTCAAAAAGCTCAAGCAAGATTCCCAATATGTCACCGCCTTTAGGCAAATTTATGCAGATGGAGTGACACAAAATAATATCAAAAATGCAATTGCCACCTTTGAACGCTCATTATATACCCCCAATGCACCATTTGATAAATATCTACGGGGAGAAGAAAATGCTATTACCAAAGAAGCAAAAGAAGGATATAACTTATTCAAATCCTATGGTTGTGTCACCTGTCATCAAGGAATGCTAGTTGGTGGTAATATGTTCCAAAAATTTGGTATTTTTGGCAACTACTTTGCCGACCGTGGTAATGTAATTAAAGCCGACCTTGGACGCTACAATGTCACCAATAATGAGCTCGATCGCCATGTATTTAAGGTTCCCAGCTTACGCAATATTGCCCTTACTTCCCCCTACCTTCATGATGGTAATGCAAAAACCCTTGATCAAGCAATTAAGCTAATGGGTAAATATCAGTTAGGAGTGGAAATCCCCCAGCAGGATGTTGACTTAATTATGAAATTTCTCATCACACTGACGGGAGAGTACGAAGGAAAGCCTTTGTGATTGCTGAACTTGAGCAGTCAATCAATTTTAGATTTTAGATTTTAGATTATGGAAAAATTCCACGTAGCTTGCTTCCCCGTAGGGGTATAAATTCGGGGTCTACCCTTGGGGAACGCTACGCGAACAGACCTTTTTGAATTTTAAATTTTGAATCTTCAATTCCATTTTTTAAAATTCAAAATCGTTCGACGGCTCGACTGAGCTTCGCGGCTCGGGTGAGCTCGCCGAACTCCGAACGTCTGAGCTCACGACGAAGTCTAAAATTCGGTGACCAGAAAAAACTGATAAGGGAAATGCTGAAAACCCCTAAAAATAAGAAAAAAATAATTATAAGTGGTAGCATATTGCTGGCTTTACTAATCTCTTTTTTCTTGATTAGTAAGAGTTTATCCCTTGATTTTGGGGAGTACCAGCAATATCGTGATGCCGTCGCAGAGTTCCGAGAAGTAGACTTAACTTTTAATCAACAGCTTCTCCAGTCAAGATATGAGTTATTTGCTAATTACGATCCATTAGTTGCTAGTATCAATAGACAGAAAACTATTCAGGAAAAATTAACAACAATCCCTGATTTTTTCCCTGACCATAAAAAGCAAGAAATTGGACTTATTTTACAGAAAATGGGAATAGTAATTGGCACAAGAGAAAATTTGAGTGAACGCTTCAAAAGCCAAAATGCATTACTCAAAAATTCCCTCCGCTACTTACCTATTCTGACAGAAAAGTTAGAAAAAGAGCTAAATGGGCAAGAAGAAAAACAGGTTTTAAATCAACAACAAATTACTACCTTAACAAGTACACTCAATAGTTTAATTCGCAATCTTCTACTCTACAATGTTGCTGTTGATAAAAAACTGACATCGAACATCGAAAATTCAATCAACAAATTTTCTCAACTGCAACTCCAGTATGAATTGACTGAAGATGAATTCCCCAGCCAATTAGTCAAAGCCCATGCCAACGTTATCCTCAATACCAAGCCGAAAATCGAAGAATTAACTACCCAGTTATTACAACCATTGGAGGAGAATACAAAAGCTCTAGAAAAGGCCGTTGAAAGTAGCTATCAACAAGCAGCTGTAATTGTCAATCTATATCGTTTACTTACCTTTGGCTGGTTTCTCATCCTCCTGACTGTAGTTAACTATGTGTTAATTCAAAGAAAGCGTCAGGTAGATCCAGAATTTGCGAAATACAAAAAGCAAGTAGAGAAAATTGCCACAGTTGTAGAACAAATATCAGCAACCGTAGATGGTTCACCCGAGACTCAAGGGACTACCAAACTAGCCAACTTATATGAACGACAAGATGAACTAGGACAATTAGCCCGGGGAGTTAGGGAAATAACCACCCAGGTGAACCAAGAATCAATAATGACAATAGATGAATCTTCCGCTTCCCTTAGTGCTCGTTTAACTTTGTTTACAGAAAATCGCAAAAATCTCATTAGTCCCATAACCTTAGAACAACTAAAAATTATCATTGGCGATGCCTTAGACAAGTGGAATTGTAAAATGATTGACTTTCAAGGAAGTCTAGAACAGGTGCAGATTCTGTTTACCTATCCCCCACAAGTCCAGCTATCCCAATTGGTTACCCATCTCAAAGCAATTTCCACCGCTTATTTTTATGAAAAATTGCAAGATATTATGGACAGCACTAATGGGCAAAGCCAAATTTGGTGCGATTATTCTTCTTATATTACTAGCTGTGAAGGGGTAAAAACAGTCTAATTTGCAAGCAGGAGTAACAGTTGTGGTACTTATCAATCGATTTAGCATTAAGTCCAAACTTATGGTTCTACTCTTGGGAGTTAGCCTGGGTTCACTGCTAGCAGGGGGAATTCTCAGTTGGTTGCAATTTAAGAGAACCGTTGAATCAAGAGTCTTTCAGCAACTTACTAGCGTCAGAGTTTCCAAGAGCAATCAAATTGAATCCTATATCCAAAGTTTGCGAAACCATGTAGAAACTCTCAGTGAAGATTCCATGGTAATTTCCGCCATGGTTGAATTCAATTCAGCTTATAAAGAACTGGAAAACCAGGTAATCCCCAATCAATGGCGACAAAAAATTGCAGCTTACTATCGGCAGGAATTTTTCCCCAGACTCTCGAAAAATATTCTGGGAGAACAGGTTTTGACCAACTACCGCCCCACAGCCCAAGCAGAGCAGTACCTCCAGTACCATTATATTGCCAACAACTCCTTTCCAGTCGGGGAAAAAAGTAAATTAATTGATGCCCAAGATGGGAGCGACTATAGTAAAATTCATCAAAAATACCACCGTCAATTTCGGAATATATCCCACAAATTTGGCTATTACGACCTATTTTTAATTGATTTTCAAACAGGAGAAATTGTATATTCAGTTGAGAAAGAAACCGATTATGGCACCAGTTTAGAGCGAGGGCCATATCGACGCAGCAACCTAGCAGCAATATTATCAGCAGTAAAAGATAATCCCGGCAAAGGCTTTGTTCAAGTTGTGGACTTTCAGCCCTATTCACCTTCCTATGCAGTTCCCGCCGCCTTCTTTGCAGCACCAATTTACAATGGGCCCCATATCGTCGGGGTTCTAGCAGTTCAATTTCCCGTGGAGAAAGTCAACCAAATTTTAACAGTAGAACAAAATTGGGATGGTTTAGGCAAAAGCGGAGAGGTTTATCTGGTAGGATCGGATTTACTGATGCGATCGGCTTCTCGATTTTTAATTGAAGATCCCCAAGGATATGAAGCCAAATTAAACCAATCTGGATTATCCGATCGCACCATCGCCTTAATCAAACAATTAAATACCTCAATTTTACTCCAACCAGTTAAAACTAAGGCAGCTCGGTCAGCCATTGCTGGTGTTTCAGGTACAGTAATTGTCAATGACTATCGGGGAGTTGAGGTACTCAGCTCCCACGGAAAACTGAAGATGCAAGGACTAGAATGGGGCATCCTCGCCGAAATCGATAGCTCCGAAGCCTTTGCACCTTTGCACGCATTGCAAACATACTTCATTATCGTAACTGCAATTATCATCCTCCTGGTGATTGGATTTTCTACCCTGGTAGCCCAAAACTTTGTCAAACCCATCCAAACCATAATTAATGCAGGGGAGCGAGTCAAACAGGGTGAGGGCGATGTAGAAGTAAAATTGGAGCGCAAAGATGAATTAGAGGAGTTAGGGCAAGCCTTTAATAGTATTATGGGCGATATTCGCAGTCAAAGGGAACTGGTTCACCAACAGAAACTTGATAACAATGCCCTACTATTAAACTTTTTACCTGACACTGTGGTGGCGCGCATTAAACAAGGGGAACAGCAAATAATTGATTATGTACCCCAAGCAACAGTCCTATTTGCGAGAATTGTTGGTCTTTCCCAGTTATCCGCCCACAAACAGAATCGGGAAATATTAGTCATTTTCAGTCAATTAATTAATGCCTTTGACGAAAGCGCCGAACAATATGGAGTCAGCAAACAAAGCACAGTGGGAGACAACTATGTTGCTGTTTGTGGGTTGTCCAGAGCATATTTAGACCATTCAGAACGCACCGTCAAATTTGCCATGGAAATGCTAGAAGTCCTTGATACCATTAATCAAGAGTACCAAGTAGATTTAGGTTTGCGGATTGCCATTCACTCTGGTCCCTTGATAGCAGGTATTATTGGTCATCAGAAGTTTGCATACCAAATCTGGGGTGAAACAGTAGACATTACCGCTAACCTCAGTACTAAGGTTGGGGTTAACAGCATTTTAGTTACACAAACAGTTCACGACCTCATATCAGACCAATATCTATTTGTCAAGTACCCATCTATGGAAGTTGGGGGTATGGGAGAGCTGCCAATCTGGATGCTCTTGAAAACAATAGGAAGATTCTCACGGCAGGTGGAATTGGTTCAAACCTCATTTATCAATTTGTTATCCCAAGGGGAATCTACAGCCAAACTCTTCTATGAGCGGCTGTTTGAAATAGCTCCAGAAGTTCGTGCCCTGTTTAAGGAAAACATGGTAGTACAACAAAGAAAATTCATGGCCACCCTACAAGTTGCCGTCAATGGTTTGAGTGATGTGGAGAAAATTTTACCCGTGGTACAGGAGTTGGGACGCAAGCACGGGCACTATGGTATCACTCACGAACAATATGAAATCCTTGCTGAAGCTTTAATTTGGACTTTAGAGCAGAAACTGGGTGAAAACTTTACTCCAGAAGTAAAAGCAGCTTGGATATCAGCATACAATTTACTCACTGCTGTGATGAAAGAAGCAGCTACTTCAACAACCAAAGAAACACAACCTGTAGCTGTAGAATCTTAATCAAAACTAGTGGTCTATCGCATTAGTTATAAGGGCTAGAAGATAAAACCACAGAGGCGCAAAGAACGCAGAGAAGGAGAAAGAGAGGACAAGTCTAGAATTTGGTTCACCAAGCAAAATTAATGTGGTCGAGTAGTAGATAGGAGACAAAATGGAGCGATCGGTCTTAATCTGGGGATTGGTTATTATCCTGGGCGTTCCGTCCCTGGCTCTAATTTTGTTAGAGTGCATCCGGTTTATGGAGCGACGCAAGAGTTTGCTCACCCCCGTGGTACGCAACCTTTGGAGATATGTTTTACCTCTGGTTGCGATTTTAGTGGTGATGAGAAAGCTATTGCAGTTGCAGGCCACATCACTACCCGTCAGGCTAGTAGAAACAGGAGTTTGGCTAGCTACCATTGTCACATTGATTTCTTTAATCAACGCAGTTTTCACCACCAAGTCAGCTAAACCCGGTGCATTTCAATTTCAGATTCCCAATTTATTTTTCCAAGCCATTCGAGCCAGTGTAATTGTCCTCCTATTGACCCAATTATTCGGTAGCACCTGGAAAGTCAACGTAGGCGGAATATTTCAGGCCTTGGGAGTTGGGTCTGTGGTCATTGCTCTAGCACTCCAAGATACCTTCAGTAGCTTGGTTTCAGGCTTTTTACTCCTATTTGACAGACCATTTAAAATCGGGGATTGGATTGAGTTTGATGGCACAAAAGGTTATGTTGTAGATCAAAACTGGCGGTCCGTTACCCTAAGTAATCCAGGATGGGAAAAAAAGGTTGTTGTTCCTAATGGAGTGCTAGCAGGTGCCAAAATTGATAACTTTGGTCAGGAAGGGGTTTGGATGGGTATTAATGTCAGTTTTTCCTATGACGACCCCCCCAACCGCGTGCTGGCAGCACTGCAAACCATTTCCATAGGGTTAGAGAGAAATGAGAACCCCAACGCCAAACTTCTCGACCCCAACGTGTATCCCCTAATTGATTCCTTTGGAGACTCCGGCATTAATTACTCAATTTGGTTTAAGAAAATGCCCGCCCTAGGAAACGCAGCTATTATTAATGCCTTGATGTCACGGATTTACTCCATGGCAAAGCGGTATAAATTGACAATGCCCTACCCCATTGGCGTACAGTATAACGTGGATGCCAATGCAGGAATTCCCAGTATAATTCCGAACCAATTGTCAGACCGCCATGAGGAAATTTTCACCTTTTTGCGATCGCTCCCCTACCTATCTTACTTTAATTCTACAGTGGTAGAAACTTTGGCAGAGGAAGTAACCTTAAAGGATTATGCCCTGGAAGAACTAATTATCCAAGCAGGAGAACCAGATGAGGGACTGTATATTTTACTACAAGGAAGCGTGCAGCTTTTCATCCAAGATATCCAGGGCAATGACAAAGAAGTTTATCGTCTGTGTGTAGGTGACTTCTTTGGGGAGATGGCACTTTTACCAGGGGAATTAAGCCCCGTATCTGTCCTGGCCCTCGAAGATGTTCAAGTCCTCATCTTGAACCACTCTTCAGCTCAGAAACTCATTGATAGTAACCCCAGATTTGCCCTGGAGATGAATCAGTATATTGAGGAACGCAAAAGAACCGTATATTTGGCTAAAGGCTTAGAAAATATACCTACAGAGCATGTAGAAAAGGTAGATAGGAATGATGCTCTCAAACTACCTTCACTCTTGGAGCAACTCACTTCAGATTCACCAAACATCAAGGATTGAATATTATGGGTCGAAAGAAGCAGGGAGCAAGGGGGAAAAGTTGGAAAGCTAGGTGGTACTATCAGATACTCATTACTTTACTCATAGTTTTGACAACTTCTTGTAACAATCAACCGCAGCAATCTGATGTTCAAGGAACCGCTAATGAGGATACAGATGATCCCTATGGTCGATTTATTCAGTCCATCAATTCATTAGAGCCACAGCTAGAAGACTCCCCCATAGAAAACCAATTTAGACGCAAACAACAAACTAAAGATGAAAATGAGGTTAAACTACCTCAAGTTAAACCCTTAGAAGTTGAAGGTAACATAGTAATTGCCGGGGCTGGGACAATTGAACCCCTCAACGAGCTAATGTATGAGCGTTTTGTTCAGCAAGGCTATGCAGGGATAATTGATTTGAATAGCATTGGGACAAATTCTGCGATCGAACTTTTCTGTCAGCAAAAAGATTTCGATTTAGTAACCATCACCCGTACCCTGAAAAACAGTGAGATAGCAGCTTGTACAGCTAAAGGTATTCAACCTGTGGGATTCAGGATTGGTAAAAATGCCTTGATGATTGTAGTCAATCGCCAAGATACCTTTGTGAAAAAAGTCACAATGTCCCAGGTAGCAGCCATCTTAACTAGGGAAAAATGGTCTAACATTAATCCCAACTGGCCTGATAAATCAATTCAACGCTTCCTAACCACTCCTTCCGTTGCCCTCGATCTCATTTTAGAGAAAGCTTTCCCCGGAAATTCACAGCCAACTATCAACCCCCTGAATACAAAATCATACAAAAATGATGAATCCATTATCCAAAATATAAGTAATATCCGCTATGGAGTGGGTATACTCAGTAACGTAGCTTATCAACGTTCATCTAGAACCTTAAGGGCAATTCCCCTCAATGGCGTTGCTGCTACTTCGGAAACAGTCAAAAATGGCACTTATCCACTCAGTCAGACTTTACTTATATATACTGATATAAATAGATTAAAACAGAAACCCCAGGTGAGTGCCTTTATTAACTTTTACCTAAGCCATGTGAATGAAGAAATTGTCAAAGCAGGACTTTTGTCCATTGGCCAACAGGAACTCAATCAATCGAAAATGAAGTGGTTAGAAATAATGAAATTTCAACCTTAGAAAAAGCTAGTTTTTATGTGATATTCGTGATGTATTCCCGGGTTGAAACCAAATGAGTCAGAAAATTAGGTCTTATATCATTTCCGTTTGTATCGGAATTATTTAAATTTCCTTCTTCTCCCTCTGACTCTGCGCTCTCTGTCTTGAAAAGTTGTTCATGGGGGAAACCAACGCCAGTCGTCTG
>JAAUYD010003819.1_pt1 | contig 12943 bp, 8 predicted proteins | sample 7278101 | NCBI WGS metagenome assembly JAAUYD01 (sample SAMN14350128, study PRJNA611818) | marine sediment metagenome | isolation source: surface marine sediment (0.6m) | place: French Polynesia: Moorea | collected 2018-08 | reverse complement strand
TGCGGCCTGAAAGATATGTTTCGATCATGGGGCCCCATTTTTTTCGTACAGCAGTCGGGACTTTGGCATAACCGTACCCGGGCAGGTCGACAAAGGTTATAAGATTATTGATATCAAAAAAATTGATCAGCTGGGTCCGGCCGGGAGTGGAACTGGTCTTTACGAGTCGTTTGCGGTTGACAAGGGTATTGATTAAACTCGATTTGCCGACATTTGAGCGCCCCGCAAACGCCACCTCGGGGTACTTTACCGGCGGATACTGATCCGGCTTGACAGCGCTGGTGATAAATTCGGCGGACAAAATTTTCATAATGAAATTGGAACTTCGGTATTTATTGACGGTTGCAACGCCGCAGATAATCAGAATAAACTGGAAATAACAAATTTCAAGCACCAAATTACAAATAAATGTCAAATCACAATATCCAAATCTTAAATAAGATCTAAAGCCAATTCTTTGGAATTTGAATTTTGGTAAAACCTGGATTGAGCGGTTCAACGTTCACGGTTCCCGGTTAAAGTGCTCTAAATCGTCTCTAATAATGGTAATGCGTCAATCGGGTCAAATTACATTTTGTATTCAATGGGTGAAAGATCCCAATCCAAACAATGGAATATTAAGATACGGAAATTAGCATTTTATAACTTTTGAACCTTGCACCCTGAACCTGGAACCTATCACTTTAGGTAAAAGTTTCTGCCCATTAGGCATGCTTTTCGAGATATTTCTCAAGCCGATCCATCCCTTTTTCAATATTTTCCAGGGAATTGGCATAGGAAAAGCGCAGGTACCCTTCTCCGTTGCGCCCGAAATCGATTCCGGGGGCCACCCCCACGTGGGCCTTTTCCAGGATATCAAATGCCAGTTCGTAGGAATTGTCGGATAGGTGTCTGGCATTGGCAAAGACATAAAACGCCCCGGTGGGCGCTACAGTGATACCGAAACCGAGTTTCTTTAATCGGGTAATCATGAAGCGTCGACGCTTATCATAGATCTCCTTCATTCGGGCGACATCTTCTCCGGCTTTTTTTAATGCAGTAATTCCCGCCTGCTGAACCATGGCGTTGGCGGAGATAAAAAAGTTTTGCTGCAGCTTTTGCATGGGCCGGATAAAGGACGTTGGCGCGATCACGTAACCCAGCCGCAATCCCGTCATGGCAAAAAGTTTTGAAAATCCGTTTACCACAAAGGCATGGTCGCTGAACTCGAATATCGAATGCTCTTTTCCCTCGTAAACCAGCCCGTGGTAGATTTCGTCGGATACGATATACGGGGCGTTCGGCGTATCCGCCAGGGCCGCAATCGCCTGCATGCGGTTTTGCGACAGGAGGTTGCCGGTGGGATTGGATGGTGAGTTAATAAAAATCGCTTTGGTTTTGGCGGTAATTTTTTTTTTAATGGATTCTGGTCGGAATTGAAAACCGTCTTCTTCATAAACTGGAATCATTACCGGTTGGCCCTGCACGAATTTGATGAAGTTAGGATAGCAGGCATAGTGTGGATCGGAAATGATCACCTGGTCGTCTTTTTCAAGCAAAGCAGAAAACACCAAAAAAATAGCCGGTGAGGAACCAGAGGTGACGATGATCTGATCAGGAACGATGGAAACACTATAGGTCTTCAAATAGTATTGACAAATGGCGTCACGCAGCTCAAATAAACCCAGGCTGTGGGTATAGTGGGTTTGGCCGCCTTCCAGTGCCTTGCAGGCCGCCTCTTTAACGCAGGCAGGCGTATCGAAATCAGGCTCGCCCACTTCCAGATGAATGATATGAACCCCTTGACGTTCCATTTCATTGGCCCGCTCCAGGACATCCATGACGATAAAAGACGTCATCTCTGCAGTGCGTTTGGAGACCATGTGTTTAAACTACCTTATTCAGCGGATACTCAATAATCCCTTCCGCCCCATGTTCCAGAAGTTTCGGAATCAGCTCTCTGACTGTGTCTGAAGCGACGACGATTTCCACCGAAAACCATTTGGATTGGTAAAGGGACGCAACGGTGGGTGCATTCAGGCTCGGCAGCATATTGATTACATTATCCATGAGATCACCGGGCACATTCATTTTGAGTCCCACCATTTTCTGGCCCAACAATGCACCTTTGAGCAAGAGTGCAATCTGTTCGATTTTTTTTCTTTTTTGCGGATTTTTCCAAGTTTCGTGATTTGCAATCAGCTGGGTGTTGGTTTGCATCATTTCATGAATAATGCGCAGTCCATGGGCCTTTAGTGTGCTTTCTGTTTCCGTTACCTCCACAATGGCATCGGCTAGCCCGGATACCACCTTGGCCTCGGTCGCTCCCCAGGAAAATTCAACAATCACGTCAATATTACGTTCAGCAAAATACCTTTTTGTAAACTCGGTAAGTTCTGTTGCGATTTTTTTGCCGGTAAGATCCTCCAGTCTTTGTGCAGGAGAATCGTAGGGAACCGCAACTACCCAGCGAGCCGATCGTGAACTCACCTTGGAATAGACTAGATCGGCAACCACATGCACATCCGAGCTGTTTTCCGCAATCCAATCCTTTCCGGTAAGACCCGCATCCAGGGTACCGTTTTGCACATAACGGGACATTTCCTGGGCCCTGCATATGGCGCATTCAATGGACTCGTCATCAATTTCAGGGAAATAACTTCTTCCATTCACATTAATATGCCAGCCGGAGCGTTTCAACAAGGCGATGGTGGCGTTTTGAAGGCTTCCTTTGGGGATTCCGAATTTCAGCCGAGTATTCACTTGTCATACACCTCTCTGGGGTCGAATACAGGTTCTTCCGTAACCCGGATTGACCCATTTTCTACCTTTTTATGAAAACAGCTGCGATATCCGGTATGACAGGCCGCATTTCCTATCTGTTGAACTTTCAGAAGCACGGTGTCATCATCGCAGTCAATATAAATTTCTTTGATTCGCTGTACATTGCCGGAAGTTTCTCCTTTAACCCACAGGGTTTGCCGGCTGCGGCTGAAGTACGTGGCTTTACCGGTGGACAGGGTGGCGTTAAAGGCATCCGAATTCATATAGGCCAGCATTAAAATCTCACCAGTTTGGTAGTCCTGAACGATTGCGGGAACGAGCCCACCAGTTTTATTAAAATCGAGTTTAATCATTGTTGAATATGATATTGAATTTGTCAGATAAAGACGCTATTATTAACATTTCAACTTAGTTTTAAATGCTTAAAGCACCCGATTCGAATATACCAAACCCTATTGATTAACCGTTCCGGGGAATAATGTCAAATTCTTTTTTATTTCTTGATTGGTTAAAAGAAGGTCAAGCTATTCAAGGATACTGACTCATGCCCAAGGCAAAAAGCAGATCGGACATTCGAAAAAATCGCGTACGGAAAGAAAAAAGGGGATTTTTTAAAACGCTTGTTTTATGGTCCTTTTTGCTGGTGATTATTTTTACCGTTTGCGGCGCAGTCGCCGGTGTGGCAGTTTATTATTCGATCAGTAAAGATCTACCCAAAATAACCTCGTTGTCTGATTATCACCCTTCGATTATTACGAGCGTATACGCCGATGACAATCGCAAGATCGCCGAATTTTTTAAAGAACGTCGGATTGTCATGCCGCTGTCACAAATGCCCTCGATGCTGATCGATGCTTTCGTGGCTGCTGAAGATTCCAGATTTTATAAACACCAGGGTATCGATTTTATAAGTATTGTCAGAGCCTTTTTTAAAAACCTCGAAGCCGGCACCATCGTACAGGGTGGCAGCACGATTACCCAGCAGGTTACCAAATCCTTTCTTTTAACCCCTGAGAGAAGTTATAAACGCAAATTGAGAGAAGCCATCCTGGCCTATCGCATCGATAAAACAATTTCCAAAGAGGATATTCTATATCTTTATCTGAATCAGATTTATCTGGGTCACGGGGCCTACGGCGTGCAGGCGGCTTCCGAAAATTATTTCGGCAAATCCGTCAAAGATTTAAATCTTGCAGAATGCTCCATCCTGGCGGGATTGCCCCAGGCGCCTAGTAAGTATTCGCCATTCAGGTACCCCGAACGTGCCAAGCAGCGTCAGATATATGTTTTAAACCGGATGGTTGAGGAAGGCTACATTGACAACATCCAAGCAACCGAGGCCATCAATACCCAACTTGACATCAAGCCTCGACGCAACCTGTACATCGAAGAAATCCCATTCTACACCGAACATGTCCGGCGCTATATCGAAAATAAATATGGCAAGGATGCCTTGTATACCCAGGGCCTGCAAGTTTATACCGCTGTAAATATAGAGATGCAGAAGATTGCGCGGCAAGAGATCTGGAAAGGACTGTTCGATTTAGACAAACGTAACGGCTACCGCGGGTCGTTAGATCATATTAAACCTGAAGAAATTGAATCTTTTTCGCAAACACTGCAGTCAGATTTGGTAAAAAAACCGCTAAGAGAGGGGTCCGTCACCAAAGCAGTCGTGATCGCCGTCGATGACGCCAAGAAAAAAGTTATCGTCCGTATGGGGATTGCCCAGGGTGTCATTGCCTTTGAGGATATACGATGGGCTCGCAAACCTGATCTGGAACTGGCCTACTACGAGGCAAAAATCAAGAAACCCTCTGAAGCACTTGTCGTCGGGGATGTCATCTTGGTGCGGGTTAAAAAAGAAAAAAACGAAGATGAAGACACTTGGGCCGTGGCTCTGGAACAAATGCCCGAAGCCCAGTCTGCCTTAATGAGCATTGAAGCAGGAACCGGCCTGGTAAAGGCCATGGTCGGTGGACGTGATTTTAAAAAAACTCAGTTCAATCGCGCTATCCAGTCCAGGCGTCAACCGGGCTCTGCTTTCAAACCGATTATCTATGCCGCCGCTCTGGACAGACAATCAGATGATCCGGAAAAAACTTACACTCCGGCAACTGTCATCGTTGATTCCGCCATCGTCTTTAAAGATGAGGAACGTGATTTTACCTGGAAGCCGAAAAATTATAAAGAAACGTTTTACGGCCCGACCCTGTTTCGTAAGGCCCTGACCAAGTCCCGCAACCTGGTTACCATAAAAATATTGCAGGATATCGGTGTCGACTATGCCATCGATTACGCCACCAAACTGGGTATTGATTCCAAATTGAGCCGGGATTTGTCCATCGCGCTCGGATCCTCCGGTATATCCCTGCTCGAACTTCTGCGGGCCTATTCGGTTTTTACCAACCAGGGCTATCTGGTTGAGCCCGTGTTTGTTTTAAAGATCACCGATCGCCATGGAAACGTTTTGGAAGAAGCGGCGCCTGAAAGAAAAAAGGTTATCGAAAAAAGCACGGCTTACATTATGACCAACCTGATGGAAGGGGTGGTGCAGCACGGAACCGGTCGGAGGGTAAAGGAATTAAAACGCCCGGCGGCCGGCAAAACCGGTACAACCAACAACGCTTTTGACGCCTGGTTTGTGGGTTACACACCGCAATTATTAACGGGCGTATGGGTTGGCCTGGATGAAGAAGCCCCTCTTGGCAAAGGCGAAAACGGCTCCAGAACGGCCAGCCCGATCTGGCTCGGATACATGAAGCGAGTGCTGGAAAATGAACCTGTGGAAGTTTTCCAACCCCCCAAAGAAGGCATTGTGTTTGCAAAAATCGATGCCAATACCGGCCTGCTGCCAGTCCCGGAATCGAAAGATGTCATTTTCGAATGTTTTAAAGAAGGAACGGTTCCCACCAAGTTTACAAAACGTCCCAATGAAGTCAGAGAAGTGGAAGATTTGTTTAAAAAAGATATCTAGAGGTGACAACTACAATTACACCTTCTTACCCTTCTCATTTGCCATGCGCTCTTATCCGGTCCCCCAAGTTGTGATGCAACACTAAATTTAAACTTGGACAACAATGTACCATAGAATGATCAAAGCATGAAATTACGCCTGATTTTATTGGTCTTATCGTTGCTGGCCTTTTTATCTGCTTCGACCGGCGGGTATCTTTATCATTCAGCCCTAAAAAAATCCGCCTTCAAGGAAGCTGAACGCCAGGCCATCGCCCGTGTCCGGACCATTCAGAAAAATCTCTCATCATTTCTTTCAGAAAATATAAAACCGGTAAGGACTTTATCAGGCATAAAAGAACTGTCACAATTATTGATACTGCCGGATGATACCATTGCCCTGAAAAATGCAAACGCCATTCTCGATCATTTTAACAAGACACTGAATGTGGAGGTTTGCTACCTGATGGACGCTGGGGGCGACACCATTGCATCCAGCAACCGTCATGCGCCTGATAGTTTTGTCGACCAAAATTTTGACTTTCGCCCATATTTTCAACAAGCCATCCAGGGCAGCCCTGCAACCTACCTCGCGCTGGGCATCACTTCAGGAAGGCGAGGGGTCTACTACAGCCATCCGGTTTTTACAAAAGATCGCAATCCACCGTCAGGCGTTGTCGTCATCAAGGCTTCGGTCGAACTTGTTGAAAAAGAACTGGATACTGCTAAAGATGAGATTGTACTGGTCACGGATCCCCTGGGCATTATCTTTATTTCCAATCACAAAAATTGGCTTTACCACTCATTAAGGGAACTTAGTTCCGAAGAAAAATCCCAAATTGCCAATTCTATTCAATTTGGTAAGGGACCCTGGAATTGGACAGGTATTCGGGTTAATGGCGAAAAATATGCTGCTGATGGCGCTGGCAATGAATATCTGCTACACCAAATTAAGCTGGATAATTATCCGGGCTGGAAAGTCATCCACCTTCGCAGCCTCAAAGCAGTTTCAAAAACATTTTCAGACCCGCTTATCCGGATCACCGGGCCGTTGATCCTGACGTTGTGTGTCCTGATTGGGCTGTCTGTCTTTTTTCTTTACAAAAAAGCAAGTGTCGAAATTTTCAAACGGCAATCTGCTGAAAAAGCGCTGCGAGAAAGTGAAAAGCGTTACCGTGGACTATATCATCACACCCCGGCCATGTTGCATTCGATTGATACCAGTGGCCGAATTGTCAGCGTCAGTGATTACTGGAGTGAGGTGATGGGTTACCGGCGAGAGGAAGTCATCGGACGTCGGCTTACCAGTTTTTTTACGGAAGCATCACGGCACCATGCTGAAGAAAACGTCTTCAAAGAATTTTTTAAAACCGGCTTCGTCAAAGATGTACCTTACCAGTATATCAAAAAAAACAATGAAATCATCGACGTTCTGTTATCAGCCATTGCAGACCGTGACGAAGAGGGGCATATAAAACGAACGCTGGCCGTTTCAATTGACGTGACCGAACGCAAACGGGCCGAAGAGGCGTTGAAACATGCCAAAGAAGCCCTGAGTCGATATTCCCATGACCTTGAACGCCAGGTGCGACATAGAACCCGTGAGATCCACAGCATTCTCAAATACACGCCCGCTGTCGTCTACATCAAAGACAAAGAAGGCCGCTTTATCCTGGTCAATTCTCGTTTTGAAGAATTGTTTGGTGTGAAAAATGAGGCAGTCAAGGGAAAGACCGATTTTGATGTATTACCCAAAGGGGTTGCAGATCAGTTTCGGGGCAGCGATCTAAAGGTGCTTGCCAACAGTCAATCATATCAAGAAAATGAACATATTCCCCAGGCAGACGGGCTGCATACCTACCTTTCCGTTAAATTTCCCATATACGATGAATCCGGAACCATCAGCGGTGTTTGCGGAATACTCAATGATATCACCGCCCTAAAAAAAGCCCAGGATCAGCTCCGACGCCTTTCCGCCGGAATTATGGCCAATCAGGAAAAAGAACGATCTGCCATTGCGCGGGAACTGCATGATGAGCTTGGACAGGTACTTACCGCCTTGCGAATGGATTCGGTCTGGATGCAGCAGCGGTTCATGAAATCAGATGCAAAGGCTTCCGAACGGGCATTGACCATGTGCCGGTTGATCGACAAGAATATCGAGGATGTTCGCGGCATGGCGTTTCGTCTTCGTCCGGGCGTTCTGGACGATTTGGGGCTGGTGGATGCTCTGGAATGGTACACAACAGATTTTGAAAGACGCACCGAAATTACCTGCGTGTTTGAGTACGATAAGATTCCTCAGCTAAGTGAAACCGTTGCCACCGCCGCCTACCGAATCACTCAGGAAGCAATCACAAACGTCGCTCGCCATGCTCTTGCCAACCGGGTCGAGGTGATGCTGAAGGCTCGAAACGGGATCCTGACTCTGGAAGTGGCTGACAACGGACGCGGCTTTTATTCACCTGATCTTTCAGACTCCGAGGGGTTGGGAATAGCCGGTATGCGCGAACGGGCCGCTCTGGTCAATGGTACGTTAAACGTGGTTTCCCAGCCGGAGAAAGGTACCCGGGTTTGTTTTAAGGTACCCATGGAATGACGAATGACGATTGACGAAGGACGAAGGACGAAGGGTGGAATCGCTTCGTTCAATAGGGAGATCAAAATTGATCAAAGTCCTTTTGGCAGATGATCATAGTATTGTCCGGGCCGGGCTTCGCCGTATTGTTGAAGATAGCGGCGATATGGAGGTGATTGCAGAAGCGGCCGACGGCAGGGAAACCATTCGGCTGGTACGGGAGACAGCACCGGATGTTGCCGTTATCGATATCTCTATGCCGGACCTGGATGGTCTGGAGGTCGTCAGCCAATTGCGCGGAATTTGTCCTGATCTGCCCATTCTTATTCTGACCATGCACCAAGAAGGTCAATATGTCGTTCGGGCAATCCAGGCCGGCGCCATGGGGTACCTGACCAAACAATCGGCTCCCGAACAGCTTTTAAAGGCTATCCGAAAAATACATGAAGGCAGCCGCTACCTGACCGATGAAGCGGCGGAAACCCTGGCACTGCGAATTGCCAAAGGTAGCGGTGAACAATCCCCCCTGGATTCTCTTTCCATGCGTGAACTTCAGGTATTGCGTCGTTTGGCCATGGGGCATACCAATCGCGAAATTGCCGGCGTATACAACATTAGTATAAAAACCGTGGATACCTACCGATCGCGGTTGCTAAAGAAACTAAATTTGCGAAACAACGCCGAGTTGTCACGATTTGCCATGCAAAATCGGCTGATTGAGCCTTAATTTCGGGGCTCCTAACCCAAGCCTGAAGAGTTTCTCGGACGGCTTAACGCTCACTAAATCCCTCAGACAGTTTCACGATTTTGAACGAAACATCCACCGACTCATCACGAAAACCTCTGATTTTGTAAGAGAAACGATGAAAAAGAAATAAAATTCAGAACGATTCGCCCGAGATCCTGTTTGTCGGCGCGACCACAAGCAATTGTGTCGCAACAGATTTTACGACATGTCAGTAGTTCTGAATTTTGTAAGAAAAAATCTGACAAAAAAATCAGAAATACTCCAGTTGACAATCTGCTTGCTTCTCAGTAGACTGTCACAGTTTTTTTGATTAAAGAAAGAGCTCTTTCTCTCCAATTTTTTTCGTGTTTTCTTGATCATGAAGGGGGGATCATGAAAAACAGATCAAAATTCTCACCCTGGCTTACCCTGCTGCTTCTAATCGCTGCGCTTTTTAATACGCCCCTAACCAGTTCAGCTGCTGAACCACTGGTTATCGGTGTCCTACACTCAGAGTCATACCCTTACGCAGCCATGATGAAGAACTCATTTGAAATGGCGCTGGAAGTTATCAATAAGGCGGGTGGGATCAAGGGTCAGCCTTTGAAATTAGTGTATGCCGATGACCAGGGAAAACCTGAACCCGGAGAAATGGCCGTCACAGAGCTGGTTGAAAAAGCCGGGGCCGTTATGCTGGTGGGAGCCTATCAGAGCAGCAATACGATTCACATGGCCAGGATGGCAGAAAAGTTAGATCGCCCCTTGCTGGTGTCTACGGCTGCAGATGACCGGGTTACGCAACGGAAATGGAAAAACGTCTATCGGCTGAATCCACCTGCCAAAGAATACACAAACGGGCTGGAAGATTTTTTTCTGAATAAAATCAGACCAAAATCCATGACCATTGTATACGAAAACAGTCCCTACGGTACCAGCGGCGCCATGCGGATGATGTGGTTTTGCCGGGGGAATGACATTGAATTACACGCCATCGAGCCCTATCACAAAGAAAGACTCAGCGCCGATTATTTTAAGCGTATTGTTGACCGCTTGAAAGAAGATGCTCCCGATGTGATTTATATGGTGTCCTACCTCAAGGATGCGACCTTGCTGGTCAAAACGATCAGGGAATCAAAGTTGAATTCCTTGTTGGTTGGTGGGGCCGGCGGTTTTACGAGCCAGACATTCATCGATAAGGCCGGGGACAACGCAAATCATCTGCTGACAGCAACGCTGTGGATGCCAAATCTGAAGTATCCGGGTACAAAGGCGTATTACGATCAATATATTAATAAACATGCCACACCGCCGGATTATCACGGCGCCGAGGCGTATTCGGCCTTGCTGGTGGCAGCGGATGTATTGAAACGGGCAGATTCGTACAGTGCAGCAAGTATCCGAACGGCACTGGACAACACCGACCTGATCACTCCTTTCGGGCCGGTGAAGTTTAGATCATATGAGAAATTTGAGCGGCAGAATAGCCTGCCCACCCAGGTTTTGCAAATTAAAAATGGCAAATTCGAGTGTGTCTGGCCTGAAGCGCATGCGACCTCAAATTTCATTGCGCCCACCTACTGGCGGGCAACGGACTAGAGAACAGGATTCGGTTACAAACTATTCATATTTACGTTAATGCAGGTGAATTGAAAGGAGGTGATTGAACAAATTAGGGTAATCTTTTGAAAAGAGGTATTGAGTCTACCATACACGAGCAACTGTTTGATCTTCATTTTATGGTGAAATGTTAACGAACTTCGGCCTATAACTTCCTCCCCGTCAACGTAAGGGATCGGAATTTAGGGTAGAACCTAACCAAACTATTACTTCAGGAGGATTTGAAATGAGAAACAAATTTTTTACCGTAATTATCGGTGTTTTTGCAATCTTCGTGTTAACATTTGCGTTTTCTGCCGATTCGTTTGCTAAAACAAGAGTTATATTCGGCGGTGGACCTGCCGGAGGAACCTTTCAGGTGGTGGCCAACGGCATTCAGGTTTACAAGCCGATCAAAGAAGTTGAAGAATTTTCAGTGAAGGCCCAAACTTCTGCGGGCTCCGTTGAAAATTTAAGAAAAACAGACGCCGGCAGGCAACAAATGAGCGTGGTGTATTCCGGTCATGTCTGGTTGGGCCGAAACGGCCAAATGAAAAATGATACCAAAAAATATGAAAATGTGATGGCCGTGGCCTGGTTATATGGCGCTCCAGCGCAAATGGTGGTCCGTGCTGATTCCGGGATAAAGAGCGTTAAAGATCTGGCCGGTAAAAAGATCGGCGTCGGTAATGCAGGCTCCGGTGCATTTGCCAACTGTGAACTGTTTTTCACCCACATGGGTATCTGGGACAAGATCGAGCGCAATGCCATGGGGTACAATGATGCCGCCGCCGCGTTCGGCAATAATCAATTGGATGCCTTTTGGCTGTTCACCGCTTTTCCGAGTGGCGCGGTCATAATGGCCGCCCAGACCAACGACATCGCCCTGCTCGACCTGGATGCCGATGCCAATTCTTCCGGATTTTATGACAAGTATCCTTATTTCGGTAAACTGGCGGTTCCGGCCGGTACCTACAAAGGCGTCGATTACGATGCACCCTCCTTCCAGGACAGCGCCCTGTGGGTGGCCAATACCAAGGTTCCCGACGATGTTGTTTACAAAATGTTGTCCATTATCTACACGGATGAGGGGCTCAAGCACATGCTCGGCCAGAAAAAGACCTTCAAAAACATGAGCCTTGAGACTGGGGCGACCAACATCGTTACCCCGTTTCATCCAGGGGCCGAAAAGTTCTGGAAAGAAAAGGGGATGCTGAAATAAAATTCAGGGATTAAGGCATTCAGGAATTGGGGAATTCTATGCATTTGGATTCTCCAATTCCTATCTTTTCGGTTTAATGAATTTTATTTTAAGGGGGTAAAAAAGTGTACGAGAAATTAAACAATGTAGAGAAAATAATATTTGACGTATTATCTGTCATTCTGGTCCTTTTTTACTCCTATTCTGCCGTTTTGCAACCGGCATCCACTCAGTACCACCGTGGAATTTACGTCATTATTACCTATGTTCTGGCCTTTTTGATGTACAAGTCCAAACATAAGCTAATGAGAATCCTTGATTATTTGCTGATACTGCTTTCAATTTTCAGTATCGGATACTGGATTCTTAATTTTGAAGCCATTAACTACCGGACCGGTGCGGAGACGCAGTTTGACATGGTCGTTGCTGTCGTTGGAGTTCTAATCGGAATCGAACTGGCCCGACGGGTTGTCGGGACCGTCTTCGTTGTATTAGGGGTGCTGCTGCTGCTTTACGGTGTCTATGGCGATTATATGCCCGATCTTTTTGCCCATGCCGGCGACACCTTTCCGGCCCTGTGTACCAGTATTTTCTACAAGAGCGACGGCGTATTCGGCATCATGGCCAATGTGTTGGCGACCTATGTCATTTTGTTTGTCCTTTTCGGGGCATTTTTAGAAAAATCCGGCGCTCAGAGATTTTTCATCGATTACCCCTTGGCGGCTGTTGGCCACAGAATCGGCGGGCCGGCCAAAGTCTCGGTGATCGCAAGCGGCCTTTTTGGTTCTATTTCAGGCAGCGCCATCGCCAACACGGTTTCCACCGGCGCATTCACCATTCCCATGATGAAAAAAGCCGGGTTCAGACCTCATATTGCCGGCGGTATCGAACCGGCCGCCTCCATTTCAGGGATGTTTATGCCGCCTATCATGGGTGCCGGAGGTTTTATTATGGCAGAGCTGACGGGCGTGCCCTATTCAAAGATCATGCTGGTGGCCATATTTCCGGCGGTGATGTATGTCTTCAGTGTGTTTACCATGGTGCACTATGAGGCCAAGAAGTATAATATCAAGGGTGAGAAAAGTGAACACAGTGCCACGGAAATTCTGAAAACCCAATGGTA
>JAAUYD010151022.1_pt1 | contig 12949 bp, 9 predicted proteins | sample 7278101 | NCBI WGS metagenome assembly JAAUYD01 (sample SAMN14350128, study PRJNA611818) | marine sediment metagenome | isolation source: surface marine sediment (0.6m) | place: French Polynesia: Moorea | collected 2018-08 | reverse complement strand
TTCGGTACAGCGAGGCGATATGCTCATCGAGCAAATATTGGATCGTCATACAGTGTTCACTGATTCAGTTGACTCTTGCTGAACATCTGCTTCTGCTTTTAATTGGCGAAACCTCTGCCGTGCAGGGGAAGGATTACGTTTTTGCTCTTCTCGTCGTTGACGGTAAAATTCCAGCCAGTCAGCTAAGTAAGCCTTGACCTCCTCTTTGTTGTGTAAATAGTAGAGGATGGTGGCGTAGACTTCTTCCAGGGTAATGGTCTCAAATTGTTCGGCAATTTCTTCAGGAGTTTTAGCACGATAGATGTATTCGTAGAGGACGCTTTCGATACCGATGCGACTACCTTTGATGCGGATATCGTCAGAGGCAAGGAAGTTGAAGTAATCTTGAATTTGCATCGCGATTTGCAATTAAATTGAAAGCTCCATATTCTCCAATTATATCCGGTGAAACATCAAAGACATCTGAAAAAAAATAGCCATTGAGTAATTAATTTATAGTACTTATACAGCATACAAATGAACTATTATAGATCAATTTAAATGTCTCATATCATGTCCGTTTAAATAACCGTCATTGCGACCGAAGGGAAGCAATCCCAGAGACCTTGTGATTGCGTCGTTTTACTTCGTTCCACTCGCAATGACATACTATGGGTATGCCCCCGGACATGATATCAAATGGGTTCTATACTGACAAACGGTATATGACTCTCCCTGGAAATTCTTCTTGATTGATGCGAGCATAAAGCCGCAGACAGGCCAACACTTCCCCTGGAATACCCCCAACCTTCATGGAAAGATCGTCTTTGGATAAACTATGAACATCCGCATAAAGTCCCGATAGTTGGCGAACTCGCACATCATAACCTGCTTGATTTGCCCTCTGGGTAACTTTCTTCAGGATGATGCGGCGCGATTCTTGTTTTAGGTTCCCCCACCAGGAGTAACGTTCAGCGGGTGGGACAAAAACTAGGGAGTTTATTGCCTCATCTATGTCAATCCAGGCACGAAGAATTAACAGTATATCCCCATTTTCCTCAGCCTTGCGTACACGTTGCCAGCGATCTATGAGAGCTTCAATGTACTTACTTCGTTGTTCTGAATTTGAGTGTAAGGATATCACATCAAAGCGATCGACTGTCTTCAAAGCATGGTGCAAATTTGGTTCTATATCAATAAACCTTTGACAAATACACACCAGACAAGCCAGTAAACGCAAATCTTCAGATATGTTCCCTTGGTAAAATTCCGGCTCTAAGGGTGCTTCTTTAGACAAACACAACCCTGGAGTTTGTATACTTCCAGTTAATCCAGGATAAATATGTTCATTGCGAATAAAGGGAAGTTGCACAACATTAGATTTATCCTCCTTGGCTCCTACTTGCTCTGCCCAATTTACAGCCTCCTGTCGCCAAAAGTCAGCCGTTTTTTCTGGAACTCGTAGCAGTTGGCGTTGAATTTCATGCCATAAATCTGCATCTGTCTGACTTTGCAGTGGGGAATCCCCCAAATACTTAGTTAATTCTGGGTCAGAATTGAAATCTGACCGCAAACGGTTCAATTTTAATGTACTGGTGGATATGGGATGAGTGGAAATACTAGGAGGCGATGTTACTGGTGGAACATCTTTCCCAAAGTCATCTGGTTTGGGGGGTAGGACTGGGTTTTGGGTTTGGTTCGTCTCCCGAGAACTAGGTGGGGGTTGCACAGGGGGTTGTAAAATACTATGGATGTCTTGCACCACCTGATTGCATATTTCCACTCCAGGATCTTGGGAAAATTCTGCTTGAGCTTGCTTGAGGGAAACTTCTAACCCATACAAGCTAAACTTGAGTAACCGAGCTAATTCCGAGTTCTCCACTGCTAATAGTTGGCGTAGGTGCTCCATAAATATCGCCTCCAGTCCTACCTTGGTTCCCTTAACATATTGCCATTAAAAAAGGTCTAGTGCTTTGTCCCATAAAATATGATGGTAAAAATAATAACTTGTGGTTCACCGCATCCGGAGCCTGAACATTTCACAGCCAAGATGGCTGTGCCACAAACCTTCAAAATTAATGTGGCGGAATACTAGTACTTTGTCCGATTAAATTTACTGGATAAATTGAATATCTCTGTTTCTCTTCTTTCTTCCTTCCTTTGCGCCTAAAGCCCTTCACAGCATAGCGAGAGCTAATGCGGATAAAATCCCAAAATCCCCCGCCTTATAGGCGTGGGGAGTGTCAATTCTTTGTTCGTGTACTTTGCACCTAAAGCTCTACGGGCAATATCACCTCACGAATTGAGATAATTTTCACTTTTGATACTAACCCAATTCATATTTTTCATAGTCTTCTGATATTTCTACTGTCCATTTAAAATCAGGATTAAGTTTAGATGCCCTCATCCACATGAATTTATCACCATCAAAAACGGGAACTGATATTTGATACCATTTACCACCAATTAATTTCCTATACCATTTATAACTACTGAAAATGAAATCAATAATTTCCTGCATTTATTAATAACCATCCATATTAGTTTTTAATTTTCCTGTTATTGCAGTTATTATTAATACTTATATATTTGATACAAGTATTAAAATCAAAACAAGAAAATCAGTAATAAAAATATTTTGAATCTACAAATTATGTTCAATTAGTTTTATTTTTGCCATCAATGAACTGATTGTTGTTAGGTTTTAAAAACCCCGACCTGATAATAGATCGGGGCAACTTTTAATACACCCCTTGCACCACAACAACAGTACCAGTATCAAAAATGTAAAAGTTGCCAAATTGCCAAGTTATATAGACTTAAATCGTTATTCACAATGTACTCTTCTCTGTATTTGTATGCAAAGCAAAATCACCTATAAACATGATTTTTTTACACAAATAGATGGATACTTCACATAAAAATAGAGGTAGAGTCAGTAAGTCCTCTACCCCTATGGAATTATTGAGGGAACATCCATACCCTCAAATTATGGTCAATACTTAAGTGATAATCCCATCAGCCCTTAATCACAGCCTCGCCACGCCGATATAATTCCTGGGCATAATCAGTCCAAGCTCCCTGTCCCCAATAACGGAAACAGCTAGTTTCCACTAACAAGGTATATAACAAAGCTTCTTGGTAATCAGGACGCTTGGTTACAGCAGGATCTGCTTTTACCAGGGGATCGTACTTTTCATGGAACATGGCGCTCAGTTTATTCATGGGTTCTAGGACATTCTCATAGCCCCTTACCCAACTCAAATCATCTGTCCATGATGCGCCATCCATATGGAATTGATGATCGGTTTTCTTCAATTCTTCGATAGCTTTTTCCACCGCTTCTGGTGTAGCTGTATCGGGATTAACTCGCTGCCAGATTTTGTGTTGCTGTCCAGCTTGACAAGTGGGATAATCCTCTGGATTTACACCCGCAGCTTCTATCAGCTCCAAATACTCAGTGCCATTTAATGCTACGGTTCCCGAAGTATTACCCCCACCATCGCGGATTTCATGATAAATCCTGATTAAATCCCGGGGATATTCATTCATCATCACCCCACCATTTTCTCCATCGGCAATTTGGGTAACACAAGAGGGCGTATTTACATTGCCAATTTGTTGTTTACCCAGTCCTTTAGCTTCAAAATAGGGCTGCATTTGCGCCACTAATTTGGTATCGGAACCTTGGGTTTTAATCAGGGCTGTAATACTAACGGTTTCGCCGTGGGAATTACGAGCAACTAAACGGTTAGGAATGTATTTATCTTCATGGCGCAACCCAGAACCATCCAATCTTTCCACTGAATGTTCTTGTACCATTAACCAACGATACCCGCATTCCTTCAGGGCTTTGATATATTCAAATAAGGTATCTGGGTGATTTGGTAAGTGCATTTCTGGGGGAGAAAAGCCCTTCACTCTTTTGAGGGCATCATTACCAAACATTGCCGCAAAGTGATGCTGCCAAGCTTGAATATGTAGTTTAATGTCAGGGATGGGTGTGGAAGGCACAACAGCATGACTCCACATAGTTCCCAGCCATTCTACATAGGGCTGATACTGGGAGTCACAGGTAATGCGTTTGAGGTTATCGAGGACATCATTACGTCCCATTTGCTGCAAACCCCACAACAAATTCCCCGAGTAGTCAAGCATAATCCGGGGATTGCAACCCTCAGATACTAATTGGGGAATGAAATCTCCTATGCGGCTGTAACACCAAGAAAATGTTTCTGCATTGTGATTGTCTCCATCGTTGGGGTTATTAAACATATGCTGGAGATTGCTGATGAGTTCCCCATTCACGCCAGCCGGGATTGTTGGTTGGTGCATATGTAGGGCGCAAGCAAACCCGGCGGTAATATCTTCCACCCGCAGATTGGTTTTGTTTAAAAAAACTGGTTGATTTTGCGTAACAACTGAACTAATTTCTGCTTCTGAACCGCAAATATTAGGTAATTCTGAACTTAACTGATTAGCAAATGGTGCTGTCGCAGTCATAGGAGTTTCCTGAAAACTGAGAGTTTTAACGATTGCCATTTATTTTTGACTTTCAGACAGCAATTATACAAATTAAGTCCAGAAAGAAATTACTAATTTGGTTTATCTTAACAAAAATAAAAGTTTTTAATTATACTAATATTTATATTTATATTTGTAGCAATCCTAAATCATGTGTGAGAAGTTAGATCCCCGACTTTTCCAAAAAGTCGGGGATCTAGGCCTCGCCAGTGGTAGAGTAATTTTATGTCTTTTGATGACATTTTTATAGACGATGATTTTGAAGAGGATGACAATAATTTAGAAAATGAAGAGGATGATGATGTAAAAGAAAATGACGAACCTAACAAACAAACTTCACCTAGGTCTATTATTAGTACATTTGTATACACAGGCTTACATTCATGTAAAGTATGCGATAAATGCAGTGAATATGTACGAGAACCTTATTTATGAGAAGTATATAAAAACTGCGGACATTTATGGGAATACCATACATTAAATCAACACATCAATATATCGAAAAAACTTTTTTAAAACTACGAATTAAATAGATGATTGATCCAATTACTTTAACTACTTTAATTGGCATTTCTAAACTTGCACTAAATTTAACACGTACATTAGCAAATGCTCCCAAAGCGAGGGATGGGTTTATTTCTTTAGTTTCAGGAAAACCTGCTAGTAAAAAAAATAATCTTCAAGAAGAAGAGATTAAATACTATAAACGCAAAGAAAAAAGAGAACAAGAACTTAAAGAGTTACAAGAGAGGATAGAACAAGGAAAAGCAGAAAGGGAATTAGGTTTCCTTGAACTTCAAAAAAAGGAACTAGAACTAAAGAAAGAAGAAGCAGAAGATAGACGTAAAATTAGTGCTTTACACCGTGAATTATTACAGGAAATACAACAAAAGGATATTCAGATCAAGCTGGAAGAAATTCAAACTAATTGGGAGAAAGATAACTGGTTTTCTAAATTAAGCAGACGTGAAACAGAGCAAATTTTACAAGAATATGGGCAATATTTGTTAATATTAACTTCTCCTCTCAGTATTGCCAAAGATAATAGCTTAACATCATTGCGTAATTTGGATTTCGATTTGGAGATGCGGACTGTCGGAGATTTTTTGGAGAAATACTATTCTCCTCAAGATCAATTGCATCCACTTAGATTTTATAGTGATTATTTTCAAGAGCCAATAGGAGCAATTGATCTTGATCGTTTACACAGTGTTTTGGCTCCTATTGCAACATATATATTTTATACAGATATTAGGGTAGATGCAGTAACTTTTCGTGTAGGACACTGGAGATTACCAGATAGTAAAGCATCAAAATTTCCAGCCATAGAATGGAACTGGAAAGAAGTCAAACAAGAATTAATCACTCAAGATAAAACAGAAGAAGAAGCTCTAGAGATTATTAGAAAAATTATTATTGAGACACATAAGCTTTTAGCAGCGTTTTGTGCCGATTTATATTTCCTTAGTTTAAATCCTTATTATGAACCTAAATTATGTGAGCTTAAATCAGAATTTGGAGTAGATTTATTAGAACCATTTATTAAAGAAATAGATGATATGCAACAACAAGTAATAGAGAGTTACGAAAACGAGATAAAAAATCTGATAATTGAGGAAGAGAAACCTATCTATGAATTGGGAATTGAGCATTTTTATCAAGGTGAATATCAAGCAGCAATTGAAAAATTCAATCGCTTGATTGAAATTAACCCAAATTCAGCAGATGGTTATTATTCTCGTGGACTATCTTATGCCAATTTAGGGAATTTTCAAAAAACAATAGAAGATTATATTCAACTTGAAAAATTAAATCCAGAAATCAAATTCTATCCATATGTTTTTCCTATAATTGAAGAAAAGTATCCAGAAAATACTGCTTTCCATATATTAGAGCTGGCAATTATAAGTATTTGTTGTGGATTTACAAAAATAGTGAATGATTTGATTCATGAATCTGTTAAATTATATTTAAGACATTTAAATTATGATAAAGCTGATGAAATTAAAGATGATTTGAATCAAGCAATTGACATAATTTTTAATATATTGATGTCAGAACCACAATTATACAGTAAAGAATATCTAGAAAAATTATCTGATTGTCTTGCCGAAATTGGAGACATAGAAGCAAGTAAAAAAGTAAACAAAGCTTTAAGTTTATTAGAAGAAAGTTTCTAACGACAAACTAATACAAACAGGACTTACGTACAAACTACATATTTACATCATTATGAACGAAGTGAAGTAATCGCAAAGCCTTTTTTTCGTCACGAGTGCGTAAGTCCTAACAAAATCTAAATTGATAAATATAGGAATTGTAACAATGGATTCACAAGAGCAAAATATTGTAAATTCGGTGACAGAAGTAATCGGTTTTGATTTAGGACATGGTGATACGGCTGTAGCCAAAATGTCTATGGATGGTAATTCTCATCCTAAAATATTAGAAATTCATGGACAAAGAAAACAATGCTCTGTAGTTGGGAAAAAATCCAATGGTGAAATTGTTATTGGTGATGAGGCTTTAACTTCTAGCGATGTAAATAAATTGGATGTCTATTTTAAGCAAAAAATAACTAAAGAAGTAACCCTAGCAGAAGCAGAAAATTTTAAAAATTTCATACGAGAATATTCTCGTTTACTGAATGAAAAAAGTCAAATTGAAGGTGGAAATTCTAGTTACTTCATTGTTGGATGCCCATCAGGTTGGACACCAGAAGAAAGAGAAAAATATCAAAGGTTACTCAAAATAAAAGATATTTCACATTTGAAGGTAGTTCCTGAATCCCGTGCTGCTTTTATTAACTATAGAGATGAAAAATTAGGTAAAGAATATAAAGTAATTACAGCTTTATTGTCAACTGTACTAGTAATTGATATTGGATCTTCAACAACTGATTTTACACTTGTGGAGGATTTAGAACAAAAACCAAGTGATTTTGGGGAGAATAAGCTAGGAGCTTCTCTGATTGATAGATCGATTTATAAACTAACAATTGAAAAATCTAGAAGAAGACAGGAATTAGAAAATTTTTTAAAAAATAAACCATACATAGAAGCAAAATGCTTACTCAGTTGTCGTCAAGCGAAAGAAGAATACTTTTCCAAAGAAAAAAATTATCAAAAATCACCTCAAGAAAGGGTTAAAAAATGTGATTTAGAATTAGACGAAGATACTGACCTTTATTTTAAGCCTGTAGTCAGTTATGATTCTATGCAAAAAATATTGGATGAACATCAAGATGAATTGGATGGCAAAGGTTGGCGAGAAGCTTTTGAAACCAAACTTCAAGAAATAAAAAAAGATTTAGATAAGGAAAACAAAAAAATAGCTATTTTATTATTAACTGGTGGTGCGTCTAGGATGGAATTTACCCGTAATATTTGTGAGCAAATTTTTCCAGGAGCAAAGTTTCAACCTGATTTGGAACCAGAATATGCTATTGCTACCGGCTTGGCAAGATTAGGGAGATGGGAATTACTTGCTGAAGGTTTTAAGCAGGAAGTGAAAAAATTCATTTCCGAGGGAGGGGTGAAAACAATTGTTCGTAATGAAATTCCTAGTTTAATTGATAGAATTGCGAAATTTTTATCGGAAGGCATTATAGACGAAGTGGTAAAAGTGAGATTAAAAGAATGGCAACAAGGTGATTTACGTTTATTTAAAGATGTAGAATCCAGATTGGAAAGAGATATTCCAGAATGGCTTAGAAGTAACCATACGAAAGAAAGAATAAAAAAAATATGTCAAGAATGGCTTGAACAACCGAAAATTTTAGAAAAATTGCATAAAGAAACTAAACCTATTTGTAAAAAATACCATATAAAAGAAGAAGAAACAGCTTTGAATCTACAAGTTAATATTGACCCCGATGTTAAAGGTTCACCTTTCAATATAGGAATAGGAAATATTATGGGCTTTGTGGATATAAATAGTGTAGATTCAATACTAGTTGTAATCTCATTAATTATTGGGATAATCGTGTTCGCAATAATAGCTGTAATTTTTAATTTTTATTTAATAATTATTTATGCATTGACTTCTCTTTTCTTCAAAAAAGAGACAGACAAGTTACAAAAAGCTATAGTAATGAATTTTGATGTACCCGTTTTGGCTAGAAAAATATTTATGTCTGAAGAAAAAATCAACACAGAATGTGACAAACAGAAACCAGAACTAACAGCAACAATCAAAGAAGAGATGAATAATCAAAAAGATATGTTTGAAAAAATAGTAGAAGAAATTGGAAACAATTTAGAAAAAGCTTTGTCGGATAGAGCAGACCAAGCAACTATCCTTATAAGATAAAGATAAAAATTAAGAATCTTAGAAGACGCTTGAAAATTAAAGAACAAATTCCCCCTTTTCCATATCCCGTGAAAAGTTAGACAGATTGGTAGGGGCACGGCATCCACAATCTTTCAATCAATACAATTATCTTACTGGTGCCGTGCCCTTGCGAAGACTTGACATTGCAATTTCAGTTAGCCTCCTTCGGAGGAGCTGCGCTAACAGTTATCAGTTACCCCCCAGTATTCAACAACGCCGAAGAATTGGTATACAAAGGAAAGGGCACGGCGTGGCTAAGATTATTCTATAATCCCAGAGATTTTCGATGTTCCCTACTGAATAATTTGTTTTTGGCATTTTTGAGATTGCTTCAATGTCACTTGGATCGAAAAACAAAATCTCTCAAAAAAAGTACAAATGTTCTAACGCCCCATAAATTAGTAGAAATGTACTAAGTATTAAACAATAATCAAGTATATTTGGCAACTATTCAAGAGTATATAATGATATCTCCTTAAAACCGACAAAAGATAGATATTTCCATCAGAAACTCATTTTTTTGGTAAATTAGTCTTGAACAATTGGAAAATACCTAGAAGTTACATTTTTAACCAGACCAGTAGCAACAACATTTTTTTACCACTTTTATGTGCAGCTATTTGGAGATTGGGATACTATCTATAGTCTAAGTAATCTGAATTACTAAGAAAATTAATTTTCATACCGTTACTTTTTATTCTACATAAATTATGGCTACTACACCTCGGTCGAATATGAGAGCAAGATCCAAAGGCTTGCAGTCAAATTTAATGCAATCAAGAGTAACTAAAAGGTCAAGAAAGTTACCATCGAATTCTGTGAATCATCGCAGTGCTTTACTAACTACACAATCACCAGACCAAAAACAATTATTCACCCCTAGACAACGGATAATAGGTAGACAAAAAACCAAAATAACAGCTCCAGGGGTTAAAAAACGCCAATTATTAGCAAATTCGCCAACATTGGAAACAAATGAGCAACAAAATTCATCTCTCTCCAATGTATCTCCTTCTAACACCACAAAACCTAGGTGGTTAATCCGCTTTTTTACCCTATATCGTTATTCCTGCTTGGGGACATTTTTGTTAGTAGTTGCAGTTCTAGTGGTTTATGGTTGGACTGTATATTCCCAAAAACTTTGGGGTCAAAATTACCGCAAACTACAAGAATTACAACGGGACGAGCGACAGCTGACAAAAACCAATGAGGTTTTAAAAAATAAAATGGCTCAAGAGGCAGAAAAACCCAATGCTGGATTATTATCTCCAACTCCAAACAAAACAATCTTTCTCCCAGGAGAACAGTTGGAGGTGAATCAAAATGGTAATGCTGATAATACCCATCCTCAAAGGCAGCCTGCAATCCCATCTTCCCTAGGTTATTAACTCCACAATTTATCTAGAATCCGGTTTTATTTACAGCAACAGATACTTCTGACAAGTCGCGGGCCTAAAAGATCCCCGACTTCTATTCCTAGGAATTGCTACAAGTGTGCGGATATTGATTTGTGAAGTCGGGGATCTGTTACCTAGCGATCAAAACTAATGCAATGAAGTACTAGTGCTCCACCACATTAGTTATGAGGGGTATAAGATAAAACCGCAGAGGCGCTGAGGGTGCAGAGGAAGAGGAAGAGAGTACTAGTAGTCCACCACACTAATTCACCAGGGGCAACAGATCCCCGACTTCTTTAAGAAGTCGGGGATTGCTCACACCGCAACTCGCCAAAATTAATGCAATGCACTAACCGCAAAGAGCGCAAAGGAAGAGGGAAAGAATATTTTGAGAAAAGCTTATGCAAAAGTCATCCACTAAAACCAAAGAGTACAAATTTATTGCCAGAAAATTTATCAAAAAACAGCAGGCAGGATTGCAGAATATACGCACTTTTTTTGACTCAGAAGTTCCTGAATTAACAGCTAACATGAAAACCCGACTATTTTTAGTTTGGGGATTATTAATTGCTTCTGGATTAGGGCTGGGTTTGAATTTGTATAATTTACAAATTGTCCGGGGGCCAGAGTTGAAAAAAAGGGCGCGGCGGCAACAAATGGTAGCAGTTAGACCATTTATGCCTCGCCGTCCCATGTTAGATCGAAATTTAGACCTGGTAGCAATAGATCGCCCCGCCTACACCCTCTATGTCCATCCCAAATTATTTGGCAAATCAAGGGAATATGTAGCACAAAAACTAGCCCCTATCCTCAACCAAGATGCTGAGGATTTAGAAAAAAAATTTGCTAAACAAAAAAGCGGCATTTTCCTTGGCTCCAACTTCTCGGAAGAAATTGCAGATCGAATTTATGATTTGCGCTTGGATGGCTTAGATTTAAGCAAAAAATACTCTCGCTTCTACCCCCAACAGAAATTATTTGCCGATGTTGTTGGTTATGTAAATAGCGATCGCCGGGGGCAAGCAGGAGTAGAATATAGCCAAGAAAAGCTACTAGAACGTTCCAGTAAAACCCTGCGTATTAGTAAAACTGGAAAAGGCACATTAATGCCTGACTACGCTCCCCAAGGATTTTTCCATACCGACGATTTGCGGCTGCAATTAACTATTGATAGCCGTTTGCAAAGATCTGCCCGCACTGCTCTAAGCAAACAAATCAAAAAATTTAAGGCCAAAAGAGGAGCAGTCATTGTTATGGATGCTTGGGATGGTTCACTTTTAGCAATGGTTTCCCAGCCAACCTATAATCCTAACCAATATTCCCAGGCAGATATACCCCTGTTTAAAAATTGGACAGTGGCAGACTTGTATGAACCTGGTTCTACTTTTAAACCTTTAAATGTGGCCATCGCCTTGGAAACAGGTAGTATACAACCTAATGATGTTGTCAATGATTCTGGGGCGATCAAAGTAGCCGATCACACCATTAGAAATGCCGAACTGAAAAGCCACGGCAATATTACCATTGCCGAAATTTTAAAACATTCGAGCAATGTAGGGATGGTAAAAATAATTCAAAAATTAAACACCCCTACCTATTATGATTGGCTAGAACGTATGGGTTTAGGACAAGCCGTAGACACGGATTTACCTTTCGCCGTTGCTAGTCAACTCAAAACCCAAGAAGAATTTATTAATTCCCCCATTGAACCTGCTACCACCTCCTTTGGTCAAGGCTTTTCCATTACTCCATTACAATTGGTGCAAATCCATGGAGCTTTAGCCAATGGTGGCAAATTAGTCACCCCCCATGTAGTCAAGGGTCTGATAGATGGTAAAAAACAGATCCATGATTCCCCTAATTTACCAAAGCCACGACAAATTTTTTCCCCCGTAACCACTCAAACAGTTGTGGAAATGATGGAAATAGTTGTAGCCAATGGAACTGGTAAAGCTGCCAAAATACCCGGATACCGAATTGCCGGGAAAACAGGTACAGCGCAAAAGGCTAGTAAATCTGGCGGCTACCGTAGTGACGCGAGAATTACCAGTTTTGTCAGTATACTACCTGTAGAATTACCCCGTTACGTAGTATTAGCATTGGTTGATGAACCCCAAGGTGCTCATGCCTATGGTGGTACAGTTGCCGCCCCCATTGTCAAATCAGTCATGGAAGCACTAATTTCCCTGGAAAAAATAGCACCCAGCCAACCTCTGAATTGAGACATAAGATTCCTTGAAAAAAGTTTATTTCTTTACATCCCATAACTGCGAACTACGGAGGCTTGATTGATATTTAACCCAGACAAGCACAGGGAAATGTCATTGTACCCTCCGTACTCTACGTAAACTCTAAGACCGCACTTCTGTGGGAATTTATTCGCATTTTCTCCTCAACCCCCTATATTAATATATGGGGTTTCTCCCCTGCTTCCCTGCTCCCTGCCCCTCTCTGACTTTAATCTCGGCGTAGTTCTCAAAGAGTTCAGATTTACAACAATGAAGTTCCCAGACAAACAGGATATGCACTCAGATGCAAATCCTAATAACTCAAAATCAACTGAAGCCAAATCTTCTGGCTTAGGTACATTTGGTGGAGTTTATACCCCCTCAATTTTGACAATTTTGGGGGTGATTATGTATTTGCGGTTTGGTTGGGTAGTAGGCAATGTGGGGTTAGTAGGTACCTTTATTATTGTTACCCTTGCTACATCCATT